>Ga0187852_1000067_pt1 | contig 105435 bp, 101 predicted proteins | sample June2016WEW_6_40_FD_134511 | JGI IMG/M metagenome (GOLD analysis project Ga0187852, IMG submission 134511) | Peatland microbial communities from SPRUCE experiment site at the Marcell Experimental Forest, Minnesota, USA - June2016WEW_6_40 | ecosystem: Environmental > Terrestrial > Soil >... | reverse complement strand
TAACCACAGCTACAAATACGGTGACGGCGACAGTAACCGTTGGAACTGCACCTGAGGGTGTGGCTGTAACGCCCAACGGCGCATATGCTTATGTTACAAATTATGGCAGCGGTACCGTCTCAGTGATAAGCGCGCCTGAGGACTGGATAATGTTCCGCTCAAATCCGTCTCACCTTGGTATAGGAACAGGCAACCTAACGCTTACTCCCTCGTTACTCTGGAATTACCACACCGGCGGTCCTGTTTATTCGTCTCCTGCTGTTGTCGGCGGCGTCGTCTATGTAGGCTCCTATGACGACCACGTTTATGCTTTGAACGCTACAAGCGGCGTTCAACTCTGGAACTACGCTACCGGTAGCTATGTTGTTTCGTCTCCTGCTGTTGTCGGCGGCGTCGTCTACATAGGTTCAGATGACGACCACGTTTATGCTTTGAACGCTACCAACGGCAACCAACTCTGGAATTACACTACCGGCGACTATGTTACCTCTTCTCCTGCAGTCGTTGGTGGTGTCGTCTACATAGGCTCCGAAGACAAAAACGTTTATGCTTTGAACGCTACCAACGGCAACCAACTCTGGAGTTACCCTACTGGCGGCGCGGTTGAGTCATCTCCAGCTGTCGTCAACGGCGTCGTCTACATAGGTTCATTTGACAAAAACGTTTATGCTTTGAACGCTACCAACGGCAACCAACTCTGGAGCTACACTACTGGTTACTTTGTTGTTTCGTCTCCTGCTGTTGTTGGCGGTGCCGTCTACGTAGGCTCCGATGACGACAACGTTTATGCTTTGAACGCTGCCACCGGCAACCAACTCTGGAACTACACTACCGGCGGCTATGTTGAGTCGTCTCCTGCTGTTGTTGGTGGTGTCGTTTACGTGGGCTCATGGGATTGGAAAATCTACGCCTTAAACGCCACAAACGGCAACTACATTTGGAGCTACGCAACCAACGCCAAAATCGAGTCGTCTCCTGCTGTTGTAGACGGTGTCGTCTACGTAGGCTCCTATGACAGCTACATTTATGCTTTGAACGCTACCAATGGCTACCAACTCTGGAACTATCAAACCAGTAGCTTTGTTTATTCATCTCCTGCTGTTGCCAACGGCCTAGTCTACGTCGGTTCGTTATACGGTTCAGCGTACGGCTATAACGTTTATGCTTTGGGTGGTTCTCCAACTCTCACGGTGTCTATTTCGCCTTCGCCGGTTACTTTGGATGTTGGTCAGTCTACAACGTTCACTGCTACTGCTAGTGGCGGTTCAAGTACTTACACATCTTACCAGTGGTATGTGAATGGCACACTTGATGCAAGCCAAACTGGTGCAAGCTACACTTTTGCTCATGCTTCCGCGGGTTCTTACTCTATTACTGCAACGGTTACTGACAGTTCAAGCACGACTTCAGCTCCATCTAATGCTGCAGCAGTTACGGTGAATTCCGCTTTGGCTGCTCCTACTGCTTCTGCTCCCAAGAATACGGTTGATCAGGGTCAAAATAGCACATTGATTTCTACTGCTGTCTCGACTGGCACGAGTCCTTACACTTATCAGTGGATGGAGATGGTTCCTGGCGGAAGCTATGTTGCTGCGGGCTTGAATTCAACGAGTTTCAGCTTTGTTACTACGGGTTCCACGGCTACGGGCGTCTGGAACTTTAAGCTCCAGGTCACTGACAACACAGGTGCAGTGGTCACTTCAAGCTCTGTGGTGGTCATGGTGAATGTTGCTCCAACCGTCAGTATCTCGCCTGCTTCGTGGACTTTGGATGTTGGGCAGTCTCAACTGTTTAGTGCTATCGCTAGTGGCGGTTCAGAAAATTACACGGTTTACCAGTGGTACGCGAATGGGCAATTAGCTCAGTCTGGGGTCGCTTCAGGGATGACTTGGGGGTCTCCAAACACAGGCACTTTCTCGATTACTGTGACGGTAGAAGACAATTTGAGTGCGACTTCGGTTCCATCCGCTGCCGCGTCGGTTACGGTGAACACTTCGCCGACCGTGAGCATCTCGCCTGCTGGACCGCTTTCTTTAACTGCTGGTCAGGTTCAAGCGTTTACAGCTACGGCCAGCGGCGGTTCAGGCACAGTTAGTTATCAGTGGTACTTGGATGGTAATGCGGCTGGCTCTAACAGTGCAAGCTATTCTTATACTGCTGCGGCGGGTTCGCATTCGGTTACCTGCAAGGTGACTGACAGCGCCTCCACTCCAGTTACGTCTCCTGCTTCTAACGCTGTTTCAGTCACGGTGAATCCAGCTTCAACACCAACGCCCACTCCAGTTCCCACAGCAGCTCCAACGCTCACTCCAACTCCAACGCCAACGCCCTCACCGACAGCTACTCCATCATCCGCGCCGAGCGCCAGCTCAACAGCTGTGGTTAATGATAATTCTGCGACGGCTGACCAGTCAGCAACTACGGGAGTCGATGTTACAGTCAGTGGCTCTTCGTTGCAGGACGGAGCAAAACTAAACATCACCTCAACTAATTATGGCGACAGCCAGCCGTCAGGAACAGGCAGCATATCTATCGGCGGAGCAGCCTTCTACGACGTCAAAGTTGCTTCAACCAGCGGAGCCTTAGGGTCAGACGTCTCCGTAACTATAAGCATATCAAACTCAATCTTTACCAGCGCCAGCGTCATGGAGTACTGGAACGGGAACAGCTGGGTTTCGGTTACCACCAAGTTCACTGCACCCGACACTATTTCAGGCACTGTTCCCGCGTCAGCATTGACTGGAACCCCCATCGTAGTGGGCACACCTAAATCAAGCGGCATTTCTCTGTCAATAATAATCATAATTGTAGTTGCGGTGGCAATCGTAGCAATCTTGAGCGTACTCTTCGTTTACATGAAGAAACAAAAACAAAAGAACACAGCATAGTCAACTCTAGCGTCTGTTGGCTGAAGCAGAAAGCCCAAGTGATTTCAAGGCGAACCCTGAATTCCCGTCGAAATGCGCGGGCATAGATTCATCGCAAATGACGGCAGTTACTGCAAAAGATAGATTAGAGCTGGGGCAGAATGATGCAAATCTTATATATAATTCATTATAGTAAATTATAGGCGATATATAATGAAGGACGCCACTACAATCCAGCTTAAGAAGTCAGTAGTCAGGGAGCTAAAAAGCATTAAAAAGTATCCAAGGGAAACTTACAACGAAATCATTTCTGATTTAATAAAGACATCGAAAGATTCCAAAAAAAGAAGGCAATACGACGAGTTCCTCCACACAATCCAGCAGGCAAAAATGAAGGAATTATGGGACAACGTGGAAGATGAGGCTTGGGAAGATGCTTGAAGCTGGAGATGTCGTTGTTGCAAGCGTGCAGTTTACGGACACCAATGAAGTGAAGACTAGGCCCGCGGTAGTCCTTTTTGAAGAGTCTGGAAACGTTGTGATAGCTGGGATAACTAGTAATCTTAAGATGAAGGGAATACCGCTAACTAAGAGCGAAGGCGCCGTAAAAGACAGCGTCATAAAATTAAACTACATCTTCACCATCTCGGAAGAAATGGTTTCTAAGGTTGTTTTTCATTTGAGCAAAGAAAAAAAAGGCCTAATATTTGATGAACTCACCAAAAAACTTGGCGAACTCAAATAATTATCGACAATCAACTTCGACCAAGCGCACTTCAGTATCAATTCGCTATTTTTCCTTGATGCTTGGCTCGTAGACTCTCCAGAACACGAAGATGGAGAGGGGTATCGCCGAAGCCGCCAGCAAGATGAAGGGCAGTTGAGGAGAAACAAACGCGTACAGCACTCCGACTGTGACTTGGAAGGCGGCTTGCATTATGTACATGAAGAATTGCAGGCAGCCCTGCGCTGTGCCTCTTAGGTTCCTGGGAACCATGTCGCCCAACAAGACTTGGTAGGTGTTTTGCTGGAGCAGGTTGCCGAGTCCGAAGAAGAAGAACGCCAGCAACAGCGTGAGGAAGTTTGCGTGCAAAAACAGGAGCATGCCTGGAACATACAGCAGATAGCCAAGTATCAAGAAGCGTTTCCTACCCGTCACGTCCATACGTAACCCCGCGACTATGCCTGGAACAGCGATGCTAAGGTACATGAAAGCCATGACAATGGCCCATTGACCCAATGAAACCTTAAGCACGGAAACAGCGTAAACAACAAAGTAAGCCTGGCAACCAACCACTAACCCGTTTATGATTATGATGGCTAAGAAAAGGTTGAAAGCTGACTTCGAAACCTTCCCCCAAACAGCAAGACCTTCCTTAACCGACTCAGGATAGCCTTTCATGGCGTCGATCAGGCTTGGTCTTTCTTTCGCGTCTTTATCAAGCAAGGTTTCTTTAAGTCGAAGTCTCAGAACTGCAACTCCAAAATACGTCAGCGCCACAATCGCGTAGGCAATACGCATGCCTAAATCAAAGTGGAAAGTGACAACCAAGTACTGCGCGATGAGTGGAGCGGGCAGAATAACAACCGTTGAAATCACTGCCTGAAAACTGTAGCCCGCGCCTCTGTTTTCCGGCGCCAAAGAATCCATATCCATAGCAATCAACGCTGGACCGTAAATAGAGCACAAGTTCTCTATCAGCAGACCCAGCAACAGGAAAGGCCAGGACGGCGCAAAAATGAAAAACAATGTTCCTGCGCCCAACCCGAAAGTCATGCTGACGATAAGCCAGCGTCTGCCATGTTTATCTGCCAAGTAGCCGCCTGGAAACTGAACGAATGCAATGGCGATGGACCCCGCGAAACCCATGATGGAAATCAAGAACACGCTAGCGCCCAAGTGCAGGTAAAAGAGGCTCGCATAGGTGGCGGGGATAGACTGCGCGGAAAACATGATAATCCAACTTATGGTTATGAGCAGAAAGTTGCCTCGCAGGATTGCTTGGTCTCCGCGGAAAAGCGCTGACAGCTTCATTTGGCTAATCCAATCCGCTTAAGAATATTTAAATTAAGACTCATGCGTGAGCGTTTTCAAAATGGGTTTCAGTGATTTGTACCCCACAATTCTTAAATCGCCCTCTTTGCGACCTTACTTTAGATTAGGGTAATGCAAGAAACTGCGGATGGCAAGTATAAACTTAGGGCACTTAGAATTGCAGTCGCCGCGATTTTCAGCGTCGTCGTAGTTGAACTTTCCATCGGCTTATTTGTAAACAGCTTAGCCATACTCAGCGACGGCTTACACGCCCTGCTAGACGCCCTATCAACAGTCATGCTGTTCTTCGCCGTTCGCGCCTCAATTAAGCCCCCAGATGAAGAGCACACCTACGGTCACGAAAAGTTTGAAACCATAGGCGGACTCATCGGGGGAATAGTATTGATTGCAGTGGCATTCTTGATTTTTTATGAAGCAGCTTTAAGACTGACAGGGTTAGCGAACGCCCAGATCAATCAAGGTGCGGCGTTTTCGGGTTTCATTGCGATAGGCTACGCTATTTTTATTGCTGCTTTAAGGGTCACTGTTTTTAGGAAAGGACAACACATCGAAAGCCCCTCAATGAAGGTTGGCTTCTACGATGCCGTTTCAGATTTAAGCTCAACTTTGCTGGCTTTGCTGGGGTTCGGCTTAGCCACCTTAGGTTTTCTCTACGGCGACGCTATAGCATCAATATTTCTCGGCGTCATGCTCAGTTACTTGAGCGTTAAGCTTGTGAAGGCCAGCGTGATGGAGCTCAGCGACACCGCGTCAAAGGAGCTTGTGCAGAAAACACGAAAACTGATTGCTACGCATGATGGCGTCGTGAAGACTGAAAACCTTAAAGTGCGCAAGGTAAGCTCAAAAATCTTCATAGACGCTTCGGTATGTGTTCCAAGCCACATGCCCCTTGAAGAGGCACATTCATTGGCTTCAAAGATTGAGGCTGACTTAAAACAGGCTCTCGGCAACGTAGACGCCACCATCCACATCGAGCCTTCAGAAAAGGAAACCAAGTTGGACCAGTTGGTTGAAAGGTTAGCAACCGTGGAAGGCGTGAAAGAAGTTCATGAAATCAGCACCATCTACACTGGCGGCAAATACTACATTATACTGCACGCCTACGTTAACCCCGAACTTTCCGTTGAAGAAGCACACAAAATCGCGGAAACCATCGAGAGAAGAGTCCGAAACGAAATCAAGCCTCTTGAAAACGTAACGGTCCACTTGGAACCTGCAGGCATAGCTATTCCAGCCTCCCAGGTTGAAGAGTCGCAGCTCAATAAAGTCGTCGGCGAAGTCGTCAACTCCGTCGGGGCAAACCTGCGCGTAAAACGAATAGTAACTTACGGCGCGGAGGGTAAACGCTACATAAACATCGACTGCTGCTTCACCAAGCAAATTCAAATAAAAGAAGCCCACAAGATAGCATCACAGGTTGAGAAAGAAACTAAAGAGCGCTTCGCAAACGCCGTTGTCACAGTACACATCGAACCAGAATGCGCCTAAACTGCAGAAAAAAACTGCGTTGTTTCTTGAATTCCTTGCGCAACAGAAAAACCCATTTCAGCTTTAAAAAGCAAAAGACTTTAACACAGACGACATATAAACTATAACGCGCATGGGAGTACAGGGCAAAGATGTTTTCACGTAAGGCATCAGTTAAATTAAAAGCAATACTCATTATTGACCTACTAATCATCAGCAGCGCCGCGGGAGCTTATTTTTACCTTCAAAATCGAGGCGTCATAGGAAGCGTAACCACACCGGCAAAGTTTACGCTGAAAGACTTAACCATCAGCCCGTCTAACGCGACTTTAGGCGACGCCGTGCAGATTTCGGTAAACGCAACCAACATCGGCGACTTGATAGGCAACGTAACCGTGAATTTTGAAATCAACAGCGTCGTCGAAGACTCACAGAACGTAACTTTGGCTGGTGCGGAATCGGAGAACGTGACTTACACGGACATTGAAACTACGCTGGGCACCTACAACGTTCAAGTCGGCGACTTAACAGGGTCCTTCACAATCAACCCTCCGCCCCCGGGCTCAAGCAGCATAATCTTGTCTAACATCAACCTTAACCCGATGGAGGTGTGGGCAAACCAGACGGTCACCGTGACGGCTTCAGCCAAGAATCCCACATCAAAAACGGATAGCCTCTTCGTCATCTTAACCGTTAACAAGGTTCCCGTGGAATCAAAGATGATTCAGGTGAACGCAAGCTCCACCGCGACCGAGCTGTTTACGTTTAACGCTACAACAGTGGGTCAATACACCGTTAAATTGAACACTTTGAGCGCAGCCTTGTCAGTCGTCCCGACTGGTTACCACACGCTCTGGATCAACAGAAGCGGCGGCGGTTCCATACCCTTACCTTTCAAGCTGGACGGGGTCAGCGAAAATACGCCTTTTCAGCAACTTATGCCCGATGGATCATACACCATAACAGTGCCCAGCCCCTTCACGCTTTCCACAGGCGTGTTAGCCTTCAGTTCTTGGCAGGACGGCGATACCAACCCGACCAAAACTATCGACCTGAACCAATGGACACTGATGGTTGCCACCTACACCATCATCAGCGGGTACGCTTCCTGCCCATCCCTCTTCGTCTGGAACGGCACAGGCTACTCTTACGTCACTGACGTTTCAAATTCAGGGTGGCTCGGCTACATGGGCACCATGAGCAGCACAGGCACCATCACGTACAACGGCGGAACCCCATGGGACTACGTGAAATTGAACCCGAACCTGCTAGCCGCCAAAAACGGGTATTACGACATGACTCTTGCCCAGCAGTGGGATGAAATATTCTATCTGGACACCGCCTACATGGTGGTAGTTGACCATCCCATTGGAACTGACGTTTACACGACCATGAGCAACTATGCCAGCCAAGGCTTCAACGGACAAATCTATACGGTTGACACGAATGCCATTCAGGCGCCGCTTAGCGCAACCTACGTTTGGGGACCAGCAGGAACCACCGCTAAGGGAGAAAACGTTCTGCCTCAGATTTCCAAGATTGACGGAGTCTTCACGCCTGGCAACAACGGAGACCAAAGTCCATCGTACAGCAGCACTAACCTCAACCAGCTCACACTTGACCTGGGCAACTTAGCCAACGCAAAAGACATCAAACTTGTAATAAACGGCATAGTGAACTGGGGCAGCTACCAAGACTACTACAGCTGGATAAACCAGTTCAAAGGTGCAGCTTCAGCGGGGCTGCTGACCAACGGGACAACGATTTATCCCGGTCCCTACATGCAGATTAAAGATGCAAACGGCAACTGGGTAACAGTCCCGGCGGACAAGGAAATCCCGATGCCGTCTGATTCGAACGCAAGAACCTTCGTCGTTGACTTAACAGGCGACTTTCCAAAGGGCGTAACCGACTACCAAGTTAAGATCTGCAATTGGTGGAACGTAACCTACGACTACATCGGAGTAGACACGTCAACCCAGCAAAACATAACAGTCCAAAAAATCATGCCGACCGCCACGTTAGACGCGTGGGGACCCACCCAGTCAACTTCATCTGGAAACTTCACGAGATACGGCGACGTGACAGCGCTGCTGCAAGCCGCCGACAACATGTACGTGATTGGGCGGCAAGGCGACGAGGTTAACCTCCAGTTTCCAGTCGGCAACCTGACGAAGGTTGCGCCAGGCATGGAAAGAGACTACTTCCTCTTCGTAGCCTGCTGGTTCAAGGATCCGCCTGGACAATGGGGATACGGATTCGCCTTCACTGTCGCACCTCTTCCCTACATCGGCATGAGCGGGTTCCCGTACACGGCGACGGAAAGCTACCCCTACGACGCGGCGCACTTGGCGTACATTAAAGAGTACAACACGCGGTACATCCCTCCGCCTTCATAACCCATCTTTTTCCTCGTTAACTTGGAACAATGAAACTGGGCGGGGAAGCATGCAAGATTTAAAAGGTGAACCCTGTACTTTCATTAGTTAAAACCTCAACGAGACCATGCGCATGCCGTTTACAAACGAAACCAAAAAATCCGAATCTTCAGGTGCTACCCCTTTTTTCATGCTGATAAATTTTGTGGGCTGCAGGTTTTTCCATGGATTTTTGCGAAATGATTAAGTGAATAATCGTGTCACGGTAACAAGATGGGAAGAAAAAAATGGCTTGGCAGTACATAGGGGACATACTGAGGTTAATCGTGCTAGGCGGACTCGGCGCCGCGGGGATACTTACAGTTTTGATTTGGAAAAAGAACCTCGCCACCAAAGTGACCTTCATAAGGCTCGTTGTCCAGGCGATGGCTTTCGCAGCGTTCTTCTACGTTTTCACGCTCACCATCCCGCTTCTCTACTTCCTCATAGCCATCTTCGCAGTCACCATCGTTTTCGGTCGGCTTTACTGTGGCTGGTTCTGCCCCTTCGGCTTCATCATGGACCTGGAAGTCATGCTGAGAAAAGCTTTTGGCGTGCGCTACCGAAACCTGCCGGAAAGGCTCAATGTTGCGCTGCACAAGTCAAGGTACGCGTTAGTCGTGGTTTTCCTTGCCTTGCCTATCGCGGCGTGGATTCTGAATCCGCCTCAAAACCTCAGCTTCGCCGCGGCGATGGTGCCGCTTTTGGCTGGTCCCTTCCGACCGTGGACGGTTCTTATCGACCCTTTGATTCCCGTGGTTGTTCCGTGGACCACGAGCGCCGTTAAGGTTTTCCAAGTCAACTTTAGCTACCCGTACGTTCAAGATGTCCTTTTCTGGGTGGGTAAAAACGTCGGTCTAGCAGTTGCCGTCGCCTTTGTCGCCTTAACCTTGGTGGGCTCCTTCTTTTTCAGGCGGCTCTGGTGCCGCTTCTGCCCGACAGGCGCTTCTTTGGCGGTTGTCAATAGGTTTAAGGGTTTCAAGTGGTCACCTCTACTGCATATTGAAAAAGACGAGGAAAAATGCACGAAGTGCGGCGTCTGCAAAAGGGTCTGCCAGACGCAGGTGACCGAGGTGTACGAGAAGAAGGGCGGCAAAATCGACACTTCAATGTGCATGCTTTGCCTGCGATGCGCCGAAATGTGCCCCTACGCAGACACTCTTAAGGTAAAACTCGGTAACAAAACCGTGTTCAAATCAAGAAACTGGCTTGAACCGCCAACAGTTGAGTGAAAAACCAATGAACAGCGAAAAAATAGAAAAGAAATACACGCCTGAAATTCCAGCGAAAGAAATCGAGGAACTTAGAAGCAGCATCAAAACGTCTTCTGAAAAGATAATGGCTGAAAACATCGAACGCATGAAAAAAGCTGATCCTAACAGACCCCAAGCCATGAAGTACTTCGATGAAATCTCAAACCTGTTCGGAAAGCGGCAGCAGGAGCTTTCAGCTGAAAAAGAAAAAGGCAAGAAAGTCATCGGTTACATGTGCCTCTTCGCGCCGACCGAGCTGATTTTGGCAGCCGACGCCATCCCCGTCCGCGTCAGCAGCGGCTGGTACGACACCAGCAAAATCGGCGACCGCGTCGTGCCCGTTGAGGTTTGCCCCGTTATCCGCTCGACCATAGGCGCAAAAATGATTGGGCTCTCACCCTTCCTTGAGCAAAGCGACGCGTTGATCAGCGTTTTGACGTGTGACGGCATGACTAAGCTGGGCGAAATCCTCAGCGACTACAAGCCCATCTGGGAAATGAACGTTCCAAGAGTCAAAGACGCAGCGCATAGCCTCCGCTTCTGGGATGACGAAATAATCAACATGAAAAAACAGCTTGAAGCCTTCACGGGCAACAAGATCACGAGGAAAAAACTGAAAGAAGCCATCGAAGAAACGCAGAAAGCCACGCGGGTTTTTCGGCGTCTGCAAGACCTGCGTAAAGGCAACCCCGTGATTATGGGCAGAGACGCCATGCTTGTTAACCAAGCGTACCTGTGGGATGACAAAGCGCGTTGGACTGAGAAAGCGTCGGCACTATGCGATGAGCTTGAGAAGCGTGCAGAGCGGAAAGACTGGGTTTGCCCGATTGACACGCCAAGGGTTTTGGTGACCGGCACGCCGATGTTTTGGCCTGACAGCTGGAAGGTGCCGAACTTGGTTGAGGAAGCAAACCCGAAAGGCATCATCGTCGCGGACGAGCTTTGCAGCGGCGAGCGAATCCTCAACGACCCTGTCGGCGTGGACGAATGGACCATGGATGACATGCTCAACGCCATCGGAGAACGCTACCTCATGGCTTCAACCTGTCCCTGCTTCACTTCCAACGACGGAAACGAAGACAGAATCAACTGGCTTCTGAACAAGGTTAAGGAAAGCAATGTTCAAGGCGTCATCTACTACGTGACAAGGGGCTGCATGCTCTACGCTATGGAGTACACTCGAGTAAAGAAGGCTCTTGACAAAATCAACATCCCAATGTACTACCTTGACACCGAGTACACGAGGGAAGACGTGGGGCAGATGAAGACGCGCGTTGAAGCATTCCTCGAAATGCTGACTGCAAGAGTGGACATTTAGGGGTTAATCGATGATAACGTTGGGAATTGACCTTGGCACGCAAAGAGTAAAAGCCGTAGTCCTCAGAGACAACGCTGTCGTTTCAAGGGGGCAAGCTTTCTCAGGTTTCGACGCTGCAAAAGCGGCTGAAGAAGCAGTCGCCCAGGCGTTGAAAGACGCGAACCTGACGCGGCAAGACATTGCTTATTCAGTAATCACGGGTTCATCCATGGAGAATGCGCCGCAGGCAGACAGCTCGATCAGCATGATGGGCGCCGACGCCAAAGCAGGAGTCTACTTGTTCCCTAAAGCCCGAACCATAATTGACATCGGCGCAGAAGAAGCCCGCGCGATTAAATGCGACGACAAAGCCGTGATGGTTGACTTCGTCATTAACGAACGCTGCGCTGCGGGCGCTGGAACGTTCATCGAGGCGATGGCACGAGCCTTGGAAGTCAAGTTGGAGGATATGGGTCCCCTCTCCCTTAAAGCGGAGCGTGCAAGCCCCATAAACGCGTCCTGCGTCATCTTCGGCGAATCCGACGTTGTCTCGCTAATCCACCGCCAAGAATCTAAACCTGAAATCGCCCGCGCAGTCTTCGACGCGATGGCAGACCGAATCTCAAGCATGGTTCACAGGATAGGCGTAAACCCCGACGTGGTGCTCCTAGGCGGCGTAGCCAAAGACGTCGGCTTCATCGCGGCGCTGAAAAGGAAGCTGGGAGTGGAAATTCTTATTCCCGAGTTTCCCGATTACGCAGGCGCCCTTGGCGCAGCGCTGTCTGCGGCAACTCGAGGTCGGGAGGCGCAAAAATGAAGGAGCCAAGCAGCGTGAAAGACGAGCTTGAGTTTTGGCGTTGGCGGGAATACAACCGCATCGTCGAAGGCAAGAAGTGGAAAAGCAAAGACGTTATTACGGCTGGCGTCGACGTCGGCTCCGTCGGCTCCAAAGCCGCTATCATGGTCAACGGCGAAGCGTATTCTTGGAGCATAGCGCGAACGGGCTCTAACAGTCCCGAGAGCGCAAGCAAAGCTTTGAGCTTGGCGCTGCAAGGAACCGGCCTCAAACACAGCGACCTCAAATACATCGTTGGCACGGGGTACGGGCGAGTTAACGTTCCCATGGCGAACAAAGCCATCACGGAAATCGCCTGTCACGCGAAAGGTGCGAACTACATTTGGGGGCCGACCGTGCGAACCGTGCTTGACGTGGGCGGGCAAGACATCAAAGCCATCCGCAGCGACGAAACAGGCAGAGTAGTCTCGTTCCTCATGAACGACAAGTGCGCGGCTGGCACGGGCAGAGGCATGGAAGTCTTCGCTGATCTGATGCAGATTCCCATCGAAGAAATCGGCGCCATCTCACTGCAGGTTGACAAGGAGCCTGAGCCAGTAAGCTGCACGTGTGTGGCTTTCGCAAAAACCGAAGCCATCGGGCTGCTGCGAAAAGGCTGGACAAAAGAAAAAGTGCTTGCCGCATACACGCGGGCTATGGCGGTGCGCATGGCGAATTTGATCAACAGGGTAGGCTTAGAAAAAGAACTCGTCATCACGGGCGGGCAATGCAAAAATATCGGAATCGTGAGCCGAATCGAGGTTATCCTCGGCGTTAAGTGTCTGCCTATGCCTGACTGGCGAGAAAACGGCTTAGACCCGATGGTTGCGGGCGCTTTCGGCGCGGCGCTTTTCGGAAAGGCGCTCTACGAGAAGGCGCAGAAAACCTAGAAGGAGGCGAATGGCTGTTATCACGAATTACGGCTACATCGATGGGTCAGGCGAATACTTCATAACCATCGACACCGACAAATGCACAGGCTGCGGCAAATGCGTCAAAGCATGCCCAGAATCAGCACTTCAGCTTGAAGCGATGTTCATAGACCTCGAAGACAAAACCGTAGCCTCAGTGACGGAGGAGCACCGCAAAAAAGTAAAATACACCTGTGAACCCTGCAAACCCGAAACCAACAACACCCCCTGCACTATGGCATGCGAGGGCAAAGCAATAAAATGCACATGGAAACCCCAATAAGCGCAACTACCCAACGTTTTGCATCAGCGACTCAAAGTCGGCTAAGTCAAAAGCAAAGCAGCCGTGGCGAGTCAAAAGGTTTTTTTCAGCGATTTTCTTTGCGATTATCCCGTAGCTTTCCCTTTTCCGATCCCATCTAAAGTCTACCGTTTTAGCCTTCAGGTTTTCCACGATTCTTGCGCAGTCGATTTTGCTTAGGTTGCTCCATTTTGTTTCTATGAATGCCGCTGCCTGTTTTTCTTCGTCAAGTGCCACAATGTCTATTTCCTTGTTTTTGTACCACCATTTTCCGATTGCTGTGAACGTGAAGGGCAGTTTGCCTTGGTTTTTCATCTCCGTGAGAAATTCAGCTGCGACCTGTTCAAAAGCGTAGCCTAAGTAGGTGTTGTAGTCGAGTTTTATTTTGTTAAGAACCCCTTGAGTGTTTCCCGCTTCAAGTTCGGTTCTGTTTGGGAAGACGTATTTGAACCAGAAGTTCAGATAGTTGTCCGCAATTGTGTATAGTCCTTTTCTCGGCTTAGGCGCAATGCCCATAGGGTAAGTTCTTTCTATAAAGCCGAGGTCTTCGAGCACGCTCGTGTACTTTGAAATTATGCTTTTATCCAGGCCTGTTCGGTTAAGGATTTCACCGTAGGCTCTCGCGCCCTGAGCTATTGTCTGAAGAATCAGGGCGTAGTTTCGTGGTTCCCGCAGTTCCTCGCGCAGAAGGAACTCAGCTTCTTCATATAGGAACTCGCCTTTCGTTAAGATTTTTTGCTCGACGTTTTCCCAAAAGTTTAGGTCTGGGTTGAATTTTTGAAGGTACGCTGGGATCCCGCCGAGGCAGGCGTAAACATGTATCAAAGTTTCTAAACTGTAGTTTGGGTAGAACGGTTTTAGGTAAAATACTTTGAGCGGTGTGAGTTTCCATTGTGCTGTTCTTCTGCCGTACAGAGGGCTTTTGTAGTCGAGAACTTCAGTTTCCATAGTTGAAACCGAAGAGCCGAGCAGGATTAGCTTGGTGTCGGTGTTTTTCAGGTTTTGATCCCAGATTTTCTGGAAGATTGATGGAACTGCTCGGTTGGCTTCAATCAATGCTGGGAACTCATCGATTATAATGAGCGCGGGGAAGGTTTTATTCCATTTTGTAAACTCTTCGAAGAGTTCTATCCAATCTTTGACCGCGAGTTTTGCGAAGCTTTCATTCCCAAGGTAAAGGCTCATTTTTTGCTTGAGCTCGTTGATTAGCTCTGTTTCTGGTCGGTGGTCGCCGAGGAAGTAGATGTGGGGTTTGTTTTTTGAGAACTGAAGGGTGAGTTCTGTTTTTCCGACCCGTCTTCTTCCATAAATGATTATTAGCTCTGGGGTCTGCGTGGTGTAATGCTGTTCTAAGAATTTGGTTTCCTGTTGTCTGTCCGCGAATAGTTGAATCATGAGTAGGATACTCGTGTTTCAACTATTTAACGTTGTCGCGAGGTATACAGCACTAAAAAACTAATTAGAAAAAGACGAGAAACATACTCGGTTATTCCGTGAAGTTGTACCCTTGAGATTTTAGCTCATGCAGATAACCTTCAAGTGAAAGGGGACAGTTAACTAAATCCAAAAACTTCTTCCTTTCCAGCCTTAATTGTATAGACATTTTATTAATCAGATAATCGTCGATTTCTCTGTCTCCATGGCTGACTTTCGTGTAGATGGAGGTTTTCCTTTCACTTACATAAAGAATCAGGAATGTATGGTCACCCTCAGCTTGAACGAAGCCTTTCTTTTGTAAACCGTTAACGAGCTTTCTTACCTTAATTGTAACCAAGCAGATTGGCACCTATTGCTTTATGTAACGAAGAATTTTTGCCTTCAATTCTTTAGCGTCATTCGTTAGTTTGCTGCTATCTTCTTTGCCATATTCGTTCCAGATAAAAAGAATTTCTTTTTCAAAGTCTTTGACGCATTCTTCAAGCTTGGGCGACATGGCAACAATCCCTAACTCGCTGTTTTGGCAAGAGTAAATGTTGTTTGTTAGTGAAACATTGGCTATTATGGGTTGGATAAATGAAAGGGTCGAGTCTTCTGCTAAGACGTGGTCTAACGCTATGAAGTATGCAGCGGTTTTGTCTTTTTCTCTAAGGTCAGCCAGAAGCCTTTTGATTTCTTTGGGAGTGGACAACTGTGCATAGGGTTCGGCTTGATTTGCCATTTGTTTCTTGAGCCTAAAAAGCACGCCTTCGTTTGTCTCGACTACTTGTAGCTTTGTACCTTTTTCAATCTTAAGTTTTTTACGTAGTCGCGCAGGAATGGTGGTCTGACCTTTCTTAGTTACAATGACTTCGTTTTCCATCGAACCATCGGCTATTATTAGCAAGTGACTCTTCATTAAAGGCTTTTCGCCCAGTTGGGGCAACTAATGTTTAAGAAAATTTCATCGCTGAAATCCTTACTAAAGAATAGGCTCAAAAATGTTGTTGCTCATTTAGTTCAATCTGCGCCTTCGTCCCGTTTACCATAACAATGCCAAAAAACGGTTGTTGCCGGTCTGTGCACCCTTTTTCTGAAAAAGTTTATTTTACTAGGCGGAATATGTATCTTGTCTGTGGGGCAAATGGCAAAGGCCAAGATGGATGAGAATGGCAAGGTTCAGATTCCGTTAGAAACGATAAAGAAGTTGGGATTGAAAAACGGAACGGAGTTTGAACTTAAACAGGACGATGATGTTTTGGTTTTGAAACAGATTCTTCCAAAGAAATCAAAGGTTAAGAGTCCTCCTTTATCTGCCTCTGAAAAAATGGAAATAGAAGAAAGCGAAAAAGAATTCGCCACGCAGACTACACAGGTTTATGATAATGCATCTGACCTTCTCAACGCACTTCGTGCTGAACGAGAAAAAGCACAATCTGCTAAAAGAGCTAAGTAGGCAACCAATTTGTGGAAGGCAAAGCCGTCAAACCGTTTTAAATCAAGCTACAAAAACCTAAGCGATGATATGGCTCAAAGGGTTGATTCTGCGCTCAAAAGCTTGTTGGGTGCAGATAAACCCGAACGGCTGGGTATAGCCAAAACTGCAAGCCGAAAAGGTTACTTTGCATTTGAACTGGGACGAAGTTGCAGGATAATATACCGTCCGATCTATGACCAAAAAACGATTGAGTTTTTACGAGTGTGCTCGCACAAAGAAGCCTACAATCCATAAATCTAAAAATCGAAAAGCATTTACTACACACCCTGTAGCACTACAGACCCTGTAGTAAAAAACAAACTGTTCGGTTAAATTCAGCGAGTGAGTTCACTTTCAGCTACCCCTCCACTATTCACGGGTGTCTTTTCGCCGCTTTGCTTAAAAGGGATAAGCGATGCAGTAGGATTTCTCCAAGTAAACGGGGAAAACCGTCTATTTGGATCCTATATAGGATCCTATTTGGATCATCTAGAAAACCTATAGGGGATACCCTTGGAAAAAAAAGAAAATGAAGAAAATGAGCCAACAGTCGACAAGCTGATCGCTATAGAATGGGACCTTCTAAACGACTTGAAAAAAATGTTAAGCAACGCCACAGCCCAAGGCGAAAAAATCAGGCTTTCGAACGCCGTCGCATACCACGCCATCGTACTAAACAAACTGCTCGCCCAGAAGGGCCAAGAGCAAGCGTTTAACGAAGACACCTTGGGCGATTTCGTCGGGAGACACAACGCTGAGGGGAGGATGCGTAGGGCGATAAGAAGGGACTTTAGGAATTGGAAGAAAAAGCTTTCATCGACAGAATAACAAGCGACATAGAATACGCGGCTTCAGAATGCGAGGGTTTACTGCAAAGACCAAAAGCACTAAGGCAGCTCATAGCCCACCCCGAAGTCACCCGTAAACTGGTTGAGGACCCAGTGTTTTTTGCGGTGCTAATGTGCGGCGACAAATGGCTCCCAAAAGCGCCAGAGCATCAAAAACTGCTTCGAGATTCCAGCCCCAGGCAGATAGCTGTTTGCGGTCGAGGATGGGGCAAAAGCTTGGTTTTCAGCAGAAAAAATCTTTGGCTGCTTTACACGAAATCTAAGATAGAGAGCCTTATCATCAGCAGCACACAGCGTCAGTCAATGATAATGTTCGATTACTGCTACTTCACCATCATGGCGAACCCGCTGATGAGAGAAATGGTTTTGAAGCCTGGAACAACCCGCACCGCGATTAGGCTGAAGCCCCCGTTGGGTGGGAAAATAGTTGCTCTCCCATGCTCGAAAGACCGGCTCAGAGGTTACCATCCCGACTATGTCTTCATCGACGAGGCGTCAATCGTTCCAGGCGAAATGATTACCAGCGAGATAATGATGATGCTAACAAAACCCGGCGCAAGCTTAGTCATGAGTGGAACGCCTATGGGTTCTGACCATGTTTTCCGCAAGGCGTTCTTGGACACGAAACGTTACAGCGTTCATCATTACGCGAGTTATCAGAGTCCTCTGGTTAGCCCCGCCCAGTTGGACGAGTGGAAGGAGGTTATGACTCAGGAGGAGTGGGAGCGTGAGGTTGAAGGCTTATGGGTTGAAGCGACACACACGTTTTTCCCGATGGATCTGATTGTGTCCTGTGTTGACCCTGAACTAGGCAACCCTGAATCAGCCAAAGCCTACATCGAAGACATCGAGAAAGTCAAGGAAGAAAACAAACTCATCGGACCATACTACGCGGGGCTGGACTTGGGCAAGCAGATGGACTACAGCGTGCTCGCCGTCGTTCAGAAGAGCCAAAACGGCGACATAAGACTGGTTCATAAGCGCCAGTTTCCACTAGGCACAAGCTACCCTGAAGTCATCGGCTACGTGGCAAGGGCTGAGCAAGTTTTCCGTTTTGAGAGGCTAAATGTTGACAAGGGCGGGATAGGCGACGCCGTCGTGGACGAACTCAACAACATTAACGTTCCATCCGTTGAAGGCGTCTTCTTCACCGATGCCGAGAAGGAGAACATGCTAAACAACGTCAAGTTGCTGATGGAAAAGAAGCGGCTAAAGATTGCTGGCGACGACAAGGCGTTGTTTGTGCAGATCAACGAGCAGGAGTACGCGTATCTTCAGCCTAAAACCGCGCAGGAACGGATCCACCTTAAATTCTGGCATCCGCAAGGGAAACATGACGACCAACTAATGGCGTTGGCACTCGCGTGCAAGGCAGCTCAAACCGCGGCGCCTCCGGGCGTCGGCGCCTTCATCCTCTAAGTGCACTCTCGCATGGTGTAGCCGCAGTTGACGCAGCGGAAAAACTGGGTTGACGACTCGTCTGACCATCGGGTCTGCACCTGCCAGACGTTGGCGGTTTTGTTGCCGCATCTGGGGCACTCGATCTGAAGCGTCGGCAGCGTGCTGAGTTGTTCTTCCTTCCCGATAACAGCCACGAACTGCTTAGGATTGTGCTCAAACACTTTGCCGTTGGCCTTCGCTGCGGGGGTCTCCTGCTTTTTAAAGTGGCATTTGGTGCAAACAAGCATAATTAACTCTTGTTTATCTGACTTGACTTTCTTTTGGACAAGACGTGAACCGCATTGTGCGCAAAACTCCATAGGTTGCATCTCCTTTAAAAAAATTTATGGCAAATGATGGTTCTTGACTTCGGCGCAAGCCAAAAAGGTGTTCTAAGGAGAGTGTGGGGAACATTACTCTACAGCTTGCACATCAGTCAACCATTCACTTGCTAAACGCCAAGGACTTACCGCATCCTCTGCGCTTGATGAACATTAATGCTCACTTCAGCAATAAAAAATAATGTGACTGTGCATACACTACAACAAGCTACAAGTGTTTCCTAGACTTCTTCATCACGGCAGCCTTCTTCAGATCCAGCGGCGTCTTCACACGAAAGAAACTTCGAAAATCAGGGTCCAACTGCTCAATAACCAGTGTTGAAACATAACGCACGCCGCGCAGACAGCCAACAATTGCATCTGCATTGAATTCCCCAGACGCCAACGCTTTCTTCGCCGCTTCCAACGCTTGCCCCGTATGATAAACCGCATGCAAAGACTCAATCTTGCAGTCAGGCCATCGGGGAACAACCGCTGACTTGCCCTCAGCCAACTCAAAAAGCAGCGACACAACCTCTTTGGAAACAAACGGCGCGTCAGAGGGCAAAACCAGCGAGTAATCACCCTGCGCAGCTTCAAAACCCGCTAAAGCGGCAGCCAAAGACCCCTGCGGCTCTTCAGCGTTGACGGCGAATTGAACGTTAGCCGACGAAACCGTCTTGGCGTACACGTCTGCCTGCTCCTTTGAACCCGCAACCACAAGCACTTCGCCGACTACGCCCTTAACCGCGTCAACCACGTGGTTCAACAACGGTTTATTGTCTAGTTTCAAAAGCGCCTTGTCTTCACTGAACATGCATAGAAAATCGTCAGGTATGATGATTACGGATTTATCCAAACAGGAGGCATCTCCACCCATTAGTTGCAAAACAAGTTAAAAAAACATGCGGAAAACATCGTTAACCCAATGAAACTCGGTGAAACCTTCGGCCTGTCTGAAAGAAAATTAAGCCATGGTTTTTCTATCACTTTTTAAAAAGCCAGGTTTGAAACTGGCGTCGTCGTCGAAGTCTAAGCGTAGGAGTCTGTGCTGGCATTTGCTTTCTTTGCAGCCGTAGAGGTACAGGTTTGGGTTGCCGAAGTTAGTTGTTAAGGCTTGGGTTCTTGCATTGCAGTTTTCGCATTGTGGCGCTCGAACTTGATTGTTTAGAACGTACCCTTTGATGAGTCGTACGCTCCACGTTTTCTCCTTAAAAATGTGCTGCATAAAAAAACGCTCCGAAAAAAACATTGAGAAGGATCAGCAAAAATGGAAATTCGCCATACACTCATCAGTGTTGAAGTTTAAATCGTTTTGTGATTGTGACGCAACAACAACTTTTCTGAAACAGCAACAAACTATAAAAATTGCATACGGTAATTTTCCATCGGGTTTTTATCAACTACTCGACAGAACCTCAACCGCAGAACCGCCGAGCCCAAACCAAACCCCGGAAGCCCAAAAACCCAAAAACCGTAACCAGCAAATCCTGCCGCAGGGCACGCGAGGTTCGGTTTCAAGCTAAGGATTCTCGATAAGTAGGGCAATTTCATAAGTTAGTTAAACACGCCTCGCCACTCTAAGATATGAAATCTGGAGGAAAAAACATGAAACAATTCGGAGAAAAAACCCGAAAAGCACTCGAAGCCAAACTCGCGTGCGCATTCGAAGAAAATATCACCCAATTGTCGACAGAATTGCGTGAAATATTGCTAGATGACATGGTTACAGCATTCGAAAATAGATTAAACGTGTTAAACCGCGCATCCGTAAATGCCAAGAATTAAGACTAAACAATGAACCAAAATATTGATTACCAATACACAAATGATTTATATATAAAACAATGATGTGACTAAAAAGAGGAGTATAAAGTGCGTCGTTCAAAACTCGAAATGTATGTAGACATCCTTTCGGTTCTGGCTCACAGAGGACCACTAAAACTAACACACGTCATGTACAAAGCAAACGTCAACTGCAGCGTACTCAAAGAGTACCTTGAATTCCTCATAAAACAAGGCCTCGTCGAAGAACGCACAATAGGCAAACGCCGCGTAGTCTACGCCGTCACACAACGAGGCATAACAGTACTAAAATACTTCAAAGAACTAAAACAAGTCCTCCCCATAGTAGAAGAATCACGAAACCAAACACCAATCCCCTACTAAACCCCACACCAACCCACACAACCTAATTTTAACAACAACCAAAACACCAACCAACACCCAACAACTCTCAAATTTTCAACAACCAACAGAACAGACTCCCTTCCACAATTTTCGGTTTACCTGTTTGAAATACATACTTCTGTTTCGTAATACTTAATAAACACTTAAGGGAACTGTAGATGTGCAAAACAGTTTGGGGGTCTCGTTATTAAGGATGAGTTGTTGACGAAAAAGCCGATTGTTATCCTTGAAAAGATTGAGGAGAGTCTTGAGAGGCTTAATGAGAAGATGGAAGTGATTATTGAGATTCAGAAAAACAGTGGCGATGCTCAGAGGTCCGCGGCTGCATTGCCTGATGCTTCTTTAGATGTTATGACTCTTCTTTCCATGCCTGATCATTTGCGCAAGACGGCGATGGCGATTTGCAGGTGCGGCAGGGCGACAGCTGAGGAGATTTCTCAGCAGACTAATCGCGCGAGAGCGGTGGAGAGCGCGTACCTTAATCAGCTTGTAATCATGGGTTACCTCAAGAAGGAGCGGGATGGAAGGAAAGCCTGCTTTTTCGTGGACAGCGAAGCGCGGAGTTGAGTGTTCGATATGAGCAAAATAATCGCTGTACACTCCTACAAGGGCGGCACGGGAAAGACGCTTCTGTCCGTGAATTTGGCTGCTACGTTAGCGAAGGCTGGCAGGAAAGTCTGCGTTTTCGACCTTGACTTTCGAGCTCCAAGCTTATTCGCCATCTTGAAGACTGAAAACTCGGAGTTCTGGTTTAACGATTACTTAAACGACGCCGCCGACATTGGGAAGGTACTTGTGGATTTAAGCGGCAGAATTGGGGGGAACGGCAAGTTCTATGCTTCCTTGGCCAACCCAGCGACTGAGGCGATCAGGGACATGTCTTCGAAGGATAGAAAGTGGGAAATGCGCGCATTGGCAAGGCTGCTTGCTCTGAGGGAGACGCTGCTTGCCAGCCAAAAGTTTGATTACCTCTTCTTCGACACCAGCCCGGGACTGCAGTACTCGTCCATAAACGCCATCGTAGCCGCCGACTTCGTGATTGTTGCGACAACGGCCGATCGCTCCGATGTGGATGGAACAAAACGCATGCTTCAGGAACTGTACAACCTGTTCGAGAAGAAAACGGGTCTCGTGCTGAACAAGGTGCTTGACGCGTCTGCCACGGCTAAGAAGGCTGAAATGAGCGCCAAAGTAAAAGCTTCTTACCAAGTGCCTATGCTAGGGCTTGTGCCCTGCTTCTGTGAGGTTCTAAGAGCCGAAGGCAATTTCATCTTCGCCCAGGACAAGCCAGACCACCCGTTCACCAAGATACTTGCAGAGATGGCAAGAAAAATAGAAAACAACGAGTTAGAGTAACCGAAGAATTAAAACCCTTTTTTCCACCGTGTTCTTCCCATGTTTTTTGCCGCCGTTTGAACCATAGGGCATCCATCGGTTTCACTATTTTCTTTGTGTATCCCAGCAAAAAATCTTTTGATGTCAGCGTTTCTTTTGGTTTTTGTTTAGGCGGGGATTTGCTATTTCGTTTTGTCTTGATCCGTAGATCAGCAAAGATCCCTGCGATTCCTTCAACCCCAAGCCGTGCTTGTTCACAAGCGTTTTCACGTTCTGGAGTTTCATTCCGTCAAGACTCATGTTTATTTTGAGGTCAACGTCTTTCTTGGAAAGCGTGCTCGGCGACAACGATATGCAGCTCACGAACGCGTCTGGCATACACTTACAAATCTCTTCGAAAAGTCGAATTGCCTCGCGTCTGCGCATCACGCTACCTTGCAAATCACATAGTAATCCCGCGTGAACATAAGGCAATTGCGGTCAATCTTAAGTGAAAAAGGGCCTGCAAAGCTGTTTAAGCCAACATCTTTTTTGACAGATCGGCATGGCGAGTCAACTTGAAAAAACGATTAACGTTTTTCCCTGACAAAATTAATGCGTACTTGAAAAGTTTTGCAGGTTTCACAGGGCTTATTTTACACAAAAGTGTCTTACCGCGCAAACCTACTATCGAAGAATCCAGTTGCCCGAAAAAGTTGTGCCAAATAACGCGAAAGCAAGCTTAAACAGCAGCGTACTGGAAGCTATCTTGCCAAAGAAGGAGCCTGAAAAAACCAAAAAACTGAAAATTGCGTAAGCCAGAGAGTTTTTTTCCCATTTTTCCCTGAATTTTTTGATTTCGAAGTTATGTTTGGAAATTGCGGCTTTTTCGTTTCGATGCGTGCTGCTTCTGTTTCAGGCTTCATTGATTTGCTGCTTGACGGCCATCACTTTGTCGTTCATGGTGCGCGGTTTGTCTCTGCGGTCGTCTATTCTAAGCGTGGAGGCAACCCTTGCGGCGCCCATGGCGACGACGGCTTCGTGTGCCCTTCGGACGGCTTCAAAGATGGTGTCTAGGCTGTCTGCGGCGAGAACCGTTCCCATGGGTGTCACTTCAAACTCTAAGCCTTTCACGCTTCCAAACGTTTTAACTGCGGCCGCAACGTAGTGGCTAACGCTGGTTTCGCCGGTGCCGACGGGCACGATGCTGAACTCAGCCATGAAAACGTGGTTCTTAACCAAACCCTAAACGCTCCTGACTCAACTATTTTCAGTTTGGAATATTAAGCTTCTCAGTGACTCTGCTCGGCGGTGCAAACCTTGGGTTAAACTTCGAAGGGAACCTTTTTTGGCTTGGTGTTATGCTTGTTTGCGTTTTCTGGTTATAGCCCAAATTGCCATGAGCGAAACGATGCTTAGCAGCAGCAAAACCAGCAGGGTGTACGTCGCGCCTATCTTGCCGATTAGAACTTCAGCGGTGCCTGCTAGCCCGAACGCGATGAAAATGGATGCTGAAACCCATTTGACGACTTTTTCTGGGATGTGCTTGCCTAAAACTACTCCTACGCCGATGCCGACGCCGTCAGCAACCAGCATGCCGAGCGTGGCGCCGATTAGCACGGCGAGGGCGCTTCTGTATTGAGCTGCTAGGCTGACGGTTGCAAGCTGGGTCTTGTCTCCGAACTCCGCGATAAAAAATGCTGCGCCTACGGTTCCGACGACGCCGAAACGTGAATTTTTCTGTTTTTCAGCCTTGGGTTTTTCTGGTCTCAGAGTCCATAAGCCGAATCCGATGAACGATAGGGAAGCCGCCAGCGAGATTGCGTCTATGGGTACGACGGCGGTGAGAAGTTGTCCGATGGCTACGGTGATTGCGAAGTTGGCGATGGTTGCGAGGAAAACTGCGAAGAGCACTTTGCCTGGGTTGTATTTTGCGGCGAAGGTCATGGCTATGAACTGTGTTTTGTCGCCCATTTCAGCCAGGACGATGAGGGCGAAGGAGGCGGTGAAGGCGGCTACGCTGAACTCGAACAAGGCATTTCATAGAAGAGTCATCTGCGCTTGTTTATTTAGTTTCCATTGGGCGTTCGCCTGTTACAATGGGGGTTTAGCGATGCTTCCGCTGTTGAGTGTCTTCGTCCACTGCTGGAACTCGTTTGAAGGGGGAAAGTCGCGGTAAAGTTGCTTGCGCTTGTTCTCTAAAAACGTGTTTTCGCTGCCAGTGTACTCTGCTGCAGTGACGACGCTGTGCCCCGCCGCTGTAGCCTGCTGGAAAACGCCGTTCAGCTTTTGCTTCCACTCTTCATCCCTCAAAGCATGATGCTCAACGATGACAATTGGCGTCGCCTGGACGATGCGCTCAAGATTTTGCAGGCCCTGCTCCAACTGCGTTGTGGCAACTCTGGAGCCTTCCAGATAAAGCGGCGGTCCACCCAGCATGATTACGGCGGGCTCTGCCTTCAAAATCAGCTCTAGCGTCTGCTGCGTCATAGGTCCCTGTACGTCAGGCGCAAACATGAACCGTTCATCCGCGTACTCCACCACTGCCATGATAACCCAGCCTAGCCCTGAATCCTGTGAGCCGTGAGCGACAGGTGCTGAGAAATGCAGCTTTGTCTTGCCGAAGGTGAAGGTTTTTCCGTCGGCTGCCTCAAGCGCCTTGGCGTGTTTGCCGCCTGTCTTCTGAAACATCCATGCCCGCTGCCTCTGGCTCGCGTTGATCTGCTCTTTCGGGTTCTTGGCAAGCACGGTTTTGCCCTGGTAGATTTGCTGTGCGGTTACGGTTTGCTCTGTCCAGTTGACCAGCCAGTCCTCAAAGCTTGGTGTGTGATGGTCGAAATGGTAGTGGCTTATCGTCACGACCTCGGCTTTGTCTGCTGCCTCAGCGATTTTCCGCCTCATCAGGGCAATGGTTTGGAACTCGATGGGGTGCGGCGGCAAACCGTAGCGGTACGGGCACAATGAAACCCCAGCGTCTAAGAGCACAACCGCATCAGGTGTCTCGACCAGCGTGCACATTGAGCGGACTCCGAAGCTTTCCGCCGCCAACGGAGTAACCCTGATGCTGCTTAGAGGGCTGCTTGCTATCTTTTGAGTCATGCTGTGTCACGCCGAAATCGCTAGTTGCTTACGCCGCGGAAGGGTAAATGGCTTTTGCACGCCTAGTATTTGTGATGGGTTTTGGTTGTAAATACTAAACCCCTCTCCGTCTCCCTCTCAAAGAGCCCGTTCTGCCGGCTGCTCAGTCGAAAATAGCGAGGACGCATGGTAGGGTTTTTCTTTTTTCGTCCCGTCTACCCTATAGGTTTTCTAGATGATCCAAATAGGCGCCTATAGAGGAGCCAAATAGACAAAAAACGCTGCGCCACAACAGCTAACACGGAAAAAAAACGACAGAAATATCCCACGAAACTTAACGGAGAAATCAATCCCCTAAGAACTAAACAGGACCCTTTTTTTTGTTTTGGCTTGAATGCTTTTAGATGAATGGGCGCTGAAAGAGAGGGGTGACCAGTGTTTTTTGAGTGGTTTTTTTGGAATATTCCAAAAGTTCAAGAAATAATGCATTAGGAAAGGCGGCTCTTCTTTTGGTTTTGTTTTGGGTTGTTTTTTGATTTAGGGCTAGAAACGTGCTTTAGCAAGCAAGGGTTCCTGTGGCAATTGCATCGGAAAGCCCCCGAAAAGGCGCATCACCCGAATCGGTTGCTAACGGCTGATTTTTTCAGAAAGTTCCTTAACGGGAACGATTGCTTGTTCTCTCTTCGTCAAGTTCCTAACCATTACAGCGCCTTCTTTGAGTTCCCGTTCCCCAACGATAACGGCATAATCTACTTTGCGTTTGTCCGCGTCCTCTAAAGCCTTTCCCATCTTGCGACCCATAACCTCAAACTCAACAGCAATTCCAGCTTGCCTGAATTGCCGGGCGATTTTTAGGGCTTCGACTTTGATGGCGTCATTGACGGCGAGCACAAGAACCCGCTTTCCACGTTCCTTTCCAACAGAAGTTTTCTGCGTTTGAAGCGCCAGTGCGATGCGGTCTATCCCGTGTGCGCAGCCAACGGCTGGGGTCGGTTCGCCGCCGAACAGTTCGATTAGCCTGTCGTATCTGCCTCCGCCGCCGAGCGCAATGTCGAGCTCGGGAACGTACACTTCAAAAATCATCCCTGTGTAGTACTCCAGCCCCCGCGCAAACGCAGGCTCCACCTCCCTAACGGGGCAACCGCTTTCAACAACGAGTTTGAGGATGTCGCCGAGGTTTTCCGCCGCAGCCTTCGCCTTCTCGCAGCCTGCGACGTAGCTCTTGACTTTTTCAACCGTTTCGAAACAGTCGCCGCCCTTCAGCTGCAGCAGTCCTTCAAGCATGCTGCGGCACTGATCTGTTGGCGCTAGCTTGAGCGCTTCTTCATACTCTTTCTTGTCCATGCGCTGCAGGATGGCGTTCTGGGTTTTTTCGTCAACGCCTTCTTGGCTGAGAATCCCCCGAACAACACCGATGTTCCCGATTTTGAAGGCGTAACCGCTCAACCCCAAGGACTTCATGAAGCTGTCCGTTAGCAGGACGATTTCTGCATCGGCTTCGGGTCGGCTGGAACCCATCAGCTCGAAGTTTGACTGGTAGAACTCGCGGTACCGCCCTTTCTGCGGCTCGTCGTAGCGGTAGACGCTGCCCGCGGAGAAAAGCCTTAGCGGTTTAGGCTCGTTCTTCAACGCTGTCGTGGCTAGCCGAGCGATTGAAGCGGTGAATTCTGGGCGTAGCGCCACTTGACGCTCACCCAAGTCCTTGAAGATGAACATGCGCTGGCGAATTTCCTCACCCGACTTCGCACTCAACAACTCGAAAGACTCCACAACAGGCGTGATGACCTCTCTGTAACCGTAAAGAAGGGCTGTTTCCCTAGCTTTGCCGATTATGCCTGTGAAGGCTTGGGCTTCTTCGCCGAGTAAATCGCGCATTCCGCGAACAGTTTGGAAATTAGGCATGACCGTTTTTTCTCCGTTGCTTTAAAAGGTACAATTATTCTTTTAAACTCTCGCTTAGGGCTTAAATGCTCAAGTTCAACGGACTTAATTAATTTTGAAGGATGACTTTGCAAGAAGACTTTACTGATAGTTTTTCCATTTCTCTACTGTCTGGTGATAGAGTGAAATTCGGCGTAGTGATTGAAAAAGATGAGGATGGCTACTATGTTGCTTCTGTTCCAGAATTACCTGGCTGTCACACTCAGGCAAAAACTCTTGATGAAGTGAAGGAAAGAATCGAGGAAGCCATTCAAGTTTATCTGGATGCTGACGAGACAAAGGATCACGAGCTAAAACCCGAGTTTATTAAAGAAATAGAAGAAACTTGTAAGCATGGCAAATTTATAAAGGTGAAAAACTTTGCTGAAGAGTACGGTTTAAAGTGATTTTGTTTGCAGCTCAGCGGCTCTCTTTAATTCTTTCCATGGGTTTGTGTGCTTCTGCTTCTATGCGCATCATGCCAACGTGAACTATGCCCTCGGCATCAGCAGGGTGTGTTTCGAGGTAGCGGTCAATAATTTCTTGGACGAATTTTGCCCTGAGCTCAACGGGAAGCCTGTCGGTGAAGGGCAGCCATGTTGTCCGTACCCACCCAGCTAAGCCTTCTGCGCCGTTGTGCTTCATGTCTTTGGGAAAGAGTTCAACCCGCTCAGCCACCAAACCCGCTTCCTGCAGAAAACCTCTGTACTCTTCCTCGTCGTAAAAGCCGTAGGGAAACGGCATTTTGTGGAAGTAGCCTTTCCAAGGTTCAACATGCGCCAGCTCTTTTATTATGTTTAACACGTCTTTGGCGTTGCCTTTACCAGCCATCTGAAACAGCAGCCTGCCGCCTGGCTTAAGGGCTCTTTTTACGCCTTCGAGCACGGCTTTTTGGTCAACAATCCAGTGCAGCGCCGCGTTAGAGAACGCCACGTCAAACTCCGATTGGAACGTCAGCTTCCTCGCATCCATCACTTGAAAACACAAGTTCGGGTAACCTTCCTGTGTGAAACTGCTTTGTGCCAGATTTATCATTTTTTCTGAGCTGTCAACTCCGACCGCCCTTCCGCTGGGTAGGCACCGTGCGAGTTCCGTCGTGATTTTGCCGTCGCCGCAGCCGATGTCAAGCAAAGCCTCGTTTCCCCGCAGTTTTAGCTTCGGGATAAGTTCCTTTGCCCATTGGAACTGGTTTGCGGAGTTTTTGGCGTAGTCTTGAGCGTTCCAGTTATATGGTGAGGTTGCCATGTTTTTCGCCTGCTTATTTGAAGGTCATTTGTGAGACGGAGTAGTAGACGATTTCGCCTCGGCGATTCATGACTGCGAGAACCATCTCTTTCTTTTGGCTTTGGCACTGCCGCAGCGCATCCGCCATCTGATCTATTCCCATGGGTTTGCCTTCTTGAATGCTGAGCACCAGGTAAGGCGCGGTGTCTTTGCCGTAGGTGCCGCGTTCGTAAACTCGAAAGTCGATGCCGCCGCCGAAGCCTTCCCGCGCGACGTAACCTCGGCTTCTCAGGTCGCGGTAAACGATGTAGCTGACCCAAGCGTTCTCGTTGACGGCTTCGTAGCAGCGAAGAAGACCCTGAAAATCCACCGAGTTGCCCTTGCCGTCTTTAACTTCAAGCATGCCCTTGTCCGCAAGGTACAATGCCTCAAAGAACGTAAGCGTGAAAACCTTGTCTTCCAGCGTGCCGTAGCCCCGTGAAGTGAGCGCGTCAATGCTGCTTTGCTCAGCTACCCTGACGCCTTTCTCTGCGAGGGTGCCGCTGGTTCTGAATTCTGGAGGCTGCGATTTTTTTGTTTCGGTCATTTTGCTCTTTTTCCTTCAAGTTTGAATTTGCCGTAGTCTTTGGGGTAGTAGACTTGGGTTTCGCATATTATGGCTGACACGTACTTTAAGGGTGTGATGTCGAAGGCTGGGTTCATGACTTTGACGCCGTTTGGCGCGATTTGCACGGAGCCAATGCAAGTGACTTCTTCGGGTTTGCGTTCCTCAATAATCACGTCTGACGCCTTGTGTGCCAGGTCGAAGGTGGATTTTGGCGCTGCAACGTAGAACGGGATGCCGTGCTCATGCGCCAGAACTGCGACCGAGTAAGTGCCGATTTTGTTGACTACTGCGTCCTGAACGATGCGGTCTGACCCCACAATAACCTTGTTGACCAACCCCTTGCTCATGACGTAGCCCGCCATGTTATCCGTAATCAACGTCACAGGTATCCCATCCCGCATAAGCTCGTAAGCCGTGAGCCGCGCACCCTGCAAGAGCGGTCGGGTTTCGTCGGCGATGACTCGGATTTTTTTGCCCTGCTCCCAAGCCGCGCGGATAACGCCCAAGGCGGTGCCGTACTCCACGGTCGCCAGCTCGCCAGCGTTGCAGTGGGTCAGGATGGTGTCGCCGTCCGCTATGAGCACGGAGCCGTTTTTGCCGATTGCGTGGTTCTGCGCGGCGTCTTCGTCAGCGATTTTCTGTGCTTCAGAAATAACCGCCGCTTTGACCGCTTCAACGCTGCCCTCTGCGCTTCGGGCTTTGGCTAGGACGCGGTCGACGCCCCAAAAAAGGTTCACCGCGGTGGGACGCTGACGCTTGATCGTGGCGCCCGCATCTTCAAGCTCGGAAAGCAGTTTTTCTCTGTTCTGCGCTTTTGAATGGTAAGCTGCCAACGCGATGCCGAAGCCTGCCGCTGCACCAAGAAGCGGGGCGCCTCTGACGCGCAGAGTTTTTATGGCTTCCGCCATCTGCTCAACCGTTGTGATTTCCAACGTGACCTCTTGAAGGGGAAGTCGTGTTTGGTCAGGAGTGATAACCGTTCCGTTTCGCCACTGAATCATCCGCATTTTCTCTTTGCCTCGAATTTGCCTGTGTCTCTGCCTAGTTGGGTTGTGGCTCCCGTTAAAGATTTTCTGTGCCTAAGCCTTGTTCCGTTGAACCAAGTCAATGAGGTTGCCGTACAGGTCCTCGAAAACGACTTCGACGCCCCAAGCTTGCTCCGCGGGCTCGCCGTAGAACTTCACGCCCTTTGCCTTCATGGCTTCGTAATCCCTTAGGCAATCGTCCGTTTCCAAAGTCATGAACACGTGGTCGCCCGCCTGCTTCCCAAGCGCCTTCCGCTTCGCCGCCGTATCCGCCAGCACAAACGTCAACTCAAAGTCAGGCTGGTCCCTCGGCGAAACCGTGACCCAACGCATGTCCCCCCAGAACTTCGTGTCCTGCCGCTTCACAAAACCAAGTTTTTTAACGTAAAAAGCGGCGGCTTCATCAAAATCCTTGGCTAACAACGTGACATGACCAATCTTCATCCAGACCGCTCCCTAAACAAGTGAAACTGAAAAAGAATTGTGTGCCTAACCTAAAAAAGCTTAAGCTCCCAGATTTTATGCTGCGTTGTCAAAGGGGGATTTTAGGTAGGTGACGACTTCTACGGGTGATTCTTCGCCTGACTTCAGCCGCTTCCTCCATTCTTCCCCGACCGCAATCAACGAGAAGATGCCTGAAACCTCGGCTTTGGACTTCTTCACAAGCGTCACCAGCGCCTCTTGGGTTTCGCCGCTCTTAATCATGTCGTCAACAATCAGCACGCTGTCCCGTTTCTTGATGGCTTCCTTAGGAATGTAGAGGGTTACGGTTACGCCTGAATCCTTCCCGAGAATGTAAGTTTCGTCAATGAAAGCTTTAACGCCGACTTCCTTGTTCCGCTTCGCAACGATAAGGTTCACGCCAAGCGCGTTGGCAACCATGGTGGCAAGCGGGATGCCGTCAACGGCGGCAGTTAAAACTTTGGTGACCCGTTTCCCAGCGAAGTTTGCAAGGGCGTGGTTGGCGGCTTGCTGCAGTATGTTGTAGTCGCCGACGATTTCCGTGTTGTCGAAGTAGCCTGCTTCGTCGAATTTTATTCTGTTGCGCAACTCAGCTTCTAACCCGACCATCTTGTTTAGGACTCGCCAAAGCTGTTTGGCTCTTGCAGTGTTAGGCAGCACGTGTCCTTTCGCGTAGCGGCTAAGCACGGTGACGGGCAAATCGGTTTTTGACGCTAGCTCTCGGTAGGTGATGTTGCGTTTGTACTTTGCCGTCCTAAGAAGTTCAATCGTCATTAAACGTAGTTTCAAATCTTCTGCGTGAGTGCTCAACTTTTACCCAACCCCGTTTTTACATTTATAAGTATAATATCTTATGTCTAATAGCTATTGTAACGATTCAATTTATAACTTTCTGTCTATGATTTTCAAGCGTAGTTTTCTACCCTTCTCTCGAGCCGTCACACGCTTTCGACCCCGCCAAGTCACGCGCCCATCAAAAGTGTCAAAGCTCATCCATTCCGGGCCTGCCCGCATATTTTGCCCTTGTTGCATTACATTTTTTAGACGGAGACGCGAAGTCCTACGTGTCAAGAAGGGGATGGTGGGACGCAGAGGCTTAACAGACTGTTCATAACCGCGCTTTTCGGTTCCATAATCTTCGTCATCAACGCCTTCCTTCCGCCGCCCATAAACTACGTGCTAATCGTCGTCCAAGCCGTCGTCCTCGCGTTAAGCGGTTTATTCGTCAAAAGACTTGGCGCAACATACGTCGGCGCCGTCGGCGGACTCCTAACCGCGCTTGGAAGCCCAGCTTTGGGACCCTTCACTTTCCTGTTTTCCTTCCTCTACGGCGCATTAACCGACGGCTCCCTGATCCTGTTCAGAATCAACGCCACCAACGCGGGCGTGAACCGCAACAGGCTGATGATTGCGATGGCGGTTGCCACGATGCTTATCGGGTTGATCAGTTACTCGGCGTTTGCGCTTTTCCCCCAGTTTGTTCCTTTGGCAAGGGAGTTTTCAAGCGTCGGCTTGTTCATTCAGAGAAGCACCATGCTTGACGTGCTTGTGCTGTTTATGGGTCCAGCTACGGGGGTGGTGGCGGGTTACGCTGCAGCTTACCTGTGGAACAAGTACCTGCGGCACATCCGCGTTTAAAGGCAGCGCTGCCTGATTTTCTCGTCAACCAACTTTGCAACCATCAAGTTGGAGATGAACACGCATTTGACGCCCAGCAACTCGGCAAGTTCAGCGGGCTTCTGGTCCTGAGTTACCAAGAGCAGGTTGTTCTTGCCCGCGTACTCGACGACTGTGCGGTCCTTGGCGCTTTTTAAACCCGCTTCCTGAGCAGTCAGCACTTCGTAACCTAAAGTTTCGAGGTATTCCTTCAAGCCAGCGTACATTTCATCGAGCAGAATCTTCATGCGTCATCGCTTTCTGTTTCCGCGTCAAAGTTATTTAGCTTTTACCTTCCTTTAGAGAAACTGGAGAATCATAAGTAGGATACTCGTGTTTCAACTATTTGATTAACCAGGAAAAGACGCCGCAGTGCGTCTGCGCCCAGCAAACAAAAGCTGGACGGCTGCCAATCTCGGGTGAAGAACGACCCAAAAAAGAAGCTGCTTAGTCTATGAGCAGCAGCGCGAACGATTCAGGTTGCTTCGCGAATGGGAAGGACACTTCGATTCCCGCGTTAGCCGCGGTTTTTTTCACGTTAACTCCCACCGCGTCCTCTGACCACCGCGCCAGCTCAGGGTGAACGCAGATCCTCGTCTGGGTGTTGCATTTCTCGCAGAGCTGGCATGTTCCCGAAGCGAAAGCCAACGCCAAACTGTAGCCTTCCTTCATGGCTGCCTTCTCGAGGTCAACGACGCTTTGCAGCATCGCCTTCTTGTCTTCCCGCCAGACAGCCCAAAACTTCGCCGCTTTTTCCTTAACGTCTTTAGGCACGGATGGGTCGGTTTCAGCCACTGACAGCTTGCTGAGCACTTCTGGGTCGGCTTGGGCTTTGGATTTAAACTTCATGAACATGGCGTAGCTGTACTCGCCGACGATTTTTCGGAATTCCTCAGCCGAAGGCGTGTAGGGTGGGCAAGCCAGTGTTTTCCCGTAGTTGCTGCAGCCTACTTTGCACTTGAGAACCACTCGGTCTTCCACGACGACTTTGCTCGCGGGTATGATTTGGGCGTCAGCGGCACCCTTCTCCAACGCTAACTTGGCGAGAAACTGGAATTTTTCGGCTTCGCTATGAGCTGGCATCATTTTTCCCTAAGTTCTTTGTCAGAACGGGCTCTTTTGATATAAACTTTTAGCGCAGCCGTTCGGGAAAAACCTCGTGGAAAAAGGCGGTGAAGTTTGGCATTGAATGGGATATGTGGCTGTTTTACATGCTGGTGAGCGCAAGAATAATATAGTGAATCTGTTAAATGATGTTTCTGCGCGGGGGTGCGGTTGGTATCAAGAGCAAAATCAGCAGCATAGGTTACGTCAACAAAATCCAAGAAAACATCCTAAGCATCAAGCATCGTGAGCTTGCACCTCTTTTTAATGAGCTTAAAGCTGCTGACTGCGTTATCTGCGGCGGGTCAGGCAGGTCACTTTACTCACTGAACGCTGCCCTGAGCCAGATTGCACTTAGTCAAGCAGGCTGGAGGAACAAGGTTGTCTTGACCCCCGACGACCCAGGTTTTCCAGGCAAAAGCATGTACGACGCGGCAGCTGACCTTGCGAGGCGCTACAAGAAAACCCTGCTTCTCATTAACAGCGGAAGCGGCTACTCTGACGATCCCTTGGTGATGGCGCAGGATTTAGCACAGTTCATTGAAGAAAAGAAGACTAACAGGTTCTCCATGGGTCTTTTCACGTCTGCTCCCGAGTCGCCTCTAGGCGAGATTGTCGGCAAGTACGGTCACGTGGTTGAGCTTAAGGGGCGCGGCAAATCTAAGCCTGGCACCGAGTACAGCGAGACAGGCATGATGGGCGACATCTTCGAGCTGGGCACGCTAGAGCTTTTGAACAGCATGGTTGAAGCCGTATTTCGGAACCTTGAGGTTCAAGATGTTTTCACGATATGCGTTGAGGAACTGGAAAAAATCGGCGACATCATCGATTCCAACGTTAACTCCGAAACTTACACGCAGCTTGTCGACCTGCTTGAGAAGAGGACAAACGTGTTCTTCGGCGGGAAAGGCACGGGAAACGAAATCGCCAAAATGACGGCAGTGCGGCTTTTCCACATCAAGAGTTTCCTAGGCGACAACGTTTACATCACGCGAGGCGTCAACACTCCTCACCCAAGGGCGGGAGACCTGGAAATCCTGATTTCCTACTCTGGCGAGACGAGACCCGTGATTATCTGGGCTGACGTCATCAAGAAATTCGCGGGAACCGTGTTCGCGATAACAAGCGCCAAAGAATCAACCTTGGCGAAGAAGGCAGACCTGAAGCTGATTTTGCCTGAAGAGGTCAAGCCGCTTACGCCGAGGCGCTTCTACACCCGAACAGCCTTCGCGCTGAGCCCAGTGCCAGTTAAGCTTGCTGAACGGCTCGGTCAAAGAGGCTTGAACCTGCCTGAATACATCATCAGCTGGTACCACTCAGTGACCCAGTGAACATAGCTCAAACTAGAGATTCATGCTACACAGACTTTTTAGCAAGAAAGGGTGTAACGAGTAACAAGTGACAAATCGGGAAAAGTGAATACACGTACGGAAGACTCAGACATAGATTATGAACGTTATGATTCGCCTGTGAGTATCAAGAATAGTTATTGAAAAATTCCCAAGCAATGTTGAAACGCCAGGGGTCACCCTTTTGTGTGAGCTGTATTTTTCCATCTTTAGTTTCAATTAAGCCCTTTTCCTGTAATCGGTGGATTGCCTCGGGAAATACATCTTCAGGTAACTTGCCAAACCTAGACTGAAAAACGTGGCGATCCACGGGAACACGAATGTAAATTAGCATCATCTCTTTTCTCATCTCATCTTCAACCGAAAGCTTAGTAACCCGCTCAATAGGAAACGCACCGCTTCCCACCGCTTCAATATAAGCCTGGATATTCTCAATATCAGAATACAGAAAACTTCCAATGTGGCCCATAAAAAAGCCTGCTCCAGAACCCACCACTTCGGAAGAAGGCCTGTTAAAATCCTCTTTAACACGAGAAAATCTGTTGTGACAAGTAGGATAATATCCATTCTTCCGGAAAATATTGGAAGCCTCAAGATACATTTCGATTTCGACCTTATCATCGCCAGTCGGAGGCAACTCGCCAGATTCAATTTTCTTTGCAAGAAAAGTATCAGGATACAAATCCAAAGGATAACAATCTACGCTTTCAAGTTCAAGTTCCAATGCCTGCTCTATATCCGCCTTCCATTGGCTCAGCGTTTGACCTGGTAAATTATAAATCAAATCAACGCTTACGCCAAGTCCCTGCTTTCTAGCACTTCTCAGTTTTGTCGCAACTTCACGTTTGCTGTCACGAAGCATCAGAATTTTGCGGAACGAATCGTCAAATGTTTGAACCCCGATATCTAACTGGTTCACCTTCTGCGAAGAAAGCAGGCGTATTTTACTTTCGGAAAGATTGGTAGTGCAAGCGGCAACTTTGGTCTGATGGTCTTTCTCAAAGTTGAAGTTTTCTCGGCAGAAATCCAAGATGTCTACTATTTGGTCATTTGCAAGAACGGTAGGGCTTCCACCGCCAATGTAGAGTTCACTAAAAAGGCTGGAGCTGACATATTTGTTTTGGGCATAGAGACATAGGGCTTTCTTCATAGCAGCTAGATACGGGGGAATGCTTTGTTTATCGCAACTAACAGGAAAATAGCAGAATGCGCACTTTCCTTCGCAGAAAGGAATCCAGGGCTGCAACTCTCTTGTTTGTCCAATTGTACTGCCCGTTTTCAGAAACTCAGCAAAATCTGACATGACACTAGAAGTGGAAAGAGCCCTATCTCTGTAAGTCATTGGAGGCCAATGTTGAATGGTCTTGTATGGCCAACCATTATTCGCATCTTGCAATAACGGCACCTTTCAAGTAAAACGGGCTATTTTGTCTTTTAAAGCTACCCATACATCAAAAGCTTTTTCGCTGGAATATGAACCCACTGGAACGAATGTTTACTTTCCACCATTTTCTGGAACTATTTTCCTCGTGAACGAATAGCACGCGCTACCATTGGAGCGCAACCATTCGAAAAATGGATGTGTCTTCAAACAACTTGCATAGACATGGCTCCTTAGTGGTTTAACATGTAAAAAGCTAAGCAAGAAAATAGTTTAAAATATGTTACACTTATGAATGTTGGGTTACCACTCAGTAACCCAATAAACCAGCTTCTTCGTTTCTACTCTAAAAAAGGGATGAGCGCTAACTGTTTTTCTGCAGTCCGAACAGCCTGTTTCTAAACGCAAAGACGACGATAATGCACGATGCAGCCGCAATGGCTAAAGCAGCAAAAAGAGCCGTTTCCATCATGCTGCCTCTTGGGTTTGGCGAAGGCTCAGTTAATGACGATGCAGCTTTTGAGATGTTGGCAGGTGCCGTTGCGGAAACGTTTTGGATTTTGGCGGGCGCCATTAGTGGGTAGCGGTCAATGATTGTTGGGTTTTGGCGGATTAGGTATGGTGTGTCGCCGACGCCTGACGTGCCTATTTCGGTTGCGTTCGGGTATTTCGCGGCGTAGTCGCTCCAGCAGTTGCCTACGGAGCCGTTATCCCACGCGGGCAGTGTTCCCTGATCGGCGGGTCCCAGGGCGTCCGAGCTTGTTTCGGCGATTCTTGTGTTTGCGTCGACTGCGAAGTTGTTCTCGTAGATTTCGTAGCTGATTTCGCCGTAGGTGCCGATGTTGAGGTCAACCGTGTTGTTTGCGAAGTTGTTCTCGGTTATTGTCGCCCCAAGGCTTGGATAGATCATTACGCCGCCGTAATTGTTAACTATCTGGTTTTGCGAGACAAGATTATTGTTGCCTTTTATGGTGACGGCGTAAATGCTGCTTGCTAAATAGTTGCCGCTGACATGGTAGCCGTCGGCGTAGATGGCTACGGCGTTCTCGGTTCTGGTGATGTTGTTGTCGATGACGCTGTTGCCGTTGAAGGCACCCGAGACGCCTGCTTCCCAGCCTGTGATGCTGAAGTTTTGGACTGTTATGTTGCTGCCTCTTAGGTCTATCGCGGCGGTGTCTTCTGCCCCTGCGACTCCAGGCGTTCCCCAGCCGCCCGCGCCCTGAAGCGCGAAGCCTTCGCCGTCAAGAACGATGTTGTTGCATGCCACCATGATGGGTACGTCGTAGATGCTTGCCGTGAAACGGTAAATGTTGCCCTGCCGCTGAATCAGCGTGGTTCCTGGCACTGAACCGTCAGGGTTAATGACGATGGTTCCCGCTGGCTGCGCTTTTACGCCGAAACACCCGATTGTTAAAGTCATCAGGCTTATGAAAACGCAAGCAACCATTATCTTCCCGATCGATTTCATGTTTATCGCTCTTTTTGCATCTGCATAAAGCAGCATTCGTTCTAATAGCTCTCCTCAAGGAACAAGCCGTTCTTTCAGAAGAACAGCGCTATGGAACCCGTCTACCCTTCGGCAAAATCAAGGAGGTTTAAGCCAGAATGGTTTGCCACGTAAAAACTCGGTTAGGAACATGGCGAAATCGCCGTTTTTAGCGTAAACTTCGCTTATTTTGCTGTCAACGATGACCTTGATGTTTTTGCGGATTGATTCCGCAATGAGGTCCGCCACGCCAGCGTTTTTGCCTCCGTCCACGAGCTTCTCTTTTAAGAGGGCGACAGCATCGGTTGTTTTCCGCGGCAACATAACCATCCAGCGTCCGTCCTCAACGAAGGGTCCCGAGATAACCTGTGGGTTGCCTGCGTATTTAGTCAGGAAAGATTCGCATTCGGGTTCCCGTTCAAGGGGCGGACCGAAGTGCTTTTTGATGTTCGGCAAAACCCGCTGTTCAAGCTCGAAGACGAAGACGCTGAGGGTTTTTTCGTTGCTCCAAACCGTGTCGTTAAGGATTCTGTAATCGTTGAGCTCGATCATTCTGTGCAGGGCGCGTTTGGTCCTGTAAAGTTGACCCCACATGACGTCTGGGACAGCTGGCGCTTGGTCAACCATGAGAAACAGGGTTGATGACCCGCGACTTTCCAGCTGGCTTTTCAGTTTTTTAAGGGGCAGGGCTTTGGTTTTTGGCGGGTAAAAGAAGGATGTGTCTGGCGTTTTCAGGAACGCTCTTGCCGCGGCGACAAAACTGTAAAGTTTCTCAGGTTGCACTGCGGAGGCAACGTTTCTTCCCTTGTCCACGGGGTCAACGATGACCAGCGGCTCGGGGAAAAGAAGCGCGAGCTCGTGTTGCCGTTCAGCGTAGTGGTTTCTAATGTCGACTGTTACCCGTTTGCTGTAGCGGGCAAAAGCCTGCAGGGTTTCGGCGAACGACCCGTAATTCATGATGAGGAGTTCGCAGAGGTACCCGCTGAAGCCGCCGACTTTTATTTCGGCGCCGTAAACGCCTGTGCCCTGCATGAACTTTTTAAGAAGCCTCACCTCGCCGCGCAGCTCCGTGGTCAAGTGCTGCTTTATGTAGTCAGTGTGATAGGGCGTTCGGTCAGTGGCGCTTTGCCACTCGCCTAGCTTGGCATCGTAGCAGGGAACGATGTCTACGCGGTAGCCCCCGACCATGACTTCAAGGTAAGGGTGCTCGGCGAACCGTTCAAGCTGCTCGTAACCCACCGCCGCTTTCTTCGCAATTTTTAAGCCTACGTCGCCGAGGTTTTTCCGCGGTAACTCGGTTGGCAGGCGCATGAAAATGTCGATGTCAGGGTTCTCGCGTAGCCACGTGTCTTTGGCGACTGAGCCTTCGACACGCACAACCGCTGAGACCCCCTCTTCATTGCAGGCTAAGGTTACTTTCTGCGTTATCTCTTGGGTGATAGCCTCTACTCTGGCGCGGTCATCTTCTTTCGGCGAAATTTTCCTGAGAATTCGCTTTGTAATTTCCTGCATAGTCATCATTTTTGTTCCTGCGCTGGGCAAAACTCTCTAAGCGTTGAGTAAGTTGGACCTTTAGGCGAAAGCTGGCTCCGCTTAAGGCGAAGGCAATCCGCTTTTATTGTGCCGAACTCGTAATCAGCCTTCTTCGTGACTAGTTCGGCGAGGCGCTGCTTGTTGGCAGCTGACCTTACCCGCGCGATGGTTAAGTGGGGGCTGAAGCCATGGTCATCCACTGCGAAGCCCAACGCGCGAATCTGCGGCTCCAACTGGGCGTAGATGCTTTTTAGTTGCTCGGCGCCCTCGGTCATTCCCGCCCAGACAACACGGGGATAGTTGAGGCTGGGAAAGACGCCTAAGCCTTGGAGCTTGATGGTGAACGGGGTGAACTTAACGTTCTTCATTGCCTCGTGGATTTTGTCCACCATGCCTGGGCTGATGTCGCCGAGGAAACGCATGGTCACGTGGATGTTTTGGGGCTCGACAAGTTTGAGGTCGGCGCCTGTTTCCCTGAGAAGTTTCTGCGCCGCGGCGAGCCTGCTAAGAACCTGCTCGTTTTCCATGTCAAACGCGATGAAGCTTCGGATTTGCTCGGACATTTCTGTTCCCTCTGAATACTTAGCGAACAAGACTCATAAATGCTTTAAGCATTCGCAAGGCGCCTCATGGGCGGTTTGTCCATGCATTTTCCGTTCGGGTTAACTAATCTCTTTCTTTTCTGCCACAGCAAGCTTTTAGGTGTTCAACGCTTGGTTTGTGCTTCAGATACTTTTTAATGTTAGTTACCGCCATAGAAGCAAAAAAGGGTTCGCTATGAACGCTGACAAAATAGTGGTTGGACTTGCGGGGATGCCTGGGTCAGGCAAATCCTTGGCGGTTGACGCCGCGCGCGAACTGGGCTACGCAATCGTGGTTATGGGCGACGTTGTCAGAGAGGAAACGCTTAAGCGCGGCTTAGAGTTGACCCCCCAGAACGTGGGCAAAGTCATGCTGCAGCTTCGCGCGGAAGGCGGAAACACCGTGGTCGCCCAGAAATGCATTCCCAAAATCGAGGAGCAAGCGGGCAGCAAGGTTCTAGTCGACGGGTTGCGCAGCCTCTATGAGGTTGACGCTTTCAAAGAGCACTTCGCCAAGTTCACGGTTGCAGCTGTGCATGCTTCGCCTGAGACAAGGTTTAACCGCCTGTTTAGCCGCCGCCGAAGCGACGACCCCGACGGCTGGGAAGTTTTCCGTGAACGTGACATGCGGGAGCTGAGCGTGGGGTTGGGTAACGTTATAGCGATGGCTGAGCAGTTGATAGTTAACGATAATAGTGTTGAAGACGCTAAGGGTGCATTCAAGGAAGCACTCGGGAGGATTGAGGCGAAATGGAGCAAGTGACCGTTCACGCTGAGGCGGAAATTAACCCGACGGAGGACGAGGAAAAAGTCAAGGCTGCCGTCTGCAACATGCTGGGGAACCCATCCGTAACCATCGCGTCAGAAGGCAAAGGCAGCGTGTTGACGGCTGAAGCCTCAGGGCAAGATTCTCTGTTTAAATTTCGAAATCTGCTGCGTAATGACAGGATTCGTGACGCCGCCAGAAAAGCCCTGTTTCACAGTATGCGAGGAAACACCATCAGCTTCTGCCTAAACAAGCAGGTCGCCTATGCTGGGCACATCAGCTTTTCAGAAGAAACAGCGGAGTCGCCCCTAGGACCCATAAGAGTAACTATCACCAGTGACAATCCAAGGCACCTAATCGAGTGGCTAGCTGAAAAAACCGCGTAGGCGAGAAGGGCACGGGATGGCTGCAAGGGCGCAGGTGGCGAAGAACGGTGCGGTTCTGCTAGGTGACAGCGTCGCATGTGACGCCTTCGACGAGCATCGACCCTTGCGGATTGTGACTCACGCGCACGCAGACCACCTTGGCGGCTTGCGGAAAAGCATCAAGTGCTGCCAAAAAGTTCTGATGACACCAGCCACAAGGGACCTTGCCGAGAAGCTTGATTACACGCTTAAACTGCGGGGCAACCCGATTGAAACCTTAGAGTACGGCAAAGGCATCGTGTTCGGCGACGAAAAAATCACGCTTTTGAAAGCCGACCACATCTTGGGCGCGGCGCAGGTGCTGCTTGAGGATGCGGGCGGGATACGAGTTGCCTACAGCGGCGACTTCCGCATTGACGGCACCCCCGTGGTGGAATGTGACGTGCTTGTGGTTGAGGCAACTTATGGAAGCCCGTCGTGCAGGCGCAGGTTCAAAGTGGATGTGCGCGAACTCTTCGTTTCCATGGTTGAGAAGCGCCTGCGCGGCGGCGCGGTATACGTTTTCGGGTACCACGGGAAACTTCAGGAAGCCATGCAGCTTCTAAGAGACGCGGACGTGTCTGTGCCGTTTGTGATGCCTGACCGTGTTTACGAAATCGCGCAGGTTTGTGAGCGGCATGGGATGCGGTTGGGCGGCATGTCGCTTTCCACGGATGCGGATGGGCGGGAACTTTTGGAGGGCAACCTTCCCTGCGTCGCCTTCTACCACATGAACGCCCGTGGCAATGTGGGCTTGCGGAACGCGAGGATTTGTCTCAGCGGCTGGGAATTCAGTGCCGCAAGCAGGCAAATCGGCGAGCGGGAATATTTAGTGGCTTTGAGCGACCACTCGGATTTTGACGGGTTAATCGAGTACGTTAAGCGTTCGAAGGCAAAGCAGGTTATCACCGACAACTACCGAAGCCAAGGCGCGGTCTTAGCCAAGGAAATCCGCAAGCGCTTAGGCGTCTCCGCGGTGCCGATGCCCCGAACGCCCGGGCAAACCACACTGTAAAACTGCATTCTGCCCCAGTTCTGAGCTTCGTTCAGAAAAGCAGTAGGAAAAACCAGAGAGGAATGTACGCGATCTTGTCTTTGAAGTCAAGTTTGTCCTTGGTTACGATGATGCTGAACGGGCTTGAATTTTTTTCCGCGAATTCCCGACAGCCTTCTGCGTCTTCAGCCCTTATTTCGCTTTGGTACTTGACTTCGATGGGCACTGGTTTTTTCCCGTACACTACGACGTTATCCACTTCGCGGTTGTTCTTCCAGTAGTAACAAGTCGGGCGGTAAGAGGGAAACCGAACCGACAGAATTTGAAGATGGCTATGCACAACGGTTTCAGCGATTAAACCTACATCGCTGGTGTCCAAAAGCGCCTTGGGCGAGTATGTGCCATTAAGGACGTTTCTTACGCCCGTGTCTGAAATGTATGTTTTCGTGGGGTTTCGAAGTTGCTTGGCTCTATTTTTGGAGTAAATCATGCAGGTGCTGATCAGGAAGACTTCCTCAAGGTACTCTATGTATTCGCCGATGGTTTCCTGCTTCATCTTCAGTTTAGGCGACACGCTTGTCTCGGAAAAAAGTTCAGCCGAGTGGTTGGCTAAGTAAAGCAGCAGGTCTTCCATGTTCTTCGGGTTCCTGATGCCGAAGACTCGCACGATGTCCTTGTAGATTACCAGCTGCAGCAAATCCTTGATGTATTGACCGCATTTCTGGTAGTCTTCCATCGGGATGAGCTCTATATAGCCGCCTTTGATCATGAATTCGGAAAGCAAATTCTCTATCTGCCTCTGACAAGAACCCAGTTTGGCGTATGACTCTTTAAGGTTCTTTGACAGCGGACCTATGTCGTTGTTTTCCAACGCTGCCTTCAAGCTTTCCTGCAGCGCCGAGCTTAGCTTGACCAGTTCGCCGTTTACGTTCTTGAAGTTAAGATAGTCCGCGAAAGTGAGGGTTGAAATCAGATTCAACGATATTCTCCCAGCGAGAGACTCGGAACTGCCCCGCGTGACTCCCGCCGCAGACGAGCCGCTTATGATGAATTTGACGTTGTATCCTTTGTCATAGAAGGATTTGAGGGTCTCACTCCATCTGTCTACGTGCTGGATTTCGTCAAGAAAGATGTAGGTTTTTCCTTCAAGGTTTGCCAAGTCTTTGCCCAAAATGTGCTTGCTGTAGACGTCGATTAATCGGTATATGAGCGGGGGATTTTGCGTTTCAGCTTCAAACAGCGGTTCGTCAAGCTGCGCAAAGAGGATGTTCTTCGGGTTGGTTCTTTCGTCCAGTAACTGCTTTATCAACTGCTTCATCAGCACGGACTTGCCGACTCGTCTGGGACCGATTATCGCCGTTATCTGTTTGTCCTTCAGGGCGGTCCAAAGGGACAAGAATTCCCTTCGCTTTTTGGAGGGCACCGTTAACCTTTTTTCTTCCCACCAAGGGTTGAGGCTGTAGAGGATTTTCAGTGTCTCTAAATCATCCATGGTTCACTGAGTGTTAAAACAACCTTTTAAAATTTGCCCCTTCATGAAGGGGTGAAAATGGCAGATTTTGCCCCTTTACGGAGGGGTGAAATACGGCGTTTTCTGGGGAGCCACGCCTTTGCTGGCTGCCGAAGATTTATTTGCCTAAAGTTTAAAAGTGAAAAACGGAACTATCTCAAGCTACGAGAAGACGGAGCAACAGAAAATGACTAAGACATCCGTGATTTCAGGATTCTACAAGTTTCCGCTTAAAGAGCGGCTGAGCATCGTTAAGGACTTCGCGGGCTTAACCGACGACGAAGTCGCTTTGCTGGAGAACACGGGCGCAGTTGCGTTCGACACCGTGAACCACATGGTGGAAAACGCTATCGGCGTCTTCCCTGAACCGCTTGGTTTGGCGGTGAACTTCCAGATTAACGGCAAAGACTACCTTATCCCGATGGCGACTGAGGAGCCCAGCGTGATTGCCGCCGCCTGCTACGCCGCGAAAATGGTCCGTGACGGAGGAGGCTTCCACACCAGCAGCACCGCACCCGTGATGATTGGACAGGTGCAAGTGGTTGGCTTAAAAGACGCTGAGGAAGCGAAAAACCAAGTTCTAGCCGCCAAAGCAGAGATTCTGAAGAAAGCCAACGATCAAGACCCAGTGTTGAACTCTTTCGGTGGCGGAGCAAAAGACTTAGGCGCCAAAGTCATCGACACAACCTTGGGGCAAATGCTGATTGTCGAGTTGTACGTTGACTGCCGTGATGCAATGGGCGGAAACGCCGTTAACACCATGGCTGAAGCAGTGGCGCCCCAAATCGAGCAGTTAACTGGCGGTCACGTTTACCTGCGCATCATCTCCAACCTCGCAACTAAGCGGATGGCAAAGGCATGGTGCACCGTTCCCAAAGAGGCGCTGGGCGGAGAAGCGGTGGTTGACGGAATCGCCTATGCCTCTGCCTTCGCCGCTGCTGACCCTTACCGTGCAGCTACACACAATAAGGGTGCAATGAACGGCATCATCGCGGTGGTTCTTGCAACAGGCAACGATCACAGAGCCATTGAAGCTGGAGCCCACGCCTACGCCGCGTTGAAGGGACCCTACACGAGCATTTCGAAATGGACGAAAAACGCGGACGGCAACTTGGAAGGCGTGATCGAGTTGCCTATGGCTGTCGGCTTGATAGGCGGCGCAGTGAAAACGCATCCCGTAGCTCGGGTAGCCATGAAGATACTGGGCGTTAAGACAGCCAACGAGTTCGCGGAGGTCTTAGCTGCGGTAGGCTTAGCCCAGAACCTTGGTGCATTGCGTGCTTTGGCGAGCGAGGGAATCCAGCGTGGGCACATGTCGCTTCACGCGAGAAACATCGCTATAACGGCTGGCGCGAAGGATGAAATGGTTGATTTGGTGGCTGAACGCATGGTTAAGGAACGCAAGGTCCGAGTTGACCGGGCAAAAGAAATCATTGACGAACTAAGCGGCAAGAAGTAACCGCAGTCATTTGGCGCAGCGAATGCTGATCCGTAAAGGTTAGAAGTTTAGGGTCACCTGTGTGCCCGAGGGTGCTCCTGTGACAGTGACTTCTCCCATTGACGTTTCACCCCAGCCTGTAGTCGTGATCATGGTGGCTGAGTAAGTCCAGTTTGTGGGCGCGGCTGGTGACCCGTTGAATTGTACCGATTTTGGCGCGGAGGCTGCTGAGAACATTTGGTATCCGCCGGTTCCGAGGACCGTGTATTTAATCTGGGTGGCGTTGATGCTGTTTATCACGATGTTTGAGCCGACTGAGGTCACAGTAAAGTTCGATGTGACGCCGTTCATGATTAAACCGTTAAATGTAAGCGTGTCGCCGTACTGGCTGAAACCTTGCAGCGTCGCAGCGGATCCAAAGCCCACGCTGTAACCGCTTGACCCTAGAAAACTGTTACTGGTTGGTACGGTGGCGTTGGAAGGCGAGTAAGCGTTGAGGGCGGGGTAGAAAGTGAATTGGTCCTGAGGGTCGGTCAGGAAGTGAGGTGATCCATAGTCTTGATAGGTGTGAATGTACACGATCGGGTTTGCTGTATCGTTGAAGTTGAAAGTGTAGATTCGCGCGGTCGCGGCGCCCATCTGGTTATCCACTTCTTGACGGTTGAAGAAAATCTCTTCTCTGTTCCCAACTCTGAGGTTGTCTGCTGTGCCTCCTTCCCCGTAGTCGTGCCCGTTTAAGGTCATGAACACGTTCGGGTAGTTGTTTAGTATCTTTTCAAAGTTTGTCGCCCAAGTTACATCGTAAGCATCAAGGGTGCCGTAAGTCCCGTTTCCGTTAAGGTAATTGTGCGTTGCCACGATCACGTTGACGTTCGGGTTCGCCGCCAACAAGCCTTGCATCCAGTTCAGGACAGTCTGGTTAGCGTCGTACTCAACGTTGATTATCATGAAACGGTAGCTGCCGAAGCTGAACTGTACCGCCGTGCTTGCGCCGTTGAAGATGTCTCCGACCCAGTATGGGTTTTGGCGCATGAGTGTTACGTTGAAGGCAGGGTAGTTTCCGCCTATGTACGTGCCGTTGACGTTTCCGTCGCTGTAGCCGTCGTTGCCTATTTGGTCATGGTTTCCCGCGTCCCAACAGTAAGGAATTTCATTGTAGTACAGAGTCATCATGGCGGCATTGGCGTTTTGCCAGTCAGTTAAATTGTTTGGTGTCTCCACGATGTCTCCTGTGTGAACAACCATTGCCAGATTTAGCGCCTCGCTGTTATTCACTATCCAACTGGTTAAGCCGCTGTATGCGGCTGGATAAGAGTCGCTCAAGTATTGGGTGTCTGTGATTTGAACTATGCTAAATGAGACACCGATTGGATTCTCCGTGGGCAGGTCACTTTGAGCTTGCATGCTTGCTACATTCCCGTTCAAAGTTGCTATTTCCGTGTTGTCTGCTGCCGCTATCGACTGCTCTGATTGCAACGCCGATGTGGTAGACGCTAACGAATCCTGAGCTGCCGCCAGTTCATACTGCGTCTTTAACAATGTGGTTGATGTCACTGTTTCCGTGGCTTTCAGAGAATTGTATTTTTCGACTTCAGAGTTGAGTTTGTTCTGAAGATCTGTGTTATTGGCCTTCATTGATGACACTTGCGCTGTAAGGTCAGCTATTTGGGCGTTCAAAGAATCGATGGTCTTGTTTTGGGAAGACGCGCGGGTTTGGCTCACACTTAGATTTTGCAGCAAGCCGCCCACAGCGATTACGGTAACGATGCATAAAACTGCGATGCCCAATACAAGTTTTCTACTAACAGACTTTTTGCTCATAATCTTCCCCGCTTCGAAGCCCTTTTACTCCGATGAAACAATGGAACGATGTCTTTTTATATTTTGCTTAAAAAAAAACTATTGGAAAAATATTATCGTATGCAATGATTCTTACGTTTTATTCTTGCAGTCGCAATTTGGGTCAACTGCATCGCCCTGCCCTCATTGGTAGGGCTTTAAATTGTTGACGACCACCTTTAGAATGGAAATAAGCCGCCAAGTACGACGTGTTGGGTTAAGACGCCCCCTCACAGTCCGCGTCGTTGTTTGCTGCTTGCGGCATAGCTCTAAACACCTTTGCTGATGGCAAGCTACCGTTTGAACGCTTTAACCGTGGCTCTGCACAGAGAGCGTGAAAAAAGACGAGGCACCCTGTTTTTGCAGTTTTGATAGCGACGTGTTTTTAGGCGGTTGGAAAGCGGTGAAGCTTTAGCGTGTAGTGTGTTTCTTGACTTTTCTAGCTTCTTTTACTGTCTTGTGAGATCTGTTTCTTTTTAGCATCAGCATGGCTGCGGTGGCTGCTATTGCAAGAACCACTACCACGATTACCACGATGGCAATCGTCGTGACGATTGAGGAGCTTTTCTGGTTTCCCGGTGACTGCGTAGATGACGAGGCTGTGCTGGTTGGGGACGTGGTGGAAGTTGCATTGCCCACGTTGGAGGTGCTATTGGGTGGGGTTCCTGTAAGAATAGGCGCTTGAGTTTGAACTAGCAGTTGGTAACTGTATATTTTCATGCTTGCTGGTACCTGTGACTGGTTTAGGTCAAACGCGGCGACTTGGAATGTGGTTGATTGTGAGGGTTCAAGAACGGTAGGGGTCAGGTAATTCGTGTATCCTACGGCAACTACGCCTCCGGTGGAGTTATAGAATGTTCCAACGATGTACACGTTTGTCGCTGCCTGGTTACCTGTGTTTTTCACTTCGCCGTTAACCAGATAGACACCGGTGAAGTTGCCGAATGTGCCGATTGATCCCGTGTGGCTTGTGATGGTTAAGCCTTGGTATTGGTAGCTGTTTGTCGCGTTGGCCTGAGCGACGTTTAGGTATATGGTGTAATGGTATGATGGGTCCCAGTAATCGGAAGTGCCGCCCTGTGGCTCGTAGAATTCTATATAGAAGGGCGCTGACTGCCCAGGGATTAGGTCTGACACGTAAGCTTGACAGGCAGAGTCGTCAAGATCTGTTGTGCCAGCGTATACTGATCCAGTCAAATACACCTGTGAAAGTGTGGTGTTACCCACATTTCGGATTTCGCCAACCACGTCAAGAATGCCTTCTTGGTCAACGTACCAGCTGTGGCTTAGAATCTTGACGTTTTGGGTTTGGCTGTGCGCCTTAGGAACTGAGATTAACCCTACAGATAGCATTAACAAAGCGACCAAGAAATAAACCGTTTTCTTTCTCATGAAATTTCCTCTCTCATCCATGCGGAATTCTAAAGCGAACCAATGACGCATGCATAACAACTTTGCAGTATAAAATGCTTTTTCCAAATGTCAAATTTGGCGTAATCGCAGATTTTTTTCAGGATAAGTGCTTATCTAACGGGTTTTGGTTCACATCTTCGTTTTCTACGATGTGTTAAGACGAGGTTGAAAATGAGTCTTTGCCGTGGGAGGTCTTAGCGCGCATTTTGTTTTCTGACTTTTTTCACTTCTTTCACTGACATTTTACGCGTTTTGTCTCTTCTCAACATCAGCAAAGCTCCAGCAACTACTACGGCAAGGATTACCACGGCGATTACAACCACGGCGATTTTCACGTTGATCGATGTATCTTTGGGGCTGCCAGGTTGCGTCGAAGAGGCTGAGGAAGAACTTGTTTTAGAGATTTTACCAGAGCCTTGAGCGTTGTCAGCTGCAGGTGGGATTCCCTGGAGAAATGGTCCAGTGGACTGAACTATTAGCGAGTAGGTTGAGATCTTTTCCCATGAAGGGATGGTTGTCGCGTTTAAGTCGTACGCGTAAACTTGAAATGGTACTGTTGCGGAAGGCGCCAGACTAGGCGTTATCCATGGATTGCCAAGTTGATAAGTGGTTCCTACGGCGACTACGGTGCCCGTCGCGTTGTAGAAGGTTGCAGCCAACGTTATGTTGTAGGCTGTCTGGGTTCCAGTGTTTTGAATGACTCCGTTGACGACATAGAGGTCGTTTGCGTCTCCCGTGCCGATTGTAAGTGAAGAACTTGGAACGCTAAAGTCTGAGTATTCATAGCTGCCCGTAGCGTTTCCCTGAGAAGGCGTCAAAGTGATGTTGCCGATGCCTGAAAGCTGCCATCCCGAAATGCCCGGAGGAGCCTGAAATTGCATGTAAAGGGCGCTTTCTGCTGTGGAGCCAGATAGCTCTGCCACACTTGACAAAACGACGAGCTAATTTCCTCCCCTTTTGGCGTCGAAACTTGGACTGAACCCGTCAAATATGGTTGTTGTATGGTGGTGGAGCCGATGTTCTGAACTTCTCCGACCACGTCAAGAAACCCTGTGCTGTCGATGTAGTAGGTGTAGGGTAAGATTTTGATGTTTTGTGTTTGACTTGACGCGTTTGGGATCAGCGCAACACTCAACGATAACATCGACAACGCGACAAACAAGTAAACGGCGCTCTTTTTCATGAAACTCTTTCCCCGATAATCCCTCCAATACGAGCTTGTAGTATAAAATATTTTTTCAAAAACCTCAAATCAACTTGCTCCACGGTTTTTGCAGGATTACTCTTTAAGGCTTTAGTGTTAGTTGAACGTGGTCAACTGTGTCGCCGAACCGAGGAAAGGAAGTGCGGAACGCTTTTAAGAATGGCGAGTTAAATGCAAAATGCAAGAGTTGAATAGTCGAAGTCTTGCAGTTAGGCTTTCAGCCGAGGCGCAAAAAATGCAGTACAGAGTTGTTCCTAAAAACGGCGATAGATTGTCAGTTTTAGGTTTTGGAGCCATGCGTTTGCCCTTAAAGGGACAGGAAATCGATGAGGAACGCGCAATTGCGCAGATTCGCTATGCCATCGACAACGGCGTAAACTACGTTGACTCCGCCCCGCCATACCATAACGGCGAAAGCGAAAGAGTGGTTGGGAAAGCTCTTTTAGACGGCTACCGCGAAAAAGTGAAGGTAGCCACTAAACTTACGTCTTTTCTGCTAAGTAAGCCTGAAGACATGGAGAAAATGCTGAATACGCAACTGCGAAAGCTGCAGACAGACCATATCGACTATTACCTGTTGCACGGGTTGGAAGAAGAATCTTGGAAGAAACTGCAGGGCTTCCACGTTTTGGAGTTCTTGGGAAAAGCGAAGGCTGACGGAAAAATCGTCAATGCGGGCTTCTCGTTTCACGGGTCACTTAAAACTTTCAAAGAGATCATCGGCGCCAACGATTGGGCGATGTGCCAGATACTTTACAATTTTTTGGACGAAAAATTGCAGGCTGGAACCCGCGGTCTAAGGTATGCTGCGTCAAAGGGTCTGGCGGTTATGGTCATGGAGCCGCTTAGAGGCGGAGCGTTGGCTGGCAACCTTCCAAACGAGGTCAAACAGCTTTACGAGAACGCGAAGCCTCAGCGGTCCGCCGCCGAGTGGGCTCTCCGATGGGTCTGGAATCACCCCGAAGTAACAGTTGCCCTTTCGGGAATGAACGAGGAAAGCCAAGTTGTCGAAAACATCAGAGTCGCCGAAACCGCGCTGCCCTGCTCGATGAAGCGTAAAGAGTTGGCTGTTGTCCAAAGCGCAGCGGATTCTTACAGGCGCCTCATGAAGGTTCCATGCACTGGCTGCCAATACTGCATGCCTTGCCCCTACGGAGTGAACATCCCCAGCAACTTCCGCATCTACAACGACTATCACATGTTCGGCGACGAGGAAAAATCACGCGCAATCTACGCCAGAATGCTTCTTGGCATGCTGACTGGCAAACGCGCCGACGCCTCGCTATGCAAAGAATGCAAAAAATGCATGGAACGCTGCCCACAGCACATCGCAATCCCAGAGCAGCTTAAATCAGTGTCAAAAGAACTCGGCGGACCCAAAACAGAAGCGATGCTTGCCCCTCAAAAAAACGTCCAGTTACAAAACCCAGCGAAACCCACGTAAACCGTCTGATCCTTTTAAACATTAATTGCCAACTGTCCATTTAGGCTTCTAGCTGCCGCCTTTTTGACCTCAGGCTTTATCGCGGCAAAAATTTAAGGAAACTTTAGGCTTCAGGCGGTGGCGGAGGTGGAGGAGGCGGGGGTGGCGGCGGTGAAGTTGACGCTTGACGTCTCCAAAGCAACATCAAAACTGCGACCACCGCTATAATGACCACAATTGCAGCCACTATCATCGTGGTTGAAATTGTCAAAGGCGCTGGCGTCGGAGATGGTGAAGCGGTGCTTGTGGCGGTCGGTGTCGGCGTGGGCGTAGGACTAACAGGTGTGGTGACAGTTATCTGTGCGACAGAAGAGTTAGCTGAGGCTCCTGCGTCGTCGATTACGTCAACCATGAACGACCAGGCTCCCAACGTCGCAGTGCTCGCAAATGTGTACTGGTAGCTTGATGAATCTGCGCCGCCAATTTGCGTGAATGAAGTGCCGCTTGGCGGCTCAATGAACCACTGGAAACTGTAGGGAGAAGTGCCCCCTGTAACCCCAGAAACGGACAAATCTGTCGTCTGCCCCTGACTCACCGTGGTCGGCGAAGCAGATGCCGTAGGAACAGCCAATGGGGAGTTAACCGTTACTGTGACTCCTGTAGAGTTCAATTGGCTATCAACGCTGTCAGTTACCTGAGTCATGAAGGTCCAGTTGCCAGCAGCAGTGGAAGTTGAGGTTACGAAGGCGTAGCTTGTAGAGGTTGCGCCGCTGATTAAGCTGAAAGAAGATGCGCCAGGCGACAAGCTGAACCATTTGTAAGTGTAAGGAGGAGAGCCTGTTGCGGGTGACGAAAGGGTCAAAGTTGTACTCTGACCCTGATCAACTGCTGCGGCAGACGCGGTTGCAGACAAAAATGAACCGAAAGCGTACAATTCATGGTTCCATGAGCCCACGTAGACTATGCCGTTGGCTACGGCGGGAGATGATTCGATGCCGCCACCGACGCCTGCTGCGTAACTCCACATGCTGCTGCCGTTTGTCGCGTTCAACGCATACAAGCTGCCACTGTTCGAGCCAACGTAGACCACGCCGCCAGCGACAGCGGGAGAGGACCACAGGTAACCTCCTACGGTGCTTTTCCAATTTAGGGTGCCATTTGCAGCGTTCAAAGCGTACACGTTGCCGTCTTCTGAGCCTACGTAAACTGCGCCGCCGACTGCAGCGGGAGACGACCATACGCTGCTACCTGTCGTGTAGTTCCACATAGAGGCGCCTGTTGCGGCGTTGAGAGCATACACTTTGTCGTCGATTGAGCCTACGTAGACTATGTCGCCTAAAACAGCTGGCGACGACCAAACGCTGCTGCCTGTTGCAAAACTCCACACAAACGACCCAGTTGTAGCGTTTAGTGCATACAGGCTGTCGTCATAAGAGCCGAAGTAAACTATGCCGTTTGAAACGGCAGCGGATGAGTTGACAGAGTTTCCTGTGATGTAATTCCACAGAATGGTTCCAGTTGTCGCGTTCAAAGCGTACAGGTTCCCATCCTGTGAGCCAACGTATACTATGCCGTTTGCAACGGCGGGAGACGATTCGACAGCGCCACCTGTTTTGTAACTCCAAACCTTGATGCCAGTCGCCGCGTTCAAAGCGTACACGCTATCGTCGTATGACCCGACATAGACTACGCCGCCTGCCACAGCGGGAGAAGAACCCACAACGTTACCCGTCGTGTAATTCCACAGTTTGCCGCCCGTCAAAGCGTTCAGTGCATAGACGTTATCGTCGTACGAACCGACGTAGACCACGCCGCCGACAACTGTCGGCGAGGAAGTCACGTTGCCGCCTGTTGTGAAGTTCCACAAAAGCTTGCTTGTAACGGGCGCAAGCGACAACGAACTGCCGGAGTGGCTTAAATTATCATGAAACATTGACCATACGCTGGGGTTCCCATTGGAATCGCTGCTCTGATTGTTCGAGCTAGCCAACGTAAACGTTCCAAGCAAGACCGAACTCACGATGCTTACTAAAAGAATGACTGTTAGCACGGTTAACAATGCTTTCTTGTTCACGATTTCCCGCCTCATTTCTCTTTCACGCTTGCGCACAATAAAAGGTTTCAGCTAACACATGTCTCTTTGTTTTTTGCTTGCTCGTTGCAAGTGCTGGAAAAACGTTTGGAACCGTGGTTTCGTCAGGTCTGCGGCGGTTTTGGTGAATTCTTTGGTTTGGTTGAGCAAGATTAAATAGTTAGCACTAATAGTTAGCATTTCTAATCATTCGAGTGTGCAATTAATATGTTAGGAACCCCAGAAGAAGCTGCAAGCGAGCTGCTTGAAGTAGTTCCCGTAATAATGAGAGAAATACGATCCGAGATGCGCAACCAAACCTCGCCCGACTTAACTGTTCCCCAGTTTCGAGCCTTAGCCTTCGTCGACCGCAACAAAGGCGCTTCGCTCTCAGCGGTCGCAAACCACATGGGACTGACCTTGCCCTCAACATCCAGGCTCGTCGACGTTCTCATTGCCCGGCGACTGTTGACTCGGGAGGACAATCCAGCTGACAGGCGACGAATAAAGTTAGGCGTGACAAATCGCGGATCAACAATTTTAGCCAACTCGCGTCGCGGCACTTTGAAATATCTGGCGGAGAAGCTGAGCGGCATCTCTTCGAACGACAGGAAAGTTATCATTGAAGGCATGGCGGCGATTCGCTCCGTCTTCATGAGCGGCGCTGAAATAAGCGCGTTGGTGAAGTAAAACGCCAATTCTTTCAACAGACCACTTAACCCGCCGTTTCGGGGAACTAACAGCCGTCGACAACTTGACAATATCCGTCGATGAAGGCGAAATCTTCGGGCTTCTAGGCCCAAACGGCGCAGGCAAATCCACCGCCATCAAAATGATCATCACAATTCTCCCTCCCACGTCAGGGCACGCCACTGTGGGCGGCTTCGACTTAACGCGTAACGCTAACAAGATAAGAAGACTGATCGGCTACGTACCTCAAATCCTCTCAGCGGACGGCACCCTCACGGGACGCGAGAACCTAATGATATTCAGCAAGTTGTACGATATCCCCAAGGGTGAACGCGCCAGAAGAATCGACGAGTCACTTGAATTCATGGGTCTCACGGACGCTTCCAATAAGCTTGTGAGAGACTATTCAGGGGGCATGATTAGACGCTTGGAGATAGCGCAATCCATGCTGCATCGACCCAAAATCCTGTTCTTAGACGAACCCACCATCGGTCTCGACCCAGTGGGGCGCAAAGCAGTGTGGGATCACATCCAAAAGTTGCAAAAAGACTTTGGAACAACCATCTTTCTAACCACGCACTACATGGAAGAAGCCGACAAACTGTGCGGCAGAGTAGCAATCATGAACTTGGGAAAACTGGCAGTGATAGGCTCCCCAGCCTTTTTGAAGGCATCACTGGGAACCGACGACGCCACGCTCGACGACGTGTTTGTCCAATACACTGGAGGAACCCTTGAAAGAGGCGAAGGCTACCGGGAAGCTTCAAGAACAAGACAGACCGCGCGGAGGCTCAGTTAAGAATGACCTCGGAACAGTTGAAAGGCGCAGCCAACTCGATCGTCAGCTTCTTCAGCAAAACATTTAGCATCGCTGAAATGGAGGTTCGCAAGCTCCGCCACGACCCGACTGAATTGATTACGCGCGCCGTGCAGCCTGCAATTTGGCTGTTGATTTTCGGCGAAGTCTTCACGAGAATACATCTTATCCCAACAGGAAACCTTTCCTACCTGTCCTTCCTGGCGCCGGGAATTCTAGCGCAAAGCGTGCTTTTCATAGCAATATTCTACGGCATCGCAGTAATCTGGGAACGCGACCTGGGCATTCTCCACAAGTTCCTTGTCAGCCCAACTCCGCGGGCAGCGCTGGTTTCGGGCAAGGCTCTGTCAGCAGGCGTTCGCGCGCTCTCCCAAGTTGCCATCATCTACATTCTTGCCCTACTGATCGGCGTAGGCATCAACTGGAACCCCATAAACCTGTCACTGGTTCTGGTCGTCGCGTTGTTAGCTTCGGCGCTGTTCTCAACGTTCTCGCTCATCATCGCCTCGCTGGTCAAGACGCGAGAACGCTTCATGGGCGTCGGACAAATACTGACCATGCCCCTGTTCTTCGCAAGCAACGCCATTTACCCGCTGTCCATGATGCCTGGTTGGCTGCAGGCGGTCGCTCGGTTTAACCCGCTCACCTACGCCGTGGACGCCATGCGTGGACTCATGATCGTGGGCGGAGTTAGCGTCTACGGGATCGGCATAGACATTCTTGTGCTCTTCGCCGTCATGGTTGCACTGGTGCTAATCGGAGCCAAAGTCTACCCCAGAGTCGTTATCTAAAACGGGCAAAATGACTTCGATAACCCTGCCGACCCTCCGATGAGTCAATCAAGCCTCGTCTAACTGCAGAATGTTGCGGCTATTTCGTAGAGCTTCGGATCAACCGTTTTTCGCTTCCCAACAACATCCTTCAACGCAACCGAAACCATCTTGTTCCCTTTGATCGCGACCATAAAGCCGAATTTGCCCTCTTTCACTAGGTCTATCGCGGCGATTCCGAATCGGGTAGCAAGAACCCGGTCAAAAGCGATGGGCGAGCCTCCGCGCTGAAGATGACCAAGAACCACCACCCTAGCATCCATGTTTCCGAACCGTTTCTCTATCTCCTTTCCCAAGTAGTAGCCGATGCCTCCCAGCCTCGCGTGTCCAAACTCGTCCACTCCGCTGCTGTAAACAACCTCTTCACCGCCTTTCGGCTTCGCGCCCTCGGCAACAATGATCAAGCTGAAGTTTCTACCCCGGTTCTGCCTCTTCGTGATACACTCGTACACTTCTTCAATGTCAAAGGGCTTCTCAGGAATCAAAACAGCGTCAGCTCCCCCCGCAATCCCAGCCTCTAACGCAATCCAACCCGTATAGCGACCCATAACCTCAAGAATAATCACCCTGTGATGCGCCTCAGCCGTCGTGTGCAGCCTATCAAGCGCTTCACAAGCAATCGACACCGCCGTTTCAAAACCGAAAGAGTAGTCAGTCCCGACCAAGTCGTTGTCAATCGTTTTTGGGACACCAACAACCTTGAGCCCCAACTCGCTAAGCTTGCAGGCTACGCCAAGCGTGTCCTCCCCGCCGATGGCGATGCCCGCTTCAATCCCGTTTTTGGAAACGTTTCTTAGGATGCACTCGGCGCCGTCGTCGCTTTTAAACGGGTTAGTCCTTGACGTGCCCAGAATCGACCCTCCCCTGGGCAGAAGACCAGAAATGTTATCTAAATCCAAAGGCACAAACTCGCCAGTCAACAGCCCACGCCACCCATCTTTGGCACCGACAACCTCGTACCCGTACTCCTGGATGGCTTTTCTAACGACTGCTCGTATCACGGCGTTGATTCCCGGCGCGTCTCCGCCGCCAGTCAATACACAGACCTTCATGTCACATTCATCTCGCTCTGAAACATAAGAAAACAGCATTACTACTTATGACAGCGCTTATATTAATGCAACTAGACTAAGACGCACAAGAGACTGCCTTGCCAACCGCCTAGCTGAACGCTGGAAAAACGCGCGAAAAGTCTCCTTTCCAACAGCATACAAGATTTCTTCAGCAAGATTAAAAACTTCGAAGAACTAAGAATTACAGATGCGTCAAAAATGGCTAAAGGCAACTCTTTCAGGTTTGAAAACGGGAAGGCGCGCATCCACGTCAGGCAAAGAAACGCCAGCGAAAACGCCCACAGGGGAAAATAAAATGGCGAGTTCTGAACGTTTTTTAACTCAACTTATTCAGCCTTGCCTATTCTGCTCAGCCGCCGAACCAGAAGGCAGCCGCACCTGGAGCTGATAGCTTGCAAGAAAAAGCAGTTGTCAAAGTTCTGGCGGCGTTGCTCATCGTGATTGCCGTCGCCGACGCCTTGGGCGCGTATGCCGTGTACCAATCGGCAACAGCTAGAACCAGCGAAAAACCTGTGCCAACGCCCTCAGTCACCCCGATGAAGCCTTCGCCCACTTTACTCACCCCAAGCATAGTCGGGTCACCTTCACCAACACAGTCTCCCAGCCCTACAGTAGCCCCTACCCCTTCCCCGATTGCTACACCCATACCGACTCCTATTCCTACGGCAATTCAAACGCCGACGGCAACGTCGACTCCCACGTCAACGCCGACGCCTGCGCCCACCTCAGTTCCAACGCCGACTCCAGTCCCCACTCCAACTCCAGCGCCCATATTGCTTCAAACAGTCAACTGGGCTGGCTACTCCGTAGCATCTGACTTTACAAACCCGCAGCCCGAGGTCACGAACGTTAGCGCCTCATGGATTGTCCCGACAGTTACAGCCAATTTAACCGGCAGTTACTACTCCGCCGTATGGATCGGCATAGGCGGCCAGTTCAGTAACGATTCCACACTGATCCAATGCGGCACCGAGCAGGATTCAATTCGCGGACGAGCCGAGTATTCCGCTTGGTACGAGCTTTTACCCAGCTCCACAACAACCATCAATATGACAATTTCGCCCGGTGACCAGATGGAGGCTTGGATCCAGCTTCAAGACGCAACCGCTCATCTATGGACCATAAACGTGACTGACACGACAACGGCTCAAACGTTTCAGACAAACGTTACATACGCTTCCAGCCAGTTATCAGCCGAATGGATAGTTGAAAGACCATCAACAACGGGCTTTGGAGGGTCTCGGGTAACAAGTCTAGCTGACTTCGGAAACGCAACTTTTACCGACTGCGCCGCGTCGGTTGACGCCGTTACTGGAGCAGTCAACAGTTTTCCAGTGGAGGAGCTTGTCATGTATTCCACGGTTGGAAACCCGCCTGCTCAACTTACCGACGTCTCTGACCTTACCCCTGACGGCACATCCTTCACGGTAACGTACTTGGCTTCTGGATAAAGTAACCCTTCAACCCGCAAGGGTGATGAAAAAAAGGGTTGCAGCCTCGTAAATCTGAAACGAAAAGGCTTCATGACAAAAAGCAAAGAAGTGAAAGAATGGGGTTGGAGCAAAAGCTCCTGTTTTCTAAAATATCCTCTTGCCGCAGAATGGACACATGGTTTGGTCGCTTCGGACGGATCTTCTGCAGTTAGGACAAGTCTTCGAGTAAACTGACGAGCCTCTGTAACTTGACGGCGTTGACCTGGGGCTGGAAGTTGAAGATTGCCCGTACCGCGAGTAACTTGACGACCTAGCGCCGCTTGAAGGCTGATTGAAACGTGCGTACACCGAAGAGCTTGACGACTCCTGCCTGTAGCTGGGGCTTGGAGCCTGATTGAAAGCGGGTCCGACTTCGGGTCTGGACGGCGCAGGAGCAGGCTCTGGTCCGTAACGTGGACGTTCCTCATCAAGCAACGTTTTCCGCTTGCCTCGTCCCCTGTAAAGGAGCGCGGCTGGAATTGCGCAGGCAACCACAACCACGGCGATTATGCCGATTAATAGCGATGACCCGATTCCGCTTCCGCTCGCGGTTGGAGCCAAAGTGGGCTGATACGTGACCCATGGTGTTGGCGTCGGGGCGGCTGAAGGCTGTTGTGTTGGCGCGGGAGTAGTAGTTGTGGTTGATGAAGAACTTGCGGCGCCTGAGGTTACAGTGAACAGCCCAGTTGCAGTATAAGGGGGCACAGCATTATCCTGAGCCGAAATGGAGGAGGCGCCTAAACTTGCGTCGCCGGGTATTTCAGCCTTTACGTTCAAGTTTCCAGAATTATCAGCTGTTGCTGAAGTCATAGTCTCTGTTCCACCAAAAACGATGTACACCGAACCGCCTGGAATAAATCCTGATGCCGTCACAGTGACCATTTGACCCGGTGGGCCTTCATCGGGAGTGATTGTCAAAGGCGCATCGGCTTTAGCTACGGGCGCCACAGACGCCGCTGAAGCTAAAACAGTAAGAACCAATAACACAAGTATTAATGCGCCTGATTTTCTCTTCAAACCTGTAAAGGCTTTTCCCAGCATGAACTCTCCCCGATTGGTAAGGGTTCACTTGCTTATTTAACACTTTGCAAAAAACACGTTGAAAAAAAGCACGGTATCCACGAGTGCAAAACCGCAAATTCGCCATTTTCGCGTCTCTGCCCACCGCTGGGGAACACTTAACAGTCGAGCTTGCAACGCCAGCTCCCATAGGCAACTCTTCAAGTCTTAAAGCTCGTTTACTCAAAGAAGAGCGTCGTTAAGAGAGCTGCTCCAAGGTTTGAGAGTCTTCCTTCAAGATTGGGCGTCCATCCTGGTAGGAACACTTAAGCCCGAATTTCTTAACGCAGTCAAGGCAGAGAACGGGGTCGCAAAGCGTCGTGCTCAAGTACTTTTCGCCGCCGTCAGGAGCAATCGCAACGATAACCCCTTTCTCCAGCTCCCTTGCTTTCTTAGCCGCAACAGAGAAAATGGCGCCTGAACTTGAACCCACAAAGATTCCCTCCTGCAAAGCAAGCAGCCGCGCCGCTTCGTCGGCTTGCCTCGGGTGAACATAATGAATCTCGTCTACAAGCTCTTGCCTCCAGATGGCGGGAACATGCTGGCTGGTCAAATCCTTCAATCCTTGAATCGCCGTTTTCGGCTCAGGCTGAACAGCAATCACCTTCACGTCTGGATTGTACTCTTTAAGCCGTTTCGAAACACCCATCAACGTGCCGCCTGTCCCGATGCCTGCCACGAAATGCGTTACCTGCCCTTCCGTGTCACGCCATATTTCCTCGCCAGTCGTCTGATAATGCGCCAAAACGTTAGCGTCGTTAGCGAACTGGTTAGGCATGAAATACTTGTCGCCGCCGCGGTTCACGATTTCATGAGCCAAATCCTCCGCGCCATCCATCCCTTTCGCGCCGTCGCTGAGAAGAATCTGGGCGCCCAACGCGATTAAGATTTGGCGTCTCTCCAAGCTCATGATTTCAGGCATCACCAAAACCAAGTTGTACCCCTTCGCGCGGCAAACCAAGGCTAACCCTATTCCAGTGTTACCGCTTGTGGGTTCAATAACCGTTTTCTCCCGCGTCAGCTTCCCCGACTTCTCCGCCTCCTCAATCATGTACTTGGCGATTCTGTCTTTAACTGAACCGCCTGGATTGTGCTTCTCAAGCTTAACGTACATCTCCACGTTGGGGTTAAGGTTAAGCTGATTGATTTTCACCATCGGAGTGTCCCCGATGAGATCAAGGATACTTGCTACTTTCATCAAAAGCGCCGCCTAAATACAACATAATACCTATGCCTAAATCGCCTTAAAACCTTACGCACGCCCAGTTTAGCCATCAATAAACACAACTCGCTAAAGCGAAATAAAGGTTAAGGCAAGAATCTGCATCAAGCGTGCGCTCATCGGCTGTTGTCGGCTAATGGATATCTGCTCATAGCTGCGAGCATTACTTCACTGAATGATTTTTTGCTGAGGTGCCTGGCAAAATCTGAAGTGGCTATTATACCAACCAAAACGTTTTTCTTCGTAACTGGGAGTCGCCTGATTTTGTACTTGACCATTTTCCTCGCGGCATCTCTGAGTGAGGCGTCCTCCTCGATTGTTATGAGCGGATTAGACATTACTTCAGATACTTTAGTATCAAGCGATTTTTTCTGCGCCAGTACCCTTCTAACTAAGTCTCTTTCAGTAACTATGCCCTTAGCCACAACGCCATCCATTACCACAAGGTCACCGACGTCTTGTTGATGCATTAGTTTTGCAGCTTGAAGCACCGTTCCTTGAACTTCGATTGTGATGACATTCGTTGTCATAAAATCTTTTACTGCTGGCATCATTTACAAAGTCTGTAGCCAATAGTATAAAAGTGTTGTGACGTGAACTTGTAGGTAGAAAACTCATAAAGTTACTACTCAGTACAATGCAGTCGAAACTGCCAAAGATTCTTTTATGAACCGATTTCGTTCCGAAAATACTCGTAATCTGTGATCAATATGCCAAAGTAAACTCAATTTCGTGTTAATGTGTGGTGCTGAGGGCAGGATTCGAACCTGCGAACCCCTGCGGGAAAGGATTTCCCATCTGGAGCCCATTACAGGCCAAATGTTAGATCTTGAGTCCTTAGTGGAACACGCACAGCGCGCATTCTTTCACCTTTGACCTGGCTTGGTTACCTCAGCCCGATGCAAGCCTAAAATGTCTGGGTTCTGTCTTATTAATCATTTCCATCCGCAGCTAGCGTGTTAGATAACTTTTTCTAAGTCAGCGATGAAGCGTTCGAACACTTTTAAGCCGCCGTTCCAGAAGCTTGGGTCAGCCACGTTTAAGCCCACGATTTTGCCGATTTCCATGGGTGACACGCTGCTGCCCGCCGACAACGCCGCTTCCAGCTTTGGCACAAACGCCTTGCCCTCCTCTAGGTGCCGCTCGTACAGCGAGTAGACGAACATTTGGGCGTAGACGTAGGGGTAGTTGTAGAATCGGTAATTCGCCATGTAATAGTGCGGCTTCATCGCCCATTCTGCCTCCATTTCGGGGAACCATGTGACTGCGTCGCCGAAGATGCGGTCCCGCGCCGCCGTCCAATGCCTGCAAATGGTCGGGTAATCCACGTATTCGCCTTTCTGAATGCTGCTGTAGAGCGCCTGCTCGAACCAGACGCGCGCGGTGACCTGGAACGTTGTCATGCCTGCCTCGTCGAGAACTTGGCACAAAATAGCTTTTTGTTCTTGGTCAGATTTTGTTTCGCTCAGAAGCAGGTCGGTTAGAAGCAACTCGCCGAATATGGATGCGGTCTCCGCCACGGTGGACGGAACAGCTGTGTTCATGAGAGTTTGACTCCGAGACATGTAATAGTCATGGGTCGCATGTCCCAACTCGTGAGCTAACGTGTAAACGTCGTCTATGGCACCGTTGAAACTGTCCAGAACAAACGCGGATTTGCCTCGGTACCAGCTTGCACAGAACGCGCCGTTGCGTTTGCCAAATCGCGGCGTGGCGTCAATGCGGCGTTTCGCAAACATCTCTTTGACTGCGGCGGCGTATTCTTCGTCAAAGTGGCTATAGGCACGTATAACGAGGCTTCGGGCTTCTTCAAACGCGAACTTTAGCTCAGGCGCATCGGGCAGGGGCGCAACGATGTCGTGGTTTCCGAGGACGGGCAGGTTCATGAGTTTAGCTTTCAGTTTCAGGTAACGACGGTATGTGCCCGCGTTTTCCTCTATTGCCCGAAGCAGATTCTCCACAATTGCCTGTTCGACGTCATTATTCATGAGGCTGGACTCCATCGGCGTCGCGTATTTTCTACGCTGCGAAACCGTGACCCAGTCGTTGCAGATGCTGCGCAGGGCTGAAGCGAAGATTTCGCCGTCTCTGCCAAGCAACCCGTAAATCGAGCGGTTCGCGGATTCCCGTGTTGCTCTGTCAGGGTGAGACAGCAGCCCGTTGGCTTCGCCGTAGCTGAGCTTTTTCTTCTCGCCTGCCACGACAATGTCGAACATGCGGGTGTTTAGCCATTTGCTTTGCAGTTCTTCCCACGCTTGCACGCCGAACTGGTCCTTTTCGATGATAAGCTGCTCCTCCACCTCGCTCAACTGGTGAGCTACGCGGCGCTGGACGCGCTCCAGCATGTGGCGGTACCCAGCCAAAACTGGGTCGGCAACGATTTCGGGCTTATCTTTCACGAGCGCGCCGAGTTCCAGCGAAAAGAACGCCAGCTGCTTGCCCAGCTGCGCCTCAAACTTGCTCACTTTGTCGTAGAGCGCCTGCACATCTGGCAACGTCATGTTAGCTGAAAAAGACAAGCCCGCAAAAAGCGAGACGTCACCCAGCTTAACATCGAAAGCCTCCAGTTCATGAATGCACCGGAGCAGGCTGGCTGAGTCAAGAGAGGCTATTTTTCCGCGGTATGACTTCTCGAAAGCATCCGCAAACGTTTTGGCTTCGTTAAGTGCTTTTTCAACGGATGGGTCGTTGACGCTTGGGAAAAGCTCCGTTAGATCCCATGTTACTTCTTGCTTGCTGGTCATTTTGATTCACTTTATAATAAGATTAAATTCCACGGGGCTATTTTGGGGTTTCCTGTCTCTTAATTCCTCGCATTAATCATTTCCTGCTACCGCAAAAGTAAAAGCGTTGCACCAACGATACAATAGGGAACACGCATGCACACAGGACACAAAATAATCCTCGGCAACAGCCAGCAAATGCCTGAACTAGCCGACGGCAGCGTCCACTTGATGGTTACTTCTCCGCCTTACCCCATGATAAAAATGTGGGACAACCTCTTCATTGACGCAGACCCAAGGATTGGGGCGCTGTGGCGGAAACTGGAGGCGGACGGCGAAGACGATGCGGTCACGCAAATTTACGACGCGATGCACCTTTACCTAGGGGAGGTTTGGCGTGAAACATTTCGCGTTCTTTGCGACGGTGGAATCGCATGCATAAACATCGGCGACGCGACCCGCACAGTCAACGGGAAATTCAAGCTTTTTCCCAACCACGCCCGAATCTTGGAGATTTGCGAGAAAATCGGCTTCACCACGCTGCCTTACATCCTGTGGAAGAAGCCCACGACGAAACCGACGTACAAGGGCAAAGGCGCTTTCCTCGGCTCAGGCTTCCTGCCGCCGAATGCTTATGTCACGCTTGACTGCGAATTCATCCTGCTTTTCCGCAAGGGCAACCTGCGCAAATTCCCTCCACATGACCCGATACGGTACGGCAGCGTCTTCACCAAGCCCCAGCGGGACGAGTGGTTCAGCCAAATCTGGGCTTTGAAAGGAACGCGGCAGACGTCAAGCGAGTTGGAAAGAAGGACCGCGGCTTACCCCGACGAAATCGCCGACCGCCTCATCAAAATGTTCAGCATCAAAGGCGACACAGTACTTGACCCGTTTCTGGGCTCAGGCACTACGACAAAGGCAGCAATGCAGAACGAACGCGACAGCATTGGGTATGAGGCAGATCAAAATCTGCTTCCAATCATAAGTAAAAAAATAGGCGAAAGCAACACTGCAGGCATGAAGATAATCAAACGCTAAGCCAGAAAAATGAAGCATAATTTATAATATGTCGGTTAGTATAGGTTATCGGAAGTTTCATTGGTGTGAGTTTACATGGAAGAGCTTATGGATAGGATTGTTGTAGACCCGAAGATTCTTGTGGGAAAGCCAGTCATAAGGGGTACGCGGATTCCAGTCTATCTTATCATCGAATTTTTAGCTAATGGAGTGACAGAAGAAGAGATCCTTGATCAATATCCTTCGCTAAAGAAGGAGGACATCAAAGCTGCTCTTCTTTATGCCTCAAAATGCCTTGATCGAGAAGTTATGATTACAATGTGAGTTGGGTGCAATAGTTGCCTCATTTGCTCATTGACGAGAGCGTAACAAGAGACATCAAGGAATGGCTAAAGAAGCACGGCTTCGATGCAGTAAACGTTTCGGGTACTAACCTCAAGGGTGCAAATGACCAAGAAATAGCTGATTACGCGGCAAAAAACAATTTGACCATTCTGACGCTTGATACTGACTTTGCGCAAATTTATCATAACTCCCCAAAGGGTACGCTTGGCGTCATAGTAATAAGAGTGAGCCACTCAACACCAGCTTCCATCCTCGAAACGCTAACTCGAGCACACCAAAAAATAAACCTAAAGAAAACGCACAACCAACTAATCATTATAACACAAAGGAAAATACGAATAATCAGTTAGATGCCTTCGTCGATAAAGTCTTTAATGCAGCTTCATTGAGTGGAAGGCAAAAGAGCAGTGGTGATTTGCCATACATGCTTTAAAAGCATTAGAATTTCTTGATTTCAAGTTATGCGCTTCGCTGAGAGCTTCTCCGCTTACTTATTTCCTGAATTAATCCCACTTCTGATTTTTCCAGAATTCGTCTTTCAGAAAGAACCCCCACAATCTTTTCTCCCTGAACTACCACCAGACGCCTGATTTCGCTGGATTTCATGGTGTTCAAGGCTTCCAGAAGACTATTTTCACTGCTGATAGTGATTAATGGCGCGGACATGATTTCTTCAGCTGACGTTTTCACGGGGTCTCGCTGGGTGCCTACTAATCGGTTAAGGACATCCTTCTCTGTTATTATGCCTACAGGCTTTTCGCCCTTGACAACGATAATTGAACCGATGTTGTTTGCGAGCATGGAGTCGATAGCTTTAGATGCCGGTGACTCAGCCGATATAGTTATCGGCGGCGACCTCATGGCTGCTTCCACCGTCATATCATGGAGGTCAAGGGACCTATTCCATAAATCGTCCAGCAAGTTTCTCATGCTTCTCAAGTAATCAGCGTCGTTAGTGTACAGCAGGTGATCAAAGTATGCCGAAGGCTCAGTTTTCTTCTTGATTGACAAAGGAGCTTTAAACATGAACATTTGCTTACCATCAACGATTGCTAAGCTTGAGGAAACAGCATCGGAATATTTGACCCGATAGTGCTTGGAAAGTGCTTCGGCAGCCTCTAAATTTTCAAAATCAAGTGAAACCAGAACGCGTATTTGGAGTGGTTTGGAAACTTTAGAAAGAAGATTTGACAACATTGTGGTGAAACCTTTCGAAGTGGAAACGACGATTAGTTCTTCTTTTACTTCGCTTATCGCTTCACAAAACCTTTGATACGCTTCATCGGCGTCTCTTACAATAACCGTTTCTGAGGTCGACTCGCCAGTTTCAATCTCATTTATTCTTATTCCGAGATCAGTTGCTTCATCCCACGTTCCTTCAAAGAAGATTTTGAGCGCTGACACAATTTCTCGGCTATTAGTCCAAAGAACTGTTTCCTCTTGATCGGGAGTAGATGACTCCTCTGTCGGTGTCAGGAAAAAAACGATTTCATCATTATCCCTAATCACAAAACGAGGATATGACTTGGCTCCTAAGTCTTTGTGGCGTCCTTCAATTTCAAAATGCCTGGGCAAGGACTTCTGCAGAACCGCCTTCACAAATCTATAGTTTTCTCTTTTAATATTTGTCAGAATTCTAAATCTGATGTCATGCTTCTCGGTTAGGTCAAAGACTCCAGCTTGCTCTGACCTGATGATGCCTATGCTATCAACCATAGCTAGCACCTCCGTGTTCGCATGCTCGATTAACTCTATAATGCGCGAATACAGGTTATCTCTGCCCCTGATGACTGTAAACTTGGCCTGGTCGGGGGATGGTCTGTCTGGGATTATCGATTCCCAACGTGCTAGCAGCTTGCTTTTCCTAGCTTCAAGTTGAGTGGTTTCTTCTCTTTTGGCTCTTATCGTCATGTCAAGAAAATGCTCAAACGATACAGGCACGAAGCGTGCTGGGAATTCCAGTGTTGCCTCTGCTAACCCTCTGCTTTGCAGGACCTGTAAAATACGGTACACCTGCGCCTTATGCATCTTCAGCCGTTTGGAAACCTCACCGGCTCGTTGAACCCCTGTTTTCGCGATGAATAAATAGACTTCGGCTTCTTTTTCGGTCAAGCCGAAATCTCTGAGAATGGAGACTATTTCGCTTTCGGTCACTATAATCACTAACTTTTGTGACTGACTAGTTATTTTATAACACGAAACTAATATGTTTTACTTGAAAATGCGTTGACAAGAAAAGTCTTTTTTTCGTATTTTCGTCGGAGGACACCATATGACTCTCTTACAGAATGAGGGTTTCGAGTATATTGAAGAAGATTTGACAGAGGACCGTCAAAAGAAAAGGTTTAGAGGAACATTGGAGCAACAGGAATTAATCCAGAGCGGAAGCGATTTCTATGAAGTTTTCCTGGCTCGGGATCCTTATAGCGAACTCAGATTCGTAAGGAAATAAAAATGATAGGTGCAGCAAAACCCAATGTTCTGGTCGTCGGAGCAGGCGCCATAGGCTTAAGCGTTGCGGGTTGGATTTTTCCTTACAACGAAAACCTGCATCTCTTAGCTCGGGGAGAAAGCGTCGATGAGATTAAGCGAAATGGATTGTGCCTGCATCAGATAGGTCAGGAACCCAAAGTTGTTAGGATACCTGTAGTCAAGTCTTTAGACGAAATTTCAGTGCCAGATGTCATAGTCATTGCGGTGAAAAATTATGACCTCGACCGAGCCGCTTTTGCGCTTCGGCAAGAACTGAAAAACGTTGAACCAATCGTTGTGACCCTTCAGAATGGCGTAGATAACCAGCAGATACTGCCCAAATATTTTTCGAAAGCATTATTCGGCGTCGTTTGCTACAATGCTTGGCGAGAAGGACCGGGCAAAGTTGCATATGTGAAGCATGGGCACCTGCTTATAGGGACTCCAACAAATGACTTGCAACAGGAACTTAAAAGCGCTAGAGGCGTCTTCAACAGCGGATTAGACTGTTTTATCACCGATCGTTTAGAGGATGCGGTTCACTGTAAATTAGCGATTAACCTGATAAACGGGTTGATGGCGTTAGTTGGGTTCCGAAAACGCTCCATTGAGTCTGAAAAGATTCTGGTACACATGACCACTAGGCTGCTCTGGGAAGGAGTTCAAGTGCTGCAAGCGGCAGGTTTTAAGGAGCAGGAACTCGGAAGCATGCCTTCTTGGAGCGAGATTCAAATGGCTGTCAACATCCCAGAATCACGTGCAAATCCCCTCTACGACTTTATTGTCAACAGGGTAGGACCGACCAGCATGACACAGGATGTGTTCGCTGGGAAGAAAACGACTGAGTTGGACTCATTGAACGGGCATATGCTTGAGTTAGCCCAGAGGGTGAGGGTTCCAATGCCGATTAACCGAGCTATCTACGAGATTGCTAAGGAACGTTTCTGCCCTGGCTTTGAACCCATTCAAGAAATTGATCTTTGGGAAATGATAAACGAGAGAATTCTGGACAGCACGAAGATGCTAACTCGAACACTTGCCGCTTAGCACTGATAACGCCTATTACATCCAACTTTTTAGGCTTCTTCGTGTGTACTAGAATTTTGGAGCTGCTTACAGTAGATAGATGATCAAAGCGACTAAGCTTAAGATGCCAATTGCTATGTCTAACCCCATTACCGCTTTCATGATTTTCATAAAAAACTGCATGCGTTTAGAGCCGAACCTTATCGCGGCGACGCCAGCGAACATCATAACTGCACTTACCGCCAGCATTCCAAGCGCAAATAACGGAAACATTGTTGTTTGCCACCTCCTCTTAAATTGTTTTATTTGTCTGGCTTGAATAAGTAGTTAAAATTTAGTTTGGAACATTTGTTACTCACTGCAAAAATGTTTTTGGGCACTCAACAGGGCTTTCTGCTTTGTGGGGCGGTCAGTGGTTTGTTGCTTTTGCAATTAACCACATCTTATTAGTGGCCTGCGAAACAAGCATTAGTCGAGAGGTATGATGCAGAGTGTTCAAATTCGAAAAAGAGCAGCGTGTCCTCGATATTGCTGGAGTTAAAGTGGGCGGTCAACCAGGCGAGTACCCAACAGTCCTTATTCCCAGCATATTCTACGACGGACACAAAATCGTCAGCGACCCAATCAAGGGTGACTTTGACAGACCGAAAGCTGAAACGCTAATCAACAGGCTGAGTGAACTCTCTGAAAAAACTGGAAACCAATTTTTCCTCGATGTCGTGGGTAATACGTCCGAAGCGCTGGTCAGGTACGCAGATTTCGTTTCCAATGTGACACAGTCCCCTTTTCTGGTCGATGGTCCTTCCGAACAAGTTAGAATCCCTGCAATGGAGCGCATAGAGGAAATGGGCCTTATGAACCGAGCCATCTACAATTCAATTGATTACCATGCTTCGGACAGAGAGCTGAAATCGCTTAAAGACCTCGGCGTGCAAAACGCTATTGTTATGGCTTTTGACCCGAAGAAGCCTTTGGCTGAGGGAAGAGTAAGCATCCTTAAGGGTTATTCGGGACAAAGAGGACTCATGAACGCTGCTGAACTGGCAGGCATAAAAAATGTCCTTGTAGACACGGGCGTTCTGGATGTTCCCAGCATAGGCATAGCAGCTAGGGCGGTGCAGCTTGTCAAGAACGAGTTTGGGCTGCCCACGGGTTGTGCGCCTGCAAACGCAGTGACTGGCTGGAAAAGGGTTAAGAAAGGCGAGTTCGGACCAGCAGCCTACAGCGTCTGCTTGGGCGGTTCTGTTGTTGTTACGCAAATGTCGGGGGCAAACTTTGTTCTGCACGGTCCAGTTGAATTTGCTGAGGCTGCTTTTCCAGCGTGCGCGATGACCGACGCGATCATAGCCTACGCGGCGAAGAGACTGGGCACTACGATAAAAACGCCGAACCATCCACTCTACAAAATCTTTTAGGCTGTTGAGCTGGTGGGAATCCTATTTAAGGCAAAAAAGAGATTTGCGGGTAGTTTTTTGTGCCTGTGAAGGTTGCCTGACCTAGGGGTCCCAGTTTCACTGTGCCCGACATTGAGTTGCCGTTGCGCTTCGCGGTGAATTCAAAGGTTATGCGCCGCGGAAATTTTATCGATGCTTTCCACGTCATCTGGTCACCATTAATTGTTCCGTCTGAAATGTTGCTGTGACCTGCGCGACTGTCCATCTTGCCCGTGAGTTTGTCGCCGTCAGTGGAGATATGCAATGTTGCCTTCTGTGTGCCTAGAGGCGTCTTCATTGTGATTTCCCAGGTCTCGGAAACAGCTACGCCTTTGGTTTCTTCAGTAAGAGTGGGATAAGTTTCATTTTCTGTTTCAGGTGCTTCATTTTTAACCGTTTCAGTCTTTTCTGGTTCCCCAAACAGTGTTGGGTCAACGATGTCCATGCCGATGTTTTCGAATGACTCCTTAAAGGCGTCAGGATTGGACTCGGCAGCCTGCAAAGACAACTCGGTCATGCGCGCCATCCGTTCCACCTCGGTTTTTCCTCGTCGCCAGTAGGCTTGGCATTTGAAATCGCCTTTTTGGAGACCGCGCTCCTCTAAAAGGAACTTGCGTATTTCAGTAACCATCTTCATCTCGCCGCATGCCCAAACGAAAACCTTTCCCTTTGGCCAATGAAGCTCGCGAATCGCTTTCAGCAGGAGATCGCTTGTGCCCGGTTCTGCGCCGCCCCGATGCAACCACGTCACCGTGAGGTCAGCCTTCGTCTCGATGGGCTGTTCTTCGAGCTTGTTAGCGACTTCGAGGAAGGCCATCGCTTTTGTTCCTGATTCTAAGGCTTCAAGGTCGGTTTGTGCACTGGGAATTGCGGCTTCATCTGCGCAGAGCACAAACACGTCTGCTTGGTGAGCGGTTAACGGGTTATGGCCTGACGGAAGGGAGAACTCCACTATGCCTAAACGGTCACCCGCTTTTGCGTTGCTAGCCCAATCGCTGGCAAGCCCAGGGACATTATGCAGAGTGAAGTCAACTGTGAGTTCAAGCGCATCTGGATTGAATCTGCGTGCAGTAAAAGCCCGAACGAGCGGGTCTTCAGAAAACGCGCTGAAAGAACTGACTTCGGTTTCGGATGTGGTCCTGTATTCTACTTCGCCACCCGACGTGAGGAAAGGCTCTGGTGGATTGCTGTGACCCTTTGGGGGAAAATAAAGACGGATGAGCATCTCGGGGCGCCAGTGACCCTTCAAACCTTCTAAGGCTACCCCGTGAAGAGTTATTCGCCTTACACAAGGAGTTAACTGCTCGATGCGAGACACCTCGCAGACACCAGCGACATGATATTTTGGTTCATAATCTATTTTTTCCGTCACAAATAATCTCCTCCTACAAAATCTTCAACCGCTGCAACTGGTTTTGGACACTGGGATACTTTGCTATGTTTCGATGCGGAAGGAATACGGAATCCAAGAATTCTTTGCGGAAACAGGGGGCGGTCATGAGCTCAACGTAATTGACGCTTGCTGAAATTCTTTGAGCTTCCTTCCTCGCTTGCCTGGACAGCAGAGTTATTTTCGCGCCTGAAACAGCAGTGTTGCCGACAAACTCGATTTTCTGGGTAGCCACGTCGGGAATCAAGCCGATGAGCTTGGCGCTTTCAGGATTCAGGTATTTTCCAAAGGCTCCCGCGATATACACGTGTTCAATGCCAGCCTCAACCACGTTCCTTTTGTTCATGAGAACTGTGGCGCCCGTGTGGAGCGCCGCCTTCGCCAGCTGCATCTCTTGGATGTCTCTTCGGCTGATTGTTATGTCGCTGCCCAAAATGGTCTCATTTTTCCAAGCTACGACGAATTTCGTTTCCCCGTTGACTGCGCGAAGGCGTTTTGATTCAAGATTCTTGTTAAAGTCTCCACGCTGGTTAATTACTCCGCACCTGAACATTTCGGCAACGGCATCGACGACTCCTGAACCGCATATCCCAACAGGTTTGCCGTCGTCAATGGCCACGAATTCTACATCCAACGTTTCAGCGTCAATCTTCACCCGCTCGATAGCTCCCGTGCCCGCTTTCATTCCGTACTCAATGTGCATGCCCTCAAACGCTGGACCAGCAGCGCATGAGCAAGCAACAATACTCTGCTTGTTTCCCACAAAAACCTCGCCGTTCGTTCCTATATCCATAAGAAGGCACACTTTACTCATTTTATGCATCCCTGTTGCCAGAACGTCTGCGACAGCGTCTGCCCCGACAAAGCCAGCTATATTGGGCAAAACATGAACGTTGCCTGATGGGTTGGCGGTGATTTCCAAAGATGCCGCTTTAACGTTCACCGCTTTCTTTATCGCTGGCACGTAGGGTGCAAAAAGAAGGTTTTTGGGTTGAATTCCGAGGAAGAAGTGATGCATCGCCGTGTTCCCAACGACCGTGACTTCGTAGACATCCCGCGTGTTGACGTTGCTTTCTTGGCATGCATCAACAATTAAGGAGTTGATTGTTTCGATTAGTGCCTGATGGAGTTCTTTGAAGTTTTCGTCGTTGGCTTGAGCATAAGTTATTCTTGAGATTACATCTTCCCCGTGGGCTAACTGCGGGTTTTCCGCAGACTTGACCGCAACTGTTTTTCCTGAAGTTAAGTCCACGAGGTACCCAACAATTTTTGAAGTGCCAATGTCCACTGAAAAGCCGAATTCATTTTTCTCTGTATTCCCATGTTCAACTGAAACTATTTTCTCGTCATTCCAAACAGTTGCCGTAACCTTCCATTCTGCCTCTCTCAAAACATTTGGCAACGTTTGAAGCAGCTCGTAGTCAATCTCCAAATCGGCAAATCCTCTTTTCTGCAACGATTCAAGAAGCCTCTCAAAATCGGGCTGCACATCAACGATTGTGGGCTTTTGCAGTTCCAAGTAGAGCTTTCTTACTGCAGGGTTCAGTTTTACATGTTGCTCCGCTCCTTGTGCTTGGATTTTTCTTTTTCCTGTTCTGCTTTCAGAAGGCACCATCACCAAGAGGTTGCCTTGAACGCGTGTGCAACATGCAAGTCTGAGACCATCAGTCAATTCAGACGACGAAAGATACTTCTGTTCCGCAGCGGTGACTCCGCTAACCTCGGCATGATTCTTGATAATTACACGGCACTTACCGCAAGAACCTTCGCCGCCACAGTCAGAGCGTATGCCAACTCCCGTCTCTTTAGCTGCCTCAAGCACGGTTGCGTCTGGCTTGAAAGTTAATCTCTTGCCTTCTGGCTGAAAACAAATTTCAATTCCTTTTTCCATCATCATACCTGACCGTGTTTAACCTGTGAGAGGTTAACATCCAGCTTTAGCTGTCTTTGATTATAGTTTTGCAAGTATCTGGTTTTCAGGTCGAACCAAAATCAGGCCTTTTTCCATATCAGCGCTGCGTATCTTGTACATGTTCTCGTGTGGGAGCCCGTTTTCTTTCGGTAGACCCTTTGCCCATCTGGCTTCTACGACTCCGTTAAACCTTAGGTGCTTCTGAGTTATGTGAGAGGTGAATTCGACAGATACCGTGTCGCCGACTTCGTATTTGAACTGAGAGACCGGGTTGCTTTCGCATAGAGCGGCACTTTCCATGGTTTGGTACGTGTTTCCACACTTTTCACATTGATAAGATGGCGTTGGGGTATCTATTTTCTTCACGAGTCTTCAACCCTCTGCATTACTCAAATTTTCCTTAATGCTCGCATTGTAGATGTCACATAAGCCCTGAATTGTCCGAGGTAAGTTGCTGCTTTGTGCTCTTGCTAACCGATTGCTGGCAACAACTTAAACAGCGCTGCAATGTCTCCGTGAATTTTAATCAAGTTGTTACCCATTGCTTCCATAGGGTTGACTGATCCATCGAGGAAGCCCTTCATGGTTTCCACGTTATCGGCGGTCACAGTAGCTGCCGCGTCTTTTAAGTTAATTTGTGACGCGGGAACTCTTTCGCTTGTCACGGTTCCATCCATCGCAAATTTCAATCGGTAACCGACGCCGATGTCGGTGAAAACTTGTTGAACCATCTTACCCCAGCCAGATGTCAAGCTTTTGTTTTCATTGAGCTTTTGCACCATGGTTTTCATGACTTCGTCGGCCATCTGTTCTTTGTTTTGAGCCATTCTTTTCCACCTCAAACCTTGCCTTCAGTTTAGATGTTGCTTGTTTAGCTTCGTTTAGTAGTTAAGTTCTAGTTTGGAACATTTGTAACTGACTCCAGAAAACAATAGTGCGGGCGGCATCATCATTTTGACGGTCGCGTGGTAAGGTGATTTCAGACTATTGCATCTAAACTTCTTGATTCTTTCCAGACTAAATCGAAGAGGATGCTGAATGCGTTAACCAGTTCCTTGTTGTTGGTTAACATAGCTTTTCGCTTGTGCCCACGCGGATCCTTTGAAACTATCAGGATGAGTTCTTCTTTATCTCTCAGCACGAAGCTTGGAAAAACGTTTAGATCCAAATCTGCACACCGAAACTCCACGTTCTTGGTGTTGCTCAATCCCTTGAAAAGCGCACGAAGATACTGCCTATTCCCCTCGGAAATTACGCTAAGGATTCTGTGCTTGACTCCACGATTAGCGTTGATCTTCGTTAACCGAATGTTCTCTTTCACGTCCGGGGCGTTTGACCAATCTTCAGTTAATGTTTCAAGCTCCCTTTTTGCATTTTTGATGCTTTCTTTGGCTTTTGAATAAATGCGGTTTGAATCTTCTACAACATCGAAGCTTTCTGTCATAAGCGGAATTTCAGCGTACTTAATCGCTTTCAAAGTGTTCAATAAGTTTTGCCGACTGTTCTCCAGCATCATAACGTCGGCCCTTTTGGATTCAACGATTGAATCAGCGACTCGTTCAATTGAGTTAGCCGAAAAATACGCGGGAGTTTCAATCGAAGATTCGACAATACCTCTTTTTTGCAGGTTTCTTAAATGTCGATAAACTTGAACTTTGTTTACGTTCATCATTTGGCATATTTCTCTTGCTTTCTGCGGACCTGCCTTCAACAAGAAAAGGTATATTTTCGCCTCTTGTTCAGAAAAGCCCCATTCAAGAAGTTCAGTCAATGCTTTGTCCTTGTCTGGCGAATTTTTACCTAACAGTGGACCGCTTGCATATGGGACAAGAGGTCTTTTGGCTGATATGTTCTTCACCACCATCTACAAGTGTCTAAATGCTTTGAACGCTCTATCTATATATGATTAACTAGTTTCAGCTTTTTCAATAAGTAATAGACTTATTGCTTTTCCTAAAACAACTAATGTCCTGCAATCTTTCGGGATTCCAAAGAAAGAAAAGATGGTTTTTTTATGTAGCGTGAACTGAGTTATTGGCGAAGGGCAAAGGTAGTTTTTTCAAAATCCTATTTTCCTCTCAGCTTCTTCATGAGCGCCTCTGTTTTCTTTAGAGCGTCCATTGCGTCCTCACCCGAGGTGTCCGCTCCAAAACCCTTTGCCACATCTTCTGTGAATCCCCAGCCCCCGCAAATCAACCCGGTTTTCTCCCTGATGCCTGCTTTTCTCATCTCGTCGTCAAGGTCCCTCACTCGGAATTTCGTAGCGCCAAGAATAGCTGAGGCGCCGATGATGTCAGCCTTCAACTCTATTGCCTTGTCAACGAAGTTTTTGGCGGGTTGATCAATGCCTATGTCAGTCACTTCGAACCCTGCTCCACAAAGCATCGATATGACGATGTTTTTGCCGATGTCATGAAGGTCTCCTTCGACGGTGCCGATCACAACTTTACCAGCGACAGCAGCCTTTTCCGATTTCAATAACGGCTGGATAATGTCCATAACGGATTTGGTTACGTCTCCCACCAATATTAGGTCTGTTAGGAAGAATTCGTTCTTTGCATATTTTTCGCCTGCCACAGTTAATCCAGGATGCAGACCTTTCATGAGAATATCGTAGGGAGCGACCTTCATGTCCAGCGCCGTATGTGTCAACTCGCACGCCAACTCCTCGTTTTCGTCGATCACTGCTTGCTTGAGCTGCTCAAAAATTTCCTCCTTGGTAGTCAAATTTTGTTTTCCTCCATGTCTCCAATTGTAACTTCCTACAGGTTTATGGGGTATTTCCCAAATTGCTTCACGTCTTTCACGAAGGCCTCAACGTTCTGAGGAGGAGTCCAATAATCTATCGCGCCGACCGCCATGCCGAATCCGACGCCCGGAGTCGAAGTGCCAATCTTAATGTGTTGCTTGACTGTCGCTTCTAAAGTCGGCAAATCTGTCAGAACCGCTTTATCGGGCTCACAGCAAATATACGCTTTGTTCAACCCCTTCGTGAATTTCCTGCAGAATTCCACATCGGTGTCCGTAGTGAACTCCAAGAATTTGCAAGAGTCATATCCACCTGCGTCAGCCATGATCTGCACATGGGTCTCTTGATTCGCAGCGTAAATCCATCCGTCTAAGGGACCGCGTTTAGCCAGTTCAGCGGCGAAGGGAGCAATTTGTTCCTTGAACACGCTTGGAGGCCAAGCTGAATGATGCTGGCAACACCATACGATGTCCGCTCCCGCTTCTCTAAGTGCTTTAGCGTACGATATTTCGAAGTCAGTTGTTTTCCTAATCAGTTTCTGCCACATGGGAATGTTCTTGATTGGGTCAAGGAAGCCAGCTTTGAGTCCTCGCACAGATTCCGCAACGATCCATTCCGCTGGAGTGCAAACAGAAGCACCAACTGGCACCGTGTCGCCAAGTCCATACTTCTTGAAAGCCTCTTTCATTTGATGTATCATCCACAGCATGCCAGGATAGGCGCCGTCTTTTCTGGGGTCGGGAACCACTAACCTGTCTGCGTCTTCAAGAGTTTTAACCCCGCTTTCGATCATAACGGGATGAGCACGCTCCAGATATTTTGCCTTGCCGCCCCACTCAGACTCGCCGTAACTGTAGCTGTAAATCTGAGGCACGAACACACCGAACCTCGCGACGCTTGCCAAGTGGGCTTTCAAGAACAGCTTGGGATGTTTAAAAGAGTCTATCGGCTTCACAGCGTCCGCGTAACCGTCGAGCGCTTTGATAGAATAAGTTGTTTCAGGATGAATTTGCACATGCACCATGTCGACTTCTTGACCTGCTACCATGGCGTTCCAGCGTTCCCAAGGTGTCATCTTGTCTTTCTCAATATTCTGCTTAATTTTCTGACAGTACCTTTCTATTTCAAGCTCTTCTTCCTCTGAAAATGGGAAGTCAAGCTCAGTCCAGGGCGTATTAAACCATTTAGGTGCGTCTTCCATATGTCCCCAATTAACCATCATAACCACCTGAAAAGCTGTTTTAGAGCTTTTGTTATTTAAGTTGTAGGAATTTACTTTTGTAACTAACTGATTTCGGCAAAAACCTATGCGCTCACAGTCAATAAGTCGAAGACTTTGCCAGAACTGATTATAGTTTCAAGAGCAAATAAACCCAAGCCCAGCATGAAACCCGCCCATAACCGACAATACAGTCAACATGGAGTCAACATTGAAAGTCGCATCCCGCCAAAGCGAAAGTCGCAACCCGCAAAAAGCTTCAAGTCCCAAACCAAAAAAGCAACCCAAAACACAAAGAGCCAAGCCTGAAAGTCGCAACTTTCCCGTAGCAAAAGTCGCAACTTAAATTTTTCCAGAAAAACCAACTCCTGAGAGTCAGCCATAAAAAGCTCTTTTCACACAAAAAATCCTATTTCAAGCATCTTTCGCGTTTTTCTTCATTCAACGGCAACTTCCAAAACATTTTTTCGACCAAAACCCCAACGAAACTTTAACCCGCCTTCATTTATGCCCTAATATGCATGAAAAAGTTTATATGCAAGCTGCGTAGCATGTGTTTGTGCCTTTAGAAAAGTTAGGAGAACCCTTTTTCAAGTTGGACAAATCCCGCAACTTTGGAGTTGAAAATTTGAACCAAATACAGTTAACCATATCACACAACATAAAAACCAAGGGAGAAACACCCTAAAATGACCGCAACCATCCAAAAAGAAGACATCCACGATTTACTAAAAACCTTTTTCCACGAAAAAGGACTAGTCAGGCAGCACCTTGACAGCTACAACGAATTCATCGACCACGGACTACAAGAAGTCGTAGATGAAGTTGCGGAAATCCCAATCGAAGTCCCAGAAAGCCCCTACAAAGTCAAACTCGGACAAATCTGGGTAATCGATCCGCAATCACGCATCACGGGACCATACGTCACCGAAGTAGACGGGACAAAACACGAAATCTACCCCATGGAAGCCCGACTCAGAAACCTCGCGTACTCAGCCCCAATCGCGCTGGAAATGACCCCGGTCATAGACGGCAGAGAACAAGACACCGAACTCGTCTTCATCGGCAACATCCCCGTCATGCTTAAATCCAAACTCTGCTTCCTCTCACAACTCTCACGAGAAGAACTCATCGCGGCAGGCGAAGACCCAGACGACCAAGGCGGATACTTCATCGTCAACGGCTCCGAACGCGTAATCGTCGCCATGGAAGACCTAGCGCCAAACCGCGTAATAGTCGACATAGACGAGAAAGGCACATCACCAGTTTACCAAGCCAAAATCTTCTCAACCACCGTAGGCTTCAGAGCAAGAATCGAACTTAAACTCAAGTCAGACGACGCAATCTACGTCACCATGCCAGGTGTCCCAACAGAAATCCCATTCGTCGTCATCATGCGCGCGCTTAGCTTGGAAAAAGACAAAGACATCGCAGAGGCAGTTTCGCTTGAAGGCGACATCCAAAGCCAACTAGCCGCTTCATTCGAAAAAGCCATCGGCGTAGACACGCCAGCTGACGCAGTGCTTTTCATCGGTAACCGTGTAGCCCACGGGCAAGTTGAAGAGTACAGGCTCCAGAAAGCCGAAACCGCCCTTGACAAGAACTTTCTGCCGCACCTTGGCAGAAGCGAAAAGAACCGCAAGGAAAAAGCGATTTTCCTAGGCGAAATGGCTTACCGCGTTCTGCAGTTGAAAACTGGTAAAAGGCAACCAGACGATAAAGACCACTTCAAAAACAAGCGACTTCGCCTCGGCGGACCGCTTCTCGCAGACCTTTTCCGTGTTTCATTCAGAAACTTGACAAGGGACATAAAGTACCAGCTTGAACGCATCGGCGTCAAAGGCCCAATCATAACCGTTTCAGCCGCCGTTCGCCCAGGCATAATCACCGAACGTTTCCAGCATGCGTTGGCAACGGGCAACTGGGGAAGAGGAAGAGTAGGCATCACACAGCTTCTTGACCGCACAAACTACATTTCAACGCTTAGCCACCTGCGCAGGCTCCAATCGCCGCTGAGCAGAAGCCAACCTAACTTCGAAGCCCGAGACTTGCACCCGACACACTGGGGACGCCTATGTCCGAACGAGACGCCTGAAGGCTCAAACTGCGGTCTCGTCAAGAACCTGGCGTTGTCAGCCTCAATCGCCGTCGGCGTGAACCCTGACAGGGTTAAGCAGTTGCTTTTCGAGATGGGCACTGTGCCCGCCGCCGAAGTCCCCAACGAACTGCGTCTTTCAGGAGCTAAAGTTTTCGTTGATGGAAACATTATTGGCTACTGCAATAACGCGGCGGAGATCGCGAAGGTTTTCCGCGAGAAACGTAGAGCGGGGGAGATCTCAACTGAAGCTAACGTAACATACTTCTCTAAGCTGCAGACTGAAGCTGAAGAGTTGCACGCTAACTGTGACGAGGGCCGAGTCAGGCGCCCGCTCATAATCGTCGAGAATGGCGCTCCGAAGCTTCAGCCGAAACACTTGGAAAAAATCGGTTTAGGCGAGTGGACTTGGGAGGACATTGTCAAGAACGGGTTGATCGAATATTTGGACGCTGAAGAGGAAGAAAACGCTTACATCGCCCTGTCCTTCGACCAGATTCAGCCTGACAACACGCATGTTGAAATCGCCACTTACACGATCCTTGGCATATGCGCGTCAACCATCCCATATCCTGAGCATAACCAGTCTCCACGCAACTCTTACCAGGCAGCGATGGCTAAGCAGGCTTTAGGTGTTTACGGCACTAACTTCCATCACCGCGTTGACTCGCGTTCGCACATTCTGCATTACCCGCAGGTTCCGATGGTTGAAACTGAATTGATGGAGGTTATGGGTTACAAACAGCGTCCGACAGGACAGAACTGTGTCGTCGCCGTGCTGAGCTTTGAAGGCTACAACATGGAGGACGCTCTCATCTTCAACAAGGCATCCGTCGAACGGGGCTTGGCGCGTTCAACTTTCTACCGTATTTACGAGGCTGAATGCCGTCAGTATCTGGGTGGCTTGAAGGACAAGTTTACAGTTCCAGAGCCGGGAACCCGAGGTTACCGTGGCGAACAGTATTACAGGCTTCTTGAGCCCGACGGGATAATTAGCCTTGAATCGCAGGTTGTCGGCGGAGATGTATTGATTGGAAGAATTAGCCCTCCAAGGTTCCTGGAAGAGTACAAGGAGTTCGAAGTTAAAGGGCCGTCGATGCGTGACACGTCAGTTGACATGCGTCCGTCTGAAACGGGGATTGTGGACGGGATATTCATTACGATGTCGGGCGAAGGCAGTCAGCTTGTGAAGGTGAGGGTTCGTGATCAACGTGTTCCTGAGTTAGGGGACAAATTTGCTTCGCGTCACGGTCAGAAAGGTGTTATCGGCTTGATTGTTCCGCAGGAAGACTTGCCCTTCACGGACGAAGGCATTGTGCCCGACCTCATAATTAACCCACATGCAATTCCGTCAAGAATGACCATTGGTCAGTTCATCGAGTCGCTCGCTGGAAAAGCGGCGGCGGCAAGGGGCAGACCAGCGGATGGCACACCATTCAGTAACGAGGGACCCGACGAGGTGCGTAAGAGCCTTGTTAAGTTAGGTTTCAGCCACACGGGTGGCGAAGTTTTCTATAACGGCACCACAGGCGAGAAGTTCGTCGCAGACGTGTTCGTTGGCGTAGTGTACTACCAGAAACTCCACCACATGGTCGCTGACAAAATTCACGCCAGAGCGCGCGGTCAAGTTCAAATGTTAACGCGGCAACCGACTGAAGGCAGAGCCCGAGGCGGCGGCTTAAGGTTCGGCGAAATGGAGCGAGACTGCTTGATTGGTCACGGGGCTGCGATGCTGCTTAGGGATAGGCTGCTGGAGGAGTCAGACAAGTACACGCTGTACATTTGTGAGAACTGCGGGCAGATAGCTTACTTTGACATGAAACAGAGGCGTTACGTGTGCAGGATATGTGATGAGAAAGCGAAGATTTCGCCAGTCATCGTTTCGTACGCTTTCAAGCTTCTCTTGCAGGAGCTTCAAAGCCTGTGTATTACGCCTAAATTAAGGCTTAAGGAGAAGGCATAAAAATGGCAACCCAACAGGAAGAATTAATTCATAAAGTAGTTGATGAAATCTCATTCGGTTTAATCTCACCTAAGGATTTGCGGAAACAGTCGGTTGTTGAAATCCAAACTCCAGATACCTACGACGAAGACGGCGCTCCCATCACGGCTGGGCTTATGGACGGCAGACTAGGCACTCTCGAGCCGAGGCAACGCTGCAAAACCTGCGGCAACACCGCGATTCGCTGCCCAGGGCACTTCGGGCATATTGAACTTGCCGTGCCAATCGTCCACATCGAATTCACTAAAATCATCTTTGACCTGCTTAAATCGACGTGCCGCAGTTGTGGACGCATACTGTTAACTGAAGACGCCGCCAAGAAAGCTCGCCAGAGAATTGAGCGGTTCAACGAGCTTTTAGGAACGATCCCTGATGAGGTTTACAAGGAAATCATGACTGAAATAAAAGCCAAGCAGTGTCCTTACTGCGCGTCTGCCCAGTTCAAGATTACTTTTGAGAAGCCGACCAAGTTTATCGAGCAGACTGAAGCGGGCTCCGAGCCTTTGACGCCGAGCATGATTCGGGAGAGGCTTGAACGTATCTCAGACGAGGATCTTGAGGTTTTAGGTTTTAACCCGAAGGTTGCTCGTCCAGAATGGATGGTTCTGCAGGTTTTGCCTGTGCCGCCCGTTTATGTTCGTCCTTCAATCACGCTTGAGTCAGGCATTCGCTCTGAAGACGACTTGACACATAAACTCGTGGACATCATACGCATTAATCAGCGTTTGAAGGAGAACATGGAGGCTGGCGCACCGACACTTATCATTCAGGACCTTTCAGAGTTGCTGCAGTACCACGTTACGACGTACTTTAATAATGAAGCATCAGGCATCCCGCCGGCACGGCACAGAAGTGGAAGAGCGCTCAAAACTCTCTCGCAGAGACTCAAAGGCAAGGAAGGACGTTTCAGAAGCAACCTTTCAGGCAAACGAGTTGACTTTTCCGCGCGCACGGTGATTTCTCCTGACCCGAACCTTGACATTAACGAGGTCGGAGTTCCAGTTGACGTTGCCATGCGACTTTCCGTTCCTGAGAAAGTGACGGCTTGGAACATTGAGGAAATGAAGAAGTTTGTAATTAACGGTCCAGAAAACTATCCTGGCGCACTGTACATTATCAGGCCAGACGGCAAACGCATCAGATTAGAGTTCGTGGTTGACCGAACCAAAATCGCTGAAGCCGTGGAGCTGGGCTTCGTGGTCGAGCGGCACCTTAAGAACGGTGACATCGCAATCTTTAATCGGCAACCTTCGCTTCACCGAATGTCAATCATGGCTCATTACGTTCGGGTTTTGCCGTACAAGACTTTCCGGCTGCATCTTTGTGTCTGCCCGCCTTACAACGCTGACTTCGACGGCGACGAAATGAACCTTCACGTTCCGCAGAGCGAGGAAGCCCGAACTGAAGCTCTGCTTTTAATGCAAGTTCAGGACCAGATTCTCTCGCCAAGGTTCGGCGGACCCATCATCGGCGCCATCAGGGACTTCATCACAAGCGCCTACTTCTTCACGAAAAAAGGCAACTACATAAATAGAGATCAAGTCGACAGGTTGCTCACTGCAACGGGCTACACTGATGAGCTTCCTGAACCGGAAATCACTGAGCCCCAGCCCATGTGGTCTGGTAAACAGATCTTCAGTCTTTTCCTGCCTAAAACGTTGAATTACGTTTTGAAAGCCAACATTTGCCAAGGCTGCACAAAATGCGAAGAGGAAGAATGCAAGCATGACGCTTACGTTGTGGTTAGGAATGGGCAGTTGGTTTCAGGAATCATCGACCGGCGTTCAATCGGTTCAGAGCAGTCCGAAAGCCTGCTTCACAGAATAATCAAAGATTACGGAACCCAAGCAGGACGACAATTCCTCAACAACATAACACATCTGCTTAAACTGTACATTTCAATGCGAGGCTTCAGCTACACCTACGACCAACTGGTTCTTTCACCCAGAGCCCGCAATCGCATGGCAAAGACGATGGAACGCATCCAAAAGAAAATTGACGAACACATCGAAAACTTCAAAAACGGTACCCTGCCTCGCTTGCCAGGACAAACCTTGGAGGAATCCTTCGAAATTTACGTCATGCATGAGCTTGCCGTAGCCAGAGACGAATCGGGCAAAATAGCAGATGAAGACTTCACACTGGAAAACGCAGGCATCGTCATGACTCGAACAGGCGCAAGAGGCTCAAGCCTTAACATTGGTCAAATGGCGGCTTGCGTTGGGCAACAGTCAGTTCGAGGTAAACGTATCCTCAGAGGCTACGCGGGACGTGCACTTCCACACTTTCTGCCGAATGACCCGCTTCCGAGGGCAAGAGGCTTCGTTTACAACTCTTACCAAACGGGTTTAGACGCGATCGAATTTTTCTTCCACGCTATGGGTGGCAGAGAAGGTCTAGTCGACACAGCCGTCCGCACACAACAGAGCGGTTACATGCAGCGTAGGCTAATTAACGCGCTTGAGCACATTCGCCTTGAATACGACAGCACAGTCCGCGACTCTGCAGGAGACATCATCCAATTCCGATATGGAGAAGACGGAGTTGACCCTGCAAAAAGCGATCACGGCAAAGCAGTCAACGTTACTCGCCTCATTGACCAGATAAGAATCGGCCAAGAAAAAGGAGAAGCCGCATCCGCCGAAGAAATCAAGAAACAACTGAAGAAAGTCGAAACTCAACTTACTCCGATTTTGATGAACCAGCTTAAACAAAACTTTGCAAAGGGCAAGCTTACCAACGTCAGCGTTGAAAAAGCCACAGCGGTGACTGCTGACCAGTACACGCGTGCCTTGATGGAGCCAGGTGAGGCAGTGGGGATTGTTGCTGCCCAATCAATCGGTGAACCTGGTACGCAGATGACTCTTAGAACCTTCCACTACGCTGGTGTCAAAGAACAAAACGTCACTCTAGGATTGCCTCGACTTATCGAGATCGTGGACGCACGCAGAATTCCTTCAACCCCAATCATGACCATTTACCTGCAGGGTGAACATGCCCAAAGCAAAGAGGGGGCGGTTGAGATTGCACGCAACATAATTTTCACGTCCGTTGTAGACTTAGCTTCTGCAATCTACGAGGATCCAGTTCGCGAAGAGATCGTTATTGAGCTTAACAAGTCGATGATGGATGACCGTGGTATTACGATGGATGCGCTGAAGGAGCGTTTGCAACTGCAGAACGCAACTGTTACCGTGTCTGATTCTACGGTGGAGATTAAGCCAAAGAAGGCTGAGCAGTTGAAGCGTATGCTGGGTAAGATTCCTGACTTCCAAGTTAAAGGTGTACCCGACATCAAACGTGTGCTTGTCACGGAGGAAAGCGGAGAATGGGTCATACGCACTGACGGCTCCAACCTCTCCAAAGTCTTAGAAGTCGAAGGGGTGGATACGTCACGAACCACCACCAACAACATTCACGAAATAGCTAAAACCTTAGGCGTCGAAGCTTCAAGAAACGCGCTTGTCAACGAGGCTAAGGGCGTTCTGGAAGACCAAGGCTTGGACGTTGACGTGCGCCATGTTATGCTTGTGGCGGATATGATGACGACGACGGGTGATGTGCAGCAGATCGGCAGGCACGGCATCAGCGGGAAGAAAGCAAGTGTTCTCGCGCGCGCCGCATTCGAAATTACAGTGCCTAACATTGTTGAAGCCGCCGTGAAAGGTGAAAGTGACCCCTTAGCAGGAGTAACCGAAAACGTTATAGTAGGGCAGTCAATACCAATCGGCACTGGCTTAGTCGAGTTGTATATGTCAACGTTCGAAAAGCAAGCTAAACAAGGAGGAAAAACCGAAGCATGATAGATATAGATAAGGCGTTAGCGTCGGCGTGCAAGACTGGCAAAGTTTCTTATGGTGCCAACACTGCGTTGCAGAATGCTAAAACTGGGAAGGCTAAGATGATTGTTTTAGCTTCTAACTGTCCAAAAAACATAAAAGAACAGATAGAATACTATGGAGAAATCTCTAAAGTCCCAGTAATTACCTACAAAGGTGGATCAATGGATCTCGCTGAAGTCTGCAAAAAACTCTTCATTATTTCAGCTTTAAGCATCCGCGAAACCGGGGACTCCGACATTCTCAAGATAACAGAAGAACAACCTGAAGAATAAAAAATGGAGGAAAAAAACTGACAACTGGCATAAAAATCACGTGCGACGAAATGCGTTACATAGCCCTGTTTGAAAGCATAAGCGGCGCCAGCGTGAAAGACTGCATCATCGACGAAATAGAGCAACGAGCAATATTCATCGTTAACACGGGTCAAGTCGGCGTAGCCATAGGGAAAGGCGGCAGAAACATCCACACACTCGAACGGATGACAGGCAAGAAACACGAAATAATCGAGTACAGCGAAGACCCAGTTCAATTCATGAAAAACGCCCTGAAACCCGCAGCCGTAAGAGAAGTACGCGTTACTGAAAGAACTGACGGCAAAAAAATGGCAGTCATCACCGTTAACCCGAAAGACAAGGGCGTTGCAATAGGCAAGAACGGCAAGAATGCCGAGCGTCTGCGCTTTTTAGCAAAACGGTACTTTGACATACAGAACGTAAGCATCACCTAAGCGGTCCATTCTGGGCTGGCTTGGGGATGAATGTTGCTGAGTCATGGGTTAGCATCCCTCCGAGTGGTCGGTTGATGACATAACAAACCGCAAGTTTTGACTGTTTATCTTACGAATTTTTCGGACACCCCTGCTAAACATGCTGGTTTGGTTTAGTCAAGAAATCTTGACTAACAGCAGTCAACATTCTTTGACGAAAATTCTTTTATTCAAAGTGGGGCTGCATCTTTTTTGGTGGAAACGGCATGAAAAAACGAATATCCGTTATCATCATGGCTTTAGCTATGTCGGCACTGTTGCTTTCCAGTACCGCCAATTTTGCTTCTTCACAATCAACATGCAGCGGGTCACAAGGCGCCGTAGCCGTAAAATTCTACTGCGTCCTCAACGGCCAAGCTTCACTTACAAGCACTTTTACTCTCACAAGCCCAGAAGCAGCCAGATTGTACCTTCCATCCAATGCGTCGGAAGGTTCTAACGCCATATGCCTATACGCATACAATGGAACCCTGAACTCTCTGCAGTCATTCCAAGTCTACACTTCCTTCGTCGACGCCGTACCCCGATTAGTCATCGCTTTGGACACAAACGGCGACGGCTTAATAGACACCATGCTTATGAGCGATTACCAGATGCCCAGCAACGGCTCATGGCAGCTTACTCAAGGGGGCGAGCGGTGGGGATGGACAGTGGCAAGCATCGATTTAGCCTCTTACGGCGCCAGCTGGAACACCACGGACTACTGGAAAACAATCTATGGAAACGCAGATGTCATAGGCGTCGGCGTCGCCCTCGAATATTGGGCTGTCAAAGACTCAGGCGGACTCAACCAAGCATTATACGCGGACGAAGTTGTGCTGAACGGAGTCACCTATAACATCGCAGGAGCAGAACAACAATCCAACACGCCCACACCCGACAACTGGTCAATGTATCGGCATGACCCTCAACGCTCAGGGGTTTCCCAGTCGAATGGCACCGACGGCGGCAACCTGCTTTGGAAGTTCTTCACTGGACCGTCCTCAGCCGAAGGCTCATTGGCTCTGGCAAACCGCTTACGCGCATCCCCCGCAATCGTCAACGGCGTTATCTACATGGGAACGAACAACACGTCCTTCTATGCCTTGAACGCCACAACAGGCAAGCAGATTTGGGAAATCGGCTTAAGCGCCAACGTGGATTCATCTGCCGCCGTTGCAAACGGCGTAGTCTACGTGGGAATCCTGTGGAACGGACGCAACGGCTACGTTGACGCTTTAAACGCCACGGACGGCTCAATAATTTGGCAGTATGTCACCAACAGCGGCATCGAATCGTCTCCAGTAGTCGTCAACGGCATCGTCTACGTTGGTTCAGCCTACGGCTACGTCTACGCCTTGGACGCAACAAACGGCGCTTTGAAATGGGCTTATCTCACTGGTGGCCAAACATTTTCCTCTCCTGCAGTCGTCAACGGAGTGGTTTACATCGGTTCCCTCGATGGCAAAGTTTACGCATTAAACGCTGACAGCGGCAGCCTAATTTGGAGTTCCCAGGTGGGCGATTCAATCTACGCTTCGCCTGTAGTCGCCGACAACGTCGTATACATCAACACTGACGGCGGACAAGTCTTGGCTCTCACGGCAAGCGACGGCTTAAAAATCTGGCAGGCTTCAATAGGCATGGGCGACCACGCAGACGACTCGCCAGCAGTAGCAAACGGAATCGTTTACGCAGGCGACCGCAATGGCTACTACGCCTTCAATGCAACCAATGGGAACCAAATATGGTTCTTCACGTCACCGTACACCCCCCGCCAGACAACAGGATACGTTTATTCGTCCCCTGCTATTGTAGGAAACGTAGTCTACTTTGGGTCCTGTGACAGCTACCTCTTCGCCCTGAACGCCTACACAGGCACCATGATTTGGTCATACCTGACAGGGGGCTTCCTGTTTTCGTCGCCAGCAATCGCCGACGGCAACGTCTACATAGGTTCCTACGACGGATACATCTACGCATTCAGCGCCGTCTCAGCGCCAGCACTTCCACCCGCAAACCAACCCACACCGACTCCCACTCCCACTGCAACACCAGCCCCTACGCCTAAGCCGACAGCCACTCCAGCTCCGAATCCAACTCCTACACCCGCCCCAACTGCGGAACCAAACATAAACCAACAGGCAATCTACGTAGCCACTCCGCAGCCCACCCACCCTTCAGCACCCCTATCGACAACTGAACCCTATGTCACTGCGTCGAACGGGGAAGTCTTCAACTGGATAATGCTTGGAGGCATCCTCACGACCCTACTGGCTTTCTTTGCTATATTGATGCTGACGCTCCGAAGAAAACCAACCTAGTACAAAGCGCTCGGTCCGCTTCCCAAAAAAGTGCCGAATGGAGGTGACCCAATCGAAAAAGAAGTTGCTTGCAGCCGCTAACCCGCTATTTAAAAAACGGGGCTTATTTCCCATTTTTTCCTGTCTGGAAGCAGAAAAGACTGGATTCAAACGTTTAAGTATTGCAGGCGTGTGCCTTTGCGCTGCGGGGCATGTTTTTTAGTGTAGCTTTTATACCTTGAACATGTGTATGTATGGGTAAGGTGGGGTTTACATGGCGGAATCTCGTGAAGACGAAATCTACTCTATCATGTTCAGCTCGCTGAAGCATCCTGTAAGACGCAAGATTCTGCGGATGCTTGGGATTAAACCTTTAACTTTTATGGAGATGGTTGAGCAACTTGGGGTTTCGTCATCCCATTTGACCTATCACCTTGAAAGCCTCGGGGAACTCGTATCGAAAATGGACAATGGCCAATACAAGTTGTCTACTTTCGGCTTGGCCACTGTAGACGCAATGAAGGGTGTTGAAGAAGTTCATGAGGCTGAGCCCAAAAAGCGTCTAAGTTTCAGATGGAAGACGGTTACTGCAGGGTTGCTGGTTGCAGTTTTAATTTTGGCTGCACTTGGGGGTTACCAGTTTAGCACTATGAATCACCTTTCAGCCTCCCAGAAGACGCTCGCTGCCGAAAATATGCAGTTAATGTCTTGGGGCGTGGACGGCAGTAAAGTGAGTGATTTTCTGCAGAACGTGACTCAGATTGCCTCCAATAATTACACAATTTCTTTGCTCAGCGACACAATGACGTACCGTACGGATTTCGGCGGCGTTCCTGAAGAAAATTTGCAATACTCTTTCGCTAGCACTAATAGCAACTTAAACGTACAATTTCGGTTCAGGGATAACCATTTCTCACGGTACGAGCTTGACATGATCGAAAGCGCACCTATTTTCACGCTTGTTCAACCCGATACTGTTTTACAAAACGCCAAGGAGATCCTTGCGAGATATCAAGCCTACTCGGGAGATTCTTACTTAACTAACATGACCAGCCTCTTAGCCACGGTTACCACCCTAAATAATACAGAGGTAACACAGGGCAACATGAAGCTGCAGATTACTATCTCAGGCGGCACTGAAACGTTTTTGTGGATGTACAGCGTAGACGGCATTGATTACCAAGCTAAAGGCTTAGAAATGGACTTCCAAGGGAACGTGTTAACCACTATGACAGACGGGTACTTCCTATTCACTGTAGGGAGCACTGACTTAGCCGTTTCCCAACAACAGGCGGTGACTATTGCCGAAAACTACGTTAAAACATTAACTTGGACCATTGAAGGCCAACAAGTTTCCCACTTCACCGCGGTTGAACCCCCCCTGTCAGTTCAACTTGTTCCTCACCCTCGCGGCAATTCGGTGGCGCTGATACCTTACTGGTACATCGAAATGAGTCTCACTGTGACTTACCAAGGGGGCATAAATGAAGTGACAGTTGGAATCTACGCCGACACGGGACAGGTTTCAGACGTTCAAATGTTAAGTGCAAGCACCACATAGCCTTCTCAGCACTAAATGTTTCAATAACGGTTACAGACAGAGCAAAAGTCAATTCTTCTAGAGCTCTTTACCGACAAAAAACATGGTCAAGAAACAACCAACAGTTCCCCTAATAAAAAAAATTACACGGTGAAATGGCTGTTTTTGCTTTCGTATTCCTCAACCATTCGTTTGACTTTCTTTTCGAGGCGCCGCTCGTACACGTGTTCCGGTATAGGAGGCGGCAAGGTTTTCTTGTTATGCAGCTCAGTAGGCGTCACTATGCGTCTTTCGCCTGCCTTAACCTTGACTTTTTCTCCATCAACGAAATCATCAAAATCTTCCGCGGCTTCAACAATCCAGTAGCCTTCACTTTTCGTCACAGCCTTAACCTTGTATAACCCCTTGTAGTACGAAAAATCACTCATGAAAACCACATGTAAATAATGCACCCGCAAATAAATAAACGCTTACCCTTGAATACGGCTTTAATTGCTTGTGCGGTTGCCTGTTTGGCTCTTCTATATGCGCATATTTGGATCTTCTAGAAAACCGTGGGGGAGCTGGGTACGAAAAAAGAAAATAGGCAAGAAGAAGCCTAAGGCAAGCGGTCTACGCGATTGTTGTTGTTGATGTTGTTGTTGATGATACGATGTTTTTCCACACGCGCCGAAAGAACCTAGCCCTGCTTCAAGGTTGATGAAGATGAAGATGATGACACAATGTTTTTCCTTCTTCCTGAAAATCACAGGTCTGACGGTACATCATGCGCTCAGACATCACATTGTCCTCTCGACAACTTGGCAAAAACCGATTAAACCGAAAACACTAAGCCAAACTCACACTTTTGCCTTTCTCAACAAGTTCCACTTGGCTACCGACGTCGCCCATAAATTTCTTGAACAACTCAGCTTTCTCCGTGTGAATTGGGAAAACCTGTTTGGCACCCATCTTTCTCAAAGCAGCCTTAAGCTGAAGCGGCATCATGTGCCCCGAAACATGAACTTGGTACTGAGCCAACCCGTAGTGGCTAAGCCAATTAAGCATACGTTCAAAATCAATCTCCATCTCCTCATTGAACGGCTCCGACGCTGACAAGACGTAGCAGCTTCCCGCGGCGGGCTGAATGTTTATAAGCTCCTCAAAATCGTAAAAGCTGACTGCCAAAATCACCTTGCACTGCTGCTTCGAAACCTCGAACACGTCCAGAATCTTGTTTTTTCCGTCCAAGCGCTCCATCAACTTTGTCTCCCACTTGTCATACCGCTTCTTCGACTTTCGAAAAACAATTATCCCCTCGTCGTCAAGCGATGGAACCTTCAAATGCACGTCGCTGCGAAGAGCATCCAACAGGTAGGCTTGTCTTAATGAAACGGCGAGGCAACGCTGATGCTTCTTGGCGATTTTGTGAAAAGTGTTAAGGCGGTCAATGTCCGAATAGCCGAACTCCGCCAACAGGATACCGTCAACCTGCGAAGAAATCTTGTCCAGCTTCGATTCAACTTCCGCTTCGTTTGAAACTGTTGCGCCCGTCATGTTAGTGGCTTCAGTCACAACAGCAACTGGCTCTGCCTCATGCGCCTTCTCCACAAACTCATGAGTCATCTCAGGTTTGCCGCCGTGGTCTCGAAAATCACCCGTGTAAACTATTGTGCCGTTGGACGTGTGAATCAGAAACCCATACGCTCCTGGAATTGAATGATCAACATGGCAGGGTTCAACAACTATGTTGTCCACCTGAATCTTCGAGCCAGTCCTGAAAACACGGAATTCAATGTCAGCAACGTTGAACTCCAAGTCAGCACGCCGAGTTTCGCTCAGGGTCCGCAGGATCGTTTGCGTAGTTTCCCCACAGTAAACTGGAATTTCACGTTTAAAAAACGACAGATAAGCCGAATGATCCAAGTGCCCATGCGAAAGGAAAACAGCGTTTGCGTCAGGCGGAGAAGAATCGAACTTGTAGACGCCGCTTATTGCCGGCAAGATTCCGAGTTCTTGAAGGCTTTTCTCGTTGCGCGGCGAAAGGAAGGGCGGCGAGTAAAACTGTTTTTTAGCGGAAAACGACATTCCGAAATCAAAGAAAATCTTCGTGTCTCGGTCTTGAAGCAGAATCTTGTTTCCACCAATCTCGTTTACTCCGCCCCAGAAAGTTAAACTCGTCTGATTTTTAACCATACACTTCACTTTAACGCTTCAGTTTTCCTGCAGACATTAGCAATAGCCGAAATTATCGACCACATCGTGAAAATTCCAAACACCCTCGTGTACTTGGGAGCCCCAGCCTTCACCACGTCGTCAACGTTTCCGCCAGCTTTCAAATACCCATTTATGAACGCTTTGGCAAGGGCTTCAGCTTTGACGTTGCCGTTGTTTAACGGCTGAAGGTAGTGTCCACAATAATACAGAAAGACCGCCACATCCCAGGCTTTGTCGCCTTTATCGCCTTTCTGGTTCGCCTGCTCAAAGTCTATGAGGTAAATGCTGCCGTCGGCTTTAACAAGCATGTTCTCAGGCTTTGTATCGCCCAAAGTGATGTCATGCGAATGAACCTTAGCAATGATTTCACCCGCCTGACTAATCCTAGCTAGCTCAGCGTCGACGTTCTCGTTCTTTTTAGCCGCACCTATTCTTTTAACCGTCTCATGAAGCCCTTCCCCATCAATAAACTCCATAAAAACCAAACGTTCCGCATTGCTCACATGCAGAATCTTGGGCACATTAAACCCTTCGCTACGCAACAACTCACTTATCGCGCACTCTTGAGCAAGCCGCGCCTGTGCTGAAACAGAAAAAGACCTTACCCCAAAAGACCAAAGCGTCAAAGGGAACCATTTAAACCCTGACCAATCCTTGTAACGCTTCGCTAACGCTCTTGTTTTACCGCCGCTTCCCTGAACATCAATAACATAAACGTCGTTTAACACTCCGCCGATTGGTTCAACCCTGATGTTTTCGCTCTTGCCTTTCAAGAGCATCTTCCGAGCGAAACCTTTGATGTCAATCTTATCAGACAAAGAAATCAACCCTTCCGAGGTTTGGATGAAAACGTATTTTTGAGGATCCATAAATAGATAAGCTGCATCAGGCTGTTTCGGCCAGTCAATCTTCTGCGACCTGATAAAAGCCTCAGCGTTCTGGGAAACGATGCTCATCAGCTGGGGGAAAAAACCGAAGAACGACGTGAAAAGGGTTCGAGGCGCATTCTTCGTCAAGTTTAATATTCTAACTCTCGGGCTCTGACATTGCTCAATAAACTTTTTTGAAATCTTTACACGACCGTCCAAAAAGTAAACCTTGCCTTCCGCCTCAAGTGCCTTTAATGCTTCATGATAGGCACCCAGAGATTCCTTCTCGTTAACCGTGAACCCATTAATCACGTCAGAAGCGTTATACGCGAGTAAAGGGAAAACCCGTATTCGATTCAAAAGAACCTCGTACATGAAGTACTGCGGCTGAATCTGAATGCCATACGATAGCTCCGGAAAGTTCAAAGTTAAATTTTCAAGCAACTCAAGAATCAAACGCTTCTTAAGCGTTACTTCATTCTTACGCAAGTAGTCATCGCCCGCAAGCGCCAAATAAGGAAAAATCAATTTGCTCGCAATGGCTTCCCCCAAAAACCCTCTTTCGATGTCACGCTCGAAAATCCACTGATCAACCGCAAAAACAAAAACGGGTCTTCCATTCACAGTTTTTACGTAACTCATCACTCTGGTCTGAAAATCATGGATAACAACCATTATTTCAATAACTGACCTGTCAGTCTCCGTCATCAAATACCTATCAACCTGCGCCACGGCAACGACACGCGCAGAGCCAGCCACACGTCTACAAAACTCCAGAATCTTATTATTCAAATCATCGTTTGCCAAGTTGCTGACTTGATTCAATTTAGATTTCCAATATAGAATTAGATGTTGACTTATTTAAAAACACGTTTGCAACCCAACAAGCCTGGAAAGCAACGCGTTGATTGAAAATCGCCATAGGAGGCAGTGGCTCATCTCCACAGAGCATCCCGTCTCCCTAAGCGGCACGAAAGGCTAAACGGTTCGTTTCTGAGTAGGCATCTTCGCCATTATAGCAACCGCAGGCTGGGCTGTCTGATCCACACCCGACTGGCTTGTAAGTTTCCGGCAGATCAGGTTCAGCGACTCCTCGGTGAAGTCAAGCATGTTTTGCCCATTGTTCGTGAGACTGTAAATCTTCCGCGGCCTCTCGCACTTCATGTTCCACTCGCTCTTAACGAAACCCTTCTTCTCAAGCGTGTTAAGCAACGGATAAACAGTGCTCGGACCAAAGTACACACCGAAACTCTTACGGATCTTCGTAATAATCTGGTACCCATGCATCGGCTGAGTACTCAAAAACTGCAGAATAATAAGATCCAGTAAGCCCTTCATCAACTTAGTAGAAACCTCTTTTTGCGCAGTTAACGTTCTCAACATTTCTCTCCCACCTGTTTTCCTGTTGAACTGTTCAGCTGTTCATCACATATACAATATGTCCCTTTTCAGACATATCTTGAATAGTTAATATTAATAAACCCTAATATAAATCTTCATACATAATACAAGCATACAAAAACATAACGCCGCAATACAGCTATCCAACGAAATTAACATAAACTAAATAAACCAACATCAACCAATTCACATTAACCTCAGCGCAGGGAACAAATCCATGTCTGAAACTTACAAAGAAGAAATTGTACAACACATAATCAGAAACCTACTAGACATCCAACTGCTCCGCATTGTTCAGGACAATCCAACATGGGGATACAAAATAAAAAAACAGGTGGAGGAGCAGTTCGACATAAAACTTAGACACGGCGCACTCTATCCCGCGCTGAACGCCCTGGAGGCACGAGGGTTCCTTGAAAGCAGAAAGCAGCAGGAAAACGGGAGGGCTCGTAAAATCTACGTTGTAACTGAAGAGGGAATAAACTACCTTCGAACCTACCGCAGCATGATAAAAGAATTGCTTGGTGAAAAAACAGAGGCACCCCGTTAAGGATCGTTAGAATCACACCAACCGGGTTCCGCCCGCATCTATCAATTTCAAAAAACTGGTTAATTTTGCATTTTTCTGCACTTAGGTTTCGATTTAACCGTTAGTTTGGCGTGTATAATGTTAAGCAATTTGCCTGGGTCAACGGGTTTTCCAATAAAAATATCCGCGCCTTCAATACTTTCTTGCTGGTCTATTTTGCCCGTAAGAATTATTTTCACCGTTTTCGGTGATGAATTGTTTATCAATGGAAAAAGCTCGAAGCCTTCCATGTCGGGGAGGCCTAAATCAATCAATGCAACATCGTAACTGCTAGTGCCTAATTTTTCTATGGCTTCCTTTCCTCTTTCAGCAACAGTGACGGAGTAGCCTTTTTTTTGGAAAATTTTGCTGAAAACTTGTAAAATTGCTGTATCATCATCAACAATAAGTATCGTCGGCTTGCTAGAAAACACTAAAAACGCCTTAAGTAAGCGTTAGGTACGCTTGCTAATAAGGGTTATGCAAGCGCTGAATTGAAAGCTCAGAAAAACAATGATAGCAATGACCAATTTTTGACAAGTCAAGTAGTCAAATAATCTTAAATTCTGCCAGCGCAACCGAATCCAAACATACAGGCGTTGGATTGATGGTGTAGACTTCGAATCATTCCGATGTTCTCAAACGCCCAAGTCGCCGCAAAATTATCTATGGCTTGTTTTACTCGCTTGTCGATGTTGCCTTTTCGGAACTTGTCACTCGAATTAGAAAAAAATAGCGTTCAACCACTAAATTGGGCAGCAAGAATGAGTTCAAAGCTTAAATGACACAAATGCATTTTCACTCTTCGACTGAGGAAGACCCTTTGGTTAACGAGAAAATATGCGAAGGAGACTACGTTCTCATTTACTTGGACGCGCGTAGAACTTACATGATAAAAATGCAGGCTGGACAAACCTTCCACACCCACAAGGGCTACTTGAAGCTGGATGAGTTAATCGGCAAAGATTACGGTGAACCCATCAAAAGCAGCCTCGGCATATACTTCACCACGCTAAAGCCAGCCTTAACCGATTACATCATGAAGTCTTCGCGCAACACCCAAATCACCTACCCGAAAGACGCAGCCTTAATCGTCATGTTCAGCGGAATCGGCCCGGGAAGCCGCGTTGTGGAATCAGGCACGGGAACGGGCGCATTAACCACGGCACTAGCTCATTACGTCGGCCCAACCGGCAAAGTCTATACTTACGAGTTGCGAAGTGAGTTCCAAAAAAACGCAGCCAAAAACCTCCAGCGTTCAAAACTTATCGATCACGTTGAAATGAAAAGCGGAGACGTGACCTTAGGCATCGAGGAGCGGAATGTGGATGCTGTGATTTTGGATTTGGCGGTTCCCTGGCTTGTTGTTCCTCACGCGTATGAAGCGCTTAAGTCTTCAGGCATTATTGTTTCTTTTAGCCCAACGATTGATCAAGTCGTAAAAACCACAGAGGCGCTAAAAGAAAACGGGTTTGTGTTCATAGAAACTGTCGAATGCATGATGCGTGCCATGCAGGTTGAACGTGGAAAAACCCGACCTCAAACGCTCATGACTGGGCACACAGGGTACATTACTCATGCACGAAAAATCCTCAAAATGCCGCCCCAACCCGCTTTGGAGCAGCCTCAAAAAGAAGCTGAAAAGCAGGAACCCGCAGCTGAGCCGCCCATGATCAACTTGAGTTTTGTTTACCCTTGATACTTTTGACTGCGGCTGGCTCAGACATGCTAAGCGTCCATAGCGCTTGTTTTAGTTGTTCGCCCCGTGTTAAACCAAAGTAGAAGCCTGCGATTCTTCCAGCATATGGGATTACAATTTGGTCGACCGCCTTGTACAGGAATGGGTTGCGGATGCGGTTTTCAAGGAAAGTCGGTTTCCAAATTCGAATGTTGTATTCCCAGCATTTGATGAAGAAGTCCCAGCGCACCTGCGACAGCGAATCAAGCTCAGCGCCCTTCTTGTTCATCAGAACACAGTTCTCCAACGGAACAAAGAAGAGGGGCACGTAAAACGCGTTGTAATCTTTCAGTTTATCCATTAATTCAAGCGTTTGCAGCACATCTTCCTCTTTCTCGTCGGGAAGACCGATAATCAAAGTTGCAAGCGGATACCAATTATTATCGTTCAGTATGCCGAAGGCGCTTTCAACAATCTCCTGCCACTGCTCAGGCTTAAACGGCAACATCTTCCCAGCCATGTACTTCTTCATCAACCTGGCGCTGCCAGTTTCAATCCCAGTTTCAGCGGTAATGATTGCTTTTTTGCCAAACGAATACCAGCTGCGGTCGATTAGGATTTCCGCAAGTTCCTTAATCATCTGCGGGTTATGAACCGCAGGCGCCAGAGACATGTGGGAAGCTTGAATGCTTTTAACGCCTGGGTATTTTGCGACGTTTTTGACAAGTTTTACCACGGCTTCTTTGTTAGGAATGAAATTCTTGTCTTTTGTCCCGTAGAGAAACAGGTCCTCGGTTATGAGCGTTATGTGGTTGCTGCCTTCAGCGGTTGTTAATGCGACTTCCTGCATTATTTTTTCAAGTGGCACATCAACCTTATGCTGCATAGTCGGCGTGCAAAACTGGCAGTTTCTTCCACAGCCCTTCGAAATCTCCACAGCGCCATGAATCCCCGCGTGCTTAGTCAGCGGCATGATGGCGTTGTAATCCCAGTTGCTGATTGATTCGTCGGCTTTGACGATGCGTGGGAGAGGCTTGTCGTTTACGGCTTTCTTAAAAATGTCAACGATGGGTTCAGGTCTTCCTCCAAGAAGCACGCAATCGACACCGTAGCTGTCAGATACGTGTTTGCGTTCGAGCTGCCAAGCGCCGAATCCTCCGACGATGATTTTCGGTTTGTACTTTTTGATGCTTGGGTGAGTGACGAGTTTTTGGAATTCAACGGCGTTCATGGGTTCTCCGCCGCCGATTACTGACGAGTACGTTTTGCTTACGTAGCCCATGCCTGTGGGATCCATTGAGGATATGCCGACGACCTTTGTTTCTGGACCCACGAAGTCTTCTAGATCGTCGGGGTGAACCACAACTACTTCCTTGTTTGTGAAGCCGTTTTCCAGCAGCATAGCTTCCACTTTTCTTAAGCCGTAAGGCGCGAACCTTGCTCTGCCGTCTGGTCTGCGGTCAACTGGTGGATACAGGGTTTTTCTGACGAGTGAAAGCGGGAATGGTCCTCTTGCGAAGCCTGCGGTGAATGCTATGAAGGGATTGTTGTAGAAGTCGCTCATCTCCGTAGCTGAAGCTGTGAGAACAATTTTTACGCCTGAACCTGAAGCCAACCTTTTCTCTTCCTCGCGAATAGACTACAAGAATAGCTCGTAGCGCTTAAAAGAATTACTATCGCTCGCATGGCAATACATCCGAAACTTGAGGAAAACTTTGCTGTAAAGGATTTTGCGGTAAAATCCAAGGATTAAAAGTTGCGAGGCTTCTATCTGCAATCTCTTCCATTCTTGTCGGCTTTTGAGATAGATGATAAGTTGATATTGCAAGTTAAGTGCCGTCTGAGTAACTCTGATAATACACCCGTTAACGTCTGAATAATTAACCATTGAATTAACGCAAAAAAGCACAAAAATTAGGCAGAATTAGCGCCTTGCTCGACCTTATCAAGTTCTGCCACAATAATATTTAAAGAAGTGTTGAACTGTTCGGGATTTTTTGTTTTGAATTTCTCAATCCTATACCGCATTCTTGCGTAAGGATTCCAGTTTTTCTTATGTCTATTGCTGCAATTAATCACGATTAACGAAACGATTTTTCTCTCAACCTTCTTAGCCTTATCGTTAATCATGGCTTAGTCTCGGCTTCTTGGCTCTGTTTTATGGTTTCAATCATTTTAGGCAAAAAATCAATAAACTGTTCTTTTTCAGCGTAGATTGACTTTTCAACAGCCTCGATTAAATTGTTGATTAAAAGCCTATAAGGTCTAGTGACTGATTGCAGTTTAAACTCCGTGACTTCATGCGTGAAAGTCTGCCATGCCTCAGATTCTTCGCTGTCATACAGAAAAATAACGTTCGCCTTAACCTCTCCGTGGACCGCTTTAGAACTGTCAGGTTTCCAAATTACCTTAAGACAGACGCCCAGACGGTTAAGACAATCCTGCATCTGCATCTGAACTTTGCCATTTCTAACCCATGATTCAGTCATTACTGGTCCTCTCCGTCGTCGCTTGGCTGCTCCATAAGAATTTCCTGAAACTTAACGCCATCAGCTTCAGCCTTAGCCCGGGCTACATCGAAACATGCTTGGCACAGATAAACCGCTGCAACCTTCAGATTCAGCCTCTCGCGGTCCTCTTCACTGACCCGCTGCTTGATTGCGGCTAAGTTGTCAGGATTATGGCACTTATCACAACCGTGACTTTCAACCGCTGGATTAACCCTTTCAAACTTCACCGTTTCCCCTAGCGCTGAATTTTCGGATACAGCAGATACAGAAGATACACCTTCCGATACCAGCTTTTTATTAGCATCGGTTGAAATATTACAGTGTACAATAGCTGTATCTTTTGTATCCTCTGTATCTTTTTCAGTGCCAAAACTGCCTAGTTTGCTTTTGTCCTCTGCGATTTCGCCTTCTTCATTAATTAGCTTTAATGTTATTCCGCGCCATGCTCTTTCCTGCTTTGGCTTTTTGACTGAGCAAACACTAACTTTAGGGGTATCTTTCATTCTTTGGGTGAATTTTACGTTTGTTTCTGCGTCTAAGCCTAAAGCGTCGCAATATTCTTTGTATCGCTCGTATGTTTCGCTTCTTGTTGTGACGTAGTTTTTACCAAAAATCACCATTTCTTTCAGGAAAGCGCCTATTGTGTCGCTTGCTCTTAGAAATTCCGCTTCAGTTTCTTGCTGTGTTAGGCTTTCGGTAAAACAGCCGTTTTCTAATAGTCGCTCTAATCCTTTAAGCATCCAGTTTAAAATTCCGCTTCGCTCGTCATGGATCGTTAGCCAATTTGCTTCTATGTTTTGGATTTGGTTCTTTCCAGTAAATTCGTTTGGAAACTTGATAAATAAGCGCCTTTCCTTAAAGGCTGTGGTTGTATCTTCAACTTTAGGAAACTTGTTAGCTAATATCGTTATTTTTGCGTAGTTTCTGAATTTTAGCCTTCCTTGCTTTCCCTTTGTTTCCGCTTCGATTGTATCTTGTCCAGTTGCTTTTTTCAATAAAGGCGTCTGAAGCGGGTATGTCGTGTTTGGTTCTGAGCATGGATTAAACAGTTTTCCGTAGAGCTGCCTTAACGCGAATCTGTGGCTTCCGTTGAATTCTTCTAGGCCAATGCTTGAAACGTTATCTTCGCCTAAAACGGCTTCCATTGTTCTTTGCCATACACCCTTTCCGTTTCTGCCTTCGCCGTGGACCCATAAGAGTTTGTGGAAACGGTAATCGGGTAAAAGCAGAAAACCGCTCCATTCTTGGATTGTGTCTAGGTCATCGGGGTTTACTACTTGGCTTATGAATTGTTCCCAGTTTGGACATTTAGCCTCTTTGTCGAAAGCTACGGGTAGTTTGTGGAAAGGCATTTCGTTAACGTTAAAGGGTAAGATTTCTTGTGCTTCAACGTCTAATAATCCGTTGTCTAAAGCGATTTTTTGGCTGAAGCTGATTTCTGTATAAACTAACCCTTTCAAGTCATGTAAAATATTGTTGTAGTGTCCATGTCGGTTTTCTACGCCTAATATTTGCGCTAAGATTTCTTGAAGGTAAACTTCCCCGTTATCTCTCCAGCTTTTACCATCGTAGAAATAGAGTATGTCAGCGTTTTTGTCTGCCTTGAAATGTCGGTGTTTACTTAGCCACATAGCAACTAAGGCGGGTTTGAAAAAGGCGTGTCCTTCTTCGTCATGTTCACAGAAATAAGCATAGTTCGGTAACTTGGCTTCTTTCTCTGCTTGTTGTTCTTCTGGTTCCTGTCCTAATATTTTGTGTTTGTGGTACTGGCATGCTTCCCCTAGGCAGCCGCCGTTTTCAAAAATTGATTTACATAGCCAAGTTTTGCTTTTCTTCGGATCGTTTGATTTGATAGCTGTTATTACATAACCTATTTCTTGTGTGCTTTTCTTTTCGTTGTAATCATCGAATTTTTTGCACACTGATAGTATTTCTTCTTCTGTAAATTTTGCATAATACATTTCTTTGACTAGGGCTTTTCTCAATCCTGTCTCGGTGTTTCTGCTTTCCTTTGTTTTGTCATAGCAAACTCTGTTTCTTGCTGGGTTGTTAATGAAGTCTAAGAAGCAAGGTCTAAGATTTACTAATTTTATTTGGCTTAAGTCTTTGATCTCTTTTACTTCAGCCTGGTTGATTGTTTTGTTTTCTGGGGCTTTCAGATTCAGAATATAGTCGCTGATTTCTTTGATTTTTGATAAATCGCCAAGTTGTATTAGTTTAGCTTGTCGGTGTGGTCTTTGCTCTGTTGGTTCGCCTTTTAGGCTCCAAACACCTGGAACTTTTATTATCCGTGGTAAGTCGCTTATATTGTCAAAGTCAGGTAGTTTTAATTTTTGTTCATACTCAGCGAAAAACAGTTTAAGTTTAGCGTCTATGTTTGCTTGATCTGTTACCTCTATATCCAGCGGTAAACAAACCCTATAACCATTTCCAGAAAAATCAATGTACGGCTCTATTCCGAACTGCTGTTTTATCAAATTTACTAAATCGTCTTTCCAACTTTCAGCAACTTTAACCTCTATTTCCGTGGATGCTTGTTTTCGCTTGTTAGGGGTTGGGCCGTCAATATCAAAAGGAAAACCTGTTACGCGGTGTATATCTTCAGCTTTGCCGCCTTCGCCTTCTCTGTCAGGTTTTTTACAGCGTGGATTGATTCCCGCGTAAACTTGACAAGTTCCATTTAGGGTTTGGCAAACTGTAATAAAATCAGTTTCGTTGGTAACAAAATAAGGTGTTGACTTTCCCCTTGCTTTTAGGTCTGGGTCTATCCATTCAATACCTCTTATTTCGGTAAATTCGCCTTCGCGGTGTCTAAGCCACTTGTAAAATTGCCTTGCATCGGATTCGTTAAAGGCGTAATTGTTCATTGTCGATTTTTCTGGGGCTGTCGGCTCAACGGTCATGCTCTTGGCACCCCTTGTTTTAGTGTGAAGCCCGGGCAGTTTGAAGCGTCAACATCCCCGACGTTCAAGGCATGTAGAATTATGGGCCAGAAAACTTCCGCGTGGTTGCCTGTGATCTGCCTGTAAATTTTGGTTTGTTGGGTTACGTCGTTGCGGTGTACCGCATCGAATAATGCTCTAGCCTCAACCATCGAAAGAATTAGCCTTGTTTCCCCTAGGATTTTTTGCTCGGTCATGGCTTAAACCCCGGGTGGAAAAGCGGATATTTCTTGCAACTTGTCAGCTATTTCAGAGTCAAGAAAATTGAGATACGCAAAATACTTTTTATCTGTAGCACTATAGAAAACGCGAGAAGTATTGTAGGGCTCAAACTGAGATTGTATATTTGCGAGAAATTTAGAGAGGTTTATGGGATTTCCGCTTGAAACTTTAACAGTTAAAATACTACTTGTTTGTTCAGGGGTGTTACTCTTATTCGAGTTCTCAAGTTTTTTATTTTTGTTTTTTCCTTTCATTTTCGTTTTGGACTATTCTTGCTTATTGATTAGGCAAGAATGACGGTTCAAAGAACCGCCCAGTGTTGCCTCCTATGTTTATGTCTATGACTTTAACAGTTCAGTCTAATAAAATTTGGCTATATAGACGTTACTTAGGGTAAGTACCCCTAAAAGGACAATGCATAAGGCTTAGATTATTATTTAGACTTTAGAATATGCCTTATTATTTTAAAACTACAAAAAACAGCTATATAGACGTTATGTCTTGGCTAATGAGAAAACGTGGAGCCCCGCTTACAAGATTTAGGTACCCCTAAATGCCTTAATTTTCCATGATAAAAGACTCTATTTGCTATTATGGTATTATAGAAAATCAGCCGAGAGATATTTTTGAGTAATTAACAAAGTTTTCTTCAGAAGCATGGAAAAGACAAGGCATTTCTGCACTAAAAAAGCCACACTAACAGCTATCTTTTATTGACTTCTGAATGTTGGTGTTAAAAGTAAACTACGGTTACCCTAGTGTTCTCGGCGTCTGCCTAAACTTCGCATCCTGCTATCATGTTCGCGTGTTTGCTTGTCGGTGTCGTGGTGTCGTTCACATTTCAAACGATAAGCGTCTGGGTGAGCTGCCACATCTGCAACTTTTTCTTTTCTGCCTCTAGGTCCAGTTCTTGAAATAGGCGTACTCTTAACATGCGCGAACTCCAACTTAGATAAACGCTTTTCCTTACATCCTGGATGCGAACATTTACCGCCTAGCTGCCGTTTAAGCTGAGGTATCCGTTTCTTGACCCAGCGGTTAGGCTTACTCACCACTACGTAGCCTCTCCCGTTTCAATGCGTGGACAATTCTGTTCAACGTAAACTAAAGCAGTTTCTACTTTTTCAAGATTCAAAACTTCTTTCACTTGATAAGCAGAGTCTAAAGTGCGGCCGTATTTTTTAGCCACCTGACTACCCTTCAATTTTCTATAAAGATGTAACCAAATACTTGGATCCAATTCTTCAGCGATATTAAGCAGTTGTTGACCCGAGAGAGCTTTATCATTGTTTACTATGTAGCTTTTGCCGAAAAGGGTTTTTCCGCTGGGAAATAGGAACTTCGCTTTAGGGTAATGCTGCTTCATATACTCCCAATAAGTTATGACATGCTGGGCGAATTTGTCACTTGTTAAAACGCCTTTGGTTACTCTAGGATTTTTTGTTCGTGAGCCTTCTTTAGTTTGCTGCCACTTTTCAAAGCCTTCTTGCAGTTTATAGTATGGCTGGGTTAATTGTTGATCGTCATATCGCTCAAGATATTTGACGTACTGAGCGAAACCCCGTTTATACTTCTTTTCTAAAGTGAATGTTATATAGAGAAAAGAGGTTGATTCAATCGTTAAATCTGTTAGGCACAAACGCGTAATTTCACCGCGTCTTTTTCCGAATATTTTAACGAGTGAAACTAAGGCTTTAGCGCGAAGCTGGAAGTATAGGCCATCTAATTTATCAGCCTTAAGAAGTACAGCCTCTATTTCTTGCTCTGTTGGCATAACTCTGTTTTGTCTTTCCGTTGTTTTGTCATAGTCAATGTTAATTAGCTCTCCCTTTTCGTTTCGCGCAAACGTTTTAGGAGCGCCTTTTTTATAGACACGTGGAAAGGTCATTAAAAATCAAACTCCTAATCCTTGCTTTTTCCAATATTCAACCGTGTCTAACCTCTGCTTTTCAAGAATCCTAGGCCACATATCAGATTCAAAACTTGAACCAATTACAAAGGCTCCAGCGGCTATCAAATTTTCTTTTGCTTCGAGGCATTCTCGATAGCTGCCAATAAAAGTTAGGTTTATAACCTCTTTTTCTTTGTTGACGATTGCGCGCATGTGGAAAACTTTTTTGTTTGGCGTCATGGTTTAACCTCGCTGTCAACGTATAAGGCGCGGCAATCCGCACAAGAAATCTTATCCGTTCTATGGCAGAAACGATACATAGGCGCTGGGCAGAATGAAGGATTGTTTGAGGGTTCAAACATGGTTAAGACTTTCCTTCTCTGTTGTTTTTCCAGCTTCCAGGCGCCTTTTCAAGCCTCTAACAATAATCCATGCGACGAAAACTAAGCAAAGGCAAAGAATTGTTATTGAGGGTAGATCAAACAAAGCTAAGTTACCTCTTCCGCTGGGTCGACTTTTGAAACAAAAAATAGGCTGTCGAAACATTTTTGATGGTAACTTTTTGTTTTTTTTCGATGGTGAGACTCTTTTATGCTTACTGGAAGGTTGCATACTGGGCAATTCTTAATTTTTTGGTGCCTTGTTCCCGAATTATAGCCCAAATTTAAGGCGCCTCAACCGGCTGGAACGATAATTAAAGCGTGTTTCGCTCTTGCTCTCTCTTCAGCCTTTTTAACGCGCCAATAATCCCTTATGACTGGCGGGTTCTTGAACTGCTTAACGGTGTCCATAACTAAACGTCTAACAAGTTAGTTTATGAATACCGTATAATTATAATTAAAAAGTCTAAGAAAAAGTCTAAGAAAAACAAAATATTCACTGTTGCATTGACTCTTTCGATTAACTACCCCTTGAAACGACAGCTTTATTTAAATTGCCAATATCCACTCATTGGCTAGAGCATCGGCTTCTATCTCGTCTTTAGTTGCCCAATGTGCTATTTCATGAAGAAAGGTTTCCATCATTAACCAATGAGCGTTTTCTAAGAAAGGTAAGTTTTCTTTTAAATTGTTAAAGACTCCTGCACTCAAGTCAATTCTTACATATAAGTCATGGAAACAACCAGCAGCTTCACCAACAACTTGTCCAGTTTCTCTATCTTCTAAACCGTCAACCTTGATTATAGGCGTCATTAGCACATCGAGTTTTTTAGGTGGTTCTATCTTCCAAAAGTTTTTCATGTCATATAAAGCGCGCCTTACTCCACCAGGATGTTCTTTCAAGAACACAATAAAATCATTCATTATTTCTTCGCAACCTTTTTTACATCTGAAGCTAAGTTTCAAATTGTCAATTTGCACAATCATATTTTTTCTTTGGACCTTTAGATTTTCATTAAGAACTTGTCGGCTTCTAAGGATTCAACCAAAGTGTAACCATCATTAAGTTTCTTAAGCAGCTCCGTATCGCCTTTCACAATGATATTTTTCGGCTGCCCCTGCCTATTCTCGATAGGTTTGGCTTCTTCGCCTTCCCCTAACTTGCGAAACTCCGAGATTCCCTCTTCCACATCCTTAGCCCGGGCTAACACTTCTTCCAGTCGCCTTAGCTGGGTTGTATCGTACCCTTGCAGTTTTGCGAAGTCAATCATCATTTGGCTTCTAAGTTTCTTCTCGTCAGTTGGCATACTGTAGATAGATAAGTGCTGAATCGCCTTTCGATATTCGGCTAAATGTAAATGTTCTTCAGCCTTAAAGTAACTCATATCCAAGTAAAGCCCCTTGTGACCCATCCACCTCTCGCGGTAACTGGCATCAATGCCTATACAGTTTGACCGAAAATATTTTCTTAACGTGTGAATGTGTAGGAAATAGAAGCGGTTTGATTTTTGGTTTAACCCCGCTCTCTTAAGCAACCTAGCCCAGATTTTTTCGTATGCTTCTATGCTTATGTGAGTGCCTTTGTAGTTGTAGTCTGTCACTAAGGGGCTTTCAGGTGTTAAGACTTCCCCAGCGTTTTCTCTCTCGGTTAAGTATTGCTGAAGGGCTGTTTTAGCTTCAGGGGTAAAGAAGGTACAGAAAAAGCGCCCAGCCGATCTGCCTCTGCTTGTGAATTTACGGCCACGTTTCCGCTCAACAGTTACCCTAGCAACATCTGGGTAATTAAAGTCAACATCTCCAACTTTCAAACTTAGAAACGTACCTATCCTTAAGCCGCTGCTTGTGTCGCCTTGAATGACAAACCGATCTCTCGCGCTTGAAGCATGGTTAAGAAGTTTCTTTAGTTCCTCTTTCGTTGGCGCTCT
>Ga0187852_1000063_pt1 | contig 106267 bp, 87 predicted proteins | sample June2016WEW_6_40_FD_134511 | JGI IMG/M metagenome (GOLD analysis project Ga0187852, IMG submission 134511) | Peatland microbial communities from SPRUCE experiment site at the Marcell Experimental Forest, Minnesota, USA - June2016WEW_6_40 | ecosystem: Environmental > Terrestrial > Soil >... | reverse complement strand
TGCCGGGCTGGAGCAAGCCGCGAGCCCGCAGACGAAAGCGCGCGGCGGGCGCGCCGGTCATCTTGCGGACGGCCTCCTCAAGGGACAGCCAGCGGCGTTCGCGGACGGCCTCGCGCAGAATCTTCGGGAATGCGCCGTAGGCCCGCGGATGCAGCCTGCCGCCCTGAAAGACGCCGTCCGAACTGACCATGTGCAGCGGGTGAGTCAGGGCGCCCCGGAGGCGCTCCTCGTTGTGCCAGTGCGAGATCAGCAGCGGCATAAGCCGCTCCTGCACCAGCAGGTCGGCGGCGAAATCCACGGGCTCCTTGCCGCTCTCGTTGATCGCCTGCGAGAGCGTCTTTCCCAGCAGGCGCTGGTTCTCGGCCGTCGAGAGGGACGCGAAGACGAGGTCGTCGAGCGAGTTGGGGCCGCGAACCATGTGCGCCGTCGCTTCGGCGCGGAAGCGCTCGCGCTCGCGTGGATCGGCGAGCCGGGCGAGTATCTGCGCCGGGCTTCCGGTCTGCAGGGACGGCGGAAGATAGAATAGCAGGCTGGTGCATCCGGCCATGTAGGGATAGGCGTCGAAGGTGACGTCCACGCCGTCCCGGCGCAGCGCGTCAATCCGCTCACCATCGAAGAAATGGCTGAAGTGAATCGGCGCGCCCGATCCGCGCGACACGGAGACCATCTCCTCGACGGCCTCCTTCGGACGGCGGCCGTAATTCCTGAGATGGCAGGAGACGAGACCGCCGTATTGCGCGACGACTTTGGCGACGGCGGTGGTTTCTTCGATGGACGCGTGGGCGGCAGGGTAATAGTCCAGCCCCAATTGAAGGCCGGTCGCGCCGGCCTCCATCATCTCGCGGGCCATCGCCTTCATCTTCTCCAGCTCGTCGCGCGCCGGCGGCCGGGCCTCCCAGCCCATCGCTTCAACGCGAAGAGTATTGAACGGGACCTGAGGCAGCACGTTCAACGCGATTCGCCGGTCGAACCGCTCGAGGTACTCGGCATAGGTGCGCCAGTTCCAGGACGGGCGGCGCGGGCCGTAGAAGGGGGCGAGGTACTCGCACATCTCGTCCATCCGGTGCGGGGAAAGCGCGGCGAGGGAGAAGCCATCGGACGACATGATATCCGTCGTGATGCCCTGGCGGATGCGGGCCTCGGAGGCTGCTCCGGAAAGAAGGTCAAGCTCCGAATGGACGTGGACGTCAATGAACCCGGGGCAGAGCACCTTCCCCGAAACATCAATCCGGCGCGCGGCCTGAGCGCCCGAGAGCGGGCCCACCGCCGCGACGCGGTCGCCGACAATGCCGACATCCGCGCGAAACGACGGACTGCCCGAGCCGTCAACCACGCGGGCATTCTGGAACAGAAGGTCGAAAGTTTCAGAGTTCACGCGGACTCCTGTTGCGTTCCTCACCCGGCGCCCTCAAAAACATATCTGCGCGCCATGTTACACTTTCGGCCCTGTTTGGGGAAGGAAGGTGCAGGCACAGATGCGCCCGCCGCGCGGGATAACCGGACCATGGGATATCGTGACAACCCTGCATGCGGGTGATATAGTAAGCGGGCAGTTCATCCGCGCAACAATGAAATCGGCGCATGGAGTCCGCCATGATCACGCAGACCGACTTGTACCGCCGCCTGAAGCTCGCTGTGGACGGCATCCCGGCGATTGACACGCACGTTCATCTCGATGCCGCGGATCCCCTCGGCCCGGACGTGACGGCTGTAGTCGAATACCACAACTACTTCAGCGAAGTGACCGGCGCACTGGCCGCGCCGTCGTTCAACGATCGCATGCCGCCGCGCGAACGCTTGCGAGCCATGGCGCCTTTTCTGAAGATGTCGAACCGCTCCGCCCATGCCTGGATGCTGCGGGAGACACTGCGGCAGGTTTACGGCCTCGACGAGGAGTTGACGCTGAAGAACTGTGACCGGCTTTACGACGAATCCGTTGCGCGCCGGCGAGTGCCCGGCCGCTTCGGCGAAATCTGCCGCATCGCCGGCGTGTCCGGGATCCTCGTCCATCTTCCGCCGCGGCCTGTCGCTCAGTGCGGCGCGGATGACGCGATCTTCATAGGCCTGAGCGACCTTCGCGTTCCCGGCCTGCCGGACCGGCAATCACTCGCGTCATTCGAAAAACAATCAGGCGTCGCCGTTCACAGTCCTCGCGATTTGCAGCAGGCCGCCGTTTCCTACTGCAAGCGCTGCGCCGCAGCCGGGCAGGTGGGGCTGCGCGTCAATATCCCGACGAGTTGCGTCATTCGAGATGCGACGCCGGCGGAGACGGAGAACGCTTTCGCCAAGGCTGCGACCGGCAAGCCGCTTTCGCCGGAGGAGACTCAACTCCTTCAAACGACGGCGCTGGACGCCGCCGCTATCGGGGCGGCGGAGGCCGGGCTGGCCGTGCAGATATTCCTTGCGACCGGCGTCGTGAGCGGCCTTTCGTTCCCCCGCGCCGATCAGCATCTCCTGGACGCCCTGATGACTTTTGTCACGCGCCACCCGAAAGTCCTCTTTGAAGTCTACACGGTCGTCGAGGGCTTCACGCAGCCGCTCGGCATCCTGGCCAAGTACCGCCGGAACTGCCACGTCGGAGGCTGCTGGTGGTTCTGCCAGTTTCCCGAAATCATGGCCCGGACCTACTCGCTTCGCCTGGACATGATTCCGGCCTCGAAGTGGAGCGCTTTTTTCAGCGACTCCTACGCAGCCGAATGGATCGTGGGCAAGATGGCCCTCACGCGGAAAGAGTTGACGAAGGCGCTGGCCCTTAAGGTGGTGGATGGGTACATGACGGAAGAGAACGCGCTGGCGACAGCGCGCGAGGTGCTGTTCGAGACGCCCTGTCGGATCTATGGCCTGCCCCGAAAGCAGGACGCACTGCACAGGCGCTAGGGCGGCATCGCACGGCCTGCCGGCGCCGCCAGGCGCACGCTCGGCCGCTGCCCGATGCGCGACATCGTGCAGTTCGTCGTCCCGCCGTCGGTGCTGCTCGACCTGATGCCGATCCCGACCGGCGGCGCGGACTGCACCGTCAACGCTTACGGATTCAGCACGTACTGCGCCACAGCCAGGATGTTTAGACGGAAGACTTGGATGCGGTTGTTGCTCGTGTCGGCCACATAGACATTGCCGTTGCTGTCCAAAGCGATGCCTGTGGGGGCGTTGAGCTGCCCAATGCCGCTGCCTCCGCTGCTCCACTGGGTGATGTAAGCGCCCGCGGAGGTAAACTCCTGGATGCGGTTTAGGTCGGCGTCGGTCACATAGACGTTTCCGGCACTGTCGAGAGCGATGCCGAAGGGGGCTTCGAACTGCTCATTGCCGCTGCCCGAATGGCCGCCCCACTGCGTGACGTAAACGCCGGCTGAGGTGAACTTCTGGATGCGGCAGTTGAGCGTGTCGGCTACATAGACATTGCCGGCGCTGTCGAAAGTGATGCCTGAGGGATAGTCGAACTGCCCATTGCCGCTGCCCTGGCTTCCCCACTGGGTAACGTACGTGCCGGCGGAGGTGAACACCTGGATACGATGATTATTCGTATCGGCCACATAGACATTGCCGCCGTTGACAGCGATGCCTCGAGGCCATTCGAATAGCCCATTCTGACTGCCAAAGGTGCCGCCCCACTTGGTGACAAAAGTGCCGCCGGAGGTGAACACCTGGATGCGGTTGTTGTCCATGTCGGCCACATAGACATTGCCCGTGCTGTCGAGAGCGATGCCGACGGGCTTATTGAACTGGCCATTGCCGCTGCCAGCGCCACCCCATTGGGTGACGAAAGTGCCGGCAGAGGTGAACTTCTGGACGAGGTTGTTGCCCGTGTCGACCACATAGACATTTCCGGCGCTGTCAATAGCGATGCCTTCGGGGCCGTTGAACAGCCCATTGCCGGTGGAGCCATAGCTGCCCCAAGTGGCGTCGGTGGCGGGAGCCGCGAACGTCACGGACTTCTGCCCGGCAGTCTGCGCCACGCCGTTCACCATCCATTGTGAGAAGGTGTACCCGGTCGGGTCCGTCGCCGGGGCCTGCAGGTTCGAGCTTCCCCCTGATGTCATTCCCAACACGCTGTAGCTGGTCGTCCCGCCCTCACCCGTGCTCGAACCGATACTCAACCCCGTCGGCGGCGTGGACTGGACGTTGAGCGTGTAAGTGGTGTACTGCGCCACCGCCGTCGTGGTCCCGCCGGTCATCGTGAACGTGATGGAGCTCTGCCCGACAGCCTGCGGGGCGCCGTTCAACGTCCATTCCGAGAAGGTATACACCCCGGTCGAGTCCGTTGCCGGAGCCTGGAGGTTCACGCTCGTCCCGTACACGATGCCCGGCACCGTGTAAGTCGTCGTCCCGCCATCGGCGGTGCTCGAACTGATAACGAGCCCGGTCGGCGGCGTTGATTGCACGGTCAGCGTGTAGACGTCCAGCGTATACTGTGCCACCGCTGTCGTGGCCCCTTCCACCGTGAACGTGATGGACCTCAGCCCGGCAGTCTGCGCCGTTCCATTCACACTCCACTGCGAGAAGGTATACCCGGTCGGGTCCGTCGCCGGGACCGCCAGGTTCACGCTCGTTCCCTGCGCGACGTTGCCAACCGTGTAATTCGTCAGCCCCCAGTCGCCCGTGCTCGTGATGTACAGACCGGTCGGCGGTGTGGACTGCACGCTCAGCGTATAGGTCGGCACGTACTGCGCGATCGCCGTCGTGGCCGCGGTCATCGTGAACACGATGGACCTTTCCCCCGCTGTCTGAGGGGTTCCGTTCACAGTCCACTGCGAGAAGGCCCACCCGGTCGGGTCCTGCGCCGGCACCCCTATGTTCACGCTTGTTCCCTGAATGACCGCGGCAACCGTGTAGTTTGTCGTCCCGGAGTGACCTGTGTCCGAACCGATGCTCATACCCGTCGGCGGCGTGGACTGCACGGTCAGCAGGTAGGCCGGCACGTACTGCGCCACCGCCGTCGTGGCCGCGGCCATCGAGAAGGTGATGGACTTCTGCCCCGCAGTCTGAGCCGTTCCGTTCACACTCCACTGCGAGAAGGCGTAGCCGGCCGGGTCCGTCGCCGGCGCCGACAGATTCACGCTGGTTCCCTGCGGGACGCTGGCAACCGAGTAGTTCGTCGCCCCGCCGTGGCCCGTGGTCGAACTAATGCTCAGCCCTGTCGGCGGTGTGGACCGCACGGTCAGCACGTAGTCCGGCACGTACTGCGCCACCGCCGTCGTGGCCGCGGCTATCGCGAACGTGATGGACTTCAGCCCCGGAGTCTGAGCCGTTCCGTTCACACTCCACTGCGAGAACGTGTAGCCGGCCGGGTCCGTCGCCGGGGCCGCCAGGTTCACGCTCGTTGCCTGCGCGACGCTGGCAACCGTGTAATTCGTCGTCCCGCCGTGGGCGCTGCTCGAAGTGATGATAAGCCCGGTCGGCGGCGTGGACTGCACGGTCAGCTTGTAGTAGATGATCGGCACGTACTGCGCCACGGCCGTCGTGGCCGCGGTTATTGTGAACATGACGGACTTCTGGTAGGCCGGCTGCGCCGCGCCGTTCACCGTCCAGTGCGCGAAGGTGTATCCCGCCGGGTCCGTCGCCGGCGCCTGCAGGCATACGCTCGTACCGTACGTGAGCCCGCTCTTCGTGTAGTTCGTCGTGCCTTTGTGGCCCGTGGTGGAATTGATGACCAGTCCGACCATCGGCATTGACTGCACGGAGAGCGTGTAGACGGTGTTCTTGGTGTACTGCGCCACCGCCGTCACGGCGCCATCCATCGTGAACGTGATGGACTTCTGCCCGAGAGTCTGTATCGTGCCGTCCACCGTCCACTCTGAGAAGGTGTACCCGGCCGGGTCCGTTGCCGGCGCCTGCAGGTTCACGCTCGTCCCGTAAGCGACGCTGGAAACCGTGTAGGACGACGTGCCGTTATGACCCGTGCTCGAACCGATCTTCACCCCGGTCGGCGTGGATTGCACGGTCAGCGCGTAGCCGGTCAGTGTGTACTGCGCCACGGCCGTCACGGCCCCATTCATCGTGCACGTGACGGACTTCTGCCCTGGAGGCTGTGCCGTGCCGTTCACGGTCCATTGCAAGAACGCGTATCCGGCCGGCGCCGTCGCCGGGGCCTGCAGGCACACGCTCGTACCGTACGCGACCCAGGCCTTGGTGTAGCTCGTGGTGCCGCTCTGTCCCGTGCTCGAACTGATGCCCAGCGCGGTCGGCGGCGTGGACTGCACCGTCAGCGTGCAGCCGGCGTACGTCGTGTAGTGCGCCACGGCCGTCACGGCCCCATCCATCGCGAACGTCACAGACTTCTGGCCGGGAGTCCGCGTCGTGCCGTTTACCGTCCATTGCGAGAAGATATACCCCGCCGGGTCCGTCGCCGGGGCCTGGAGATTCACGCTCGTACCGTACACGACGCCGGACTTGGTATAGCTCGTCGTACCGCTCTGAGCCGTGCTCGAACCGATGCTCAGCGCGGTCGGCGGCGTGGACTGCACCGTCAGCGTGTAGCCGGTGTTCGTCGTGTACTGCGCCACGGCCGTCACGGTCACATCCATCGTGAAGGTGATGGACTTCTGTCCGGGAGCCTGCGCCGCGCCGTTCAGCGTCCACTGTAAGAAGGCGTACCCGGCCGGGTCCGTCGCCGGGGCCTGCAGGTTCACGCTCGCCCCGTACGCGATGCCCGGAACCGTGTAGTTCGTCGTGCCGTACTGGCCCGTGTTCGAACTGATGACCAACTTGCCCGGTGGCGTGGACTGCACGGAGAGCGTGTAGCCGTTCAGCGTGTACTGCGCCACGGCCGTCGTGGCCCCGCTCATCGTGAACGTGATGGACTTCAGCCTGGCAGTCTGCGGCGCACCGTTCACCAGCCATTGCGAGAAGGTGTACCCGGCCGGGTCCGTCGCCGGGGCTTGCAGGTTCACGCTCGTCCCATCAGCGACGCCAGTATTCGTGTAGTAGTTCGTCGTGCCTTTCTGGCCCGTGCTCGAACCGATGCTCAACCCGGTCGGCGGCGTGGATTCCACGGTCAGCGCGTAGCCGGTCAGCGTGTATTGCGCCACCGCCGTCACGGCGCCGTCCATCGTGAACGTGATGGACTTCTGCCCGGCAATCTGCGCCGCGCCGTTCACCGTCCATTGCGAGAAGGTATACCCGGTCGGGTCCGTCGCCGGGGCCTGGAGATTCACGCTCGTCCCTTCACCCACGCCGGCCGCCGTATAGTTCGTCGTGCCGCTCTGGCCCGTGCTCGAACCGATGCTCAGCCCGGTCGTCGGCGTGGACTGCACGGTCAGCGTGTAGCCGATGTTCGTCGTGTATCGCGCCACGGCCGTCGCGGCGCCTTCCGTCGTGAATGTGATGGACTTCTGCCCGGGAATCTGCGCTGCGCCGTTCAACGTCCATTGCAAGAACGTGTATCCGGCCGGGTCCGTCGCCGGGGCCTGCAGGTTTACGCTCGCCCCGTACGCGATCCCGGTCTTGGTGTAGTTCGTAGTGCCGCTCTGGCCGGTGCTCGAGCCGATGCCCAGCGCGCCCGGCGGCGTGGACTGCACCGTCAGCGTGTAGCCGACGTTCGCCGTGTATTGCGCCACCGCCATCGAGGCCGCTTCCATCGTGAACGTGATGGCCTTCTGCCCGGCAGCCAGTGGCGCGCCGTTCACCGTCCATTGCAAGAACGTGTATCCGGCCGGGTCCGTCGCCGGCGCCTGCAGATTCACGCTCGCACCGTACGCAATGCCGGGCACCGTGTAGTTCGTCGTGCCGCCGTGGGACGTGCTCGAAGTGATCACGTTCCCGATCACCGGCGAGGATTCCACAGTGAGCGTGTAGCCCGCGTTATACTTCGCCACGGCGGTCACGGCCACATCCATCATGAATGTGACGGACTTCTGGCCCGCAGCCTGCGCCGTGCCGTTCACCGTCCACAGCGAGAAGGTGTACCCCGTCGGATCCGTCGCCGGCGCCTGCAGGTTCACGCTCGCCCCGTACGCGACCCCGCTCTCCATGTAGGGCGTCGCGCCGTACTGGCCCGTGCTCGAACCGATATTCAGCCAGGTCGGCGGCGTGGATTTCACCATCAGCGTGTAACTGGTGATCGTTGTGTACTGCGCTATGGCGGTCACGACGGCATCCATCGTGAACGTGATGTACTTCTGCCCGGGAGGCTGCGCCGCGCCGTTCACCGTCCACCGCAAGAAGATGTATCCGGCCGGATCAGTCGCCGGGGCGGTCAGGTCCACGTACGTGTCGTTGCTGATGGCGGGAATCGAGTAGTTCGTCACGCCGCCGTGCCCCGTGCTCGAACTGATGTGCAGCCCCGGGGGCGGCGTGGACTGCACGGCCAGCACGTATCGCGCCGACGACGTCAGATACACGGCCGTGTAGATGTCGTTCGCCGCAGTGACGGTGATGGTTGGATTCGCGCTGTAGTCGTTGCCGTTCTTCAGCCACTCCAGGAAATTGTTCCCGGAAGCGCTCGAAGGCGCGGTCAGCGTGACCGACGTGCCGGGGTTGTAGGTCCGTGTTATCGGCGGGGTGCCCGTAATCCCGCCGGCCAGGTCGTTGTTGTCCGTGGGACTGATGGAGATGGCAACCCCGCTGGCCGGATTCTGCGACTCCACGGTCAGGGTCGGCGCGTACTGCGCCACCGCCGTCGTCGCCGCGGTCATTGTGAACGTGATGGATTTCCGCCCGGAGGTCTGCGCCGTGCCGTTCACCGTCCACTGCAGGAAGGCGTACCCGGTCGGGTCCGCCCACGGCGCCGCCAGGTTCACGCTCGTGCCGGCCCCGACGCCGGCAATCGTGTAGTTGGTCACGCCATTGTGGCCCGTGCTCGAACCGATGCCAATCCCCGTCGCCGGCGTGGACTGGATGTTGAGCGTGTAGGTCTTCTGCGTGTACTGCGCCACCGCCACCGTGCCCGTGGTCATCGTGAACGCGAGCGTCTGCACTCCGGCAGTCTGCGCCACGCCGTTGAGCGTCCAATGCGAGAAGGTGTAATAGCCGGCCGGGTCCGCCGCCGGGGCCTGAAGGCTGATGCCCGTCCCCAACGCGATGCCGCCCACCCCGTAATTCGTCGTCCCGGGATACGTCCCGGTGATGGAGAGTCCGGGCAGCGCGTTCCCGACGCTGTCGGTGGACTGAACGGCCAGCGTGCCGGTGTTGGCTGTGTATTGCGCCACCGCCGTCGTGGATGCGGTCGGCGTGAACGTGATGGACTGCACCCCTGGGGTCTGCGCCACGCCGTTGAGGGTCCACTGCGAGAAGGTGAACAACCCGCCCGGATCCGCCGCCGGGGCCTGCAGGTTCACGCTCGTGCCGGGATCAATGCCGGCAATCGTATAGTTCGTCGTGCCGTTGTGGCTCGTGCTCGAACTGATGTTCAGGCCGGTCGGCGGCGTGGATTTCACGGTCAGCACGTAGCCGTTCAGCGTGTACTGCGCCACCGCGGTCGTGTCGGTGGTCATCGTGAGCGTAATCGCCTTCTGTCCGGGAGTCTGCGCCTCACCGTTCACCGTCCACTGCGAGAAGCTGTACCCGGTCGGGTCCGTCGCCGGGACCTGCAAGTTCACGCTCGTTCCCTGCAGGACGTTGGTCACCGTGTAATTCGTCGTCCCGCCGTGGCTCGTGCTCGAGCTGATGCTCACCCCGAGCGGCGGCGTGGACTGCACGTTCAGCGTGTAGTTCGGTATGTACTGCGCCACCGCGGTCGTGGGCTCCGTCTTCGCGAACGAGATGGTCTTCAGCCCGGGAGTCTGGGCCGTTCCGTTCACCATCCACTGCAAGAAGGTGAACCCGGCCGGGTCCGTCGCCGGGGCCTGGAGGTTTATGTTCGTTGGGCACTCGGCGCCGGGAATCGTGTAGTTCGTCGGGTAGCCTTCGCCCAGGGTCGAAACGATGTTGATCCCCGTCGTCGGCGTGGACTGCACGGTCAGCGTGCTGTGCAGCCAGAGGAAGTACGAGTCGTCCGCCCCGCCCCAGGAATTGGCGGTCGCCGGGTTGGTGTCCTCGTTTGACTCGAATTGCTGCTGGATTTGCGTATCATAGGGGACGAAGTTGTTCCACATCCGCAGCAACCAGACCTCGGAGTTCGTGTTGGTGTTGAGCGTCACGTTTGCCCCGCCGCTGTTGGGCTGGACAACGATAGTGCCTGTGCTTCCGTTCCAGGTCACGCTCACGATCGTGCCGTTCAAGACGCCGGGGTATGAGCCGCCATTCCACGCTACCACCGACGGCCAGACGGTTGAGGCCGCCGAGGTCAACGAGTTCGGGATGCAGCCGGCGACCTGCTGCACCGTGCCGCTGGCCGGGTAGGCCGAAACGGACATGCCCGGCAACAGGCTGGAGGGATTGAAATAATACTGCGTCGTTCCCAGCCCCGACGAGGGAGTCCAACTGGTCTTCGCGTCAGTGATCAGGGTGGTGATGTCCGCTTCGTTGAACACCACGCCATGCTCGAACGCGGCGACGATACATTGCGTGTCTATCCAGTAATACCCGTTGTTGGGATGGGTGCCAACCCACGTCTTGGTATCGCCTATCCCCCAACCGCCGTAAAGAAGATTCTGCGCCTGGTTCGCGCTGAAATCCCATGACCCGGCCGGCTCCCAGTAGTTCCAGATCAAGTCTCCGGCGCCGTCAAGGCCGGAGGTCCATTCGTCCTGAAGCGTCATCCGGTAGTTCTTCAGGTAGGTGAACCATTTGCTCGCGCGGAGCTTGTACTCGGGATTGCCCGTCGCGTCCCACATGGCGAGCAGCCAGAGGGCGACTTCGTCGGCCTTGTTCGTCGGGTGCGACATTCCATTATTGATGCCCTGAGCGATCCATGTGGGGCCATACTCGTTGGCTGAGGTGTAGGAATTCTGGCCGGGCGAGTCCGCCCAGTTGGTTGCCGGGTTGGTAATCCAGGTCGTGTAGCCGGTGGCCGGGTCCATCCCCTCCGGCAGGTCCACGGAGATCATCCCGCCGGGATAGGTGGTATCGCGCCAGCCGCCGCGCTGCACCCACTTCTGGTAGAGCGTCTCGGCCAGGGCGAGGTAGGTCTGGCCTTTCGCGCCGTAGGTCGCCTTCAACGCGGGGTTCGTGATCATCTGGTAGGCCATCAGGACGATCGGGCGGAACGCCGCGGCATCGGCGAGCATGCTGTCGGCGTAGTACCAGTTCAGGTCATCCGTTCCTGTGCCGCCCGCGCCGTAGGCGGGCCAGCCGGGGTAGCCGTCCGGCTCGATCGTCTCCAGACCGATCAGAGTGTCCACACAGCTCACCATCAGATCCACGTAGTGGGTATCGCTGCTGGCCATGTAGCCGTAGTAGAAGCCGGTCAGCACCGGCGCAAGCTGCCAGTCGACGTTTTCGCCCAGGCCGCCGTAATCTGAAAACCCGGTGACCAGCACACCCGGCGTCATCTCCCAAGAGTACTCGCCTTCGATATTCGAGTCCCAGAGTCCGAACCATTCTTGCCACGTCGCCAGGGGCAACGGCTGGAGCGTCATGAACGGGGCGCCGGCCGTCTGCAGGTAATTCGCAATGGCGGTCGTCGCGGTGTTGCTGGAGATCGTAACCGGGGTGGTCGCCGGCGAGGCCCATCCGGCGATAGTGTTGTAATTAACCGTATAGCCGGAGCCCACGGTGAGACCGCCGATGTTGGCGCCGCCGTTCTGCCAGCCTCCGCCCACGTTCCATTGCGCGCCGGCGGCCAGCGCAGCCGCCGGATTGAGCGCCACCGTCAGGCTGCCCGCCAGTTGCGTATAGGTGCCGGTGAGGAACGTCCTCGTGCCGGCGGTAACGGTTATCGGCGTGCTCACCGGCGAGGCCCAGCCGGGGACGGAATTGAAGTATACGTCGTGGCTGCCCGCGCTGAGGCCGGTGACCGTGGCGCCGCTGTTCAGCCACGCGCCGCCATCCACGTTCCATTGTGCCCCGGCGTCGATGGCGCCTTGCGGCGCCAGCGTTACCTGCACGCCGCTGGTCCCGAGTGTCAATTCTGACTGCAGCATGAGCCACCACGGAATGGTGCTCAGCTCGCCCCAACCATTCTGGATATTGTACGCGGACTGGCTTCCCACGAAGAACGTCTGAATAAGCGAAGCGTAGGGAGCCGTCCCCGGCCATTGCCGCAGCGAAAGCAACACCGTGTTCGTGTTGGTCGTGAACGTCACGTGACTCCCGCCGCCATTGGGCTGGACAACGGTCGTGCCCGTGCCCGTGGTCTCGTCGAATGTGGTGGAGACAATCGTGCCGTTCAATGCCCCAGTGCCCAGCGAGGAATCCCCTAACCACCAATTAGCGTCCGGCCAGGCGACGCTGGCTGACGCGGTCAACGAGTTGGGGAAGCAGGCGCAGAGATACGTCGCCGTGCCGCTGGCCGGCGTGACCGAGATGGACATCCCGGCCTGCAGGAACGTGGGATCGAAATCCCACTGCGCACCGCCGTCGCCCTCCGACGTCGTCCAATCGCTCTCGACGATGTGGACCAGTGAGGCCATGTCGGCCTTGGTGAAGACCACGCCATGCTCGTAGGCCTCGACGATGGCTGTCGTATCAACCGCGTAATATCCGTCATTGGGGTGGAGGCCGATCCAGAAGTTGGGGGCGCCGCTGGTATAATCCCACGGTCCGGCCGGTTCCCAGTAATTCCATATAACGTTGCCGTAAAGATCAACGACAGCGTAGCTGTCGGTGCTGGCCGACATCCGGCTCTTCATCAGCGTGAACCATTTCTGTGCGTGCGTCAGGTACTGCGAACCGCCGGTCACGTCGTACATGGCGAGCATCCAGCGAGCGACCGCGTTGGCCTTGTTGCACTGGTGCGACATCGCGCCCGCCATGGGGTTTGTGCTGTATGTAACCCACGTCGTGTAGTCCGCGCTCAGCCCCTGGGGAACGTACACGGAGACCTCGCCGGAAACCCCGTTGACCGTGGTCGGCTGCCACCCGCCGCGCGCCATCCACTTCGCGTAGATCGTCTCAGCGAGCGTGAGGTAGCTCTGCCCTTTCGCGGCGTACTGCGCCTGCAACTGGGGGTTATTGATCATCTGATAGGCCATCAGGGCGATCGGGCGGAACACATAAGCCTCGCCGAGCATGCTGTCGGCGTTGTAGCTGGCCAGGGTGTCTGCCACTGGCCAGCCCCCACCGCCGGTGCCGGAAGCGCCCGGCGCGGGCCAGCCGGGGTAGCCATCGGGCTCAATCACGGCGCGCGCGACTAACTGGTCCACACAGCCCACGAACAAAGATACGTACGTGGCGTCGCCCGTGGCCATGTAGCCGTAGTAGAGGCCCTCCGCCGACGGCGTGAGCACCCAGGCGAGGTCCTCGCCTGTGCCGTAAGTGTTGCTCCCGAACATGCGGTAGCTGTACCCGTCAGGTCCTGTACAATTGCCGATGATATTCTGCCCCCATTCGGAGAGCCACGTGCTGATCTGCGCCGACGGCATCTGCGTGAGCGTCATGCCCCACGCGGCCGGCAGAGGCCCCGGATACGTGTTTCCTTCAGGGATGGGCTGCGCCCGGCAGAGAGCCGTCCACAGCAAAAGCCCGCCGACGCACAGCACAATCATCTTCCTCATGGCCACTGCTCAACCTCCTGAATGGCCGCTCGCGCGGCGCCCGCTGGGGAAATTCTTCGTCGTGGTCCGGGTGTATTATCCAAAGAAGATGCTCTGAACCGTCTGGACAGTCCCTATAGTTTAGCCGACTATGACGCCATTTACAATAGGGGGAAAAGATCATTTGATGCGGGCGTTTTGGCAGGGGCGCCAGACTAGAGTGAACCGCAGTCCATTGCTGACGGGCGCGCTCTATCCGCTCCGGTGCCAGACCTTGTCATAAGTTACGCCAGTACAATAAGATGGACCATCGCCGACAACTGTAGTCAACGCCGGTCTATCTGCTCAACTGGCATGACAACCGGAGTGGGGTCGGTGTCGGACCTTTCTGTCGGTCTTCTCGACGCTTTCCGAGCCGTATCTGACTATATCGCAGCACTTTATAGCACTTTGGGAATGATGCAGTTCGGCTGAGGGACGCCGAAGTCGTATCCGCACAGGAGGGGGCTGAACTTTAACGCGGCAGCGGGTAAGCTGGAGGGCAAGCCGAAAGCCGGTCACTCGGTTTGCAGCGCCTTGGCCGGCATTTCAGGCCACTGCCAGGGGAACGCGCCATTTGATCATCGCGACTTTTACGGCGTCGTTCACAACCAGACACGAGACCATCGCATAGCCGAATATGGCGAGCGGCTGCCACCAGGGCAACGGCATGAGGCCCGGCAGCCCCACGAATGTCAGGACAGTGCCGGCGAGCGCGTCCGCCGCGATGGCTGCCAGGAAGGTCTTGCTGGGCAGCGTCGCCCAGAACCAGTGGCGCTCACGCGCGGACACGATGGAGAATACGGCAAAGTAAAGCAGCATGAGAAAGCTGAAAGTGTAGAGAGCGTTGGTGTTGCTCGCCAAGCCGAAGTGCGACCACCCGATCCACAACAGGAGGAGCGTTTCAGCCACCATCGCGACGCCCAGCACCACGGACACGGCGATGAAGCCTCCGATGTTCCATGTTTCCGGTTTCCTGGATGGCCGAACGTTGTCGGTGGCCAGGGAGATCTTCGCAAAGTCCGTCATGAAGACCAGCAGCAGCATTGCAAAGGCGGAGACGACGAACTTGCCCGTCGCCATGAACGCGATGGCCACGAAAGCCGCCTTCAGGATCGTCCGGCTGATCTTGTTGATGATCCACGTCAGAATACGCTGGTAGATTGTTCGCCCCTGCTCGACCAGCGCCACGATGTTCGTCAATCCCGGTTCGGTCAGCACGACGCTGGCGGCGCCCTTGGCCACGTCGGTCGCGGTGCTGACGGCGATGCCGACCTCGGCCTGGCGGAGCGCGGGCGCGTCGTTGACGCCGTCGCCGGTCATGCCGGTTACGTGCCCCGCAGCCTGAAGGTGCTTCACTACGGTATATTTGTCCTCCGGAAATACCTCCGCGAAACCATCGGCGCCCGCGAAAAGATCAACCGTCTTGTTGCCGGCCTGCGCGCTCGCGGCCTTCAAGTCCGCCATGTGCCGGATGTTGGGCAGCCCGACTCCCTGGCCGATTTCACACGCCACCGGCAGCGCGTCGCCGGTGAGCATCTTCACCGGAACGCCCAGGTCATGGAGAGTGGCGATGAGTTGCCTGGCGTCCGGTCGCGGCGGATCATACAATGACACCAATCCGACCAAGGCGGGATTGCCCGTTTCGGGGCCGCGCGCCACCGCCAGCGTCCTGTAGCCCTTCGCGGCTGCCGCGCTGACCCGCGCTTCCAGCGCCTCGACGGCCGGGGGCTGGAGACCGCAAGCCTCGGCGACCGTGCGCACGGCGCCTTTCATCACGCGCATCCGTTGCCCGTTCTGCTCGACCACGGCTTCCGTCCGCCGGTTTTTCGCATCGAACGGCGCGAAGGAAATGGGCGTGACCTTAGGACGGTTGTCGAAGACGTGCCGATCTTTCGCGGCGGCGAGGAACGCGCGGTCAATCGGATCCTGGTTGGCTTCCTGCGACGCGAGTGCGCCGGCGAACAGCACGTCGGCTTCCGATGCGTGCTCCAGCGCGATCACGCCGGTGACGGCGAGTTGGTTCATCGTGATCGTGCCGGTCTTGTCCACGCAGAGCACGTCCATCGTTGCGGCATCTTCCGAGGCGCTGAGGCGGGTGACCAGCACGCCGCGCTGCGCCAACTCCTTCGAGCCTACGGCCATGCTGACCGTAAACATGACCGGCAGCGCGACCGGCACCGCGCTCATCAGCAGGATGAGCATGAGCGGGACCATCTCCAGGAGCGGCGCGCCGCGAATCAGCGACAGGACGACCACCACACCCAGCAGCGCGCCGACGATGACGAAGAGCCAGCGGACGAGCTTGGCCACCACCGCTTCGATGTGGAGTTTCGGGCGCGCCTCCTGCACGAGTTGTGTGGTGCGGCCGAAGTAAGTCTTCGCGCCGGTCAGCATGACCACGCCGTTGCCCTCGCCGCGGCGGACGACGGAGCCCGACGAGAGCACGCCGCCGGGCGATTTGTCCGCATCCTTCGATTCGCCGGTGAGCGCCGACTGGTCAACGCTGACCGTTTCCGTGAGGAGCTTCACGTCTGCCGGGACGATGTCTCCGGGTCGCACGCGAACGATGTCGCCCGGGACCAGTTCCCGCGCGGGAACGACCTGCCAGGTCGAATCGCGCCGGACCCGCGCATTGACCTGCAACCGCTTCCGCAGCGCCTCAACGACACCGGCGGCGCGGCGCTCCTGCATGAAGCTCAACACGGCGTTGATAATCAGCAGCGCGCTCACGACGACGAGGTCCGAATATTTCCCGAGGACGGCGGACAGAACCATGATCAGTTCGAGCATCCACGCCGAGATTCCCCAGAATTTCCGGAGGAATTTGAGGACGGGGTGCCCTTTCTTTTCGGCCACTTCGTTGTAGCCGTTCTCTTTCCGGCGGGCATCCACCTCCGCGCGCGTGAGCCCGGTGTCGGGATTTACGTGAAGCGCCGCGAGCGTGTCGGGGATTGACGCGGAGGCAATGTCGGGAGGCTTGGCGCCGGCCGGCTTCGCGGACGCCGGCTCGGCTTCGGCGTGCGATATTTGAGTTTCGGCTTCCAACCAATTCTGCACATCGCGTCCTTGCGGACGACCTTCCTTCAGATAGATGGCGTATGCCTTCCTGGCCACCTCGTCTTGCTCCGGCTTCGATTCAGGATCTTTGGTTGGGCCGGCGTGGGGTGCCATAATGGGTATTCTTCTGTCCTTGCTATTCCGCCCGTTGAGCAAGGCGCGGGAGGTTTGCGGTCGCACTCATGCCCGTGTCATCGAAGCATTATATTCGCCACGGCGCGCAAGAACCACGGACCGCTATGTGCATCGTATGACCATCAACGAAAGATCATCCTCCTGCACGTCAATTCCGGAAAAGCGCTGTACGGCCTCAACGATTCTCCGGGCCAGGCTCTCAGCGCTTCCCTTATGCCCGCGCATGGCCTCACGGAGCCGGTCATCGGAGAACAAGTCGCCCTGGGCGTTCCGGGCTTCGGTCACTCCGTCTGTATAAAGGACAAAGGCATCGCCCGCCGTCGCGTGCAGGTGAGCGGTCCGGAACGACGCGCCGGCCTCAACGGACAGAGGGAACCCGTTTTCCATCGGGACCGGTTCCACCGCGCCGGTTGACTCTCGCAGAAGATAGGGTGCCATATGCCCCGCCGAACAGAACGAAATCCGCGGCTCTTCGTTATCCACCACGCACAAGACGGCGGTGGCGAATGTGTCATCGGGCCATTCGGTCGCCAGAAGGTTGTTGACGAATCCCATGATGCCGTCCGGCGTCTCGCGGGTTTGGGCGACGATGCGAAAGTAGCTCATGATGCGGGTCATCTGCAGCGCGGCCGGAACGCCCTTGCCGCACACGTCCCCGAGGACGACGCACGTCTGCGCTCCGGACATCGGGATGATGTCGTAGAAATCGCCGGCGACGACGCGCGTCGGCACGTACCGCGCAGCGAATTCCCATCTGGGGTACTTGGGCAGTTCGCGGGGCAGGAAACGCTTCTGCATCTCGCAGGCGACGTTCAACTCCGCTTCGTGCCGCGCTTGCTCGCGAAGCTGTTCCAGCATCTGCGCTTTCTGCTCTTCGACCAGTTCCTGCAAGTGATGGTCGTGTCGCTCAAGCTCGACCTGGAGACGCCGCAGCTTCAAGTGGGTCTCGACGCGCGCCCGGACTTCCTCGAACTGGAAGGGCTTGGTCACATAGTCCGCCGCGCCGACGCCAAAGCCTTTGATTTTGTCGAGGGTTTCATTGAGTGCGCTGATGAAGATCACGGGGACATCCTTCAGTTTCTCGTCCGCCTTCAGGCGCGCGCAGACTTCGTACCCGTCCATGCCCGGCATGATGATATCCAGCAGGACGAGGTCGGGCGGGTCATTCTGCGCAGCCTGCAGGGCCATCTTCCCGCTGGTGACGGGCCTGGTCACGTAACCCCGGTCCTCGAGCATTCCGCTGAGCACCTGCAGGTTTGCAGCCGTGTCGTCCACGATGAGAATGCTCGCGGGTTTGCGTCCGATCCCGGCGTGGCCGCTCATGCTGAGGCTCCTGGAAGAACTCCAAGGATGGCCTCGTAATCGTATCGCGCAGCCAGTTCCCGCAATCCTTCGGCCGCATTTCGGTCATGAGTCTCCACCTGGCTGATCAGTGCGAGCAGCGCCTTCAAGTTTGCCCCGGAGGCGGCGGCGCGGAGATCCTGAACCAGGCGCTTCGGCAAGCGAGACAACGCCTCGGCAGATGGGGCGGCCGTTGCCGCCGATGGCTGCGCCAATGAGCCGGCGGCCTCTTCGGCGTAAACATAGTTAATGTGGAGGCAACGGGCGAGGCTTTCAAATAGCTCCGCCTCCCGGAACGGCTTGCGGATATATCCATCCACGCCGATGGAGGCCATGTCCTTCCGGCCGTCCGTAAATGAGCTGGCCGTCAAGACAATAATCGCCGTCTCTTTACCCTTGGGAGTGGCCTTGATGCGCCGCGTCGCCTCGCGCCCGTCCATCACAGGCATGCGCAGGTCCATCAGAATGAGGTCCGGTTGCCACGCCTGAAACTCCCGGATGGCCTCCGTGCCGTCGGTCGCCTGGCGAAGTTCGAACCCGACGGGACCGAGCGCCTGGGTGAGCAGGTCGCGGTTCTCTTTGTTGTCGTCCACGATCAGCACCCGGCGCTTCGGCTGTCCGGAAGCGATCCCCACTACGCGGCGGGAGTCGGCGGCCGTCTTTGCCACGCCGGCAACGTCGCCGGCGCTCAGGCCGATCTCGACACGGAAGATGCTGCCTTTGCCTTCCTGGCTGCTGACCGTAATGTCCCCGCCCATCAGGCGCGCAAATCCACGGCTGATCGCCAGGCCGAGCCCCGTCCCCGTCCGCGTCTTCTGGCCGCTCTCGGTCTGTTCAAAGCGCTGGAACAGCCCGGCGATGTCCTTTTCCGAAATACCCTGGCCGGTATCTTCGACTTCAGCCACAAGACGCAGCCCGGCGCCCACGCCGCGGCTTGTGCCGACCCGCAACGCGATGCCGCCGGTCTCCGTGAACTTCACGGCATTGCCCAGCAGGTTACTGAGCACCTGCCGCACCTTGGCTTCGTCGGCCACGACGTAGCGGGGCAGCTCGCCGACGCGTTCCACAATCAGGTGAAGTTTCTTCGCGTCGGTGTGGACGCGGAACATCGTCTCCAGGTCATTGAGGAGCGCATGCAGATCGAAGGTCGTCGGGTTCAAGATCGTGCGTCCGGCCTCGATTTTCGAGATCTCGAGGATGTCATTGATGATCGTCAGCAGGTGCTCGCCGCTGCGATTGATGACATCGAGATGCTTGCGCTGCTGCGGGGTCGCCGCCGGATCGCGCTGCATCAGTTGGGAGAACCCCAGAATCGCGGTCATCGGCGTGCGGATTTCATGCGACATGTTCGCCAGAAAGGCGCTCTTGGCGCGGTTGGCGGCTTCGGCATCTCGTGTCCGTTCTGCCAATTCTCTTTGCAGTCTCACTTGCTCGGTGATGTCCTCGATGGCCAGGAGGATGATCCTTTCCTTTCCCAGCCCTCTTTGAATCTGCCGGGCATTCAAAAGCATTATGCGCCTGCCGATGTCAGCAAAATCGTGTTCGACCTCATACTTATCAAATGTTGTCTTTTGGGGAAGGATGGTTTCCAGTAGTTCCCGCAGCTTGGGGATATTCCACTGTTTATTGCCCAGGTCATAAATAAGCTGCCCCAGAGTCTCTTCAGGTTTTACCTTGAAGACTTCGTAGAAGGAGCGGCTGGCGGTGACTACTCTTAAATCCTGGTCCAGGGCGATCAGGGGTTCACGGACGGTGTTGATGATGCTCTCCGCGTATTCGCGGGCCTCATCTGCGGATTTCTTGATAACCTCCAGCTCTTTTCGGGTCTTTTCGAGCCCGTTTTCTATCTCCCTGCGCTCGGTGATGTCCTCGATGGCCAGGAGGATCGTCTGAGAACCGATTTCTTTCTGGGTGATCCGGCGGGCATTGAGCAGCATGATCTTGTGCCCGATGCTTGAAAAGACGTGTTCAACTTCATAGTCGTCGAACTTGTTGTCCTGGGGAAGAATCTCTTCCAGCAATGTCCGGAGCTTGGGAATATCCCATTGCCGGTTTCCGAGGTCATAGATGAGCTTGCCGATCGTCTCCTTCGCCGTCACCTTGAATGAATCATAGAAACTGCGGTTTGCCTTGAGAACTCTCAGGTCTGAATCCAGCACCAGGAGCGGTTCGCGTACGGTCTCTATGATATCTTCATTGGCCCTTGTTGCCGCCGCAGCCTCTACCTGCAGTCTCGTTTTTTCAGTAATGTCTTCGATGGCCAGGAGAATCATCTGAGAGCCGATTTCCTTTTGGGTGATGCGGCGGGCATTGAGCAGCATGATCTTGTGCCCGATGCTTGAAAAGACGTGTTCAACTTCATAATCGTCGAACTTGTTGTCTTGGGGAAGGATCTCTTCGAGCAAAGTCCGAAGCTTGGGAATATCCCATTGCCGGTTTCCGAGGTCGTAGATGAGCTGACCGATCGTCTCCTGCGGCGTGACCTTGAACGAGTCATAGAAGCTGCGGTTGGCTAAGAGGACCCTCAGGTCTGAATCCAGCACCAGAAGGGGCTCGCGGGCTGTTTCTACAATATCTTCGAACATTTCAGTCCCTCATCTCTTGTTCAAACCTTGGCCTGTCCGGCCGTCTTCGTTGAGTCCCTGGCGGCCTGACGCGCGGTCTTCGCGGCGTCGTCGGCAGCCTTGACGGCGACCTGCGGCGTGAGTCACTTGGGCCTGGCGACCCAGATGTAAACCTGGCGCTCCTGCACGCCCCACTGCAGCGCTTCTTTGTAAGTATGGAAGAACTGCTCTACGCGCTTGCCCCGAATCGCGCCGCCGCGGTCGTGGACCACGACCTCGCCAACCCCTTCAATCCACATCCGCGTGCCGAACGGAATCTCTCTCGGCGCGGCGACGATGCGCTCCTTCGCGGCGGGCGCGTACGTGCCATCGGCCGTGATGCCGTCGGATTTCCCGCAGCAGCGGACGCATGCGGAATAGCCTGTGATGCGGTACGTGCCGAGCGGCTGCCAGTCGGCACAAGCTCGATCCGCGGGCAGGACGAGCGCCAGGCACAGGAGAATCGCCGTCAGCGCGATCCGCATCCCTGCACCCTCCCATTTCGGTCACAATGCCTGCGGTTTCAGGCCCCTCGGAACTTTCATTTCCCGCGATGGCCCCGCCGGCATCAAACTATTACCGAAGAGCCGGCGCTTGCCTGAGACGCAAGGCCCGCGCGCGCGCCACGACAACGATTGCGTGAGACACGACGGAATGCCCCATCGGCCGCGTCCAGCCCGCCTGCCCGTCCGAAAATTCAATGGGCATTTGCTCGGAAACATGATCCATCGCGTGTGCTTCGGTTTGCTCATGAGACATGGAGGCGTCAGCCATTTGCATCTCCTTTGCAGGGCGAATTTCCCAGTCCGGTCACCTGTTGCGCCGAGCCCGCCAACCTCGCGCGTCCGACCGCATTGTTCCGCCTTGATTCGGTCCTTAGAAGGCGCCGGCGCTCACCGGAGCTTGCAGCGTAAAGCGGCTGCCTCTCCCCAGGCTGCTGTCAATCTCGAAGCGCCCGCCGAGCAGGTCAAGGCGTTTGCGGATGCTGAAGAGGCCCAGGTTGGCGGCAAGGTCCCCAGGCTTCCCTTGTGGCTGCGAATTAAACCCCACGCCGCTGTCGGCGACCACAATCTGAATCTGGTTGCCGACCCGGTGGATTTGCACGTCGGCCGCCTTCACTTTCGCGTGCTTGGTGACGTTGAAGAGGAGTTCGCGCACGGCGTTGAACAGCATCAGGCGGGTCTTTTCGTCGCCCACCTCCAACCCTTCGTCGTCCGCCGTCACTCGGATCGTCAGGCCGTGCTTCTCTTGCATCCACTGCCCCAACCATTCAAGCGCCGGAACGAGGCCGCCGTTGAGCGAAACCGGCGGACTCAACTCCACCGCCAACGTTCGGGTCATGGTGATCGCTTCACTTAGAAGGGCGGTCGTTTTTCGGACGACCTCATCGAGTTCCCGTTGCTTCATCGCCTTGGTCAGTTGGGCGATCCTGAACTTCGCAGCCACGAGCAGTTGCTGGACGTGATCGTGCAGAATGCCCGCCAGTCGCTGGCGCTCATGCTGTTCGACCTGCGTCAATTCCAGGGCCGTGGCCCTGAGTTGCTCGGCGCGAAGTTCAAGGGATTCCTCCGCCTGCTTGCGGCGCAGGACTTCGTCCTGGAGTTCGCGCCTCACCCCGGCCAGCTCGGCGGCGCAGTCTATGACTTCCTGCTCACGTGCGTCATACGCGGTCTGCAGGGCATCCTCCAGCCTGCACTGAACGTCGTCAAGCGTCGGACCGCATTGCTGTGCCATGCTCTTTTCCTTAACCTTGCTAAACAGACCGCGGCCTGCAAATCTCCCAGGCCTGCGCAGGCCCGAAGATGAATATCTCCTGTGCGCGCGAGTGGAAGGCCTGTCGTTTCAGCTTCTCCACGTCGAGTTTCCGGAGGTAAGCAACAAGGTTCCTCCAGATTGGATGGAAGCCGAACCCGCCCTGGGTCATTTCCGCGATGGCTTCGTCCTTCGTCCAGCCCTGGATGACGATGCGGTAGACCGCGCACAGCATGCCGGTGCGGTCCGCGCCGTAGTAACAGTGGACGAAGAACGGCGCGCGGCTCCCGTCGGCGACGAGCTTCAGGAACCGGACGGCATCCTCATTCTCCGCGTGCCAGGGGGTCATCGGAATCTCTTCATAGGCGAGGCCGGCGCCTGCGATCTCCTCCCGGTCATTGCAGGACACGCGCAGGTTGATGACCGTCTTCACGCCCATCGTCTTGAGCTGACGGAACCCTTCCGCCGTAGGCTGCGCGCCGCGATAGAGGTCCTCCGAGACGCGATAGAGATTCGGCAGGCCGGGCTTCTCGATCCGAACCGCCCCGGCGCGGCAGGGCGCCGTCGGCGTGACGTTGGGCTCAAGAACCTGTCGTTCAACCGCCGAGGACGAGTGGCAACCTGACAGCAGCAGCGCGGCCACGAGAATGAGCGTGACGGGCGCCGTGCTGAAGCCCAATTTCATGGTTGGACTTGCTCTCTTCGCCAGTTGACTCGATCCAGGCTGCATCATTGCTTCCTCGTCACTTCTTCAAAGTCCTTCCGCGTCCTTCGCCACAGCCGGCGCAGCTAGTACTCTGTTACACATGAAATGACAGGCATTGTCACCCTGAGCGAAGCGAAGGGTCTCACACCACTAACCGTGGCAGGCCGCTGCGTGTGAGATTCCTCGTTTCGCTCGGAATGACGGTCTTATCAGTTCACGTGTAACGCAGCACTAGCGCCGCACAAAGATCCCAATCACGCCGCCGTACGCCGCCTGGAAGCAGTCAATAGTGATATCCAAGCCGACATCCACTTTGTGGAAGACCGTGACATAGAGCGAGATCGCGCCCTTCTGTGTCCAGTCCACGCCACGGTTCACCGGCGCTGTTGCGGCCTGGGGGATAAACGTGCCCGGCCAGGGCGCCAGATAGCCGGCGGCGGTATTCACCTCGCCCAGGGTTTCATGCACCCATTCGGTCAGGTAAACTACTCGCACGAACACGAAGTACGACAGCGGGTCGACTGGGGCGTAGGCGATGTCGGCGCCCTGGATCAGGGTGGTCTTCTCGATTCCCACCGCATAGAACAGGCCTCCTACGATGCGCACCGGCGCGCAGTCCGGCAGTTGCGCATAGCTGTTCTTGATCCACTCGATACCGTTCTGCACGGGGCGACGCCGGGGACCCGGCGTCATGCCGTCAATCGCCATGTCAAGCCAGTGCACGATTTCAACTTCCGTGAGCCCGATGAGGTTGTCCTTGATCTGATGCGGGTCCCAGAAGGAATCGGAATCGTAGACCAGGACGTAGGCGGGGTATTTCACCACGCGTATTACGCCGCCGGACGCCGATCCGACGACCAGCGGCGCCGGACGCACCACCTTGAAGCTGCAGCCCGCCCCGCCCAGCAGGAGCAAGCTCGCTGCCGCCATCCAAAACCAGATTGACAGGTTTCTGAGGGTCACTGGAGTCCCTCCCAGATCTCGCGGATGGGACTGCCGTCCAGCTTGGCGTCGGTCGGGTCTTTGCCCATCATCTGAAAGACCGTCGGCAGGAGGTCCACCATCCGGTGCGGTGATTCAATAATCACGCCTTTGCGGATTCCCGGCCCGGAAACAAAGAAAGAGTTATTGGTTGCCTCGCGGAAGGCCATGCCGTGCCGGGTGCCGACGGTGCCCTCATGCTGGTTGGCCAGGTTGAGCTTCGGCTCGAATACCCAGCCCTTGCTCGCGAACATCAGGATATCCGGCTGAGGGGGCACGGGCGAGTCTTTGGTCACCAGGCCGTCCCAGCGGAAGTAGAGGTTCAGGGTGTTCACACATCCGGGATATTCCGTTCTATAGGTGGCCCGCAGCCACTCCGTGCCGGTGTGATAGTTCTCGAGCCAGCGCGGCACGTTCTTGATTTGTTTGTGGAATGCCTCGCTGTCCAGATAGCCCAGCGGGTCGCCGCTGTCGATCGGCTCCAGCGGCTGGCCGGACGCGTAGCGGCGCACCGGTTCATACTTGAACTCAAAGACGCCGTCGGGGTTGAGGCGCGCGCGGATCAGCGCCTGGCGGTCCATGGTCTTGTAGAGCAGGACGGTATTCTCATCCACCTTCGCCACGGCGAAATCCACGGGCCGCTTCGTGGTGTCCTTCAACGGCCAGCGGCCCGATGAACTGAACTCGGCGAAGAGTTCCACGGCGTTCGCCTGGGTCCCGTCCGCCAGGCCGTAATGGGCCATTTGATCGTAGGTGTTGTGGCTTGAAAGGTCGCCCGAGTCCACGTTCCCGAGCGGCAGGAAGATGCCCACCGCGCCGTCGGTGTCGGCCACGGCGCCCAGACGGCCCTTGGGCGCGCCAGGATAGCTGAACACGCTGGCCGGCGCCACCCTGAACCAGGCGTCAACCACGTTCATCTGCAACCAGGCGTGGAAGACCTCGCGCTTCACGTTATAGCGCTGGTTGACGATGTCATGGCCGCCGGAGTGGCCGTGGTCGGAGAGCAGGATGAAGTAGGTGTTATCGAACCGGTGCCGGTTCTTGAGCCGCGCCACGATCTGGCCGAGATCGTCATCCATGCGGGCGAGGGTCGGACGCGAGCCGCCGAACTGACCGTGCGGGGTCTGCTCGCTGGCGACGTCGTTGCTCGGCAGCCAGATCATCATCACCTTGACTTTCGGTTCGGAAGCCACGTCCACCGCAACGCGCGTCTGCACCTCGTCCATCTTATACTTGATGTTGCTGCTGTAGTCGGCCGTGTTGACGGCGCGGTGCAACCATTCCTCCAGATTGATATGCAGCACGTCCGGCCGGAACGGTTCGTAGGGCAGCGCCGCGCAGCCGAAACTGTCCGGAAAATAGTCCCAGATCGTCTTCACCCCGCGCGCTTTCACGTCGTCGGCAAAGCGCCCGTAGTAACGGACGCTGAGTCCGTTGACGTATTCGTCTTTCACACGGTCATAGTAGCACTGCATTTTGACCCCGTTGCGATTGGAGTAGAGGCCGGTGATCATGGACGAGAAGTTGGTCAGCGTGAGCGAAGGGGTCACGCTGAAGGAGTTGCGCAGCCAGGCGCCGTCCTCCAGGAAGAGCTTGTTGAAGTTCGGCATATGGCCCCACTGCGCCATTTCCGTTACGACATCGGGGCGCAGGCCATCCACGAAGATGATGACCACGTTCGCATCGGCTACGGGTTTCGGCTGCGCCAATGGCTTGGCCGGCGCGGGCTTGGGCGCAGCGGGATTCTCCAGCGATTCAGCCGCCGTTTCCGCCTCCGTGAAGGCCGGCTTGGGCTCTGGAGCGTCTGGATAGTCCAGTGCTATCCGACAACGGAAGTTGCCGCGGTTCCGCTCCGGCGCCGGATCATTTATGCCCAGCCATAAAACTCCGGCCTGCGGCGCCACGCCCTGAAAGTGCGATCCCACATAGAAGGGGACGCCGTCCTCGCCGATCCGGCCGATGAGACAGTAGCCGGGATAGCGCCGGTCATCGTGGACGCGGTCGGGTTCCAGCGGATAGAAACCGGTCTTGACGCCGAAAGTGTCGGCGGTCCAATAGTTGGTCGCACCGGAGACGTTGCTGCCGCCCTCAAGGAAAAGGTACGTCCCCTTCGCGCTGACCGCCTGCCACTTGCTGCCCCGGACGAGGACCTGCTCCGGGCGCTCGACCTCCTCGATGAGCAACTTCTGCTTGAGACCGAGGGCAATGCCCGTGGAGATCCACGCCTGGTTGCCGGGCACGACGAAAGTCCCCAGCTCGACGGGCGCGGGTTGCGGTTGCACGGTCACGCAGTCGCTTCCGGCAATCGCAAGGAGGCCGGCAAGGATGATCGCCTGGAGGAAGGTCCTTGCGCCGGGAATCGCGGATATGAGTCGTTCATCATATCTGCCATAGGTCCGCCGAACAGTTGCGCCAGCCCGACGATGACCGCAGTGTTCTGTCATGTTCTTGTTTTTAACTCTGCTAAACAATCTGAGACCTGCAAATCACTCTGGCCAATGCCACAAGTGCGTGTTCGGTCATCCGTTCCGCCGTTTCAGTCCCCACGACTCTCTGTGAAAGCGGCTCCGATTTGAGGATTTCGATCTTCAGTTCCATCTTGGCCTGCGCGGGCCCGAAGATGAATATCTCCTGTGCGTCCTGAATCGCGCGGATCACTTTCCGGTAATGCTCGCCTCGCCGTTGCCGCCATTTCTCTTCCACGCCCCCCTGCGCCTTCGATTCGACGCGCCGAATCTCTTCCACACCGTCCGTTATCGAGACGATGATGGATCGTTTGTGGTTGGTCCACAGCACAACGTACTTCGCCATTTTGGTGTTCCTTCGTTCGAAGCGCTCACGCGAAGTGTCAGAATTCGGGTCGCCGACTCGTGCGAGCCCCGGCTTCGTCATCGCGACTCCCCGGTAAAAATCCGCGTGGCTTACTGAGCGCAGTGCCGCCCGCGTCAGCGGGCGGCACTGCGAAAACACGGCTCGGAATCTACGGACCGACCACCTTCACCGTGAATCCCACGGAGGTCGGCTCACCGGTTTCCGGCGTTCCCTTCACAACGACAGGGTACTCACTGAGCGCCGCATCCTTGGGCGCCGCAATCTGGAACTGCACGTCCGGTTTCTCGCTCGCTTTGACTTTAATGCTGGACGGCTCGACGCTGATGCCCTGGGCCGCTTTGACTTGCAGCGTCACGTCCTGCTTGAAAAGCGAGTCCCTTTTCAGCGAGACGGTGACGATTTGGACTTCGCCCTGTTTGACCTCCGTCGTGAAGGTCGGGACGCTGATCCTGAACCCTTCGTTTTCGGCCATGCTTCCGCCTCGGGGACTCGTCTGGCAGCCGAAGAGGGACGCCACCGCCAGTGTCATCACGATCGCAATTGCACTTTTCATCTCTTTCCCTTTTGTCAGGGCGGACCTTGTTCAGGAACCGCCGTCATCCGCGACGCGGCCCATGCCGGCCCGCGGTCTCCTCTACGAGAGGAGCACCGGCTTGCAGAGGTTCGTCCTCTTGTTCGCCACCCGCCCGCACGCCTGGCAGATGAATTTGGGTGCGTTGACCAGCGGCTTGATGGCCTTCAGGTCAATCGCGCACGCGCAGCAGGTCAGCGAGCACATCTTGTCGGTCGCGCAGCACTTCGTATGCTTTGCCATGATCATCACCATCCTCTGTTTGAAGAATTCCATCGAACCCATCGTCACAGTGCGGCCTATGCACGCCGACTCGTCAGGTGGCCTGCTTGCTGCCGAACTCGGCGGCTGCGTCGTCGTAGAGTTTCTGCGCCTTATCCAGGGCGGCCTTGAGCGCGGGCTTGATATCATTCTGCCAGACGTCGTCGGTGGCGTCCTTGGCTTGGACGAGCTTTGCCTTGGCATCGGCGAGGGTCTGGGTTATCTGGTCCTTGGCCTTCTGCAAGTCAGCCTTGGCATCGTCGGTGGTCGGCGCGGCCTTGTCCTGCAGCGCCTGCCACTTGGCCTCCAGGGCGTCCACCTTCTCCTGCGCGGTCTTGATCGCGTCGTCCTTCGACCCGGCCAGCCAGTCGCCCGTCGCCTTGGCAGCCTCGCCAACGGCGTTGCCCGTGGCCTTTGCGGCCTCGCCAACAGCCTTGCCTGTGGCATTGGCGGCCTCGCCGACCGCTTTGCCTGTGGCATTGGCGGCGTTGCCGACGGCCTTGCCTGTGGCATTCGCGGCATTGCCGGCAGATTCTCCGGCCGACTTCGCCCCTTCGGATGCGCTCCCGGACGGAGTCTCCTTCTCGCACGCCGTCATGCCGAACGCCAAAGCCAACATCGCCGCGAACGCAATCAATTTCTTGCTCATGCGTTTTCTCCCAATCCTGAAGTAAAGGTTTATTTCAACGAACGACTCAATGCGCGGCCGTGCAGCCTCGCAGCAGTGAGAGCACGAACAGCACCAGGAATATGACGAAGAGAACTTTTGCGATCGTGGCTGCCGTGCCTTCGACTACGCGGAACCCAAGGGCGCCCGCCACGATAGCCACAATGAGGAAGACCACTGCGTAGAACAGCATGGTAGGGCTCCTTTTATCAGGATTACTTTGACCCGCGTAACAACCCGGCGAGGCCGATGATGGACAGCACCACGCCGCCGATCAGCATCCATACCGCCTTGTCGGTGGGCGAGCCGGTGAAGAACCGCGAGATGTCCGAGCCCAGCGACTTTGACGCACTGATCCCCAAGATCAGCAGCAGCACCCCGCCGGCAAGGAACGCCAGAGAGATGGCCTTGTTCATAGAAGATTCCTCCTTCCCATTCTCATGCCCGGCCGCCGAAAACCCATTCTCTACCTCTCACCATGACCTTCGTCGTGCCGGTCTCCTTCATGGTGATCGTCGTGGTGATCCCCGCCGTCACGACCACCACCCCAAAAGCATCCCGACAGCGCCAGCAGCATCGGCAGAACCATCAGAACCAGCAGCAATGCAACCACTCCCGACTTCGCTCGCCTCATGTTCGACCTCCTAAATAGTGTGCAGCTATCCAGCATCCCCCGGCAGTCTGCAACAGGCTTCTCGGTGAAGTCTCGTGCATGGAGACTATCGCAATCAGCGTGCCGCCGGGCGGATGAACGTGTCATTTGTCCATATCACCATAGGCAGCCCGCACTTGGGCCAACCTTCGAGCGAATGCGCCGGACGATGGAAGATCTCCAATCGGGCCTTGGCATCCGATTGGGTGAAGAATATAAGAAACCGGGGTCCGATCACTGCCTTTCGAGATTTCCGCCTCCGTCGCCCCGAAATCGTCTATAATATTCCTGCCTGGCTGAGCGGAGTCGAATCGCTTGCGGTTTCTGAAAGGAGCGTTGCGCCTCATGTGCGGCATCGCCGGCGCGATTGATCTGAGGGGCAGGCGCGCGTTTCCGCCCGAACGGCTGGCGGCCATGCTCAAGGCCATCGCCCATCGCGGCCCCGACGACCAGGACGTGCATATCGAAGCCGGCCTGGCTCTCGGCAGCAATCGGCTCGCGATCGTTGACCTGTTCGGCGGCCATCAGCCGATGCATAACGAGACCGGTGACCTGTGGGTGGCCTTCAACGGAGAGCTTTTCGACTTTCCGGAGTTGCGAGCCCAACTTGCTGCGCGCGGCCATCATCTGGCCACGGCTTGCGACACCGAACTATGGGTCCATCTCTACGAAGAGTTCGGAGAACAGGTTTTCGCGAGGGCCACGGGACAGTTCGCCGTTTCGCTTTGGGACCAGCCACGGCAGACGCTTTATCTGGCGCGCGACCGCGTCGGCATCTGCCCGCTGCACTACGCCGAACATGACGGCTGGCTCCTGTGGGCCTCGGAGATCAAGGCGCTCTTCGCGAGCGGCATGGTCGTGCCCCGTGCTGACGTTCGCGGGATCAATTACTTCTTCACGTTCATCTCTCCAGGCACTACGCGCACTTGCTTCGAGGGGATCAAGTCCCTCGCGCCGGGACACTGCCTCAGAATTCTGAACGGGCGTATGGAAGTGCGGCAATACTGGGACCTGGATTTCCCCGACGTCGGAGCCGAACGGCGCTACGCCGATCCGCAACCGGCGGTTGACGAGTTGGAGCACCTTCTGCGCCGCGCCGTCCGCCGGCGGTTGCGCGGCGACGTGCCCGTCGTGAGTTACATCAGCGGCGGTCTGGATTCGACCACGGTGCTCGGGCTGAGTTCCCAGGAGGCAGGGCATCCTCTGCAAGCGTTCACGATCAGTCTCAATCAGGCCGGAAAAGATGAACAGCGAAAGGCCGCCGAATCGGCGGCGGCGCTGGGTTCGCCGCTCACGACCGTGACGATGGATCGCCGGCAGATCGCCGCGCGGTACCCGGATCTCATCTCGGCCGCGGAATCGCCCGTTCTGGATACGTCCTGCGCGTGCCTGCTGCAACTGAGTGAAACCGTGCACGACGCCGGATACAAAGTTGCCCTGACCGGCGAGGGAGCGGATGAGGCGCTCGCCGGATACCCGTGGTTCCGCGCCGAACGTATGGAGAACCGGCTCGGGCGGTGGTGCGGGCAGGGGGGCCTTCGCTTGCTGCACCGAGCCCTCCTGGCGACGATTGGCGGAAACGGGGCGCATCGGCCGCCGTGGGCGGCCATGGGCGGCGTCCGTACGGTGCAGCAGGAGTGGGCCGAGCTGTTTGCCCAGACGCGCGAGCGCCTGTTCTCCGCTGCGATGTGGGAGCAACTGGGCGGACATTCGCCGTATGCCGACCTGGGCCTCGCCAATCCACGCATCGCCCGTTGGGACTCGCTGAACCGCTCGCTCTACGTCGGTTACAAGACCCTGCTCCCCGGACTGCTGCTGAACGCCAAGGGCGACCGGGTGGCGATGCGCTCGTCCGTCGAGACACGCTATCCGTTCCTGGACGAAGACGTGATCAGTTTCTGCGCATCCATCGCTCCGGAATACAAGTTGAACGGCAGAACCGACAAGTGGCTTTTGCGGCGCGTGGCCGGAAGAGTCCTGCCGCCGGCGATCGCGAACCGCCGCAAGACCATGTTCCGCGCGACGATGTCCGCGACATTCCTGGGTTCGGATCGGCCCGCGTGGGTGGACCAACTGCTCAGTCGGGAATCGCTGGCGCGCACGGGGTACTTCGATCCGCAGGCCGTCGCCGCGGTTCGGGCATGGCAGTCCCGCGAGCCGCGCTGGAGGACCGTGCGGAGCTTCGCATTCGACATGGCCATGACCGCGGTGATTGCCACGCAGTTGTGGCACCACATCTATTGCGGTGGAGAGCTGGCGGAGTTGCCGACGCGGGCCGCCAGCTCACTTCTTGCCAGGTCTTGATCGTGATCGCGCGCCGTCCTTGACACCGCGCCCGGATTTGCTGTAAGTTCAGCATGGATGATGTCCGCTCCCGAGAGGGCTTGGAAGAACGGCGCTGGAGGAAGAATGGAGCGTGAGGGGAAGAGACGGGAAGAGGCAGCTCACATCCCGCATGTGCCGTGCCGCATGGAATATCCCGTCGAGGAGAACCCTTTTATATCCCTGGGAGTGGATCTGACGTACCGGTGCAACATGAGCTGCACCTACTGCTACAACCCGATCCGCTCTTTTGCCGACATGGATCTCGCCTACTTCGAGGAAGTCTGCCGCCGCCTGCCCAGGTATGTCCAGTTCAAGTTCCTCGGCGGCGAACCGACGCTGCACCCGGACTTCATGGGATTTATCCGTGCAGCCGCGCGCTACAAGCACGAAGTCGTCGTTCTGTCCAACGGGCGGCGCTATACTGAACCCGGCTTCGTAGAGGCTCTTGCGGATCTCGATAAGCGCTTCATTCTCGGGCTCTCTCTGGACGGCGGGGCCAGCCGGGACGACGTCTACTACCGGATCAACAACGAGCACTGCCTGCGCTGGAAGATGGAGGCGCTGGAAACCCTCGACAAGCACTTCCCGGGGCGCGTGGAACTCTCAGCCATCATCGTCCGCGGCCTGAACGAAGATGTCATCCCGGAACTCCTGCAGCTTGCCGATCGCTACCGAGTCGTTCGATACATCCATTTCCGGGTCGCGGCCAAAGCCGGCCGATGGGCGGAGACGGCGCCCTACACCCTGGAGGAACTGAAGGAGATCGTGCGGCCGCGCTTCACCGAAGAGCAGTTCCAGCCGCGATGTTTGTGGGAGATCCATTGTGATCCCGGACAAGGCTGCGGCGGATGCTACCGTTTCCGGCCCACGTCCCGGTTGCAGATTTCACTGATCGAGTTCGCCACACCGCGGGTGGCCGCGTGTTTCCAACGGGGCCACCTGGTGGATCGGGAGTTCCGCGTCCAGTCCTTTTTCGAGAAGATCATGCGCAACAGCGAAACCCTCATGGAGGGCATCGCCGGCCGGCCGAGATAGAAACGCCCGGGAACCTCCGTGCACCTGCCCATGAAAACTCTCGCCGCACTGTTGGCGATAATAGTTAGCGGCGCCGCCGGCTGCGCCCACTCGGCGCCCAAGCTCTACGCTCCGATGCAACCCGATGGCTGGAGTGCCCAGCCCATTTCGATTGCGTGCCGCTTTGCCCCTGATGCCGACCTGGATCCGGCCACCGGAACACCCGTTGGGGACGAAGGATATTCCCTCTATATCCTGACTCAGGCCGCCGACTGGGACCACAGCACTGTGAGATCGTTTCTCTTGTCGCTTGCGCGGCGGCCGTGGGGACACTGCTGGCTTATCCTGGAAAGCCCCCAGAATCGTCTGGAATGCGGCCACAACGGCAACTTCGGAAAGTTGAAGCCGGATTACGCTGCGGGCGTGAACCGGAAGTATAAGGACGGGGACCCCAATCCCATCTCCTATTTGTGGGAGACGATGTCCGACGGTGTCTGCGAGATGGGCAATCCCAATCGCCGCACCCCGACGTTTGTCTGGCGGATGCCGATCACCCAGCGACGCTATGAACTGATCTATGGATATTTGACGCAGCGGAAGTACGACCAGATCGGCGTGAGGGCCAACAACTGCGTTGACATGGTGACGGACGCAGCGGCGCTGGCCGGCATCAATTTCGTCCACCGCATTCGTCTCACCTGGCCTGCGCAAACGAGGATTCTGGGACAGACGGTGCGCGTATGGACGGACCCCGAATATCGCATACTGGAGTTCAGCACACCCGCCGTGCTGGAGGTGGACTTGCGTTACCTCGCCCAGTTCGGGATCGGGAGCGAGGCCACCGACTGGTATCTGGCCCGGAAGAGATGACCATCACGCCGACGCTCGGCCGCGCGGCCGGCCTCGGTGGAAACCAGCCTGCACCTGCCATCTACCGCTTCGTCAGATGCTTGAGGTGGTAGGGCAGCAGCGCGCCGTAGATCGTTCTATGGATCGGCGTCGGGATGCCCAGCGCCTGCCCGTACTTGACCACGGCGCCGGAGAGCGCTTCGAGTTCCATTGGCTTTTCGTGGATAAGGTCATAGTACAACGAAGAGTGATTACTGCTGCCGAACCTCCTGAGTGTTCTAATCAGCCGGTCAACATATCCCGTTTCGATGTTCATTCCTTTTGCCCTGGCGATGGCTTCGACTTCCCGCATCGCATCCGTCAAGAGCGCGCGCGTCTCATCCACAGCCACAATTTCGCCGACGGTCAGCCGGGTAAGGGCCGTGAGACCTCCGATGGACGTGATAATGACGAACTTGTTCCAGAGCGCCGAGGAGATATCATCCGTGATCTCCGCCTTAATCCCGGCCTCGGTCAGGACGTCCAGAATCCTCCTTGCTGTTTCACGCGCCTCTTCGTTTGCTCCCGGCATAGCTCCGAAAATGATCTTCTTCGGCCCTCCCGTTTCCGTGATGACGCCCGGCGCGGTGATGGTGGAATAAATGTATGCCGCGCCTCCACAGACTGTCCCCGCGGGGATGATCTTCTGTATCTGCCCTTCGTTATCAACTCCATTTTGCAGACTGATGACAATGGTCCGCTCGGTGAGAACCGGCGCGAGTTGTTGCGCCGCCGAATCGGTGTCATAGGACTTCACGCAAAACAGGGCGACATCCACAGGGCCGATCTCCGCCGGCGTGTCCGTCATCTTGCCGGGCGGGACCGCGAATTGGCCTTCGGAAGAATTGACGCAAAGGCCGTTCGCTCTCATGGCGGCCAGGTGTTTTCCCCGCGCCACGAACCAAACGTCGTGACCGCGCGCTGCGAGTTTCGCGCCGAAGAAACCGCCCACGCCGCCTGCGCCAAAAATGACGAACTTCATCTTGTCTTTCCTTTAGAATATGCCGGGCAGCAAACGTTTCGTTGTCTTGCAGTACTCGGCGTAGTCCTGCCCGAGAGCCTCGAGCAGCGAGGATTCCTCCACCTGAATGCGGTAGAGAAGCACCGCAAAGAACGGGACGACGATGACGGCAACGCTGAGCCAGTTGCCGAATGAAAGTCCCAGACCGAGAAACACCAGGAGCAGGCCGCTGTAGGATGGGTGCCGGACCCACCGATAAAGACCCGTCCGGACGAGTCGGTGATCCTGTTGAACGACTACTCTCGTGTTGAAGAGCGAGCCCAGCGTGAGGATCGCTGTCCAGCGGATGACAACTCCCGCTGCAATGAGCGCCAAGCTGATGCCCATCAAGCATGGCTCGGGTATCCCGATCCGGGTGGTCCCGCAAAAGCGGGAGACTGCGGTCCCCGCGGCGACGCCGGCGCCGCTGACGCACCAGAGGAGCACCCTGGAACCTCGGTCGCGGCGTAAGAAGCCGGGGTCCCGGCGACGGGTGCGCAGAATCAAAGCCACTTCTGAGAGCAGCCAGAGAAGGCCCGCGAATTGCACGATCCTTGCGAGATTCATCACTCAACATCCTGCCCGTGTGCGGTTGGAGTCCATTTCCCCATTATCTGGACCCAGGCGCCGAACTTCAAGCGGCGCGGAAATTTTGCTTGCCCGGGCGTTTATCGTATGATACGGGCAACCCTTGCATGAGGAGCAGAGGATGGCGAGCACCTTGCCTCCGAAATCGGCCGGCGCGCGCCGGCTCGCGGCTCTTCTCATGCCGGCGCTCAGCGCGATGGTCCTGGCGGCGGGCTGCCGCGGGCCGGAGCTTATGCCCACGCCGAACCTCTATGGCCATACCCCCGACAACCCATTCGACGATGTGCCGCCGGCTCTCCGCACCAGTACGGCCGACATCCTCTACGTGACCGACCGCGAGCCGGAAGGCGATCCCGCCAAGGACCCGAAGTACGGGTCTCGGCGGTCGCTGTCGCTCGCCTTCGGGCTGACGACCGTGAGTATCGGCAAGAAGGTGTCGTGGGATGATCTGGTGACCGCCAGCCGGTCCGCCAAACGGCGCCTGAGCCTGCCGATGAGCACCGTCGAGACGCATGAGTTGGGAAGGTTTCCGCCGGTGCCGACGAAGGAGGTCGAGCAGAACGGCAAATGGGTGGAGGCTCCGGAGAGCGTGACGGCCCGGCAGGCCGCTGAAGCCGGGTTGACGGCCCTGGTAGCCGAGCGCCTCGCCCTCACCCCCAAGAAAGAGGTCTATGTCTTCATCCACGGCACCGGCAGCGATTTCGCGGAACCTACCTACGTGATGGCGGGTCTCTGGCACTTCATGGGACGCTGCGGCGTGCCGGTGGTTTACACGTGGCCTTCCAGCGGCAGCGGCGGCTCTCTGGCGGGCTACAATTATGACCGCGAATCGTCCGAGTTCACGGTCTACCACCTGAAGCAGTTCCTGCGTCTGCTGGCCGCGTGCCCGGGGGTCGAGAAGGTTCACATTCTCGCCCACAGCCGCGGGACCGACACCGCCCTCACCGCGCTCCGGGAACTGACCATTGAGATTCGCGCCTTGGGCGGCAGCACTCGAAAGACCCTGAAGCTCGGCTGCTTCGTGCTGGCGGCGGCGGACATGGACCTGGAGGTGAGCACGCAGCGGGTCGGCGCGGAGCGCCTCATGCAAGTGCCGGAGCAGATGGTGCTGTACGTTTCCCCCACGGACGCGCGCCTGCGCCTGGCTGACTTCGTCTTCGGCAGCCAGGAACGCCTGGGCCAGTCCCATGTCAGAGACCAGACTCCGCGCCGAGCCCAACTGCTCGAGCATCTGCCGGAGATCCAGTTCATTGATGCCGGCGTGGCCGGTTCCTGGTCCGGCAGCCACATCTACTTTTATAATGACCCCGCCGTCAGCTCCGACCTGATCCTGCTGCTGCGCGACAACCGCCGACCCGGGGCCGAAAACGGAAGACCTCTGGCCAGGGAGGCCGGCGGCCTCTGGCGGATCACCCCGAATTACCCCGCGGCCGCAAAAGGAACGCAGCAGTGAGAAACGCGGAAACGCGAATTCGCATCCAGCCCGCAACCGGCCGCCGCGAGATGAACGAATTCATCCAGTGGCCCATGAGGCTCTATCGGAACGCCCCGTTCTTTGTCCCGCCTCTCATTCAGGAGCGCAAGGCGTTCTTCAGCGCGGACAATCCGATCTTCAAGTTCACGGAGGTGGCCTACTTTCTCGCGAAGGACGAACAGGGCGCAACGGTGGGCCGGATGACCGCGCACATCAACCGCCGGCATAACGAATTCGCAGGAGAGCGCGCCGGATTCTTCGGTTTCTTCGAGTGTGTGGAAGATCTGGAGGCCGCCCGGGCGCTGCTGCACGCGGGCGAGGCCTGGCTCAGGGAAAGGGGCATGTCCGTCATCCGGGGGCCGTTCAACTTCTCCACGAACGACGAATGCGGGTTCCTGGCGCGCGGGTTCGACAGCATGCCCGTGTTCCAGATGCCGTACACGAAGCGTTACTATCTGGACTTCATGGCCGCGCTGGAGTATCGCCCGGTCAAGGACTTGCTGGCCTATCTTTACGAGTCCACGGGCGAAATCCCTCCGCGCGTGGTCCGATTCGCCGAACGCGCCGGCGAGAGGACAGGCGTCACCATCCGCACCTTCGACCGGAGCCGTTCCGCGGAAGAAGTGAAATGCATGTTCGACATTTATAATCGCGCCTGGGAGAAGAACTGGGGCTTCATCCCGATGGAGGAAGCCGAGTTCCGTTATGCGGCCAAGAACATGGGGCAGGTCCTGGATCCGACGCTCGCCCTGCTGGCGGAGAAGGATGGGCGGCCCATCGGCTTCTCGCTGACCGTTCCCGACTACAATCCGCTGTTCAAGAAAATGAACGGACGACTGCTCCCGTTCGGATTTCTTCATTTCCTTCTCGGCCGGCGCTCCATCCGCAGGATACGAATCGTCGCCTTTGGCGTGCTCCGGGAGTACCACAACCGCGGAGTCGAGCCCCTTCTCATGTACCACACCTTCAAAAACGCTCTGCTGAGAGGGCACACGAGCTGTGACATGTCCTGGATCCTCGAGGAAAACGTCCTCGCGAGAAGGGTGTTGGACAATCTGGGCGCGGTGCACTACAAGACGTACCGCATTTTTGAGAAGTCGTTGTGAGAGTGCTGCCGGCCGGAGCGCAGGGGTTCGTCACAGGCCTCAAACACGGGGATAGGCCTCCCGACGAACGTCCCGGGCAAGGAGAAGGTCAAAATCGGGCCTTGACATCCGATCTAAAAGCGTCTACAAGAGAATAGAGCTCGATAATCGTCTCTTCCATGGGCCGAGAGCCATGCTTATTCGAATTACGCTCGCCGTCCAGGATCCCGCGCTGGGCCAACGGCTTCTGAGCCATCTGGCGCGACCGGACATCCTTGTCGAGTTACCGCGCGCGCGCAAGGATCTCTGGGAGCGGATTGTTCGGGAGCCGGCCGACGTATTGATCATCAGCCAGTCCCTTCTGCCGAATCCACTGAAAGACAAGATGCGCCGGCTACAGAGCCATCCCGATTCACCCGCGGCGGTCGTGCTTTCCGACAGCGCCGATCCCAAGGTGCACGCGCGGCTCATGGCGGAAGGTTGTGACGCGGTCCTGTTTGCGGGCCTGGCGGTCGAGCAGGTGCGCGACGTGATCGAGGCGATGCTGGAGAAACGCCGGCGGCTGACGCAGAAACGCTTTTTCGCACCGCAGCCGCTGGCGGAGCCGCGACTGGCGGACTTCGTTTCCAACAGTCCCGGCATGGCGGTCTTCATGAACGTGGTGCCGCGCCTGGTGCGCAGCGACACCGCTTTGCTCATCGAGGGGGAAACCGGCGTCGGCAAAGAACGCCTGGCATCCGCCATCCACGCGGAAGGTCCGCGGTCCACGGGCCGCTTCGTCGCGCTGAACTGCGGCGCGCTGCCGGAACCGCTGATGGAAAGCGAACTCTTCGGCCACGTGCGGGGCGCGTTCACCGGGGCCACTGCGGCGCGCCGCGGATGGTTCGAGATCGCCCATCACGGTACGCTGTTCCTCGATGAAGTCGGCGAGATCCCCGTCCATCTCCAGGTGAAACTGCTGCGCGTCCTCCAGGAGCACGAAATTCAGCCCGTCGGCAGTGAGAAGTCCTTCGGCGTGGACGTCCGCGTCATCGCGGCCAGCAACCGTCCCCTCGAACCCGACGTCGAATCCGGGCGTTTCCGAAGAGACCTGTATCATCGGCTGAGCGTCGTGACGGTCACCGTGCCGCCTTTGCGCGAGCGCCTGGAGGATATACCCGTCCTGGTCGAAAGACATATCCGCTACATCGCCCAGCAAATCGGCCGGCACGTGACGGGGATCAACGCGCAAGCCATGCAGGCCATGTGCCGGTATTCGTGGCCCGGGAATGTGCGGGAGCTGAACAACGTGCTCGAGCGCGCCATCCTGCTGTGCGACGATACGGAGATCACCCTGGACGATCTGCCGGAGTCCATCGCGGGCACCATGGCGGCATCACCGAGCGCGGGTCCGGCGGCGGATTCGGCGCATGGCCTGCGACTGCCGGAGACATGGCTCGGCAAGCCGCTGCACGAAGTGCGCGAATCGTTCTTCTCCGACCTGGAGCGGCAATATATCGAGGGACTGCTGCGCGCCACGGGCGGCCGAATCGGCGAAGCCGCCAAACGGGCCGGCCTACAGGAGCGCTCACTCTACGAAAAAATGAAACAGTTCGGCCTGCGCAAGGAAGACTTCCGGCAGTCTCATGGCGACGAGGCTTGACGCCGAGAGGGGCGCGCAAGTCGGGAGCGCTTGCGCCCCTGAGCTCCCGTGACAGCCGAAGTCATTTCTCGGACGCCGCGTTCTTTACTCCCTCATCCTGCACCAGCGCCCATTCGCTGTCCGGATTGTATTCCTTCATCGTCCCCGCGATCCGGGAAGTCTTTTCGCCCAGATTGCGCTGATAAACTTTGCCGTCTTGATTGACGACGAACGTCATGATGCCCGACTGGTCCCAATGTTCCGGATAAGCTACCAGCGCGAATCCGCCCGTCAAGTTGCCGCCGCTCATGTAATTCATTTTCCCGCCGGGCGCGTCCTTGCCCTGGCAGGTCAGTATTCTGAAATAATAGCCGTGAAACGGCTTCACACCGGTGCCCATTTTCTGGCCAAAACCCTCGGCATGAGCTTGCGCCACCAACGGCCCGAATGGGCTGGCCGGTTCATTCTCCGCCGCCGGCCAGTAGAGGCCATCCTTCATGCCAGGCGCGCTCTTGAATTTCTGCGCGTACTTGGCCGCGTTCGGGTTCGCGGCGGCGTACTGCTGTTGCGCGGTCACATAAGCCCGGCAGACGCCGATGGCGTGGAGTTCGTCCTTGCCGATGTGCCGGTTGATGATTTCCTCTTTGCCCGCCGCCGTGTCGAAATGCCATTGCCCGTCCGCTTTCACCAGCGGAATCGGCATCGGCCAGGAGTCCGGGCCAACCTCCAGAGTGATCTTGTCCTCACCCTCCGGCACCTGCTTGCAGCCCTGCGCCATGAGGGCGGCGAACCTCTGCGAATTGTTCGCGTCCTGCACTGCATCGCCGGTTAAAAGTTCATCCACTTCCGAGCCGTAAAGTTCGCGCAGGGCCGCCTTATCCTTGGCTTCGGCGGCTGCCTGCAAGGCTTTTACAGCCTCATCCGGCGACGTGAACAACCGCGGCGCCACTGCGGTCTTCTGTTGCGCTTCTTTCTGGTTCCCCGCGTGAAGGTCCGTCGAGCACCCTGCGGCGCCTGCCAACAGTGCGACGGTCAAAAGGCCGGCAAGACGTGTCAATGGGCTTGAGAGTTTCATAGGTTCCTCAGGTCTCTTTCTGTCCGAAGAAATGAGTTGTGCGGTTCACCGCTTTCCACCATGCTCGCCGCCGCCGCCGTGGGCAGCAGGGTGCGCCACCTCGCGACTTTCATGTCCGCGATGGCTGTAATCATGCACGTCGCGCCCGCGGTCATAGCCGCCGCCGAAAATAACCAGATCAGGCTCCGGCACTACCACCTCGCCGCCGTAATCCCCGTCACCGCCCACCCAACCGATACATCCCGTCAAGGCCGTCGCCGCCAACAGCGCGATGCCCAGCGCCATCGTGACTCGGCCAACCAAACCCTTCGCCTTGTTCATGCGGACCTCCCTTCGCGGAATAAAACTACAAATGTGCCTGTACGGCTAATGCTTCCTTGCGGAAATAGGCGCCCTATTTCCGCAAGGAAGCATGACCGCAATAAGCCGCGTCGTTATGCCGAGTTATACGTTCCGTTGGGCCGTGTTCAGTTGCGTAAATTGGCACGCCAATTTACGCAACTAAACACTAGCTCCGAACTCTCAATCTCTCGATGATCGCGCGCCTGGCGGTCAAGTCCAGCATCTGCTTCACGTTCATAAAGTCACCGACGTCTTTGGCAAAGGTGATCGTGTTTATCGGCTTGCTGATCAGTGCGCTGTTACTTATGGCTGCCACCTCCAAGTCGCGTATCTCGCCGGGCATTACAGAACCGGTCACAAAAACGATGGGAATAGAGCATGTCTCTTTGTCCTGACGCAATATCCTGGCTGCTTCAATCCCGCCCATGTCCGGCAGGCGCATGTCCATGACCACGACATCCGGCTTATCTGTCTTCGCAATGGCAATTCCGCTGGAAGCGTTTTTGGCTTCAAGGACCTCGAAGCCGACCTCCGCAAAAAGGATTTTTTCCAGCATCAGCGCGTCTTCATTATCGTCAACAACCAGTACTTTCTTCCGCTCCTGGAGCTCCAACTTCTTGTCCTGCGCTTTGGAAATCATCGCTCGCCCTTCGTTTGAGAGTTCCACAGGTTCCGCAGGACTGTTTCTGTCCGACGCGTTGTGCGGTTCGTCACCTTTGATCCGTTAGAACCGCCGGCGAGCCTGGCCGCAAAAGGCCTCCGACCTCTCCGTGTCGGCCATTGCCTCCACGTCACTCCATTCCGGCAGATCGCCCCGGCTTTCTGTCAGGCGCTCGTGGTCGCGTTTGCAGGCGACGCAGAGGGATACGGCGGGTATGAGCCTGAGCCTTGCCTCGGGAATCCGCGTCCCGCACGCTTCGCACATCCCATAGGTTCCGTCGGAAAGCTTCTGAAAAGCGTCGTTGATCTCCACAAGTTCCACCGCGCGAAGTTCGGCAAGGCACGCCTCTACATCGTTCGCCTCAGACTCAGAGGCGGCGTCCCTTGCGTCCGCTACGTCCAGCGCGATCGAAGCCTCCTTTTGTTCGACATCCCGCAACCCGTCAAGCAATCGTCGTTCACGCGTACGAAGTTGCGCGCGAAGATGGCCCCGTCGTTCATTCCGTGTCGCCTTGTCCGTCTTGCCGTTATTCATAGCCGTTGCACCGTTTGCCTCTCCGCCTTGATCGAGAGCGTCGTGCCGCAGGAGTGGTTGAACATGATCAGACCCGGATCCCCGGCTTTCGTGCCCTCCTGGCGACCGATACGACTCAAGTCGGCGTCCTTCAGGAAGTCCACGGAGGTGCCCCAGATGAACTGACATTTGGGACACCACTTGAACGGGCTCTTCAACACTTTTATCGCCCTCTCTGGTTTTCCCACGCAAAAGCGCAGACTCGTTCGAGTACGCCTCTGTTGCAGAGAGCCTACCGCAATAGTCATGCCATGAAGCCGGCCAACCCACGGTTTATCCATATCATAATATGCACCAAGTAGTTGAGCCGATCTTCCAGCGGCTGGCTCGGACGAGGAAAGACCGAAAATCGGGCCTTGACATCCGATATCACTGGCAGGAACAGTCTTTGCAAGCCGATTTGTGACCGTTCCAGGTGTTACGAAAGCGTCCGGCTTCGCCGGATGCGCCCGCGAACCGAAAACTTGGTCGGGACAAGACTTAAGGTGGCATCTTCCCACCGCGGCCGACATGCAGCGCATTTGTCGGACCAGGGCGACGTGTAGCACTACCGCAACAGTCTGTATAACTACCTCAACAGTTAAGATGTTCCCGGTCAGCAGAGCGCTGATCATGCATGCGCCTCCTGACGATCACAACCCACTGGGCCACACAGCGATGTGCCTGCCCGAGGATTTCGCGCCCACTGTGTTCGGGAACGGAATGCGGTTTGCGACATGAAATCTACACCTCTCTTCAAGGGGAAGGTGGCGAACGAGCCGGCATGGCGTTCGGGGACGTGCATCCGGTCCGTCGCAGGGCTGGCGTGCAGGCGGATGACGACGGGGAACGAGGAAGCTTTGGGGGAAGGCGGCCTTGCTTCAGTCGGAATGGAACAAGGCCTCGTAAGCGGCTAACATACAGCCGCAAAGGAGAAGCACAATGAAGTCCTGGTGCGCTGTTCTATCGGCAGTGGTAGTATCGGTGGCGCTTGTTGGCGAATCCGCTTGGGCCATACCAAGCCTGCCGATACTGGGTGACGCTCAGTCCTTCGCAGTTTTGGGCGGCTCGACGGTGACCAATACTGGGTCCTCCAGCATCACCGGAAATCTGGGGGTTTGGTCATCCGGAGGTGCTGATGCAGTCACTGGCTTTGCTGGCTCTCCTACTAATACGATCTCTTTGGAAAGTACTGGCGCTGTGACCGGTAGCGGTGGGGTCGTGAACGCCCCATCTGAAATATATGCAGGCGGACCGACTGCGCAGGCGGCTCAGGGTGGTCTCACCTCGGCGATCACTGCTCTAAGCGGCTTGGCCGGCAGCGCGACGGACGAGACGGGCAACGATCTGGGCACTTCGGGTACGACGCCCATTAATAACCTCCTTCCGGGCGTGTATTCCTGGGCGACGACAGCGCAGTTGAACGGAGCACTCACTCTTAACGCCAATGGCCAGAATGGTGTGGGCTGGGTTTTCCTGATAGGGAGTTCGCTCACGACCGCCTCCGCTTCGTCGGTGGTGTTCAGCGATCTCGGCTCGAATATGGGCTCCGATGACGGCGTATACTGGGTGTGCGAAACCGGTTCGGCGACTCTCGGGACCACAACTGCCTTTGAAGGCAATCTTCTCGCGTACGCGAGCATCACGGCGAACACCGGCGCAACGGATGAAAACGGCAGACTCCTGGCGTCAACTGCCATGGTGTCGCTGGATGACAATACCATCAGTAACGTCTGTCCCCTCCTTGTCGCCGGCAACGGTGGCCCCGGATTGAGCGGCGGCCTGGAAGTTAATACGCAGGGCGAACTCGAGGTTGTTACCACCGGCACCGGCGGCGGGTCTTCGGGCACCGTCCCTGAACCTTGCACATTGCTGCTTCTCGGCTCCGGGCTGGCGGGGCTGGTTGCGAGAGCGGGGCGCTCCAGGCGATAGCACTCCGTTTCGCAAATCGCGCCAGGATTATGCAACCGGGCGGAAAGGGTTATGCATCCTCCTTTCCGCCCGGTGTGTTTCGTGCCATAGCCCTGTCCAAGCCCGCAGCTTCCCATCGGCGCCTGGTCCGGAACATGGCGAAGCTCTTCCGCCCGATCCTTTGATCAGCCCCTCAGAGCGAATCTTCTCCCTTGCGCTTGCGACTTGTCCTGCGCGTTCTTTCTCGCATGACTTTCTTCTCGTGGGCAGCCCGTTCCTTTATCCCGGTGGGCAATCCCTGGACGACCTTATGCTTTGCCACAACCGCGCCGGTTTCTTTCGCCCTCTGCTGCGCCGCCTCCAGAAGGTCGCTGCTATAGTGCTTGCGGAGCCTCCTCTCGGCCGGGCGGTCAGAGTAGTGAAACAGCACATGAGCCCCGTGCATCTCAACCTTGATTATCTCGGTGCCACCCGGCTTCTTACCCATGCGCTGTCCTTTCTGAAAAACGCGGATGATCAAGATTTTCCGCGCGATTTACTTTTATCGAACAGTCCAAACCTTCGCTTCGACAACCAGGCGTAGAGGAATGCCGCAATCCCGACGCCAACCCAGCCGATAGCCAGGCCCCAACATACCTTCGTCAGAGTTCTCACTTGCGCTTCCTTGCGTTCAGAGCTTTCTCCGGCGCCTGCGCGGTTTGCCCCAAGGAACGCAGCTTGGCGTCTCCGGAACGCCCACGCACACGATCTTACTTCTTCGAAGAGTGATCATACATCAGAATGCGAATAATAAGGAGGAATCCGCCGCCGCCCGCGCCTAGAAAACAAACGATCGCCAGGCCGGGATACCCGAAGATACGAAACGAAGTCTCCACCCGCATCAATAAAGCTGCGCCAACAATCAACGCAGCCATAATCAGGCCCAGGGTGATGCGATTCGCGACCTTCTGAAGCCCGTCAATCAGTACGTTCTCGTCAATCGTCTCCACCTTGATCTTCAACTCGTTATGCGCGATCGCATCGAGAATCCGATTGAATCGGCTGGGCAGCCGCACCAGAAGATCTTTCATCTCCAGCAAATCGCCGAACAGATTGCTCGGCGAGAGCGCTTTCCACGCCCGCTGCCGCATCAGTTTTTCCGCGTTCCGTCGAATCGAAGCGCTGGGGTTGAATTTAGGGTCCAGCGTTTGACCGACCAGGTCCAGGTTCAGCAGCGTTTTGCCCAGCATCGTCAGCTCCGCGGGCGGGCGCAGTCCGTTATCGAACGAAATTTGCGTGATTTCCAGAAAGATTCGCCCCACGGGAATCTGGTCCATTTCCGAGGCTCGAGTTTCGCTGACCAGGCTCGCCACGCGCTGGCGGAACGTATTCTCCGTAAAACCTTTTTTCAACTCGCTGATTTTGATCGCCATGGCTGCGACATCATCGCCGCGGCCATCGCTCACCGCCATCAGCAACTGAAGCAGGTTCTCCTGCAACTGCGGCGTGACGTGACCGACCATGCCCAGGTCCAGCAAGGCAATGCGATGATCGTCCGTGAGGAAGACGTTGCCCGGATGAGGGTCCGCGTGGAAGAATCCGTCCACAAGAATTTGCTTCAGGTAAGCGTGGAAGAGTTCCTCGGCCAGCTCGGTTCCCTTGAAATCGAGACGAGCCAAAGGGCGAAGTGCCGTGATTTTGGTCCCGTGGATGTATTCCATGGTCAACACGCGGGAGGTCGTAAAATCCTCGATCGGAATCGGCACGACGATCATCGGGAATTCCCGCAGGTTTGCGCCTAAAGTGGTGAGGTTGTGCGCTTCCAGGCGGTAATCCAGCTCACGCCACAGGCTCCTGCGCAATTCCTCGAGCATCTTGCCGAACTCGTAGCGTTTGCCCCACTGCGTGTGGTTATCCAAAACGCCCGCGATCTCTTCCAGCACCTCCATGTCCTCGGCGATGATCTCTCGAATTCCAGGCCGCTGCACCTTCACGACCACCTCGCGGCCATCCCGCATGGCTGCGCGATGGACCTGGCCCAGCGACGCCGCCGCCAGAGGTTTTGCCTCAAATTCTGAAAACGCTTTTGAGATCCGCACTCCCAGCTCGGCAGCCACGATCGCTTCCACCTGTTCGAACGGAAAGGGATCTATTTTGTCCTGCAAGCGTGTCAGCGCATGGAGATAAGCAGGGGGCAGAAAGTCCGCGCGAGTGGACAAAAGTTGACCGAGCTTGATAAAGGTCGGCCCCATCTTCTCCAAGTCCTTCGCCAGTTCCTCCGCCTTGGACGGACCTGTCGTTGTCTCCACGGCTGCATCCGGTTCCAGAGCGTCTTGCAGCCCGGCGTGCTTCACAACGTCCGACCGTCCATACTTGATCAGAAGCAGCGCGATGTCCTTGTATCGTTTCAGATGTTTAAACTTCAGAGAACTCGCCATTTATCCTCCCTCGTGTATATTTCGTAAACCGGTATCATTGCGCCGTCTTGTTTCTCATTCGGTGCCTTTGTCCATCTGGGTCAAACGCCCATCTTCCATTGCCTTCCTCTCCAAAGCACAGGCACTCTCGATTGCGCCCGGCCTTCGTGTAACGCATTGCAAGATTCGTGCCACAGAGCGCATGGCCCCATGACTTATCCATATCGCCATAGACCTCCGGTAGTTACGTTGAACTTACGCCGAATGGCCTGCTGGAGGGAAAGCCGAGAATCGGGCCTTGGCATCCGATTGGGTGGAAGATATGAGAAAGCGGAGTCCGATCACTGTCTTTTGCCAGGGAAGAGCCGTGTCGCCCAGGGTTGACTAGCGTTGACTGGGGATATCTGCAATACCTGACGTACGAGCCAGAGGCGAGATGTATGCGCGGTCCTGGCGCCGCCGCTCTGGGGTGAAGGCTCAACGCCCAGACTACGAGCCCGGCGGTCGCCCGTTCTTAAGTACACGCCGCAGGCGATAATGACCCATTCCTCATTGATCATTGCGCGCCGGCGTGGCGCCCACCTTGGCCTCCGCCGTCCTGCGCTTTCCCGACGCAAGGACCCGCACCGGCATAACGACGATCGGCAGTCCTTCCCATTGCAGGCGCCGCTCGAGGGCGAACGAGGTGTTGTTGTGCAGGAGACGGTGATACCACTGCTCGCGCGCGAAGACCAGTTTGCCGGCGAAGAAAGTCGCATGCGGGTAATCCTTCGCCACCTGCAGGCAGAGCTTCTCGGCCTCGGAGACGACTTCCGTCCCGACCGCCGTCACGCCGACCGCCGCCAGGCCCATGTGGCGCGCCAGCGCGACGTACTTGTCCACGACCTCTTCGGTCGAAGTCATCAGCCGTTCGACCTGTCCGGCGCCCTTGAAACTCTGCGAGTCAATCGCGCCGACCGAGACGAACACCGCCTGCTTGTAGACATTCGGGAAGAGCTTGAAAATCATCAGCAGTGAATGCAGCCCGATGCCGCCATAATCGTTCACCAGCAGCACGGCGGTCGGCTGCGCGGGGTCCATCTTGCCCGGCGGATTGCCTGCATGGACCTCCTGCCGCTCCATCGCGCGCGTCAGCACCTCCAGGTCCGCGAGCCGCTGCCGCACCGACCGATAATATCGGCGGATGAGGAAACACAGCCCGATCAGCGCGGCGGTCATCAGCACGGTCACCCAGCCGCCCTGGAAGAATTTCTCCACCACCAGCAGCGTCAGGATCGAGAGGCACATCAGCAGCCCGACGCTGTGCAGCGTGAGGTTGAATTTCCACTTCGGGTCGGTCCGGCGCTCGTTGATCGAGAGCCGGCACATGCCGACTTCCGAGAGTGAGAAAGTGATGAAGACGTTGATGGAGTACATCGTGACGAGCACTTCGATGCTGCCGCGCGACAGGACGAGAACCCCGATGGAGGCCAGCGCGATCAGGATCACGCCGTAGTGCATCGTCAGGCGTTCCGAGAGCGAGCTGAAGCGCCGCGGCAGCCAGCTGTCCAGGGCCATGTTCGACATGACCCGCGGGCCGTCAATGAAGCCGGTCTGCGCGGCCACAAACAGCAGCGCCGCCTCGGCCAGGAGCGCGAGCACCACGAACCACTTCCCGAAACCGACGCGCTCGACGAGCACGGCGTTCATCGTCTTGCCCGGTTCCGGCGTGGCGCCGACCAGCAAATAGCAGATCAGGATTCCGCCGGCGGTCACCGCAAGCGAGAGCGCCATGTACATCATCGTCCGCTTGCCGGTGGCGACCTGCGGCTCGCGCATGATGGGCATGCCGTTCGAGACCGCTTCGATCCCCGTGTACGTTCCGGCCCCGCGCGAGTAGCCTCGCGCAAAGATGATGAACAACCCGCCCAGCCCCAGCGTCGTCCAGCCGGCGTGCAAGTCCGTCGCCACCTTGGACGCCACCGCCGGAATGTGGCTCCCGCTCGTGATGAGCGCGCCCGTCAGCAGCACGACGTGGGTGAGGACGAAGAACAGGAAGATCGGCATCAGCAGCCCGATGGACTCTTTCACCCCGCGCAAGTTCAAGAGAAGCAGCGCGAGGATCGTCAGGCCCACCAGCACCGGCGCGAGCCGCATCCCGTGGAAGGTATGCAGTTCCAGCGGGATGAAGCTGAAGATCTGATCCATCCCCGACGTGACCGAGACGGTGATCGTCAGCACGTAGTCCACCAGCAGCGCGCAACCGGAGACGACGCCGAACGAAGGCCCGAGCGTCTTCGAGGCAACGACGAACCCGCCGCCGCCGGACGGGAAGTGCTCGATGATGCGGCTGTACGCGAAGGAGATGACAAAGACGGTGATCGCCGTCGCCAGGGCCAGGAAAATCGCCATCTCGGTATGGTTTGCCTGGCAAAGCGCCTGGTACGCCTCGTCCGGCCCGTAGGCCGACGAACTCAACCCGTCCGCCCCCAGCCCGACCCACGCGAAGAAGGCGATCAGGGAGACCTTCTGAAAGAGGTGCGGATCCATGAAGTCCCGCGGACCGCCGATGACGATCCGTTTCACTTTTTGCAACGTCGTGGGCATCGGGCTACTCGCGCCGGGATAGCGAAAGAGGGGCGGTTATGCGCGCAGAACGATCATGCGAGTATTTCAACTTCAGTATCCCGGAATAGAGAACAATCTGAAACCATAACGCTTCATTGCGGACCCAGTATCGCACGCGGATTCTCAATCTTCTGCTTTACGAGCGCTTGCTGCGCGATCTGTTGCAAGGCATCCAGGGGATCTTGACATAACGCCGTCACTTTGCGTTTCTGGTCGAGGGAGATGGCCAATGAACGGACGTTGGTGTTTTCCCGCGAAAGGGCCAGGATGTTTTTCCTGATCGAGGTGAAATCCGCATAGGCGGCCTTGGCGGCATCCACGAAGGCTTGGTCGTGGGACCGATCCAACTGTGCCAGGCGATCCAGGTTGTCGCGAACCTCTTTGTCCTCCACGGACATGACCGCCTCAAGCTCATCCATCTTCTTGTCTTCCGCCTCCGCAATATGAGGGGCCAGCAAGGTTTGAATCCGCAATGCGCCGATCTGCACCCTGAAGGCCGCCTTGGACACCGCAACGGCGTCAGCGGTTCCTTCACTGGCGTCAATCACGCGATTCAACGCGTCATCGAGATTATGCAGGGCTTCTGTGGCCGGACCAAAGGCCAGACCGTAGGCCTTCACATTGGTGTTCTTGACGGCCAAGTCCAGAAGTGCGGTTTGAACCTGTTGAAACTCAATAAAGGCCTGGGAAAACCGGGCAAAAAGATCCTTTTCGTTGCCAGCTCCCGAACGCGAAATCAAGGGCGCCACTTCGCCGCGGGCGCGTTCCACCGAGGCGGTCGCAGCGCGAGCTTGCTCAGCGAAATTTGTGGCCGCCTGATCGGTCTGGGCGACGACGGCGCTTGTCTCGGCTTCCGAAGCCGAAACAATGTTGATGCGCATCTGCGTGATCAATTGGAGGATTCTGGCCCGGTCATTCGAGTTAATGTCCCTGGGGCCTCCTTCGCGGAAATACGTAATGCCCAGGAAGAAAAGCGTTGTCAGCCCCGCCCCGATCAAGATCGGGAGCAGGGGTTGGAGACTCGCACGGCCAATGCGCATAACAGCCGCCTCCTGCGCGCAGTTTCGCCCTAACCTCCGCCCGAATAGAAAGACAGACTACCGCTGACAACCGTAGTCAACTGTGGTCTATCTGTTCAACTGGTCGGGAGGATAGCACAGTGCTCTAACTTTTCGCCGCAAATGCCAGAAAACTCGACCCCAACATTCAGCAGCTTACCCTTGCGATGGACGCCGCGCAGATCGGCTGGCAATCACCTCGCATCACGCCTTCGACGGGCCATGCAGAGTGCATGATAGCGTACTCATGTCGCGGGATTGTATCACGTCGCCAGCCCGTCGGCAATGAGGGTTAGTACCGCCTCCGGCGGAGCAGGCCGAGCTTCTGCGGATCGGGGCGGAGTTCGGCCAGCAGGTCAGGCCGGTTCTGGAGATCGTCAGACCGGAGACTTACCGGCAGGCAGTGGGTGAACGATGCGCCGCGTGGCAAGCAGCCGAAGAAGTCTGCCGGGCGGCTGCGCAAAAGCTGCTGACGTCCATACCCAACACTCGGCTGCAACCGGCCATCAGGCATAATTCGGCAGGTCCCGGATGACTTGCCGCACCGCATAGATCGTGTGATGAAACAGAATGCGCCGCGGGGCGAGGTGAGCTCGTCCCGCGGCGCAGGGAGTTCTGTGCGAACGGTTTGTGGGGCAATTACTTCGTCGCCGGCGCTTCCGTCGGCTTCGGTGTCGGCTGGAATTGCGGAGGCCGGCGGACCGTGCCGTCCGCACTCACCATCAGGGTCGCTTGCTGGTCTTCCTTCACGAGCCGGATTGAGTAAATGAACGTCGGCGTTTCGAGCGGCTCCTGGGTCCGGAAGTTGACGCGCATTTCCAGCTTGCTGGCCGAATCCACCTTCGCGCCCTCGGCGTTGGCGGTCACGGCATCCGAAACGGCCTTCGGCAAGTCAGCGAGCTTTATGGGCGTGGCGACCGAAACAATCACGCCGGCTTCACTGACGCGGACGGCGAACTTCTTATCGCCTTCGGTCATCGCCACGAGGTAGCTCACGGTGCCGCGTCCGGGTGCGTTCGAGACCTTTCCCATAGTCGCCTTCGGAAAAGCCTTCGCGATCGCCGCCTTGGCCGCGTCAGGAAGGGTAATCGTCGCCTGCGCCGGCGCCGTCGCAGCAGGCCCTTCCGCCCCCACAGCCAAACCGGCTCCCAACGCCACGGCTCCCGCGACAACCAGGCACATCAATGCGCGCTTCATCGTCCGATCCTCCGTGTATCCAACGACCGATGTTTCCTTCCCGATGAAGGAAAACCATTGACGATCAGGGAACGGCCCCCGGTCGGATAGCGAGCGATTCTACGCTCCAGCGTATTCGCCGTCAAACAAGCCGGGGGTGAAGAATTTGCGGGAATGCGAATGCCTGCAGTACCTTGGCTTGCCGTGGAGAGTCCCCATGCAGGTGCCCATCCTGACCCCCGTACTGACCTCTGTACTGTCATCCTGTAGGAAACCGCAAACAACCGTAGTCCATTGCTGGCAAGAGCGGCCCTTGCGCCCCTGTCGGCGATCTTGCCCCAACCTTCGCCCAATTAGAAAGATAGACCACCGCTGACAGCCGTAGTCAACTGTGGTCTATCCGTTCAACTGGTCGGGGCGGCGGGACTTGAACCCGCGACCGCCAGACCCCAGCCTGGAAGCCATCAGTCGTTAGTCCTTATGGTGTTGAGAGTTAGAAGACGCGAAGATACGCTACTGACCGTAGTACTGTCATCGCGTCGGTTCATCAATCCGCCGGCCGATGAGCCGCTCCGGCTCCCCTTTCCCATCGAGCGCGCGAGGGGCGCGCGTGTGCGTATCCTCTTATAGAATAGCGGATTACGCGCCTGCTGATGGGCAACTCGCCGGAATACCCCACGCGGTTTTCCTTTGACAAACTGGGTTCTGACGCTCAAAATCCGAGAGTGGAACGCGTCCATATACGGCATCAGGCTCACAAGCACACCAAGACGGCCAGAGCGAATTGTCTGACCCGGCGCAAGCCATTAATTTTTCCGCCGGCGGCTCGAATTTCAGCACTATTCCGCGAAGGATTTCGCTCGTGCGCGACAATATAATGATGAGAGCGTTCCGCACGGAGGAAAGGAGTGCAGACGGGTGAGCGACGAGCACAGCCTGGCCAGGCGGCTCAAGAAGGGTGATCCGGCGGCGCTCCGCGAGCTGTATGAGGAGACGTTTGCCCCGTTGTACCGTTACGTGTTCTTTCACGCGCAGGAGAATCACGAAATGACGCAGGATGTAGTCCACGACGCTTACCTTGAGGCTCTGCGAAGTCTGCCCAACTTCTCGCCCGACAAGGGGACGCTTCAAGCGTGGCTCTGCGGCATTGCCCGAAACCGCCTGCGCTCCCTCCGTCGCGCACGGGAAGGCGAAAAGAAGGCCCTGCATTCTCTGGCGGCCGAGGGCTCGGCGCAGTCAGATCTCCCAGAGCTGGAGAAGCCGGACATTCACACACAGATCAACGTCACGCTCGGTCTGCTCCCCAATGCTTATTCGGACGTGCTCGTCCGGAAGTACGTGAAGAATATGTCGGTCCGGGACATCGCCGCCGGAGTCGGGCAGACCGAGAAGGCTGTCGAGTCGCTCCTCAGCCGCGCCCGCGCCGCATTCCGTCAAAGTTTTGCCGCGGAAGGAGCACGCCATGAGTGACACAGAGCGCCGGCCGCCAATCAGCGAGGATGAGCTTTTGCGCCTTCTGGCGAAACATCATGCGCCGGTGACGCCGCCAGAAGAGTTCGAGCGGAGCCTGCGGAGCAAGCTCGAAGCTGAGTTCCGTCGCAGTCACGATCGTGCCCAAACGTATTCAACGGCAAATCGGTTTGGGCGCGTCACCGTTTTTCGGCTAGCCGGCGCGCTCGCGGCCGCCGCGTGCATTCTGGTTGGCTTGGCATTCTGGATGGTTGGGAGAGCGGATAAGGGAGGAGTCCGCATTGGGCAAGAACCCAGGGCGGTCACCATCGTCGCGCCGACGCGGCGCGTTGCCGCAAAGCCGGCTGCTCCGCCGCGGGCCGATTGCCTTGTCTATTTTCGAGCGTGGGAAAAATCCCCTGATTCACTGGACGACCTGCTGACGCGCGACGCAGCGGTTTTGCTTCGCCCGGCGCCGATTGAGAGTGGGCTGGATGGGCGCAGATTCCTCAAAACCATGAACCCGATCAAGGAGGAGCACAATGAGAAACACAGCATGCGCGGCGTTGCTTCTGGCGCTCTTGTTTAACACCGGTCTCGCCCTGGCGGGCGAAAGCGAGACGGCAGCGCCCGGCCTCGGGCGCAATGCGGCGCTAACGTACTGGCGCGCCTTCGCCCTCAGCCCCGAAATGACTGACGATGAGTGGAATATCGTCATCAGCCCTAGCCGTGGAACCGAGCCGCCTAAGGCGTCGGCGGAGAAGAAGGCCGAGTTGGTCAGGGACTGGGAGCTGGCGCTGGGGCTGATGCACGAGGCGGTTGCTATCCCACAGTGCGACTGGGGAATTGACTACGATAAGAAGAACGATCCGTGGCATCTTCAGGTGCCATATTTAAGCAAGGGCAGGCAACTGGCAAGGGCGGCAGCCTTTCGCGCGAAGTGTTTCTGGGAAAAGGGGCAGCGGAAGGAAGCGGCGGACGATCTTCGCGCGACATTGATCATGGCACGCCGGCTCGGAAACGATGGCCGGGATACCGTGATCGGGATGCTCGTTCAGCTCTCGATCGAGAGTATGGTGCAGAGAGCCACGGCGCAGTTGCTGACCGACCGAGAGTCAGCAGAATTTTTCGCGGATGTTCTTCGGGACTTTGACAACGGGTCTTCGTCTCTTCTCAGTAAGAACGCGATTCTGGCGGAGAAAAACGCCGTCATCCCGTGGCTGCGCCGCGAATTCGCATCGCATCCGGATTTTGGGGAGCGACTGGCTGACCTGGGCTGGTTCGTTGCCTCACAAGCTTCGCAAGAAGAGAAGGAGGTGCATGCAAAGCTGCCACAGCTTCAGCAGGCGGATGCGCAGAAACTGCTGGACGAAACGGACAAGCAATTTGACGAGTTCGCCGCCATAAGCGCCTTGCCCTTCCTGGAGTTCCACGCCAAGTTGCCAGCACTGCTGGATAAAATGAAGGTAAGTGAGAACCTGTTGTCGGCATTTTGCCTCTGGGGAAATTTGCCCACCATCCGCGATGAGGATGAGAAGGGCCGCATTAGATGGGCCATGGTCAGGGCCGCCATCGAGTTCAGGCGCGAAGGCGAAAAGGCTTTCAGTGAGATCATGGAGCCGTCAGATGGAAAACCCTTCCTCTACACGGCGCTGGAGGGCGGCGCGTTCGAGTTGAAGTCAGCCATGCAGGTGCGAGAAGAAAATATCGTCATGACATTCGGGCAACGGCCGGCAGTCAAATAGGGGGATCCGGGGCAGCTCCGGTGACGACCTATCCTTAGCGTCGGTCGCAACAGAAGATCGAGAGCAGGCTGAAGATCCTGTCGGAAATGTCAGCGGGGCGGCAATAATCTGCCGCCCCGCTCCAGTTTCGCTACACCGCCTTCTTCGCGGCAGTAACCAGGCTTTCGACGGTCGCCTCGGCCTTTGCCAGGTCCGCCTTCGCGTCCGCAAGCGCCGTGGAGAGACTGCCGTGCGCCTTCAGGACCTCGTAAATGATGCAGCCGAGCGCCGCCACGACCACGAAGCAGACGATCCCCAGCCCGATGCCTATACTGACCCCCGTACTCACCTCATACTGTCAAAACGGAGGTAATCGCAGGTAACGCCAGATAACGGCTGGTGATTCGGCCGGTTTCGCCCCGTGGCGCGCAGTCGCCCCAAACCGCGCCCGGACAGAAAGATAGACCACCGCTGACAACCGTAGTCAACTGTGGTCTATCTGTTCAACTGGTCGGGGCGACAGCACAGCGCTTGAACTTTTCGCCGCAAACGCCAGAAAACTCGCCCCCAGCATTCAGCAACTTATCCTTGCGATGGACGCCGCGTAGAGTGGCTGGCAATCGCCGCTCTTTGTGGGCATGTTCTATTCGACCTTGTCGTTCGCCTTACGCCGATTCTCACCAACTACCTTCACTATACAAAGTTCAATTGGGAGCGACGATTTCCACCACCGACAGCGGGCCGGGAACGCCGAAGGTATTGACCGACCTGGCGGCGAATGTATTGGTCCCCGGATGGAGCGGCCAAACGGACGCACCCTCCGATTTCTTCCACTCGCCATTGTCTACCCGCGCCTCATATTGACTGAAGTTGGGCATGTGGTTGGAAAGCGCCACGGCAAGGACTCGTTTTTCCTTCTGCTCCAGATCAATCCAGGTCTGGTTCACTTTGGGGTAGAAATCCGCCGGCCGGTTGGAGAGAAGGCTGAAGTGGGAAACGGTCTGCAGGGGGTTGTCCGGGTTGTCCGCCCACCAGAGATAGCCGTTGTAATGGAAGTAGCCGAAGCCGTGCTCCTCCTCGGCCGGCTCAGGGACGGAAAGATGGTTGTTGCGCAGCGGAATTCCAAAGCAACTGTACAGATTCAGTTTTTCCCTGTAGGGGGAAGCGGAGGGACTCAGATGCGTACCCGTCGCCACGGTTACGGCCGGTTCACCCTCCGCTTTCTCGGGAATGGCAAGGGCAGTTCCCGAGGCCAGGAGCAACCGGTGCATTTCGAGCGCATTTAAGGGGATGCCGTTGGCTTCGTAATGCACACCGATGGGGAACCCGGTCGGCCCCGGACCCGGACCGGTGTCCTGAATCGCCCATTTGCCCAGGTCGTTCAGGTAAGTTTCCGCGACGAGGTGGCCGTCGAGAATTACATGTTTCGAGATATAGCCGAGGGCGGTGCTGCTTTGAACGTAGACGGTCGAATAGTGGGTGCACATGCCCAGGCAGAGGTCGGGCGGCTTCATGTCCAGAAGAATCAGCGCGTCCCAGGGCGGACAGTACTCGTACTTGCCGTCGTCCCAACCTTTGTTCCACTGATGACTGCACCAGAATCGGATCGCGTCGGTCTTGACGAGGTCCGTGCCGTCGGCGGGTGGGACTGCCGCGAGCTTGTACTTGTCCGCCAGGTAGCGGATGCGCGGCGTGCGGCCTTCATAGGTGAACTCATAGGACTCCGGCGCGTCCTCCGGCCTGTCGTAGCGCATCACCTGCAAATCGGAAGCCTCGGCCGGAATGGGCGCCGTTTTCTGAAGAAGACGGAGGTGGACGCCCTTCAAGAGAGGGGTTTTCGCGCCGTTGCTCGTTTGCAGGATGGCGCGCCACTGAACATAACGCGCGCCGGCGAGTTTCACTTCCGTGCCATCTTGCCAAGGCGTCCAGTTTTCGGGACTGAAACGACGCGTGGTCCCCGCGCGCCACTGGAAGGCGATTTCCGTCTCCGGGGGCGCGTCCTTATCCGCCTCGATGACCGCTCGTTCATACCTAGGCCACGGGCCGATCAGTCTCTTCGGATCAACGCCCAGCGCTGTGTCAAACACTTCGGAGGTCAGGGTCCCTTCCGGCGGATAGCCAAAAATCCGAAGCCGCACCATGTACTCGCCCGGCGCCGGATGCCACAAGCGGCCGCCGTCGTAGCTGACGGCGCTTCCCCGGTTTGGACTTCGCGTATCCAGTGGGATATCCCCCGTACCGCTGAAAATGAGGGTGTTCGTCCCCTTGCGAATGAGTTCCGGGGGCAACGGCTCATACTCCCATCCCGAATCGCCCGCCGTAAGGTGCTTGGCGTCATGCAGGATCATCCGGTCGTTGAACTGAATCCGCATCGGGTTGTCCGGGGAACCGCCGCCGCGAAAGATACAGAGCACCGCCTTGTCACACTCGGACAGGGGAATATCGAAGACCTTCTTGATCTGATTGGACGGGGACAGCGGCTGCGGATGCTTGGAGGTGACGCCCTCTTCCGTTGCCAGGAGCCACGAATGCGCCAGCCTTGCGCCGGCGGAATCAGCCCCTGCGCAGACGAACCGGTCTCTGGCGCAGTTGTCGAATTTATCCGTCGTTATTTGCTCGCGCGCCTGGTCGGCCAGGGCAGCCGCCGGCAGAGCGAGAAGCAACCCAAGCAATGCGTTCGCTTTCATCCGACTCCTCTCTTTTGATGGTTCTATGTTATCAGCGTCTTACGTTCTGCCCGTAAGTCCATCTTCAACCATGCGCTCTTTTGACCGGCTTCGGCACATGCGCCAGCAGCCTACCCCCTCTCGCCCCGGCACGTCAACTCCCGCCGCCCATGTTCTTACAGCCATGCTCTGAAGCTGCCCTCCGGCGACCGACCTGGCGGGCGAGTGAGGCGTGCCGGGCTAGAGGGTGGCCTGCTCAGGGCATGGCGGCATGGCGGCGATCCATGGCGCGCAGGAGCACATTAGCCGCGCGAACGGCAGCGCGGCTGGTGTATCACTATGAACTGGCCGAACGGGGTGGCCAGTTCATCAGGAGTGCGATCATGCCCAGCGGACATAGCACGGCAAGCGAGATCCCCCAGTTCATCCGGCCGGTCATGTCGGCCGTTGCGCCCACGATCCACGGCATGAAGACGCCGCCGAAATTCCCGAAAGCCGCGAGCATTCCGAACATGGAGGCGCCGCCGCGCGGAAAACGGTCCGCGGTCACACCCAGCATGGTCGGCCACAGGCAGCTTCCCGTGAGACCCGTGGCGATGGCGGCCGCGAGCCGCAGGCCGGACCCTGGCGCGAAACAGGCCACAACAAAGAGTACGGCGGTAACCCAGCAGCAGGCGCGCATCAGTACAACGCCGGCTACGCGATGACCAATCAGCCCGGCCAGAATGCGACCCAGCGCCATGGCCACGGAGAAGAGCAGCAGGCTCATGCCCGCAACCCATGGGGTGAACCCGAGGTCCACCTCCGCATAGGCGGGCAGCCACTGCGCCAGGCCCAGCTCGGTCGCTCCCGCGAGAAAGATCGCGGCCACGGCCACGAGGAAAAGCGGTATCCGCATGAGTTGCCGGAGCGGCAGACGCCCGTCTTCATGGGCCACGAGAGCGGGGAGGGTCATCCGGGTGAAGCCGGCGGCGACGAGAAGCGGAATGGCGATCATCCCCAGAGCTATCACGCGCCAGTGCACACCGAAGCGCAACGCAGAGGAGGCCACCAGCACCGTGGCGACGGCGCCGATGCAATAGAACGAATGCAGCCAGTTCATGGCCGACGAACGGCGATGAGGCTGCAGAGCGCTCACGATGGGGCTCAGCACCATGTCCAGCACGCCCGCTCCGCCGCCCATCAGCGCGACCGCCACGAGCAGCGTGCCATAGCCGGGGGCGCGCCACGTCAGCAAGAGGCCCGCCGCGATCAGAAGATTGCCGCCGATGGCAAAGGGCTTTGCCCCGAAACGATCGGCCAACGGCCCGGTGACGAGGATGCCCGCCATGAGGCCGACGAACGTGATCGCGCCGATCCGTCCGAGTTGTTCGTTCGAGAGCTGGACGGCGCCGCCCAGGTCGGCGCGTAGTGTGGTCAGGAAGACCGGCATCAGGTTTACCGCCACGGCCAGACTCATCATGGCGGCATAGCTCAGCCCGATGCTGAGCCGGACAGAGGCGTTGTTTCTCGTTGACATTTCTGATCCCGCGGATGGCCGAACACGATCTGCTAAAGTCATGCTTGAGCCTGCGGCGATTAACGGCGCACCTATTATACAGTCGCCGAAGAGCAAAGGGAGCAGAACAGGGCGACCTCTCTAACAACTTTCGCGCCCCTTCAAACCGACCCCACCGCAATCACCCCGTAGATATTGGTGTCCAACGCACAGGCTGACGGAGGTTAGAGCCATGCTGCGCCCATCCTGACCCTCGTACTGACCTCTGTACTGTCATCCTGTAGGAAACCGTAGATAACGGTAGCGAACCGCTGATAGGCGCGCCCGTCGTGCCCCCGTCGGCCGGTTTGCCCCAACCTTAGCCCAAATAGAAAGATTGACCACGGCTGGCAACCGTGGTCTATCTGTCAAAATGGTCGGGGCAACCAGCACAAGTTTGAACCGTCGCGGGTCGGCGTTGGGCCTTTTCTGTCGGTCTTCTTGACATCTTCTGAACCGTATCTGATTACACCGCAGCGCCTTATAGCACTCTCAGTATGATGCAGTTCGGCCAATGGCCACTGGACAGCTCAAACTTGGCCTTGCCTGAGTCCAGGTCGGCCCCTCGCCCATAGCAGAATGCCCCTGCTGGTTTCCCTGCACTCTTTTCTATCCCGGCGAATATTTTTGAGCGAGTGGTGACAAATCGGTAACATTTTCTCGCTAGACTCGGTCGTGGATCAGGTGACCGGGTTTTTCGCGAAAGGAGCAAGCGATACATGCGCGATAGATGGCTATCGTGGGCCTGGCAGCGGTGAACTTCTCGGCAGTCCGCGCGGATACGTCGGTGGCGCAATTGGAGACGGGCATCTTCCGGCAAGTTTTCCGGCTTTTGCTTGAAAGGGCTTCACATGAGATCGAGACATTTCGTGGCGGCGGCGGTGGCGGTCGGTTTCCTGGTTGCCCTTGCGGCTAACACCTGGGCTGCTGTGCCGGAAGAGAAGCCAGGACAGGACGCTGCTAAAGCCGCGGAAGGCGCCAGTAATCTCACAGAGATGAGCGGAACGAAAACGAGCGAGTTGAACGCAATTCTGAGGCAAGGGCCCGGACAACCCGCGTCGCAGGAACTGATCGCAAAGGTGTTGAAAGAGAACAGCCCATGGCTTAGGCCGGCGTTGAAGAGCCTCGCATATACGTTTTCAATGGCGTCCACGGGCAAGAACCTCAAATGGGAGGCCAAAGTGGCGTACACCGCGCCGAACGACGTAACCATAACTCTCCCCGAAGGGAAAACCTGGTATAGCGGCAAGGCGAACGACAGTCGGCTGCGCGCCGTTATTCAAGGCGTGACCTTCTCTGGACCCATGCAGAGATTTCAGGCAGCCCCTCAAAATTATGCCGTCTCTATGATCGGTGAAGAGGCGGTGTACGGCAGGGATGCCATGGTGCTGCACATCAAGTTCAGCGACCATCCCAGCGAAGACGCGATCCAGCGGCGGGACGAACAGCTGAAGCCGCTCGCCATGAGGTCCAAGTATGACTACGAGTTTCTCCCGGTCGAGCAGCAAATCGGGGGAGAAAAGCGAACTGTGATCGAGCTGAAGTGCCTCCATGAGGAAGGGCCCGGCTGGAAGGCGCTCCTGGCCGCTTACCATGCGAATCCCTCGCAGATCAAATGGGGTGGCAAGATCATCACTTCAAGCATCCGCGTGTTGCAAGGCAAGACTCGCCCCGTTATTGTCTTGGATGATGATCCAGAGTTCACTGAGCAGAGCCCAGTCACCTCCACAAGCTTTGACGTCGGAGAAAACAATCTGACGAACAAGTTGATTCTGGCGGAAGGCGAGCGGCTCCTGGACGAAGCATTATACCGCGAGCTCAAGGCCAAGACGCCCTGGTATTTGCGGATGGAGGTTGGCTGCGGTATCTGGGGTACTTGGTATGGATACCAAGGCAACGTTGCGGAAATTGATCAAGTTTGGATTGACAAGGAAACCGGCAGCGTACTTCGAGAGGAAGGTTTTTCTGATGAGGGCAAGTGGCAATTTGTTTTCGAATACGGCGATTGGGAGGTGCTCCCAGTTGGAGGAAGAGCGCCGAGGCACGTTATGGTTACTCTGGCTCCCAGCAGCACTGGCGGCCTTGGGGTTTGGAAATTCGACATGAGGTTCACTACGTTGGGCGGAAAGGCCTGGCTGCTGGATCAACTGGCCCAGTCTTTCGGCTCGGAAGGAGTTAGCGTTACGGCAAGGGTGTCGGATGTAAGTGCAGCGGCCGAAGAACCCATGTAGGGCGACGACCTACCGCTCTCGACCCTGGCAGTAGTGCAGAAGGTCGCGCTTCTGGTTTTCCACGGTCTGGTCGGTCGTAGATGCGCGGGAGCAGATCGCACATTTCGGCTTCGAAGCTCGACTTCGGGGCGACAGGATTTGAACCCATGACCTCCAGCCCCCCAGTCTGGAGGCGCAACGGCGTTAGTCTCTGCGGCGGCGAAACTTACGACTGGCGCAACATGGCCTGCTGACCACCGTACTGTCACGCATACACGGCCCTTCGTAAACCGCCTTCTTCGCAGCAGTCGCAGGGCCTCGACGGTCGCCTCGGCCTTCGCCAGGCCAGCCTTCGCATCCGCGAGCGCTGTGGAGAGGTTTTCGGCTTGACATCGACGTTCTGATATGTTATTTCGATTATTAGCTAATAATGCACAGATACTGGCAGTGATTCCGGACGAATGAGATGAACAAGGTCTACGTGGCCCTGTCCGACCCGACAAGGCGGAAGGTTCTCCAGTTGCTTCGCAAGCGCGAGATGACAGCGGGCGAGTTGGCGAAACATTTTCCGCTGGCCAAGCCGACCCTCTCGCGGCACTTTCAGGTGCTGAAGGAAGCCGACTTGATTTACGGCCGCAAAGTCGGAACCAGCGTAATTTACGCACTGAACCTCTCAGTGCTTGAAGAACTCATGTTGGACTTCATGAACAAATTCAGACTTGAATTGAAGGCAGAGGAGCACCATGAGTGAAAACGTAAACGAACTGGAAGATGGACGGGAAAACGAGCCGCGAATGTCGGTCAAGCCACTGCTTAAAGTGGCAGGAACGGTGATCGTTTTCATGTTCATTCTCTCTGCGTGGGCGTGGTGTAAATTGCCCGCAGATGCGAGAGTGCCCGTGCATTGGGGAATTTCAGGGACGCCGGACCGATACGGTGGCAAGCTCGAAGCCTTCGGTGTGGCACCACTGATTGTCCTTGCGGTTACCGGACTGTTTTTTCTGATTCCGCGCATCGACCCGCGGCGTTCCCACTTCGCCGCGTTCCGACGGCCCTATCTTCTCATCGTGTCTGCTTCGCTGATCTTTCTCGCCGCTGTTCATGCCTTTGTTGTCGCATCGGCGCTCGGAACGCATCTGAACATGAATTTTCTCTGTTTCATCGGCGTCGGTGTGCTGTTTGTGGTCATCGGGAACTTTATGGGCAAGCTCCGGAGCAACTGGTTTGTTGGCATCAGAACGCCCTGGACGCTATCGAGTGAGTTCACTTGGCAGAGGACCCACCGCGCCGGCGGACCTGTCCTTGTCGGAAGCGGCCTCGTCTGGATCGCGGTTGGTCTGTTGAATGCCGGTGAACTGGGAGTATTTCTGGCACTTGGCGTCGCACTGGCGTCCGCGCTGGGTCTTGTCGTCTACTCCTATTGCGTTTGGCGACGCGCTCCCGACAGGGGGAAGGAAGAAGACCGCCCTGCGTGACTACCGGCAGGAATCATTTCTGCTTCTTTCGCCGCCGCAGGTTTTGAGGAATGGCACAACTATGACCAGACAATGGCTCAGCGCCGTGCTGACGCTCGCAGTTATTGGACTCGTCCGGCAGTCCGAAGCCGCAGAACCTGCCCCGCCAGACGCCAGGGCCGCGTCGGCCGCCCAATTCGTGCAAAACATCGTGACGGCAAAGTACGCAGATGCGGCGTCGTGCTTTGATACCGCGATGGCACAGGCGATGTCCCCTGAACGGCTGAAGCAGATGTCGAGCTCGCTGATCCAACAGTGCGGCGCTTTTCGTGAGACTGGAGAGACTCGCTCGGCGCAGGAGGCCGGATTCCAAGTCGTCTTCGTCGCCTGCAAGTTCGAAAAGCAGACACTCGATGCTGAAGTTGTCTTCGACAAAGACGGCAAAATCGGCGGTCTTTGGTTTGGCCCTCATATAGAATCCCGCCAGTCACAATATTCGACGCCCGACTATGTCCGTCCGAACCTTTTTGACGAGCGCGAAGTCACAGTCGGCGCGGGCGAGTGGAAACTTCCAGCCACGCTGGCGCTGCCAAAGGGCGAGGGACCATTCCCGGCCCTCGTGCTCGTTCACGGCTCCGGGCCGAACGACCGGGACGAGACGATCGGAGCTAATAAACCCTTCCGCGACCTTGCCCTCGGCCTTGCGTCTCGAGGAATCGCCGTCCTGCGCTACGACAAGCGGACCAAAGTTTACGCCGCCCAAATGGCCGCGAGCAAGGATACCTTGACCGTCAAGCAGGAGGTACTGGATGATGCGATGACTGCTGTCGCGCTGCTCCGGAACACACCCAAAATCGCCCCGACGCGGATCTTCGTGCTCGGCCACAGCCTCGGCGGGACGCTGATTCCGCGCATCGGGAAACTGGACGAACATCTGGCCGGTTTGATTGTCATGGCGGGGACAACGCGTCCGCTGGAGGACGTTATCCTTGAACAAACGGAGTATTTGAGCTCGCTAAACGGAGCACCTTCGGTCGAAACGCAAAAGTATCTCGCCGAGATACAGCGCCAGGTCGCTGCCGTAAAAAGCCTCGCGCTTTCGGCCGACACTCCCGCCTCGACGCTGCTGTTTGGCGCCCCTCCTTCGTATTGGCTCGACTTGCGAGGCTACGCGCCGGCTGAACTGGCAAAAACCCTGAGTCAGCCTCTCCTTATCCTCCAAGGCGGAAGGGATTATCAGGCTACGAAGGCCGACTACGAAGGCTGGGCGAAATCGCTCGCTGACCGGCCCCGCGTAACGTTCAAGTTGTATCCTGACTTAGACCATCTCTTCATGGAAGGAACGGGAAAGAGCACTCCAGCTGAGTACGATAAGCGTGAGCCGGTCGCTCGAAAGGTGATAGACGACATTGCCGCTTGGATTGCAACACAATGAACCTTCATCGCCTCCAGCCTCCGGCGGTGCACGCGGTTTACGAAATTCCAGGGACAGAAGTTCTGTGAGACCATCCATATGCCTTTGGATCCTCATTGCTTCGTTCAACGGGTTAAACTGCTTTCTTCGCAGCAGCGACTAGGCTCTCGACGCTCGCCTCGGCCGCCGACTTGAGGTCGGCGATTTACTTATTCAGGGCGTCTAGAACGATAGAGCACGGCTGACAACAGTAGTCAACCGTGATCAACTGGTTGAGGCGACAGCACAGTGCTTGAACTTTTCGCCGCAAATGCCAGGAAACTCGACCTCGGCATTCAGCAGCTTATCCTTGCGATGGACGCCGCGGAGGGTGGCTGGAGAGAACGATTTGACACGCCTCGGACCGTTCGCAAGTCGCTTCCGTTTTAAGCAAGCCCCGAGCGTTGCAAGTTTCTGACAAGGAAGCAGGGCATCATGCTACCCTCATCGCCCGCGGACAGCACGAACGGATGAAGACGCGTTCCGGCAGCTTAGCGGAAGCGGCGTCGCACCCGCATTGAAAAGCGCTCTCGCAATTTCCTAGTTGACACTCAACCTGTGGCGGACTAAGATTTTCGTAAGGGCAATGGGCGCGCTGGGGCGTGCCCGAAGAACCACTCCCAGGCGGGCAAGAGGAGGTCTGTGTTATGGCTGCACGAACCGCTCACAGTACGTTCGGAAACCCTGTGTCGCGAAAGGCATGGCTGGCGAAGGCGGCGAAACAGCCGATGGTGCTCGAAACGGTTGATCTCGGACCGCTCGGGGCCGAGGACGTTGAAGTCGCTGTCGAACACTGCGGCTTGTGCCACTCCGATCTCTCCGTTTTGAACAATGACTGGGGCTTCTCGCAGTACCCCGCGATTCTTGGTCACGAGGTCATCGGCCGGGTCGCGGCCGCAGGTCCGAATGCCAAGGGCCTCAAGGTCGGACAGCGCGTCGGCGTCGGCTGGAACTCGGGAAGCTGCATGCACTGTCGCCAGTGCATGTCGGGAAGCCATCACCTTTGCCCGCAAGTGCAACCGACCATCGTCGGTCATCGCGGCGGGTTCGCGACCCACATCCGCTCGCACTGGGCCTGGGTCATCCCGTTGCCGGAAAAGATGAACTTCGCCGAAGCCGGGCCGCTCCTGTGCGGGGGCGTCACCGTCTTCGCGTCGCTGACGATGTACGCCAGGCCGACCGACCGGGTGGGCATCATCGGCATCGGCGCGGCGGGACTTGAACCCGCGACCTCCAGACCCCCAGTCTGGCGCACGACCCTACGTTAGTGCCTATGGTATAGGGAGTTACGATAGGCGGAGCATGTCGTACTGACCACTACACTGTCATGCCGACGCAATTCCACACCTTGCCCTTCTGCGCGCGCAATGGTAGATTCTCCCGTGCTCGGAGGATGGAGATCACGTCGATTACGCGCCGCGCTGTCGATGGTCAGATGGAAATCATGTAAGGTGAAAGGCCCCTTGCGACTGCGGAATGTAACATTCGCCAATTGGCTGCAAAGTCATGGCGAGAAGGATCCCGAAGAGCGATGGCTCCGTGAACTCTATCCATGGCCCGTCCTGGCCCAGGTAGACTGTGATGCGGCCCAGGTCGGACGAATACAGCGAATCGTCTACGACGGCGTCGAGTACGACGCAGAATTGAAAAACATCAGCTGGCAGCCAAAGCACGGCACCTACAAGTATCGCCTTCGGGTGGAGTGCGAGGGTCTAGGCTGGCATTCGCGCTCGTTCTCTGACGAGTTTGATATGTGCGGTACGTCAGATGGCGCCTTCGTCACCCTCTTTCATGCCAAGACCGAAGAACCGCTCGAGAAGATGGCCAGGGCTTTCTTCGGGCGCAGATGGGCCGACCTCGACGCCGATGCCTTTAAGACACTCGCTGTGTCTCGGTTTCTCGCAGCCACCGTTGTGGGACAGGTTGCCGAGGAGGCGTTCAAAGGTATTCCGTTGACGCACTATCCGAACGCTCGGCTTATCGGCGGCACCGCTCCGATGTTCGCTAGTGGCACTGACCTCTGGATCGGTTACAGGTTTTTTTCGGAAGATGCGTACCACTGGGCAAGGCACAGCACCGGAACGGCGGTCCGTGTTGTCGCCCTCTACTTCGCTGATACAAAGTATCAGTTCCGGACCGACCTGCCTCCTGGCACTGAGGTTCAATCCATCGCACAGCTTGACGCAACCGCGCTTGGTGGGAGGCATGAGGATCTTATTCGCGCTCTGCTGCGCGGGCTTGAGTTGCCGACCGAAACTCGCGATCCGAAGCAGCTTGAGCGCATCGTCTTGGGGCACACCGAAACGCCATTGGTCTCTGTCACGGAGGCCGACGTGCACGAGGCCCTCGCTGCGCTCAAGTGTCCATGCGGTTCAAAAGCAGAACTCCGCTACCAACTAGCCGCAGCGGTCGTTCTCAACGCGTGGATTGAACGTGAGCGGCGGCTTGGGTTTTCTCAGCGGAAGAAGTTCTACGCCTTCAAACAGAAGGTTGAGTTACTCGCGGCGTGGGTTACCGAGGCGAGTCCTCGGGGAGTGGAATTGTGGGCAGAAGTACTATCACCTTCCGAGGCACCACTCCTCTTCGTGCGTATTGACGATGTGGATTTCAGTTTTCACGCTATCCCAATCGCACGCCGCCTGCTCGCCTCCCGTTCTGAACACCCCACGTGGAAGGGGGTGCGGTTGAAGCCAATCGCGCCGCTCGTGCTGGCATGGGCAAGAGGACTGCGAGACTCTCCTGCTGCGAACACAGCCGACGGGTAAGCACGGTTAGTCACCACGCAAGTCACCATGCAAGTCACCACGCAAGTCGCAGTTGTCCTCCGTCCCGGCGCGGAATGTCGGCGGCGTGGGCCGAGGTGTCAGAACCGTGGGCGCGACTTGCTTAAATAGGCCGACTTGACTACGGAGTCAAGTCGTGGTATCGCCTGATCAGGTCGCTCAACTCGCGCTCTCCTTGAACCCGTGGCCTCAGCGCCTGTAGAATACTCGCGTCGCTGGCCGGCGCAGGCAGGGCAGCGGCATGGGCGGTCAGACTTATTCGACCGCAGCCATGACGTTGAACAAGTACTGATTTGAAAGCGGCCACTCGCAGCCATGAAACTCAATGATCTCAAGACTCTCGCAGTACACGGCGAATCGGAGCGCTTGGAGTTCAAGCGCACCACGGGCGAGATGAAGGAAGCCATGCAGACGCTCTGCGCCTTCCTAAACGGTTCCGGCGGCGACGTACTGTTCGGCGTCCGAACTGATGGCACGGTTGAAGGTCAGGAAGTCTCCGATCAAACGCTGCATGAGGTCGCGCAGGCCGCCGACCGCTTCGAGCCTCCCGCCCACCTTTCAATTCGACGCGTGAGGGTGAAGACGGGCCGCGAAGTGATCGCCGTCACGGTCGATGGAGGATTCAATGCCGGGCCGTTCACGTATGAGGGACGCGCCTACGAGCGCGTGAGCGCCACGACACGGCGAATGCCGCAGCCCAAGTACGAGAAGCTCCTGCTGGACCGCGCCCACAGCAAACGCCGATGGGAGAACGAACCTGCCGAAGGCGTTGAACTCCGGGACATTGACCGCGACGAGGTCTTTCGCATCGTTGAAGCCGCCAAATCCGTGGGGCGTCTCATCGGTCCCGTCGGCGCTAAACTTTCGGACGTACTTGACCGCCTGAAGCTGCGCCGGGATGGAATGGTTCTTCAAGCCGCCGTGGTGCTCTTCGGAAAAGAGTTCCTTCCAGACTACCCGCAATGCGAATTGCGCATGGCGCGTTTTCGCGGGACCGACAAGACGGAATTCCTTGATCAGCGGAATCTTCGCGCTCCCGCGTTCAAGCTGATCGAAGAGGCCCAACTCTTCTGTCAGAGGCACTTCCCGCTTCCGGGCAAGATCGTTTCGGGCAGGCTCCAGCGCGTGGACACGCCCCTCATCCCCCCGGACGCCATGAGGGAGATTCTCGTCAACGCCCTGATTCACCGCGACTACTCTATCGCGGGCGGCGCGATCTCTCTCGCCATTTTCGACGACCGCGTGGAGGTGTGGAGCGCCGGGACGTATCCGACGGGGATTACACCCGACAAGCTCAGCAAGTCGCACCAGTCTGTTCAGCGCAACCCGATCATCGCGGACATTTTTCACCGTGCCGGTTTGATCGAGAAGTGGGGGCGTGGGACCAACCGAGTCATCGAAATGTGCCAGCAGGCCGGGATTGCCACGCCGAAGTTCGAGGAGATCACCGGGGCGGCAGTCGTGACCTTCAATGTGAATGTTCTTGGAGCACAGCAGACCGCCGGGCATGCGAAGGCCCAAGTCGGCACTAAGTCGGCACTAAGTCGGCACCAAGTCGCGATTCTAGAGGCGTGCCGTGCCGAGCAGCCGCTCGTGCAGTTGCTGCAGGTGGTCGGACGCACCGACCGCACGAAGTTCCGCAACCTCCTCATCCGGCCTCTGCTCCAATCCGGTCTTCTGCAACTGACCGTTCCCGAAAAGCCGCAAAGCCGTATGCAGCGATACCGCCTGACCCCAGCAGGGGAAGCAGCCCTCAGGGAGACCAGCAACGAGTGACAGCGGCGGGGCGGTGTAATCGTTGCGCGGCTCACGTCACAGACGCAGAAGCGCCCGACACCTAATCCGTCTTTGCACAAGCGATCCAAACCAGGCATCGCCAGACGGAATGGAGGGAGCACGATGGACGCACGCATTGCTCAGTTGAAGACGCCGGAGGAGTGTGATCCGGCATTCAGACACGTTCACCCCAGAGGCATTCTCTCGTTCGGAGGAGCGCCTCCGGGCGTGGTCCAGCACTACACCCGACAAGCCCGCCTGACCACTTACGGCACGCGCTTGCTGCCTGCCGCCTCCGTCAGGCGTCCGATTTAATCGCAGTCAACGCTGGTCTATCTGATCAACTGGTCGGGGCGGCCGGACTTAAACCGGCCAACAATGATCGTGTCGGTGCGCCAAGAGGCTGGCGTCATGCGCGACGCGCAGTACGAAAGGGCCTCGCCGGTAACTTCGTAGTGCGTTCTTGATGACAGAAGCGATAGTCCGAACAACGGCCGAAGTGTTACAGGAATACCTGCCGCAGTTTGTCCGGGTTTTCCTTCAGTTCTTGAGGCGCCCCCTCATAAACGACTTGGCCCAGTTTGAGGCAGTAGACGCGATGGCATATCTCCAGCACTTCACGGACTTTCTGTTCCACGACCAAGAAGGTTACGCCGTTGTCACGGTTGAGTCTTTGGATGCATTTGAGAGCATCTTTTACCAGGGGCAGCGCAAGCCCCAATGAAGGTTCGTCGAGCAGGAGCAGGCGAGGAGACAATATCAGCGCGTTCGCAAGGGCGAGCATCTGCCTTTCGCCCCCAGACAAGGTTTCCGCTCGCTGGCAAAGGCGTTGCTTCAGAGCGGGGAATATTCCCAAAGCACGGTCCAATCCTTCCTCCAATTGTCCCCTGTCTGGAGCAGTGATTCCGGCAATTTCAAGATTCTCTCGCACTGTCATGTCGCTGAACACCCGGCCCCCCTGTGGTACATACGCCACGCCAGCGCGAAGCAGGGCGCTCGGTCTCGCGGAGAGCAGTGGCTCGCCATCGAGATGAACTTGCCCATACCACACGGGAATCAGTCCAAAGATCGCCCTTAACAGCGTTGATTTCCCAGCGCCGTTGTGGCCAATCAAGGACACGATCTCGCCAGAAAACACGGTTGCATCGACTCCATTAAGGACCTGCTTCTTGCCGTACCCGGCAATAAGCGCGTTTACTTCCAGTATTGGAGTCATGATGTCAGCCAAGGTACGCCTCCATGATCTCCGCTCTACCTAGTACGTCATGCGCCGCGCCTTGGGCAATGACCTTGCCCTCATCCATCACAATGACCAGATCCGCAATTCTTCGCACGGCTTCAATATCATGTTCAACAAGGACAATACTCTTGCCGTTGGCACTTAGCCTTCTCAATAGTGTTAGGATGTTGGCAACCATCTCTGGTGCAACACCGGCTACAGGTTCGTCCAGAAGGAGAATGTGCGCCTCAGTCGCCAAGCAACAGGCAAGCGTCAAGAGTTTCTGCTGGCCGTATGACAGTTCGCCAGCCGATGTGTTTGCCAAATTATCGAGGTCAGCAAAGTGAAGGAGCCGCATCGCCTCTTGCTGATTGTCCGCCTCCTCGCGAGCCACTCCAAAACGCAGCAGCGCGGGCAATAAATGTTCGCCACGCTGTCTGGGCCGCGCGAGAAGCACGTTCTCCAAAGCGGAAACACGGCCAATCAGCCGAAGGTTCTGAAATGTGCGCGCCACGCCCATCAGAACAATCCGATGCGGCGGGAGGCGAGTCGTCTCGTGGGAGCCCAGAAAACACCGACCTGCCTCGGGCCGGACGAAACCCGTCAACACATTCAGCAAGGTCGTCTTACCCGCCCCGTTTGGCCCGATGATGGCGGTGATACCCGACGCGGGAAACTCCAGCGTTACACCTGAGACTGCGTGGACGCCATCGAAGGACTTGAATAGTTTTTCACATCGCAACGCATTCATCGTTGATCATCGCCCAAAACTGTATCGGCCAACCAGTCCTCGTGACCGAAACATCATCATAACCACCAACAGCGCGCCGTAGAATATCTGGCGGAGGTTAGCTGCGACAGAACTTGGCATGCCGACAAGCCGCAGCGCTTCAGGCAACGCAACAAGAACAACCGCGCCGATCAAAGGCCCCCACGCGCTGTCCGCGCCGCCAATGATCACCATCGAGATTACAAGAATAGATTCCATGACGGTAAAGCTAGTCGGATCGATGTAGGAAATGTAATGTGCGTATAGGCTGCCCGCCGTCGCCGCGAGCGCAGCACTGACTGCAAAAGCCGTGACCTTGAACCGAAGCGTGTTCTTGCCAAGTGCCTTTGCAAACACCTCGTCCTCTCGAATGGCATGGAGCACGCGGCCGAACGGCGATGACGAAATCCTGTGAACAACGAAATACGCAAAGGCTGCGAAGATTCCTGCCAGAAGGAGAAAGTCCCAGTGCGAGTTCACCTGCCAGCCGAAGATGGCGGGATGGGGAATGCCTGGAATGCCGAGCGGACCCCGTGTGAGGTTCATCCAATTGTTAAATATGCTGAATAAGATCATCTGGAACCCAAACGTCGCGATCACAAAGTAATCGTCGTGCAAGCGAAGGGAAGGCAGCGAAACCACGAAGGACACAACGCATGCGAACCCCATACCGGCAAGCACCCCAACCAGAAACCCGGCCCCGCACTTGACTGCCAGCAACGCCGACGTATATGCTCCGAGTCCGTAAAATGCGGCATGGGCAATTGACAGGAACCCCGTCCGCCCCACCAGCAAGTCCAGTGATATTGCCAAGATCGCATAGATCATGGCGAGAATCATGATGTGGGTCAGGTATTCCATCCTACACGGTCACCTTATGAGCCGCTCTGCCCAGAAATCCTTGAGGTCGGAGAAGTAGGAAGAGGAGCAGAATCGAAAAAGCAACGGCGTCTTGCCACTGTGACCCAAACATCCAGCCCCCGTAGTTCTGCGCCAACGAAAGCAATACTGCGCCCAATGCGACACCCCAGGCACTCCGATTTCCGCCAAGCACCGCCGCGACGACACCGATCATAAAGGGATGCATGCCCATTCCCGGAGTGACACCCGTGTCAACAGCTAAGGCAACACCGGCAACGCCAGCGAGTCCGCCGGACACAGCAAGGACAACCAAGAGGACTCTTCTGCCTGGAATCCCCACAATCGCGGCGTACTCCGGGTTGTCGGCGAAGGCCCGAATCATTCTTCCGATTCGGCTTTGCTGAAGCATTAGATGCAGGAGGGCTACACACACTATCGCGGAGAGAGCGGTGAGCATCTGCACCAAAGTCAAACGCACTCCGAACAGCCCCACGCCTTCGAGCACCGGTCCAGTCTGAACAGTCTGAATTCGATCTCCAAAGACTAAGGACAATACATTCTGGACTACCACGTAAGTGCCGAGCGACGCCAAGAGCATTGTCAGAGGCGTTGAGGCGAACCGACGAAGTGGCCCGAAAACACATGCATAGAGCAGCAGGCTTACGGTGATGCTACACATCAGGGCCAGCGCCAGACTTATGGGCCACGGAAGCCCCAATACGCCACGGAAGAGGTAAAGCCCGTATGCTGCGGTCGTAATGAGAATGCCGTGGGCGAAATTCAGGAAACCCGTGACCTGGTAGGCGAGCCCGAAGCCCAGCCCAACCAAAGCGTAGATTGAGGCCGCCAGAAGGCTGTTGGCGAGTATCTGAAGCATCTATTCTGAAGCCGAGGCGCTCGCCGGATTGTCGGCGCTGCCGGAAGCACCGCCACTCCCTCGAGTGCCTACAAGCTCTCGCTCCAATTCTTGGATCAACGGAGTCGGCAGGATTCCTGTCTGCTCGCGGAAGGGACAGAAGTAATGGCTTGAATACTGTCTAGCCTGGGTAAAACGAGACCAGATGGACCGTAGTGGCGCGGTCTTCACGCTACCAAGCCGCTCAAATGCGCCAGGACAATGATACACATCTCCACGATTGGTGACATAGAGGCCATTTCCTAACTGCGAGCATTCTAAACCGCCCATGAAGGGAGAAATATGTTCGAAAGGAATCCCGTGCTGCTTGTTGAATGCGTAGATTCGCTCATATAATTCACGTTTCTGCTTCAACGTGATGTCGTAATCGGTGTGGCGATAGTACGAGTCGCAAGGCATGGAAACGACCACGTCCTCATACACTTTGCACTTGGTCCGAAGGGCATAAATGTCCATAATCTCGTGTAGATTCCGTCGTCCAACGTTGACTTCGAGGCCTAGCCGGGTCGGCATATGCTTGTTGAATCCTACATCCATCAACAACTGAAACGCGCGATCACGAACCACCGCGTAGCCTGGACGGCCGACGATCTCATCCTGGAGATTCCTATCCAGGGCGTCCATCTTGATGAAGACGGACGCGCCGACCTTTTCGTGTAACCATGTGGCCAACTGCCTGCCATCTACACCGTGGAGATGACGACAGAGTTCATCGTTGCCCAAGACAGTGCCGGATGTGAAGAGGACCACAATGATGTTGTGTTGCGCAATGTATTCGAGACATGGAATGAAATCCTTCTCTTGCGTTATTTCGCCCCCACCAATAAGCTTGATGGACCGGACTCCTAGCTCTGCGGCTTGATCCACGACACTGTGCCACTGAGCGCCATCTAGCAACGGCTTCTTCTTGGCTGCAACCCCGTTATTGTCCCTGCTGTCAAAGTAGCGGAAGCAGTAAACACATTCCAGGGGACACGTGTCGCCCAGCTCGTAATCAAGCGTCAACATGTGCCCGTCACGGTTAGCGGCGGCAACTTCGCTTGGGCTAAAGAGCCATCCTTGTATCCCGTTGATCACATTGCTCATGGTCTATTAGCTTTCTTCTTACAGTGGAGCATCCACATGGCGTGCCGGTGGAGCTGCGGCAGATGCGCAACCTCGCCTAGCGGAGGGGTGTTAGCGGCTTCGTCAATGGCGAGCATTGATTGGTGAATGCTATGAAGTTCCACCACATATCTGCACTCAAGCCTTAAGTTCCCTCGTGCCGACAGCGGTTTCCCCGTCAGTTCGTAACATATTTGTGACAACTGATCGAACGAATAGCCAAAATACTTCACCCGCTCACCCGTCGGCGTCGTCCAATCCCGCCCATCCGGACGCGTGAAGGGATCAGCGTCAGAAGGAAAGAAATGTATCATTACACCGTTGTCTTCAAGTAGTTCCCAACACCGCACGAGCGCCGCCTTCAACCTTTCCGGACTGAGCAGATGTAAGAGGTGGTAACTGTGTATCACCGCAAAACGCTTTGCATTGTCGAATGAAGCACCTGCCTCATCTTTCCAGTCACTCGGGAGAATCGCAACGTCACCAAAGATAGGGTGTACAGCGATGCTGGGCGCGCCGTAGTGCGCCTTGAGTGAATTCAACTTCGGTAGACACTGTCTATTCATGTCCAGAACGTAAACCTCGATGGGCTGCCGTCCCTGCCTATGAAGGAAGTCTGCTATGCATAAGGCGTCTCGACCATATGCGCCGCCAACATCCAAAACAGGGCCATATGGGACACGACCGGTCCTGAGTTGTTCAATTACCTCCTCTCCGGCAACACTGGGTCCTACCCCATATGGGTACTCCAGGTAGGAGCGTGTGAAGTCAGTTTCGGTAGCCTCAGGAGCGCCGCCTTGCGGCGCATCGTCACCCGATTCAATCAGGCGTTCCGACTTGAGGTAGAGAAGGTTCAGGAACTGTTTCGTTGCCATCCACGGTTTGCCACAATCCTCTCCGTAACGCTGGGTGTTCAAGGTCTCGATAACATCGTCATGCCACGCCAATAGCATTTCGTTCGGGTCTCCACCGATATATGCGCCCAAACATCCTTGCCAAGCAACCGCTGCTTCCCCTCGCTTCTTCACGCCGATAGCAAAGAGATCAAGGGGGATATGTCGGTTGAAGAAAATGTCATACCAGTATCCGTCCTGTGCCAACGCAGTGCTATCAAGGCTATCTGGTGTCTTCATCGCTTTCACGAGCCGCCCCCAGGAACCGTCTTTGAAGCAATCGGCGAAAGCCGTATTGGCAAATAGCTCTTGCACCGCCGCCGCATTTAGGCGGAAACATCTCGCCGCCGAAGACTTAGGGTGATATAAGTTCACGAACATATCTTGTACGGAAGGTGGCGTGCGCTGCTCACCATCCTCTTTGTCTTCGCCCGACGGCGGAGACCACAGCCCGATTCCAGCCAGGCTGTCCACGTGAAGGACATCAACGAACTGGGGATGCTGCTCGTAACGCAGGCTATCCACCTCCTCCACGCGGCCAGCCATCCTATTTCGCCAGAGGTTCACCGCAGCCCTTGCCGAATCGTACACCCTTAGGACTTTTGCTGGCGTTGTGCGTGCTAGGCGCCATTCCGCCTCTCTGTAAATACTGCGCTTGTCACTTCGGGCACCGGCCTTGTCGTCGAGAAAGAGGCATACCCGCTTGAACTCAATGTTCTGCGAATGCATGGCAAAACGCCACATGTGGCCTCTGCCCGGCCCACCCATGTCATTGTGATGCACAGATCGCCTCGTCTTGTCGCGTGTTAGGTCCCATTGTGCGACCACACTGGGAAGGCCTCCTGTCCAACTATCCGGATTCAGATAGTGTTCGAGGAGCATTGGCAGCGTGGTTAAGTAGACTATCTCGATGTCGTCGCCATTGGCACTATACACTTTGTAGATATTCTCCGCCTCACTGTAGAGCTTATCAACGATCTGGGACATTGCGCCATAATTGGCGATAAGGTAATTCTGTCCAAACGGCATTTGAGCTTCATCTTTGAACGCTGATGTGCGAAGATGCTCAGACGCTTTTGCCAATGGATCATCTAGGGGGGTAAACCGCAAGCAACTGGTTGCCAAGAGCGTAGGCACGTATTCGGGATGCTTGGCATAACTGATGAGAACTGATGCGATACGGTCACGCAAAGAATTGATGGCCCCCTTTGCGCCATCGCTATCGGTGACGACAGCGGCGATGAACGCCCCTGCCTTCCTGACAGCAAGAGGTCGATCCGAACTGAGAACTCTCGGAAGTTCGCCGAAAAGCTCCTGTTCGGCACCTTGTCGAGCGTAGCGCCACTCCAGAATCTGCGCTTGCCGCTCGAGGCTCGCCCTTACCTGATCTATCCTCCTGGGTATGTCCTCTCCCAGTTCCTTGGCAATCCCGTCAATCCTACCTGCTACCGCCGCGAGCTTCTCATGTGTAGTGCCCATGTCTTCGACTTGACGAGCAACAATGTCCTCCAGCTTCTTAGCCTCTTCGAGAGAAGCATTGGCGATTCCACCGACCTCCGAAAGCTGCTTGTGATGCGCTTGGAGCCTTATGAATGCCATCACAATGAAATCGACCAGAATGGAGAGCAATACGACTACCGCCAGTTCTCCCGCCTTCTTCTTGAAGAAAACGAGCGCGAAGCCGTGGGCCCCCTCATACGTCTCAGAACTGCCGGCAGCTTCCGCCATGTACGCGACCATAACGCCGAGGAACCCAATTGCAAGGACAAAGAACCAAAGATGTTCATGTATGTTGGAGGAAATCTCGCGGAAACGCGGGAGGAAATGATGCCACACACAGAGGAACAGCGTGAGGGAGATCAGTAAGGCAGGGATCAACCAATTGTATCTCGGATAGAGTGCGCACGCGTACACTGCTGCTACGTAAACGAGAATAAATGAAAACAGTTGTGCAACCCGCAACAGAAACCGGCTAGTTGTCGGGGTCATATTGCAAACCACTTTTGCAGCACAACTCTTGAGGGATCACTTCTCACGGCAGAGTTCAAATTTGCCCCCACGCACTTGGTAAACGTAGAAGTCCTTGTCTACCTCGCCATACTGGTCGAATGACGTAATTCCAGTCACGCCCTTGTACCCTTTTACTTGGTACAGATGCTTCTTGATGTCGTCTGCGTTGTAAGCGGATTCTGAAAGCACTTTGGCCACGATCTTTGCCGTGTCGTAGGCGTAAGAGGCGTACACTGTGGGGGCTTCGCCATACTTGGCCTTGAAGCGTTTCTCGAAATCCTGGATGAGATCATCGCTCACGCCGTAGCCCAAGGCCATGAGAGTGTAATAGGAACCTTCTGCCGCGTTTCCCGCAATCTTGATAAGGTCAGGAGAATAGGACCCGTCACCGCCAATGAATGGCACAGTCAGCCCCAATTCACGCGCCTGTTTGAGAATCAGCCCCGTCTCACCGGCCTGTCCAGGAAAATAAACGAATTCAGGACTTGCTTGCTTGATCTTCTCGATAGCGGATCGGAAGTCCTTCTGGCTCGGTGCAAAGGCTTCATAGAACAGAACCTTGCCGCCGCTGGCTTCAAAAGCCTTCCTGAACTCAGCCGCCAAACTCACGCCGTACTCATCATTGACGTAGAAGACGGCGACCGATTTCTTCTTCAGACGGTCAAGTGCGAATCGAGCGGCGCTGGTTCCTTGCACGTGATTTGGCGGGACGGTCCTGAAGATGTAATCACCCGCGTCTTTGATGGCGTCAGCTGTGGCGCTGGCGGAGATCAGCACCACTTTGTTTCGTTCTGCAATCGGCGCGATGGCAAGTGTCACGCGGGAACTGAAGGCACCGATGATGACGGGGACTTTATCAACGCTGATGAGCTTGTTGATCGCCTGCGTGCCAATCCTGGCATCGATCTGGTCATCCTCGTAGACGACCTCGATCTTCCGATTTCCCAACATTCCGCTCTGATTGGCTTCTTCTATCGCCAGATCGACTCCCTGCTTCGTCTCCTTGCCGTAAGTGGCCACTTCGCCGCTCAGAATCGTGATACAGCCGATTCGAAGCCTACTCGGTGTCTGGCTCCCGTCTCTTGAACGTGTGACCAAGTACAAGCTCAGGCACACCCCCACGGCGAGCACTGCAAGTAGGGCAAGGATTCTTGTCCAGTGTCTCGGTTGCATCACACGTCCCTCCGAAAATGGGCGGGGACCGACAACGGCCCCGCGTACCGGTGATACGAACCGGGGGCTTCGCCGTCAAGCATCCTCGTGCGGCGACAGATCGTTCTGCGAAGAGGCGCGGAACTGAAGCGGTGCCTTGTCAGGGACATGCACCTCGTGGCACGAACCTGACATGGCGGCTTCCCGTCTGCCTGTTTTCTCTCAGGAAGTCTATCCGTGGGCAGGGTTTGCTGTCAACCCCTTGCTCGAAGTTCGGAGGTTCAAGGGGCCGTTACGAATCTGGGGCCGCAGGCGCATCGAGTTCAACGCATGAATATCGCAGAGAACCGCCCGGAAGGCGTCGTTCATGGGGAATGCCTCTGTCTGTAATGAAGCCCACTGGGGGCAATGCGATCACAGACTTCGGCACAACGCTGGAATCAGGCAAGGGGCGGCGTCCCAGGGGAGAGGGCTGTCAGCGTGTCACATCGACCATCGCGCCCCAAGGCCCGGTTCAAGAACGTTGACCGCGGGCAGGTCGCGTTGAACAACTTACGTCGTCAGGTTGACGCTCCAGTTGATGCCCCGGCCTGTACCGCTGGGGCGTCTCTCCGGCCACAGATCGGTGTGAGCGCTTGCCAATCGCAGCCCGCACCGTGAACGAACTCCGCCCACCGCCGGCGGAGGTCCCCAGGAGCAGGGCCGGCAAAATGCCAAGATGCCTCTCGCTCATTTCCGTCCCACCTCCATCTGCCGCCCTATTGCGCCGCCGTATGCAGGAGTCTACCACGAGGCACCCACAACCGCAAGAAGGCACACCCAGGCGATCCATCCTCTCGACGATCCGCTACGCGGCCCATTCCGCACGTCAGTGGTGCATGGTATAATCCGGCGGGACGGGGTAGCAACGGTGGCCCTCTGGGCCGCGCTCACATGGCCTGCCGCCCCGATTCCTTCTCCTTGCGAGATTGCGAAAGCGAGGCGCAACATGAGCACTCCCGCCGACGACCTGGAAGCCCTTGACCGCAGGCGGCGCACACTTGAGCTTTTCGATTTACGGAAGCAGCAACGCGAGATGATTGAGGAGGCGCGCAAGGACGGGGTTCGCTCTGACAAGCTGCTCGGTTGGCAAGACCTGGCCGCAATAATTGAGCGGCTGGAACGCGAAGGCGTCCCGCAGATCGGTCCACACGAAGCGCAGGAGCTTCGCATATTCTTTCACGGAAGAGCGGCGGTTCTGGCCGAAGGAACAGGGGCGGACCTGGAGGCGGCGGGAGAGGTCGGCGCGGCGTCCACCAGGCCGACGCAGCCGCCAACGGCAGACGATGCGGCAGAGACGGACGCAACGCCAACTTACCCGAAGATGGCCGCTACAAAGGACGGCAAGAACGAGCCGACAACCGAGACGAAATCTGGTGGAACCCATTCGACTTGGCAGACGATGGCCGAGATCGAGGGACAGGTCAAGAAGCTCGCACCTACCGACTACTCCATCCTACTGCTAGGCGAAACCGGCACGGGCAAAGAATATCTTGCCATGCGGATTCACAGCGAGTCCCAGCGCAAGACGGCACCATTCGTGGCGGTGAACTGTCCCTCGTTGCCCAAGGACCGGATTGACGCAGAACTTTACGGCTATGCGAGAGGAGCATTCACCGGCGCGGACAAACCCTACGTGGGGAGAATTCGGGAGGCCGCAGGCGGCACGGTGTTCCTAGACGAGATCGGCGACCTTCCCCCGGAGTGTTGGGGAAATCTGCTGCGGTTCCTCCAGAGCCGGGAGATAAGTCCGCTGCGCGACAAAGCGGAGACCGTGAATGTGCGCGTCCTGGCGGCCACGAACAAGCCAGGCCGCGTTCCCCCCGAAGGGTTGCATCGGTTCGATCATCAACTTTGCCTTCCACCGTTGCGGGAACGGCGGAAGGATATTCTGGAGATTGCTGAGGGTTTCTTTGAGTCGGCCAAGTCCAAGAACAACCGCGCCTCGCTGAGATTCGCACAGGCGGAGCGTGAGAAACTGGCAAGCGCCGATTACGATTGGCCTGGCAACATCCGGCAACTCGAAAAGGCGACCCAGCGGGCTGTTTTGCTCCATGCAACTGGCCGGGACGTGACGGCGCAGGAGATCCTCGACGCTGCGAAGGCTGTCGCTAACCTGGCATGATTCCTTCCCCCTTGGCGCAGCCGCCGGGATTCCTGGCATAACGAGCGCCATTCCTGGCACGCTGCCGCGATTCTTGGGCATGAATCGCCCTCCCGCTGGCGTGAAACCGCCGTTGCTTGGCATTTCAGCCTCGCCGCTTCGACCCTCTCCACATTAACCCATTCTCGTCATTGCACTTGTGGAACCGGCACGCCCATTGCGTATAGGCGAGATGTCCGATGTGGCGTGTTACACAGTCGCTTTGGAGGGAGGACAATGGTCGGGACGTCCGAACTTGTCGCAAGCCTTCGAGCCGAAGGGTTCGAGGTCAGCCACTCCTACCTGGCATACCTGCTCCGGGAACGAATAGTTGCTGCTCCGCCCAAAGGCCCAGGTGGGGTTCTGCTTTGGGAGCAAGCAGACGTTGAACGAGTCCGCAGTGAACTGCTTCGGCGCAATCGCGGGCCGCGGGGAACCACCTATGCGTAATCCCGGTCCTGCCCACAACATCCTTCCGCGTCTGCACGGCGTGAAGAAGACCCCGAACGGGTGGGAAGCGCGCTGCCCGGCGCATGACGACCAGCACGCTTCACTTTCCATCGGCACCGGTGAAAGCGGGCGCGTGCTGCTGCATTGTCACGCGGGATGCACTCCTGAAGCGATTGTGGCGGCCGTGGGGTTGAAACTGCCGGACTTGTTTCCAAGCAACGGTGCGGCTCCGAAGTTCACGCGCCCGACAGCGCCGAAGGACGAGGCTGAACCGCTACGCAACCTGGAAAAAGAAGCGGAGTTTTCGGTCAACTGCCGCGACGATTTGAGCGCCAACGAAGACGCCCTGGCCTACCTCTGGCGTCGGCGGGGTGTCGGGTGCCGGACGGCGAGTGACTGGGCCGTCGGCGTAACGGACATTCGCCGCGATTCCGCCGGCGTGATCGTCGGGGCAACCTGGACGCTGCCGATACTCTCACACGTTTCACCACGTCCACTTATCGGGGTCAAATTGCACCGCGACCCGCCCCGGCATGGACAGAGCAAGGGAGGCTGGCTCGTGCGCGGCGGCGCGGCGCTGTTCCCGCTGCCAGAAGCCCAACGCCTGCAACGCGGCGCGGAAATCATCCTGTGTGAAGGCGAGTTGAAGGCCCTGGCGTACATCGAGGCCGGTCTTGCGGCAACTTCGTCCACCACCGGCGCGGCGACGCGATGGACGCCAGACATGGCCGGCCGTTTCGCTGGCCTGACTGTGGTAATTGACCCCGACCATGAAGAATCGAAGGCGGCGCGGGATTTCGTGTCGAATGCGGCGCAGGCGCTGTGGCGCGTGGCTCGTTCGGTTGAGGTGTGCGAGATTCAACAGGAGTGCGAGGTCTCTGCATGAGTGCGCATCCGAAGGACGCGAACGATACCGCCGCCGTTGCCATTGCCGAAGGGCGCGATCCCCGCGAGGCGTTGCGGGAGCGAATCGCTAACCGAAAGCGCGCGAAGGGCGCTGGCGTTGCACAGGATGAGATGATGATGGACGCGGCGCCAACTCCCGTGCTCGTCTGCATGGCGGACGTGAAACCGGAATCCGTCCAGTGGCTTTGGAAGGAACGTTTCGCCCTGGGCAAGCTCGGCCTGATTGCCGGCGACCCTGACCTTGGCAAGTCCTTCATCACGCTCGACATGGCTGCGCGGGTCTCCACAGGGACCGGCTGGCCGGATGCGCCGGAACTCCGCACGACGCCGGGTGGAGTTGTGCTCCTGTCCGCCGAAGATGATCCAGCCGACACAATCCGGCCGCGCCTGGACGCCGCCTACGCTGACGCGCGACGCATCACGCTGTTGCAAGCGATCCGAGACACTGACTCCAACGGCAACGTCAAAGCTCGCGCGTTCAATCTCGCCATAGACATCGAGGCCCTCGAGAGCGCGATTGCGAGTGTGGAAAACTGCCGCTTAGTGATTGTGGACCCCATTTCGGCCTACCTGGGGAGGACGAAAAGCCACGAGAACGCAGAAGTCCGCGCCGTGCTGGCCCCTCTCGGAGAATTGGCAGCCCGGCACGGCGTCGCCGTTGTTGCGGTGACGCATCTTCGGAAGGGCGAAGGGCCGGCAATGTACCGCGCCAATGGTTCGCTTGCTTTCGTCGCCGCTGCCCGCTCGGTGTACGCCGTAGCGCGCGATCCGCAAGACGAAGCCGGGAAACGCCGCTTCTTCCTGCCGGTCAAGTGCAACCTGTCTTCCGAGCGGAGCGGCTTTGCCTACAGCATTTTGGCGGACGGCGGCGAGATACCGCACGTCGCATGGGAGAGCGATCCGGTCACAGTCGAAGTTGACGATGTCCTCGGCGGGGAAGCCAAACGACGCGGGCCGGCCCCCGAAGAGAGAGAGTCGGCGGCTGAGTGGCTACGCGAGGAGCTTGCCAACGGCCCGCGTCCCTCTCAGGAACTCTTCGAAGCAGGGAAGAAAGAGGGCCACAGTAAGCGGACGCTATGGCGCGCGAAGGCCGAGCTTCACATCCGGGCGCGTAAGGCGCGCTTTGACGGTCAGTGGACGTGGGAACTACCCGAAACCGAAGTGTGCCACGAAGTGTGCCAACCTACCCCTGACACTGATACACATGGCACACCTGGCATACATGGCGCTCTTGGGGAAAAACCCAATGAATACCCTATGCCTAATGACAAGTCCTCCGCGCGAGAGACGAAGAGTGCCAAGTTGTTTGAGACAGGAGACCACGATGCGTAGGAACTCCACCACGTCCACTTTCGTATCGCACACGGAGCGAGGGCTGGTGACCTGCCGAGCCAAGGCTATAGGTACTCCGCTGCCGGTCGGCCTATCAGCGCGTTGGCAAACCCATATTTTCACGAGAATTTGGGTTTTGGAAATTGGGCTGTTGTCTTGTCTTTTTCAGCATGCTGGATGACCTGACATGCGGACGCCTCAGAACCCTGAAAAGCTGAACCCGCTGGCCCTGAGCCGGCTGGACCTGGCCAGCATTCTTTCAAGGACTGGCATGGCGAAGTTGACGCCGGCGGCCATCGGCCACTGGCTGGACGCCGGATGCCCTCGCAATTCGGACAAGAGCTACAACATCGTCCACGTCTGCGCGTGGCTGGCCGGCAAATACGGGCAGACTCCATACAGGCCGAGCGCTGAGACGGACGAGGAGAAGAAGGAAAGCATCGGCCTTAAGCGCGAGCGGCGGCTTGCGGTGCGCCAGACGCGCCTGGAGCGGAAGGGACAGCTTATCGAGAAAGAGGAGTTCGAGCAGGAGTGCCATCGCCGGAATCACATGATGAAGAGCGGCCTGTTGACCCTCTCGCGCGTGCTGGTCCGCGAGATCGCGGGGCGGCCCGCGACTGAGATTCAGAAGATCATCGACGACCGGGTTCGCGAGCTGCTCATGGCCTACGCTGAGGGCTGGGACGGCCAGGGCGACGAGATACCGAAGGAGCCGAAGTCGTGAAAGCAAAACCGAAGCGTGATCGAGGTTACAGCCGTGGCGAGCGTTCCGACTTTCTGCCGCCAGAGGACCTTACGCCGTCGCAGTGGGCTGAGAAGTACCGCCGGCTGCCGCGCGGCCAGAGCAATCTCTCCGACCGATATAAGAACGCCCTGTCGCCCTACTCGACCACGATCATGGACCTGTGCGCGATTCCTGGGCTGGCGCAGCTCGTCGTCATCAAGGCCGCGCAGATCGGGGCGTCCGAGGCGCTGCGGAACGTCGTCGGGTGGGCGGCGCATCTTGTCCCGGACCCTGCCGGCATCGCCATGCCCGACGAGAAGAAGGGCCGCGCCATTGTTGACAACCGCATCCTGCCGCTTTTTCGGGGAACGCCGCCGCTGAAGAAGCTGATGACGCCACGGAGCGCCGACGCGACGAAACAACAGATCAAGCTCCAGAACGGTTTCATCTTGCACCTGATGTGGAGCGGCAGCGCGTCCAGCATGGCATCCGACCCGATGCGAATTGGAATCTGCGACGAGGTGGACAAGTTCTCGCCCTGGACGCACGGCCAAGGCGAGCCGGTCTCGCTGGTGCAGGCGCGCCTGCGGACCTATGGCGAGCGCGGCCTCCTTATTGCGGCCAGCACGCCAAGCACCCGGTACGGCCGCATCTGGCAGCTCTTTGACGACTGCTCCATCAAGGTCTACTTCTACGTCCCCTGTCCGCGCTGCGGATTCCGGCAACGGCTCCTGTTCTCGAACCTCAAGTTCGACAAGGGCGACAAGCCTGACCGCCACGACCAGGCCGACCACATCCGGCGGAACGCCTCGGCGTGGTACGAATGCGCCGGCTGCCACGGCAAGATCCTCGATGCGGACAAGCCGGCGATGTGCTGCGCCGGCAGATACCAAACCGACTATGGCGAAAGCGTCATCCTGGACGCCGCCGGCCGTGTCCACGAGTCCATCGAGAAGGTCGAGGCGTTCGCCCCCGGCACGAGCGTCGGCGTCCACATCTCCGGCCTCTACTGCCTGTGGCTTTCCTGGGCCGAGGTCGCGGCGCAGTTCGTTCTCGCCCAGGGATCGCGCGAGAAAATGTTCGCTTTCAAGACCGACACGCTTGGCGAGCCGTTCGACGAGCAGACCACGAAGCTCCACGCCGATGCCTTCACGCTTAAGGCGTCCCGCGCGAAGCTGCCGGAAGGCACCATTCCGAAGTGGGCGCCATTACTCTCCGCGACCGTGGACACGCAGCATCGGTTCTTCAAGGCGGTCGTGCGCGCCTGGGGACCGACAGCAGACGGCGGCGGGATGGAGTCCGCCCGCATCTGGCACGGGCGCATTGAAACCTTCAAGGACCTGGACATGATGCTGCTCGGCCGCCTCTGGCAGTACGAGGACAACGCATACCCGCCGATCCGCTTGCACCTGCTCCTGATCGACACCGGAGGCACGCAGCTTGAGAGCGAGGAAATCTCGCGCACGATGGAGGTTTACCGCTGGGTCCACGACCGTGTGCGCTGGAACGTCCGGGCGATCAAGGGGGCCAGGCGCGCGCACGGGGCCCAAGGCGCGATCCACATCTGGCCGGCGAAGGCCATCCAGCAGACCGGCCAGGGCTATACGGCGAAACACACACGGACCGACCTGACGCTGTGGATGCTGGACGTCCACCACTACGCGGACGAGCTGGCCGACCTCGTGAGTCGGGGACGCAAGAATGAAGCCGAGGAAATCTGGCACCTCAACACGCGCAACGATCCCGAATACAACCAGGAGCTGTCGAACTGCGTGAAGGTGGTCGAGCGCGTCGGGAACCACCTCGACGAAGTATGGCGCCCGGTATCCGAAGGCGCGGTGATCGACTTCTTCGACTGCGAGGTCTACCAGGTCGCCGCCGCGTACATGATGCAGGTCCACACGCTGCCGTCGCGCCAGGTCATTGAGAACATACGTCAGGAAGCTGCCAAGGCGGCCGCACCGGTCAGTCGCCCCAGCCAATGGGAGGAACGGCTCGACCCGGAAGAGGAGGAGTTCCGCCGCCTTCGAGATGGACGGCCGCCTGCGAACGACGCATGGACGCCGAAACCATTCAGATTGTGAGGCCGAGGGATGTTTGAGGTTCAGACTCCCATGCTACCGCTTAAAGCGCAGGAGGCCCGGACAAGCGTCCGAGCCTCCCGAAAAGGTGAAACGATGAACGTATCAGTCGGTCAGCGCAAACTGCCCACGGTCGACCTTCTTGAACCGGGCCTCGGCGCCCTTCTTCTGGATGTCCCGCAGGATGGAGCTGTAGAGCGTGGCGTCGGGCGTCTTGCCGGTCGTCTCCCACAGCTTCTTCTCCAGAATGACCTTCACGATGTCCTTGCAGTTCATCGGCTTGCCGGCGGCCTTCATGACCTGGATCGCGGCGTCCACCAGACCCAGGCGTCTCTCTTTGGCCTGGGGCGCGCCCTTTTCGCCCACGTTGCGCCCGGACGCGGCCTTGGTAGCTTTGGGCGCGGCGGCCTTCCCGCGCGCGCCGTGGGCGGCCTGGTGCGCGTTCGTGTGGTGGACGGCCAGGCGGCCCGCGTCGGCCACGGTGATCGTCTTGCCGCCTGCGGTCGTCACCGTGATCTTGCCCTTCTCGTCAACGGCCTTGACCGTCACCTGGACCGGGTTCTTCCCGACCTTCAGCATGTACGTCTCGCCCGCCTTCACATTCTCCAGCCTCATAGCACGACCTCCATTCTTGAGCCTACGTCGTCTCGGCCAGCCCATTGCCGGCCGCCATCCCCGCCCACCGCGCGGGTGGGCGGAAGAGCGGTCGTCTTAGGACTTCTTCCCTCGGCGCATCGCAGCCACGCGCTTCCAGACGAACTGCTCGTCCTGCTGCGAGAGTTGCGCCATGACCTCGACCAGGGACCTGCGCACGGCTCCCAGGTCTCCCACGTGGCCAAAGTGCAGACCGTCCTTCTTCGCGTACCCGGCATGCATCCTTGCCTCCTCGGCAATGAGCCGGAGCAACGTGCGGATGTCGTCCTGCGCCATGCGATAGGCGTCCTTCACGTCCACGTGCCCTTCGAAAGCACCGTTCGTCTTCCGCGTTCCCATCGAGACCTCCTATTCCGGGACCGTAACCCAAACCTCGCGGCCGTCCGCGTCCACGTGCCGATACCTCGCACCCCACTGCTCGCGGCGGGCCATGTCAGCCAGAGCGTCCATCGTCCTGGCCGTGGCGATCACGCCCTTGAGCGAACGCATGGCGTACAGGCGCTTCATGCGCGCCGGCCCTTTCACGATGGGCCGATAGATGTGGACCGTCATCCCCAGGTAGCCCCACGGGTTTCTCTCGTACTGGCCATTCATGTGCAGGGCAGCGCAGGGCTTCATCAGGCATTCTCCTTTCTTCAGGCGTCCAGCCAGCTTGATCTTCCCCTGGCGCACCATCGCGTGTTCGCCATATGTCGGGTGCCATCCGACGTAGGCGTAGGTGCGCTCGCCATCGTCCACGTAGACCTGGACGCGCCCGAACCGGCGAGGCAACCGCGCGTCCCGGGGCAGGCTGTAGACCTTGCCCTTTTTCCTTCGTTCGGCCCACCGTTTCTGCGTTGCGCTCATCCCGGCATCCTTTCTCTAACCCGATGCATACCAGCGTGTTACAGGACACATGAGGGCATCCTCTCGGCCGGAAAGCAAGGGGAAAATGCAGGATTCCGCATGCCGCATGTCGCGCTGCCATGCTGGGTTACGCCGAGGAGATGGAAATGATTCCTTGCGGCCTATGCGTGAATTGCCGGAACGGCGCGCCGGGAATCTGCCTGACGCCAGTCCGCGCGGTTGAGTCCGCGCCGGTCGGTGGGCCGCCCCGGATCGTCGCACGCTACTGCCGTTGCGGGAAGGCACTCTACGGCAAGCATCGGTTCTGCCCAAAGTGCCGGAAGATCCGCAACCGGGAAACTGGTCGGGCGCGCAAGAGAGTGTTCGACCGGCAAGTAACGAAAAATCGAGAAGGAACTCATTGAAAACATTGAGCGAAAAGAGGCCGTTTTCGGGGGGCTGGTACTTTGGTACTCGGTCCCGATTCTTCGTTACATTCGGCCGTAGAAAGAGTGATTAGAGGACGGCGCTTCGAGCCTGGAGGACAGGACGACGCCGCAGTGACCCAGATGGAAGGAGACCGAAAGATGCTTGACGGCACGGAGACGAAACCGGACACGCGGGAGGAGATGCCCAATTGCTCAGGTACTCACGAAGGAACAGGCAACAAAGGTGGGTGCCGGTGCGCGCCGGAAGCGGCGGCCACGCCGCTCTTGCTCGACGTGGCCGAGGTTGCCCGCCTGCTGACCTGTTCCAAGCCGCACGTGCGCCGTCTGGCCGATGCCGGGCGCATGCCGAGGCCGGTCAAGCTCGGGACGCTCGTTCGGTGGAAGCGCGCTGAGATCGAGCAGTGGCTGACCGCTGGCTGCCCGGATGCGCGTCGCAGCGCATTGGGGTAGGTCGGCGGAAAGCATGGAAGAGAGCCGGAATTCCTGCGGAATCCACTTGATTTCATGCCAAGAAGAATGGCTGTGATGTGGTCGGAAAGAGAGGTGCGGTATGGCAACGATTTTCCGGGAAAAATGGAGGCGACCGATCCCCGATGGCGCCCAGATCACCGAGCGCCGCGGGAAGAAGGTCGCGGGGTGGACCGACAGTCAGGGCAGAAGGCAGTCGGCGGAGCTGGACAAAGACGGTAAGCGAATCGTGTCCTATTACCCACACTGGTTCGCCCGTTACCGCGACGCCGACGGCGTCATGCGGCGCGTGTCGACCGGCTGCACCGATTCGCAGGCGGCGAAACAGTTCCTGGCGAAGATCGTGACCGAGACCGAGAAGGTTAAGGTCGGGATTATCTCGCGCGAAGAATCCCGCGTGGGCAGCCACTCGGACGCGCCGCTGGCGAGGCACATCGAGGACTACGCGACCCACCTGCGCGCCTGCGAGCGGAACGCGGACCACATCCAAGACACCCGCCGGGCAATTCTGCGCGTTGCGAACGACTGCGACTTCAAGCGCCTGCGCGACGTGCAGCGCATCAGGGCCGAGCGCTGGCTGCTGAAGCAGGCGGAACTGGGCATGTCCGCCCGGACGAGGAACACGTATCGGATCGCCCTCGTGGCGTTCGGCAACTGGTGCGTTCGGGAATCCCGTCTCCTGGCAAACCCCTTCGCGGCACTACCGCGCGCCAACGAGGCGGCGGACCGCCGGCGGGAGCGGCGCGCTTTGAAGATGGAGGAGATCGGGAAGCTCCTGAAGGCGGCCGAGGAGCGCCCGCTGCACAACCTGATGAAGGTCACCAAGGGCAAGCGGAGGGGGCAACCGCTGGCCAACCTCGGGCAACCTACGCGCGACCAGATGCATCGCGTGGGTCAATCGCACGCGATGTTCTACCGCATCGCGATCTTTACCGGCTTGCGGTACTCGGAGATCAAGAGCCTCAAGGTCGCTGACGCGCATCTGGACGCCAACCCGCCGCACCTCGATCTGCACGCCAAATACGACAAGGCTCGCAGGGGTGCCCGACAGCCCCTGAGTGACGACCTGGTCGTGCATCTGCGCCGGCACATCGCTGGCCGGCTCCTTCATGTCCAGGAAGAGGCGCGGTTCCAGAACACGCCCTGCCCGATCGTGTTGCCGCCCGACGAGCGGCTGATCCCCCACGTGCCGCTGCTGCGCGCGTTCAACATGGATTTGGAATACGCCGGGATCGAGAAGAAGGACGACCGTGGTCGGACGCTGGACATCCACAGCCTGCGGCACACCTTCGGGACTTTGCTCGCCCTGAGCGGCGTCATGCCCCGCACCGCGATGGAGTTGATGCGCCATTCCGACATTCGTCTGACGACGAACATCTATCAGCACCTCGAACTGGTCGACACCGCAGGTGCGGTGAACCAGTTGCCGACGGTCGGTTCAGAAACAGTGGCGCGCAAGACTGGTACTTACGCCGCCAAAGCCTGAGGAAGACACGGAGGAACAGTAAATGGGCAGAGCTACGCGGAAATCGAGAGGCGCTTCACGGCCCCGGACGCACCTGAAGCCCGGTGACAAGGTCATCATACGACGTAATCCTCACCACGCCGGAGCCGAAGACATTGTCGGGACGGTTGTGCGTTTCCGCCCTGGCGAGGGGTTCGGCGGCTGTGATCTGGTGGACGTGCGCTACGCGGACCCGCGCTACGGCAACAACCACGCGATGCCCTTCGCGCCGTCGTGTCTGGAGCCGTGGGACTGAAGGTCGCTCTTGGCACTCGCAAGGCGGCACGAGCACCTCGCCGCCCGCATCCGCCGGCTGCTGTAGCCTCACCAGAATCGGCCTCAGCGCCGCACGTGAACCCACCCCGCCCTACTCGCAGTTACCCGCCGCGTCGCCCCCGCCTGAATTGTCCTTGACAACCCTCCCCCAGATCGTGTGATATATCATCCGTTATGGATGTAACGTCCGAGGGGGCGTGCATCCTGGGAGGAATCATTTTGCCGACTGCCCAAGCCAACGTGCCTAGCCTGATCCGCACGCTGCGACGTCGTCTCGGTCTCACGCAGGAGAAGATGGCAGCCCGTCTGGGCGTCACCTTCCCCACGATCAACCGCTGGGAGAATGGCAGGGCCAAGCCTTCGCCCCTGGCCTTGAAGCAGATAGAAAACCTCCTCTGCGCCTTGGGCGATCAGGGGCAGGACCTGCGCCGCAAGTACTTCGCACAGGAAGGAAGCTGACATGGCCAAGAAGACCAACAACGGGGCCACTCTCGGCTTCGAGGACAAGCTGTGGGCCGCAGCCGACAAACTGCGCGGCAATATGGACGCCGCCGAGTACAAGCACGTCGTCCTCGGCCTCATTTTCCTGAAGTACATCTCCGATGCCTTCATGGAAAAGCACGATGCCCTTCTCCGGGACGCGAACAATCCGAAGAGCGAGTACTTCGTCAAGGAGGAGAAGGAACGATATGACGTTGCCGAAGACCGCGACGAGTACCTAGCCGAGAACATCTTCTGGGTGCCGCCGGAGGCCCGCTGGGACTACCTTCAGAAGAACGCCAAACGCCCGGAGATCGGCAAGCTCGTTGACGACGCCATGTCCGCCATCGAGCGGGACAACAAGACCCTCAAGGGCGTTCTCCCGAAGGACTACGCCCGCCCCGCTCTCGACAAGGCGCGCCTCGGCGAACTGATTGACCTGATCGCGACCATCGGGTTGGGCGACAAAGAAAGTCGCCAGAAGGACATCCTCGGGCGCGTCTACGAGTACTTTCTCGGCCGCTTTGCCGATGCTGAAGGGAAGAACGGCGGCCAGTTCTACACGCCGGTTTGCGTCGTCCGGCTGCTCGTCGAGATGATCGAACCCTACAAGGGGCGCGTCTTCGATCCCTGTTGCGGGTCCGGCGGTATGTTCGTTTCCGCCGTGAAGTTTGTCCAGGCGCATGCGTCCAGCAATGGCAACGGGAAAAAGTCCAAGGTCCGTGTCCAGCGCGAGATTTCCATCTACGGCCAGGAGTCCAACTACACGACCTGGCGGTTAGCCCTGATGAACCTTGCCATTCGGGGGATTGACGGTGAGATTCAGTGGGGTGACAGCTTCCTGGACGACAAGCACAAGGACCTGAAGGCCGACTTCATCCTAGCAAATCCGCCGTTCAATATGGAGGACTGGGGCTACAGCAAGGTCAGGGACGACGTGCGCTGGATGCGGTTCGACCAGCCTGGCGGCAACGCCCAGTTCTCTCTACCACCCGGCGGCCCGCGCAAACAGAAAGACGGTTCCGTTGTCCACGTGGACGGCGGCAACGCCAATTACGCCTGGATTCTCCATTTCCTCCACCATCTCGCCCCGCACGGCACCGCCGGGTTCGTTCTAGCCAATGGGTCGCTCACCAGCAACTCCTCCGGCGAGGGCGATATTCGCACAGCGATCATCGAGGCTGACCTGGTGGACTGCATCATTGCGCTTCCGGGCCAGCTCTTCTACACCACTCCCATCCCGGCATGCCTCTGGTTTCTCACGCGGAACAAAGGGGCCGACAAGCAGCACGGTTTCCGCGCCAGGCAGGGCGAAACCCTTTTCATTGATGCTCGCAAACTCGGCACGCTCATTGACCGGACCCACCGCGACCTGTCCCCCGAGGAGATCACGGACGTCGGCCGCACCTACCACGCCTGGCGAGGAGAGAAGGACGCGGGTGAATACAAGGACAAGCAGAGCTTCTGCAAGTCCGTTGCCTTGAAGGAAATCCAGTCTCACATTCATGTCCTCAGCCCCGGTCGCTATGTCGGGACTGAGGACATAGAGGATGACGGTGTGCCGTTCGCGGAAAAGATGTCTGCACTTTCCGCCGAATTGTACGAGCAGATGGCTGAGGCCTCACAACTCGACGCGTCCATTCGGAAGAACCTGGAAGGGCTGGGGTATGGCGAGTAGTGGGTTCCCAGAGGCCGTCCTCGGCCCCCTTTGCTCCAAGATCGGGAGTGGGGCTACTCCTAGGGGCGGTGATAAGGTCTACCTGAACGAAGGCGAGGTTGCCTTAATCCGCAGCCAGAACGTCTACAATGATGGTTTCAACCGCGACGGGTTGGTCTACATTACCGCCGAGCACGCTGACCAACTCGCAAACGTGGCTGTTCAGCCGGAAGATGTATTGCTAAACATTACTGGGGATTCTGTGGCACGCTGTTGCCAAGCTGACCCGCATGTTTTGCCGGCGCGGGTGAACCAGCATGTAGCTATCATTCGGCCTAAGCCCGATGAATTGAACCCTCGATTCCTGGGGTATTTTCTCACGTCGCCGACGATGCAAGCGCAGATGCTCGCATGGGCGCATGCGGGAGCCACCCGCAAGGCACTCACGAAAGGCATGATCGAGTCTTTCAAGGTGCCAAAGCCGGACCTCCCGACCCAGCAGCGTATCGCACACATTCTCGGCGCGCTGGACGACAAAATCGAGTTGAATATGCGGATGACCCGAACGCTTGAGAAGATGGCGGCGGCGCTGTTCAAAAGCTGGTTCATTGATTTCGATCCTGTCAACGCCAAGGCCGAAGGCCGTGACACGGGCCTGCCCAAGGACATCGCCGACCTATTTCCCACTGAGTGCGCGGATTCCGAACTCGGTGCAGTGCCGAAGGGATGGACAGTATGCCTATTGCCCGACGTAATCCATGTCAACCCCGTTCGACGACTCGCCAAAGGCACCGCCGCGCCGTATCTTGAAATGGGAAACATGCCCACACATTCTTCGCGCGCTGTTGATTGGGCAACCCGTCGGTTCAATTCAGGCACGAAGTTCAAGAACGGTGATGTCTTGGTAGCCCGCATTACTCCTTGTCTGGAAAACGGGAAGACGGCCTACGTTGATTTTCTCGGAAATGATGAAGCGGTGGGTTGGGGTTCCACGGAGTACATCGTCCTGAGGAGCAAATCGCCTCTTCCCTTGAGCTTTGCCTACTTTCTTGCCCGGTCGGAGAGGTTCCGCGCCCACGCCATTACCAACATGAGCGGTACGTCTGGCCGACAGCGCGTGCCGCCGTCGTGCCTGGACAGTTTCCTGATTGCCGTTCCGCCTGAACCTATTGCCGGAGAGTTCGGGAAGCTTGTCGGTGACTTCCTTCACAACATCAAGAAGCACGACGACCAGTCGAGAACCCTGGCTCGTCTGCGAGATGCCCTTCTTCCAAAGCTTCTGTCAGGCGAAATCCCCATCAACGGCACTACGGGGGTTGTGGAAAAAGAGACTGAAGCAGAGAAGACCGAAGAGGCCGTCTACACGATTGGCCACTCGAACCACTCCATAGGCCAGTTCGTGGGGCTACTCAAGAGGAACGAGATAACCGCCGTCGCAGATGTCCGTTCCGCGCCATTCAGCAGACACAATCCGCAGTTCAACCAGGATGCACTTGCGCGCGCCCTCAAGAAGGAAGGCATCGCATACGTGTTTCTGGGCAAGGAGTTGGGCGCTCGTCCGGAAGAGCCAGAATGCTACGACAACGGAGCCGCCAGTTTTGAGAGAATCGCGGCGCGCCCTGCGTTCGCACAAGGCATCGAACGCGTTCTGAAGGGAAAGGAAACGTACCGCATTGCCTTGCTGTGCGCGGAGAAGGAACCCCTGGACTGCCATCGCACGATACTGGTCTGCCGGCATCTGCGCCAGCGAGGCGTGAACATCAAGCACATCCTGGCCGACGGAAGCATCGAAGAGCATGAGAACACGGAGCGCAGGCTGGTCAAACTTGCCGGCCTTGAGCCAACGCTTTATGAGTCGCCTGCTGCGGCATCCGAAAGGCGCGAGGCGGCTTACACCAAACGTGCCCACGAGATCGCATACAGGCGCGGGATGAAGGAGCGGGAACATGAACGGGCAACCTGAACCCCAGGCTGGAGGGATCACGATTTTCACGATTGGGTTCGCTCAGAAGAACGCGCAGACCTTCTTCGAGACTCTGCAGCGAGCCAGCGTGCAGCGGGTTGTGGACATCCGACTGAACAACGAGTCTCAGTTGGCCGGCTTCACGAAGAAGCGCGACCTGGCATACTTCCTGAAGTCCATCGCGGGGATTGAGTACACGCACCGTGCAGAACTAGCTCCGACGAAGGAACTTCTCGACGGGTACAAGAAGAAGCGCGTCACGTGGGCCGACTACGAGAGGCTGTTCCTCGACCTCCTGAACCAGCGCAAGCCGGAGGCCCTTCTCGCGCGAGCGGATATGGACAAGGCATGCCTCCTCTGTAGCGAGCCGAAAGCGGACAAGTGTCACAGGAGACTGGTAGCGGAGTACTTGCGCGGCAAGTGGGCAAACGTACAGGTCATGCATTTGTGAGAACAGGGAAATCATGAGACGCAGCCTTGTCATACTCGCCAATTCCCGCAAGATGAGGAACCGATGTATTGCAGGGATTGACGTACAAACGGGCGGTTGGGTTCGGCCATGCTTCGAAAGCGGGGCAGAGGGCGTCCCATGGAGCGTGCGACAGGTTGATAATGCCGAACCTCAACTACTCGACATCGTGGAGATTCCTCTTGCAGCCGAAGGCCCGCATCGCGATACCCAGCCGGAGAACTATAAGATTCTTAACGGTGCGTGGAAACGAGTAGGCAAGGCCACGGTCACACAGGTTGCCAAGTACTGTCAGAAGGCCGGGATGATTCTCTACAATGTGGACCGGCGGATTCACATGACTGATTTGTGCAAGGTCGCAGAGGAAGATAGGAAGTCGCTGTGCATGGTTCGAGCAAACGTCAACTTCTCAACGGGAACAAGCCCTCAAGGAAAGAAGCGCGTGTTTGCGTCGTTCGCTCACGCACATGACCAATACCGCATCCCGGTGACGGATTATGACTTTGAACATGACTTCCGGGCGTTCGAGACACGAGAAGCGGAATGCCTGCTGACAGTAAGCTTAGGATCGCCATACGAGCGGGACAATTACTGCTACAAGTTTGTGGCTGGCGTGATTGAAGTCTGAAACATAGCGCCCGCAGCAGTTTCGAGCGGGCGCATGAGACGGTGTTACCCGGAGATTGTAGAATGAAGCGCGAAGTCAGGCTGCTTCTGTCAAAAGCGGTCGACTCCCTCACCTTGAGCGTGGAGGTGTTCAATCGCCCCTACGACCGTGGCCGACAGACGGCCGTGCTGATCTTCCTGGACCACGCGTTTGAAATGCTTCTCAAGGCGGCGATCCTGCACCGAAATGGGCGGATTCGAGAAAGGCGAGCAAAGCAGACCATTGGCTTCGACGCATGCATTCGTGTCGGGCTGAGCAACGGGACGGCCAGGTTTCTCTCCCATGAGCAGGCCTTGTTGCTTCAGTCCATCAATGGTCTCAGAGACGCGGCTCAACACCACATTCTTGACGTCTCTGAAGGACAGTTATACATGCAGGCCCAGAGTGGGCTAACCTTGTTTCGTGACCTGCTGCAATCCGTGTTTAGCAGAAACTTGGCCATTGAGTTGCCGGAGCGCGTTCTTCCACTGGCTACCCATGCGCCAACTGATTTGCAGATGCTCTTTGAGACGGAAGTCGAGGAAATACGCGCCCTTCTACGTCCGGGGCTGCGACGACAGACTGAGGCAATGGCCCGGCTGCGCCCCTTGGCGATCCTTGATTCGGCCATGCGCGGCGAGAAAGGGCAGCCAGGCAGAGGCGAGTTGTTGAAAATGAAACGCGACGTGGCCAGCAGGAGGCCGTGGACCGAGATCTTCCCTGGAGTCGCTTTTGTCCAGATCACCACGGAAGGTGCCGGACCCAAGGTCGAGCTTAGGCTTACGAAGAAAGAAGGCACACCGGTCTACCTCGTCCCCGAAGGCACACCGGGTGCCTCGGTGGTTGCCGTGAAACGGGTTGACGAACTCGGTTTCTACAACCTCGGCCTGAAGCAACTGGCGGAACATGTGGAGCTTTCGATGCCGAAAGCGCTTGCTGTGGTGAAGGAACTGCGTCTTCAGGACGAGCCGGAGTGTTTCAAGGCATTCCGGATTGGAAAGATGACGCTCAAGCGTTACTCGCAGAAGGCTATCGAGCGCATCAATAACGCGATGCCGAGACTGGACATGGCTCGCGTTTGGGAAGCGCACAAGCCACCCGGCAAGCGGAAGAGGACGTGATGTCATGTTTCATACGCGTCCACTGCAAGGCGTCAGAGCGGCGAATGGCGAGGAGATGACGGAATGAACAACCTTCGACGACTGGGTAATCGCATCTCCATCCCCATCCACTCGGACGCGGACGGGTTCACCGGGCGCGAGTGTCCGCAACCCGACTGCGAGGGGTATTTCAAGGTCCAGTTTGGCACGGGGCTCAAGGGTGAAGGGCTGCCATGTCATTGCCCATACTGTGGGCACACTGCTGGGCACGACCACTTCTGGACAAAGGAACAGATTGAGTACGCAAAATCGGTCGCCATGCGGAAGATTGCAGACGCGTTCCACGAGGATCTCAAGAAGCTGGAGTTCGATCATAAGCCGCAAGGCGCGTTCGGAATCGGTTTTTCAATGAAGGTCGAGCGCGGGCAACCGACGCCGATACGATACTACAGGGAGAAGCAACTCGAGACTGAAGTTGTTTGCCTCAGCTGTACCTTGCGGTACTCGGTCTACGGCGTCTTCGCCTTCTGTCCCGATTGTGGCAAACACAACTCGCTCCAGATACTCGACAAGAACCTGGAACTCATTGAGAAGATGTTAGGTTTGGCGGCGAATGCGGAGAAGGACATCGCCGACAGGCTCATCGAGAATGCCTTGGAGGATTGCGTGTCGGCCTTCGACGGATTCGGACGCGAACTGTGTCGCGTCCATGCGAAGAAGGCGGCGAACCCCGCAAAGGCAGAGAAAACAAGCTTCCAGAATCTTGACGGCGCGAAGACGAATATTCTCGCGCAGTTCGGCATTGACCTTGCCGCCCCCGTATCTGCCGAAGAATGGAACTCGGCGGTCTTGGGCTTTCAGAGGCGGCACTTGCTGGCGCACAAGATGGGTGTCGTTGACGAGAACTACGCGGCAAAGAGCACCGACACCAAAGCTGTGGTGGGTCGGAAGATCGTAGTAGATGGAACTGACGTTCGAGCGGTTCTACAGGCAGTGCGAAAGATAGCACTTGGCCTGAGCGAGCGAATGCACGGCGAGGCGAGCACCTCGGAGGTAAAGGCTTGATGGCAGCAGCGTACTTGGACGAATCACAAGTTGAGAGCGCGACCGTTGACTACTTCCGGGAACTGGGCTACGAGTACGTCCACGGCCCGAAGATCGCCCCGGACGGCGAGGCCCCGGAGCGCGCAGACTACCGGCAGGTCGTGCTGGTCGGTCGGCTGCGCGACGCGCTCTGGCGAATCAACCCCGATGTGCCCAAGGAGGCTATCGAAGAAGTCATCCGGAAGATCACGCGCATCGAGAGTCCGGCGCTCGTCGTCAACAACCGCGCATTCCATCGGATGCTAACGGATGGCGTGGATGTATCCTGGCGGGAGGACGACCGAGAGCGCCACGGGAAGGTCTGGCTCATCGAGCGCGATCCGGCGAAGCTGGACTACAACGAGTTCCTGGTGGTGAACCAGTTCACCGTCATCGAAGACAGGAAGAACCGGCGACCCGATGTCGTCATCTTCGTGAACGGTTTGCCCCTCGCGGTCATCGAATTGAAGAACCCGGCGGAAGAAAAGACTACTGTCCGCCATGCCTACAACCAGTTTCAGACCTACAAGGCCGAGATACCGGGCCTCTTTGCCTACAATGAGCTTCTGGTCATTTCCGATGGGTTCGCGGCGCGCGCCGGTACGCTGACTTCGGGGTGGGATCGGTTTCTCCCCTGGCGCACCATTGACGGCAACGTGCTGGCCCCAAGTGGAAGCGTTCAGCTTGAGGTGCTGCTGAAGGGCATCTTCGAGAAAGACCGCTTCTTGGACTACGTGCTGAATTTTGTCACCTTCGAGGATGACGGCAAGGAAATCGCCAAGAAGGCTGCGGCCTACCACCAGTACTGGGTGGTGAACCGCGCCGTCGGATGCACAGTCGAGGCGAGCGGACCTGAGGGTGACCGGCGAATCGGGGTCGTGTGGCACACGCAGGGGTCGGGCAAGAGCCTGTCAATGGCATTCTACGCCGGAAAGGTCATCAAGCACCCGGCAATGGAAAACCCCACACTGGTCGTTATCACCGACCGGAATGACCTCGATGAGCAGCTCTTCGGCACCTTCAGCGTCAATGCGGACCTGCTGCGCCAGAAGCCCGTTCAGGCTGAAAGCCGGGAACACTTGAAAGACCTGCTGCGCGTGGCGTCGGGCGGCGTAGTCTTCACCACGCTTCAGAAGTTCGAAGGAGGCGACGCCCTCAGCGAACGGCGAAATATCGTCGTGATCGCCGACGAAGCCCATCGAAGCCACTACGGTTTCAGCGCCAAGCTGGACAAGAAGACCGGCGAGATCAAGTACGGCATGGCCAAGTATCTGCGGGATGCTTTGCCGCAGGCTTCGTTCATCGGATTCACCGGGACGCCCATAGAACTGGACGACAAGAGCACGCCGGCGGTCTTCGGCGACTACATTGACAAGTATGACATTCTGCGCGCGGTCCAAGACGGAGCCACTGTTCCCATCTACTATGAATCGCGCTTGGCGAAGCTGGGGCTGAGCGAACGAGAGAAACCGACCATTGACCCTGAGTTCGAGGAAATCACCGAAGACCAGGAAGAAGAAGAGAAGCAGAAGCTTCGGACAAAGTGGGCCGCCCTTGAGGCAATGGTCGGCACGGAGAAGCGCATCGGGCTTGTCGCAAAGGACTTGATCGGCCACTTCAAGCAACGCGCGGAGGCGATGGAAGGCAAGGCCATGATCGTGTGCATGTCCCGCCGCATCTGCGTGGAGATGTATCGGGCGATTACGAAGCTGCGGCCCGACTGGCACAGCGAAGACGACGCCAAGGGCGCGATCAAGATCGTCATGAGCGGTTCGGCGTCCGACGATCTGTCATGGCAGCCCCACATCCGAAGCAAGACCGACCGCGAAGCCATCGCAAAGAGGTTCAAGTCCCCCGACGACTCGCTGAAGCTCGTGATCGTGCGGGACATGTGGCTGACCGGGTTCGACTGCCCCAGCATGCACACGATGTACCTGGACAAACCTATGAGCGGGCACAACCTCATGCAGGCCATTGCGCGGGTGAACCGCGTATTCAAGGACAAGCCGGGCGGGCTGGTGGTGGACTACCTCGGCATTGCCGACGCACTCAAAAGGGCGTTGCAAACGTACACGGCGAGCGGCGGAAAGGGCGAAGCCACGGTAGACCAAGAGCAGGCCGTCGCCGTGATGATGGAGAAGTACGAGGTCGTGCGCGACTTGTTTCACGGCTTCGACTACCAGGGCATTCTCACCACCGAAGCGGCGCAGAGAATGAAAGGCGTAGTCCGGGCGATGGAGTTCGTCTTGGGGCTGGAAGACGGAAAGCCGAGATACCTGCAAGCCGTGTCGGCTCTGTCGAAGGCATTCGCGCTTGCCGTGCCGCATGAGCGGGCACTGGCGATACGCGACGACGTTGGGTTGTTTCAGGAAATCAGGTCGGCGCTGGTGAAAGCCACGGTATCCGAGACGGAACGGACGTCAGACGAACTGGAATCGGCCATTCGACAGCTTGTCTCCCGCGCGGTCTATTCCACCGAGGTCGTGGACATATTCGCGGCGGCCGGCCTGGAGAAACCCGACATCTCGATCCTATCGGACGAGTTCCTTGAGGAGGTCCAACGGCTTCCGCAGCGGAATCTTGCACTGGAGTTGCTGAAGAAACTCATCAACGATGAGATCAGGACGCGGCTGAGGAAGAACGTCGTGCAAGCGCGTTCGTTTGCGGAAATGCTAGAATTAGCCGTGCGCAAGTACCAAAACCGGGCATTGGAGGCGGCGCAGGTCATCGAGGAACTCATCCGGATCGCCAAGGAGATCAGGAAGGCTCAATCGCGCGGCCAGGAGATGAAGTTGTCGGATGATGAAGTGGCATTCTATGACGCTTTGGCGGAGAATGAGAGCGCACGCGGCGTCATGGGAGACGAGAAGCTGCGGTTCCTGGCCCAGGAGCTTGTAGAGCGAGTGAAGCAAAGCGTGACCATAGACTGGCAAGTGCGCGAGAACGCCCGCGCCCAGATTCGCGTGATGGTGAAGCGGATACTCCGCAAGTATGGTTACCCGCCGGACATGCAGCAGCGGGCGACGGAGCTTGTCCTCGAACAGACTGAAGTGCTCTGCAAAGAATGGGCGCTCATGTGAACGTCTTGTTCACACAATAGGAGAAGCAGGGAATGGGCGTCAAAGAAGCGGCTATGGAAGTTCTCAAGAATGCTGGCCGGCCACTCCACGCCCAGGAAATCACCAAGCGCATTCTGGAGAAGGGGCTGTGGCAGACGACGGGCAACACCCCGACAGCGACCGTGAGCGCCTGTCTTTATTCGGACATCAAGAGGAACCGCGATGCGTCGCCGTTTGCTCTCGTCTCATCTCAGACCTTTGGCCTGCGCGAGGGGAGAGTGCAGCCCTTACCCGCCGAACCGCCTGCTCATCCGAAGCCCATAAGGGAACCGAAAGTCAAGGTATCCGCTAAGACGTACTCCTTCACCGACGCGGCCGAAAAGGTGCTCGAACAGTTCGGCAACAAGCAGCCCATGCATTTCCGGGAAATCACCAAGAAGGCGCTTGAGATGGGTTGGCTCGACAGCGAAGGCAAGACCCCCGATGCCACGATGGGCGCACAGCTATACACCAGCATCAAGCGCGCACAGCGACGTGGCGAAGAGCCGAGGTTCGTGCAACATGCCCGTGGCGTGTTCGGCCTCGGCAAGTGGATGGGTCACGGCCTGGCCTTCCAAATCACGCAGCACAACAAGGAAGTTCGTCAGGCTCTGCGCAAGCGACTCCTGAACCTCAAGCCGAAGGAGTTTGAGGAACTGATCGGCATCTTGCTCGTCGAGATGGGCTTCGAGGATATTCAGGTGATCGGGCGCAGCGGGGACGGCGGGGTTGACGTGCGAGCCACACTGGTGGTTGGCGACGTTGTCCGCATCCGCATGGCTGTCCAAGCCAAGAAGTGGAGGATCGGCAACAACGTCCAGGCGCCGGATGTCCAGCGCGTGCGCGGGAGCCTCGGCACCCATGACCAGGGGCTTATCATTACGACAAGTGACTTCAGTCCCGGTGCCCGGAAGGAAGCCGAACGCGCTGATGCCGTACCTGTGGCGCTGATGAATGGAGAACAGTTTGCGGCGCTCTCGGCAACCTATGGCCTTGGCGTGAACCGTCATACACACGAAATATTCGAGTTGAGCGATACCGTCGGCACGTCGGCAGGGCGCCAGAATGATTAACGCCCCCATAACGCTGGCGTTCGACGGCTTTCAGGAAGCTTGGCTGGAAGTCGTCCGGCTCCTCATGCGCTCGTCCTGGGAGGTGCGGAACCTTGTAGTTCACACCAGACGACCCCGTGCATTCGACCAACGGACTCACGACAGAGTGACCGCGTTCGCCAAGTCAGAGGGAGTGCTTCCTCCGAAGGACGTGGCTTATACCATATTCCCGCACGGGCTGTACCAGCACAGGAACGGGGACGAGCTGTTCACTGCATACAACAAGCCAGGCGGTTTCTATGCCAGGGTAAAGACCGGTTGGGGCACGTACTTCCGCAGGATGACCAGCTACAAGGGCGCAAACGGGCGGGTGAATCAACTTGGCAACATCATCGCGGCCGTCCGCGACCGTCAGAACCTGAGCAAGGCTGCATACACCATCGTCATTCAGCATCCAGGCGGCGAGACGATGCGCCCGCTGGGCGGACCATGCCTGAACTATATCGCTGTCCAGGCGGAGCCGGGAGAAGACGGGCAGCCGCCGACGATTGGTCTCCTGGCGGTGTATAGGAACCACGATTTTCTTGAACGCGCGTATGGCAACTACTGGGGGCTGTGCAACTTGCTCATGTTCCTCGCCAAGGAAGTGAAAGGGATTCCGGGACCGTTGACGTGCGTGTCGTCTCATGCGTATGTTGCCGGCAAGAAGACGGCGCTGAAGACGCTGGTGGAGGGCATGTAGTGCAACGTCACAGCCGGCCTTTCAACCTGCGCGAGTTCAAGATCGAGGTCACGTATCGGTGTGACCTGAACTGCGTCCATTGCTCAAGCGACGCACGGCCCTCCAACCCACTGCAGATTTCCCGCGACGATTGCCTGCGCATTCTTGCCGACGCGGCGAAGATGGGGGCAAAAGATGTCGCCCTTTCAGGTGGGGAACCTCTTCTTTGGTCCCACATCTTCGACGCTGCGGAAGCGGCAGTGAAGCTTGGCCTGAAGGTCACCATATACACATCTGGCAACACCGACGATTTCAAGGACAAGGCGGCTCGTCTGCACAGGATAGGGGTCCCGCGATTCATCTTCAGCATCTTCGGGGCGACTGCCTCAGGCCATCAACGGATTACGCGCAAGGCCGGGAGCTTCGAGCGAACCAAGACCGCAATGCGCGACGCCTGCGCGGGCGGCTTGATGACGGAACTGCATTTCGTCCCGATGTCAGGCAACTACCGTGAACTGGCTGACATCGCTACGCTTGCTCGCCAGGTCGGGGCGTCACGCGTTAGTGTGTTGCGCCTTGTCCCACAGGGGCGCGCGGCGCTGGTACGGGACCGGGCGCTGACCCGTGTTCAGAACCTTGAACTCCGCCGCCGCATTCAGGACTTGCGGAAGGCCGGACACGACATACGCACCGGTTCTCCCTATAACTTCCTGATGCTCAACGACAAGCCAGGATGTTGGGCAGCAATCGACCGGTTGATAGTGGGTCCGGATCTGCGGATTTACCCTTGCGACGCCTTCAAGAGGATCGGGTCATCGGAACTAGTGAAGACCGAGGAGTGGTCTTGCTTGGCGAATGCGAGCTTGTCCGAGTGCTGGATGAAATCTCCGTATTTCGAAGCCGTGCGAACGTACCTGACCACTGACTTTGCCGATCCTTGTGACTCGTGCAAACTACGGGAGAGGTGCATATCCGGCTGCTTGGCGCAAAAGGCCATCGCCTACAATGCGCTGGACAAACGGCCCGACCCGGACTGCCTCGGGCCCAACTTCCAAGGAGATACTGAGTGATCTGTTCGTACCAGAGCTTCAGCAAAGTAGAGCGATTCAACGATCTCGTTGAATCGGTGCAACACTGTGACCTCTGCCCCCGGCTGTGCGACCGCAGAAAGGTGCTGTCCCCGGCAAACGGAAACGTGGACGCGAAAGTTCTGTTTGTGGCGGAAGCGCCTGGTCGACTCGGGGCTGATAGGACCGGCATTCCTCTCCACGGAGACCGTACCGGGGACAACTTCGAGACGCTCCTTGGCAACATCGGCTGGCGACGAGAGGACGTCTTCATTACGAACGCTATACTGTGTAACCCGAAGCAGGAGAATGGCAACAATGGGACGCCGACGCCGGACGAAATAGCGAACTGTTCAGCGTACCTTGAGATGGTTATCACCTTGATTCGTCCAGAGGTGGTTGTAAGCCTGGGGGCGACGGCATTGAGCGCTCTCGACCGTCTGTCGCCGCACGGGATCGAACTACGCGCGGGAGTTGCGCAGATCACACCCTGGCGTAACACTAAGCTCTTTCCGCTGTACCATCCCGGCCCGCGCGCCGTTATTCACAGGTCCCTCGCCAAACAGCGGTCCGACTTCATGCGCTTGGCGAAGGCCGTGAATCCAACGCAGGGAATCGTCGAGCGGAAACAACGACGACGTCGCGCGCCTACGCTGTTCTCGCAGGGGACGTCGCCGACTCAGGAAGTAGTACGAGTCTTCCTCGAATTGGGCGGGCGGATGACGTACTTCAAGATGACGAAGCTGATGTACCTGGTCGACCTTTTCGCATTGGACACATTGGGCCACACGGTTACGAACAACGTGTATTTGCGGCAGGTCGATGGCCCGTGGGCTCCCGACCTGAATAAGGCGCTTGATCACATGCAGGGGCACGAGGTGCGCCGGTTCTTCGTTCGCAAGATTCCGATGGTTGCTCCTGGACCTTCACCGCGATGTGATGTCCAACTCGACGACGACATCCTTGGGCTTGTCTCCGAAGTGTTCAGGAAGTACGGGGCGATGAGCAACGCGGAGATCAAGACCGCTGCCTATCGCACATCCCCTATGCGGTTCATTCTGCAAGAGGAGAGTAAGGGGAAGAAGATGGTCAACAAGCCTGTACTCTACCATGGGAAGACAGCCGAGGAACTAGCTCGTGGTCAACAAGAACCACGAACCCTGCAATGAAAGACACGCTTGGCGTGATTCTGGACAACGTTGACATAGCCCATGCTGTCGCAAGGGCACAGGAAACCTATGAGAAATGGGCGCGAGCGCCTGGGCACTACAACAACACATTCAAGTCTCACCTGACAGGAAAGCTTGGAGAGTTCGCAGTTGAGAAAGTCGTTCAACAGTGGAGAATCAGGTACACGCCACATTTCAAGGCCTCGATGGACGATGGCCTCTGCGACATTGGCTTGCTGAAGCCGAACACCGATGCTATGTGCCGCGTTGAAGTCAAGACATGGAGCGATGAGCACTGGGAGGCTTTGGGGAGGTGTGTGGCAATAAGGCAAGTGCCTTCGCTAGAGAAGAAGGCGGACCGGATAATCTGGTGCATCGTTGGGAATCTGGAGAAACCGTTACCTGACGCTGTACTCTCACGGGCGTCGATGACTGTCACAATTGTCGGCTGGTCCACATTGGAGGATGTCAAGCGCGCCCCAGTCAGATATACTGGCCATGCGTGGATGCGAAAGGTGGAGAATCACCAACTGGACGAAGAGGCTCTACGCCCCATCGAAACCTTCCTGCAATGCATGTGACGTACAGACCATAGTGTCAGTCTTTCAGATTCGGGGTATATCCGGTCAACTTGGATACTTGCCCCAGCCCCGCTCGTAGCCCCCCGCCGAATGGGGCAAGCCAGCCCTGAACGGCGGCTGGATTCACCTTCAGCCACGCGGTGTCAGCCCCCTGAGCGCCTCCGTGTTGCGACGACAGGTCTTTGGTCTCATGCCATCTTCTCATTATCTCCGTCTTGGGGAGGCTCCAGCAGTGAGCATCGAAAGGAGAGATTCCGAGGCAGATGACAAAGTCGTAGCGTTGGTCCCGAAACTGTTGAAATGTATATGAACCGCCTGCCCAGAGCGTGCTGAACTTGATCTCGGTGCGCTTGCCCTCGATACACCGGTCGGCATCAGAGTCTCCGGCCCGCGTGACGTTGAAACCACGCGCAGCCAACCACCCGGCAATGAGCCGTTCGCCTATTGCGCCTTTCTGGCGTGAAGGCTTCGACAGAATCCACGCAAACGGCGACCCCACCCACGGGTCGCCCTGGACAGCGTAGTCGGCGCTCAATTGCGCCGAGATAGCCGCAAGCATTTTCACTTCTGGGTCACGAATCTCAGCCATTGTTCGCCTCCACACAATCGAACAGCGTGGGGTTGCCGAGGTCGGCTTTGTCCGGCTGATACCCATGCCACTTGGGGTGCGCGAAAGCCAGGCGTCGTGCCATGACCTTCATCGCCTCGGGGTTGGAGTCAATTAGGACTGCGCTCCGACCGTTCGTTACCGCTGCCTCGCCCGTCGTGCCGCTTCCGGCGAAGAAGTCGAGCACGCGATCCCCCGCGTTAGTGTGGACTCGGATGATTCGGTTCAAAATGCCGAGCGGCTTCTGCGTGGGATAACCTGTCCGCTCTTTGCCCGCCGTAGGCACGATGGTGTGCCACCACGCATCCGTCAAGGTCTTGCCTCGCTCGGCCTTCTCTTTCCCCACCAAACCAGGAGCCATGTACGGGATTCGTTCGACAGCATCGTAATTATAGGTGTAATGGTCAGGATCCTTCGCGTACCACAGGATGTTGTCATGTTTGGCAGACCATTTGTCTTTCGAGCGCGCACCATAGTCATACACCCAGATGATCTCGTTGATGAAAGACTGCCGCCCGAAGATGTGGTCCAAGAGAACCTTGCAGTAATGGACCTCGCGATAGTCGATGTGGAGGAAGAAGCTTCCGGTTGGCTTTAGAACCCGCTTCGCCTCCAGAAGTCTAGGTTCCAGCATTCCGAGGAAATCATCGAAGGCATCGGCGAACGCCATTGACCCGACCCTGACCGTAGTGTATCGGTTCCCCTGAAACCCGACTCGGTCACCGTTCTCGTCTCGAACCGTCTTGATGCGGACGCGTTGCTGTACCTTGCCCGTGTTGAAGGGAGGGTCGATGTAGATCAGGTCGAACGACTCGTCGGGGAGTTCTCGCATGACCGAGAGGTTGTCACCGAAGTGGATGTCCAGCGATTGGTCCATCGGCTGCTCCTGCAAAAAATCTGTGTTTAGCGGCTGGCGATTATACCGCCCCTCCCCCGGGCCAGCAATCACCCTTGAAGCGCTTCCCGGACCTTGGCCTTGTATTTCTGATTGAGGACGAAGAGGTCGTCTTTCAGATTCTTCATGAGAGCGGCAAGGTGTTCCTTCTTTCGCCCTCGCCGTACTGCAGCTACAATGCGATCATTCAACTCTTCGTCTGTGCACCGGAACTGGGGCCACACGGCATCACCCCTTCTCAGCGAGAGGTTCATGGATTCGAAGGAAATCTCTGTGTGTTGGCCCCGGCCTTTTTCGAGGGCAATCCGTACCAACTCGTCCGGGGGGATTACGAACCAGCAGTTCCGGGCTTTTGCCCAGACCACAAGCGGGATGCACTTGATTGCCCGAACCTGATTGATCGTTCCCGTCTCACGAGACGACTTCGTGCATTGCTTGATTTCCACGTAGGCTGGCTGGTTATCCACGACCACGATACGGTCGCCCTCCTTCGCATTCCCACTGGGCATCGCATTCTGCACAAGGCGGTCAAACTGCGCCTCTGCTTCGTCACTGTCATGCCGTATAGCCGGTGCCATTGCTGCCCCCTGTGGTTCAAGAAGGGCCTCTCGGTAGGACGTCGCAGTTCGCTGCGGGTTATCATCCTTTTTACACACCCGGCGTGTCAAGAGAATCGCACGGCAGTTGGCGTGCCACGTCATCGGAGCGGTGGATGTCCCCGATGCCGGAACACGCTCGCGCGTACTGACTCCCGTACTGACCTCTGTACTGTCATCCTGTAGGAAACCGTAGACAACCGTAGTCCATCGCTGACAAGACCGACCCTCGCGGCCCGATCCGCGACTTTGCCCCAAACTCGCCCCAAATAGAAAGATAGACCACGGCTGACAACCGTAGTCAACCGTGGTCTATCTGTTCAAATGGTCGGGGCGACGGGATTTGAACCCATGACCTCCAGACCCCCAGTCTGG
>Ga0187852_1000059_pt1 | contig 107870 bp, 96 predicted proteins | sample June2016WEW_6_40_FD_134511 | JGI IMG/M metagenome (GOLD analysis project Ga0187852, IMG submission 134511) | Peatland microbial communities from SPRUCE experiment site at the Marcell Experimental Forest, Minnesota, USA - June2016WEW_6_40 | ecosystem: Environmental > Terrestrial > Soil >... | reverse complement strand
TGGACCCTAGCTGAGACCGGACCACCAGCTCCATGGCCGCCGCTAGAAGCTCCTCGTCCTCGTCGCCGACAGCTTTGCCTCCGAGGCTCGTCTCGGTGGAGCTTGCGACACCTTCGATGTAGTCGGGCAGGCGCTGGCGGCGCCAATGGGCCACGACCGCTCGCACCTCGCTCTGGGTCACCCATGGGCCTTGGATTCGTCGCGGCACCGACGAGGACGCGCCCAGGAGCAGCATGTCGCCTTTGCCGATGAGACGCTCCGCTCCGGGCTGGTCCAAGATGACCCGGCTGTCGGCCAGCGATGACACCGAGAAGGCCAGACGCGAGGGGATGTTCGCCTTGATGAGCCCCGTGATCACGTCCACCGACGGACGCTGCGTGGCGAGCACCAGGTGGATGCCCACCGCTCTGGCCATCTGCGCGATCCGGCACACCGACTCCTCGACATCGCGCGCCGCCACCATCATGAGGTCGTTGAGCTCGTCGACCACGACCAGCACGTAGGGCAGGTGGCGGTGAAGGCACGCGGGCTCCATCGGCACCTTCGGCGCCGCCACCCCGCTACTTGCGTCGTGGACTGTGCCGAGCCCTTCGGCGGAGCCCGACCACTTCGCGGGCCCGGATACCGACGAGCTGAAGCTGTGATCGAACTTCACGCTCGGAACATCGGCAGGGGCGTCGGCCTCGGCATCGACATCACCATCGGCGTCGGGGGCGGCGTCGGCGAGCGCGTCACCATCTCCCAGCTCGCTACGGCCTACAGCCTCGTTGTACCCCGTGATGTCGCGCACGCCAACCTCGGCAAGGATGTCGTAACGCCGCTCCATCTCCGCGACCGCCCAGGCCAGGGCGTTGGCCGCCTTCTTCGGGTCCACCACGACCTGGGTCAGAAGGTGAGGAAGACCGTTGTACTGTCCCAGCTCCACGCGCTTGGGGTCCACCAAGATCATGCGAACCTCTTCGGGGGTTGCACGCATGAGAATGGACGTGACCAGCGAGTTGATGCACGATGACTTGCCTGCACCGGTAGCTCCCGAGATGAGTATGTGCGGCATGTCGGCAAGGTTGGTCATGACGGGCCTGCCCGCGATGTCGCGTCCGAGAGCCACCTCCAGAGGATGCATGGCGCGGCGCGCCTCGTCGGAGCTGAGGACATCGCCGAGCGTGACGAGCTGACGGCGGCGGTTCGGTACTTCGACCCCGATCGCAGATTTCCCGGGGATCGGGGCCAGGATGCGCACGTCGGGCGAGGCCATCGAGTACGCGATGTCCTTGGCCAGGCTGGTTACGCGCGCGACCTTCACTCCGGATCCGAGCTCGAGCTCGAAGCGGGTGACGGTGGGCCCCACCGTGTAGCCAACCAGACGAGTGTCCACGCCATGGACGGCGAGCGCGGCCACGAGCGCGGTCCCGGCTGCCGCAACCTCAGAGCGGTCCAGCTGCTGAGGCCTCGAACGCGACAACAGCTTCGCAGGCGGAAGGCGCCATTCCCCTGCCGGGACACCGAGGTCGAGCTCGAGTTGATGGGCGCCAGCGGTAGCGCCCACAGGTGGCCCACCCGGCCCACCCGATGTGACTGCTCCGACCGGTTCTTTCGCATCGGGCGCGTCCGTCGGAGGTGAAACCTCCGAAACCGTACCCGGCGTCTCAGAACCTGTCGAAGCCTGTTCGGGTTCGAACGCCGCTGGATCTGCACCGCTGTGCATGTCCTGCTCCGCGGGTTCCCCTGCACTGCGTGCGCCGATCTCACCGGTCTCGGGACCTGCACCGAGCTCGCGACCGGCGGACATGTCCTCATTCGACGAATCTGTCTCCTCCCGGTCCCGGCGGAACAACCCGGACACCGCGCGGCTCAGCACAGTCACGCCGCGAGCGCCCTCTCGCACACTCACCCCCGTGAACACCACGAGCGCCACGGCAAGTACCGCCACCAGGACGACCGCGGCCCCCCACTCACCGAGAGCATCCTCGAGCGGTCGACCCACGGCGGCACCCAGCCACCCTCCGGCACCCGCCAGCCGGGACGGCGCTGCGCCGAGCGGTGGCGAGCCACCAGCGAGCTCGGCCAACCCGTCCACACCAGCAAAGGTCAGCACGAGCCCCAGCCCCACGCGGGCAAGCTCGTGCTCAGACGGTTCGCGCCACGACCTCCCTGCAAAGATCATGATCCCCGCCGCCGTGAAGGCGGCAGGCAGAACGAACCGGCCGAACCCGAGGAGTGAGCCCAAGTCGGTTCGGATGCCGTGACCAGCCGGACCGAGCGCGTCCGCGTAGATCGCCATGGCCCCGAGGACGCCAGCTGTGAAGAGAGCAATCCCCCAGAGGTCCTCGACGTGGGCCTCCAGAACCGACCTCACGGCGCTCCAGAAGCTCGGCCGAGAGTCCCTCCTGCGTGCGCCCGAACGACCGCGAGCGGAGCTTCTCCCAGGGCGCGAGCTCGACGCTCGCCGGCGCGAATGCCGGGACCGGCCGCCTGCCGAGGCTCTCCGCTGGCGCGAGCGGAGCTGACGGCGCATGGTTGTCACCACAATGGCCACAACGCTAACAGCAGTCTCACCAACAACGACGTACCGCCAGCATCTGGTACGACGTACCGCCAGCATCTGGTACGACGTACCGCCAGCATGTGGTGCTGCGACAGACCTCTAGACGGTGATCACCACAGGCACGATCATGGGTCGGCGCCTCGTCCGCTCCCCCACCAGCCGGCCCAGAGCTTTGCGCGCATGTCGCCGTAGGGCTTCGTGGTCGCCCGCTCCGTCGGCCAGCGCCTTCTCCAGGGCGATGCGGACCACTTCGCTGGCCTCATCCAGAAGCGCCTCGGCCTCAGGTGCGTACACCCATCCCCGGGTGACAATCTCGGGAGGGCTCACGACCTCGCCCGCATGGAGATCGACCGTGGCGATCACCACCACCACCCCCTCCTCGGCGAGGACTCGCCTGTCACGAAGGACCCCGTGGCTCACGTCACCAACCGTTCCGTCCACGTAGACAAAACCCGCGGGAACCGGCTCGCAGCGGCGGATGCCATCGTCGTCGAGCACGAGGGAATCTCCGTCCTCGCAGACCACGACCTTGTCCGCCTCGACTCCCATTGCCTGCGCCAGGCGGGCATGGTTCACCATGTGGCGGTACTCGCCGTGGACCGGCACGAACCACTCAGGACGGACGACCGACAGGAGAGTCTGAAGCTCACCTTGTCTCGCGTGCCCCGAGACGTGGACGGGCTCGACGCCGGTGTGGACCACTTCTACACCCCGCCGGTGAAGGCCATCGATCACACGTCCGACGGCCCATTCGTTGCCCGGGATCGGGTGCGCGCTGATCACCACCACGTCTCCTGCGCGCAGTTGCAGCCATCTACTCTCGCCGGCCGCCATGAGCGACAGTGCGGAGAGTGGTTCTCCCTGCGAGCCGGTGGAGATCACGCAAACACGGCCTGGGTCCATCTGCTCCACCTGTTCCACTTCAACGAAGCAATCGTCGCGGACGTCGAGCAGACCGAGCCGACGAGCCAGCGCCACGTTCTTTTCCATCGAACGACCTAGGGTGACCACCTTCCTGCCGGTGGCAAGTGCCACGTCCACAACTTGCTGCACACGGTGAATGTGGCTGGCGAAGCAGGTCACCACGACGCGCCGCCCGGCCCACGACTCGAACAGTCGCAACAGCGTCGCACCCACGGTTCGTTCCGAGGCGGTGAAACCAGGCTCTTCCGCATTGGTGGAATCCGCCATGAGCAAGCGAACGCCCGAGTTGCTCGCCAGCGCTCCAAGCCGGGCCAGGTCGGTGAGTCGGCCGTCCACAGGAGTCAAGTCGATCTTGAAGTCGCCCGAGTGAAGGATGATGCCCTGGGGTGTGTGGAACGCTGTCGCGAAACCATGGGGCACCGAGTGTGTGACAGGGATGAACTCCACGTCGAAGGGCCCGACCTGCCTGCGTTCTCCGTCTCGGACCTCGACGAAGGTCGCCCGGTCGCCGAGCCCCGCCTCCTCCACACGGTCTCGAGCCAATCCCAAAGTGACATCGGACCCGTAGACGGGAACGGTCAAGTCACGAAGTAGATAGGCAAGGCCCCCGACGTGGTCCTCGTGGCCGTGGCTGAGCACGACGGCCTCCACGTCCGCTGCGCGATTTGCGAGATAGGCGAGATCGGGCAGCACGAGGTCGATGCCAGGCATATCGGGATCGGGAAACATCACCCCGCAATCCAGAACTACGAGCTTGCCCTCGAGCTCTATGCACGCGCAGTTCCGGCCGATCTCCCCGAGCCCACCGAGGAAGCTGACGCGGACCGGTTTAGGCAAGCGCCCCGCCAGCGCTCCGGTCGCCGATACCGCCTGAAGGAGCACCCAGTCTCTCGAGCACTTGAGCGGCTCGCTCGTCGAGCCCGGGCGGTGCCACGCCGAGCGGCAAGCGGCACTGTCCGGCGGGCAGGCCGAGCGCCCGGCAGGCGGCCTTGGCCGGGAGCGGGTTCGGGCAGGTCTCGGATGACTCGAACTCGTAGGACTCGATCAACCCGGCATTTGCAGCCCTGGCTGCACGCACGTCCCCCTTCGCAAAAGCGGCGATCATCTCACCCATCTCGGCGGGAGCCCAGTTCGCGGCCACGCTCACCACGCCCACAGCCCCTACTGCCAACAACGCCAAGGTGAGCGCGTCGTCGCCGCTGTAGATCTCGAAGCCGGCAGGAGCCTCCGCCGCCAGGCGGGCAGAGGAGGCAACGTCGCCGGCAGCGTCCTTCACTCCGACGATGTTCGGCACCTCGCGCGCCAGGTGGAGCATCGTCTCGTGGACGATCTTCCGGCCCGTGCGCACGGGGATGTCGTAAAGGAGTATTGGCAATTCGGTCGCACCCGCAACGACCTCGAAGTGGGCAGCCAGTCCTGCCTGAGAAGGCCGGTTGTAGTAGGGCGTGACGACCATGATCCCGTCGACGCCTGCATCATCAGCTGTCCTCGTCCGCTCGACGGAATGACGAGTGTCGTTCGTCCCCGTCGCGGCAAGCACCGGAACGGTCACCGCCTCGCACACCGACCGGCACAGATCTGCCAACTCCGCGTCTGACAGCACTGGGCCCTCACCTGTGGTGCCACCCACCACCAGCGCGTCACTTCCGTGCGCCGCCAGCCAACGACCCAGCTTCGCAGCACCATCTGCGTCCAGCGCGCCAGCGCCGTCGAACGGCGTCACCATCGCTGTCACCACCGCGCCGAAGCGGCCTGTGTCGCCTAACGCCACACCCTCAGGTTAGAGCACGCGCGCTCAGACGGGCACCAGGGACAACCGATGGGGGAGCTCCTCGCTGCCGTGGCGCCTGCTCAGAAACCGAGCAGGGAGTCCAGCCCGATCGTGAGACCCGGCAGTTCCGTCACCGCCTTGATCGCAAGCAGCACGCCTGGCACGAAGGACGTGCGGTCGTAGGCGTCGTGGCGGAGGGTCAAGCTCTGGCCGAGGCTGCCCAGCACCACTTCCTGATGGGCCACGAGCCCCGGCAGACGCACGGAGTGGATCCGCACCCCCCCAGGCCCCTCTCCTCCACGGGTCCCTGGAAGCACCGAGGAAGTCGTGCGGTCGGCAGGCCACGGATCACAGCCAGCGCGGCGTCGGGCCGCGTCGAGTCGCTCGGCGCTCGCCAGCGCGGTGCCCGACGGGGCGTCGAGCTTGCCGTCGTGGTGGAGCTCGATGATCTCCGCTCCGTCCATGAACGGGGCGGCCATCTCTGCGAAGCGCATCATCAGCACTGCCGTAATGGCGAAGTTTGCGGTGATCACGCAATTGGCTTTCGACGACTCGAAAAGACGCTCCATCTCCGAGAGTGACGACCGGGCGATGCCCGTAGTCCCCACGACGGCATGCACCGCGTTCGCCGCACACCACCGCATCGTCTCGACGGCCACGTCGGCAACGGTGAAATCGACCGCCACCTCTGCGCCGGCACGCCCGAGGTCGTCGACGCTGCCGCCCACCTGGAGCCCGGCCACATCCGAACCCGTCACCTGACGCAGGTCTATCCCCACCAGCCGCGGGTCCACCGCAGCCACCAGGTCCAGCTCTGGATCGCCCGATACGGCACGGCAGACCTCGCGTCCCATCTTCCCGCCTGCACCGAGCACACCGACGCGCACCACGGTCAAACCCTACGCCCTCTACTTGGCCGTCAGCCGCCGAAGTCCGCAGGATCGAACGGACCCACCACAGACAGCGTGCGTGGTTCATCTGCCAGCTTCGCTGCGAGGTTGGCCACGTCTTCGAGCGTGACACCCTCGACCTTTTCCAGCAGCTCGTCCACCTCGAGCACGCGTCCGTGCAAGAGCAGGCTCGAGCCTATGCGACTCATTCGCGCGCCAGAGTCCTCGAGCGACAGCAACATCTCGGCTCTCAGGTGGCTTTTGGCGACGAACAGCTCGCGTTCGGTGATGCCGGCGTGTGCGAGACGGTCGAGCTCACCGTTCACCACCTCCAGGACCTCGCGTGCGTGAGACGGAGCCGTGCCAACGCTGACCGTCAAAGAGCCCGTCTCGTCGTAGTGGATCCGTTCCGACCAGATCGAGTACGCTAGACTTCGGCGTTCACGTACCTCCTGGAAGAGGCGGCTCGACATCCCACCGCCGAGCACATGGTTGAGCACTGCGAGCGGCCAGCGGTCCTCGGAGTGCCGGCCGGCGGCACGCATCGCCAGGACCAAGTGAACCTGCTCGGTGGGCCGGCGGGTGACCACCAGCCCGAGCGACGGGGAATCGGGTCCTTTCCTCGCTGGTGGGCCACCTCCGAGACGACCGGCGAAACGGCGCTCGACCTCGCAAGCCACAAGCTCGTGGTCAACGTTCCCCGCCGCGGCAACGACGAGGTTGCTCGCGCGGTAGTGCACATCGAAGAAACGCCGGATCTGTGAGACCTCGAGCGTCTTGACGCTTCGCGTCGTGCCCAGCACCTCACGCCCAAGCGGATGACCAGGGAACAAAGCTCCCATGCACTGCTCGGCTACCAGGTCGGCAGCCTCGTCAGCGTGCATCAGGATCTCGTCCAAGATCACCTGGCGCTCGGCTTCGATGTCCTCGGGACGCAAAGCCGGATCGGTGATGATGGCGCCGAGCACGTCCAGGCCGAGATTCAGGTTCTCGGAGAGCAGTCGGATGTAGAAAGCCGTGTACTCCTTGGTGGTGAAAGCGTTCATGTCGCCCCCCACCTCGTCGACCGCCTCGGCGATCTCAGCCGCCCCCCAACTCGGCGTGCCCTTGAAGAGCAGGTGCTCCATGAAGTGAGAGGCTCCGGCCCGATCGTCCTCCTCGTCCCTCGATCCGGTTCCGACCCACACTCCGATCGTCACCGAACGCGCGTCCACCATGCGTTCTGTGACGAGGCGAACGCCGCAGTCGAGCGCCTCGACGTCGATCACGGGGAACGTAGCCGTAGACGGATCATGCCTCGGCAGGGTGTCGCCGCTTTCTCACCGGCGCCGGGGCCTGCGCCGCCCGCCGCGATCTCGGTGATCGCGCTCGGCGCGTTCGCCGTGGCCATGCTCGGCGGTCGGCCTCGGCCCGAGGTCGCCGAGCTCTCCAGCCAGCTCCGCTTCGAACGCTGCCTCGAAGGACGCAGCCCGAACCGGGCCGGGTCGGCTCGCCGGGGAACTCGGGTGATCCGAAGGTTCAGGAGCGACGTCGTCCGGCTCGACCGCTGTAGGAGCCTCCCCGGCCAGTGACAACGACACCTTGCCTTGCGGGTCGATGTCGTCCACGCGCACTTCGAGCTCCTGGCCGAGCGAGAGGACGTCCTCTACGCGTTCAACTCGGTTCTTACCCCTGAGCTTCGATATGTGCAGCAGTCCGTCACGCCCGGGAAGGATATTCACGAACGCACCGAACTTGGTGATGTTCACCACCTTGCCGAGATATGTAGCCCCGACGTCCGCGTCCGGAGGCTCGACGATCAGGAATATACGGCGCCGCGCCTCTGCCACGGCTCCTCCGTCTTTTGCTCCGATGGTGACGGTCCCGAACAGACCGTCGTCCTCCACGGCGATGTCGGTCCCAGTCTCAGCCTGCAGAGCGTTTATCACCTTGCCCTTGGGGCCGATCACCTCGCCGATTCGGTCGATCGGTATCTCGAACGACACGATCTTGGGCGCGTTCTCCGACACTTCTGCTCGCGGCTCGGCGATCGCCTGCTGCATTACTTCGAGGATCTTGAGTCGTGCGTCGCGAGCCTGCCGAAGTGCCTGTGCCAGCACGTCCGCCGGCAATCCGTCGATCTTCGTATCGAGTTGGAGCGCCGTCACCGCGTCGGCGGTGCCGGCCACCTTGAAGTCCATGTCGCCAAATGCGTCCTCGGCGCCCAGGATGTCTGTGAGCGTCGCGTACGAGCCCTGGTCGTAGACCAAGCCCATGGCAATGCCAGCGACAGGCGCCTTGATCGGCACCCCGGCGTCCATCAAGGACAATGTCGACCCGCAGACCGACGCCATGGAGGTCGAACCGTTCGAAGACAGCACCTCGGACACCAGCCGCAGCGTGTAGGGAAACTCGTCCACGCTGGGTATGACGGGCAGCAAAGCCCGCTCCCCGAGCAATCCGTGGCCGATCTCGCGTCGCTTGGGCCCGCGCATGAAACCCGTCTCCCCGGTGGAGAAGGGGGGAAAGTTGTAATGGTGCATGTACCGCTTGGACTCCTCAACGCCAATCGTGTCCAGGGTCTGGCTCATCCGGGGCATCCCGAGCGTCGTGACGTTCAGCACCTGGGTCTCACCACGTTGGAAGAGCCCTGAGCCGTGGGCGGTAGGTATGATCCCGACCTCTGCTGAAAGAGGCCGAATCTCCGTGATGCCACGGCCGTCGATGCGAACGCCCTCTTCTACGATCCGCTTTCTCACGAGCTTCTTTGTGAGCGAGCGCACAGCGGCCTTGATCTCACGCTCGCGATCGGGGAACTCGGGCAACAACTCCGCCAGGACCGACTCGGTGGCTTCGTCGAGCGCGGCGTTGCGCCCGGCCTTCTGGCTGATCGAATTGGCCTTCACCACCGCCTCGGTGCCTACGGCTTCCACCCTTGCGTAGATGTCGTCTGAGTAGTCGGAGAACAGCTCGTACGCGATCACCGGCTTCTTGCCAGCCCGGGCCACGAGCTGGCGCTGAAGATCGATCGACTCACGGATCCACGTCGCCGCGGCTTCGAGTCCCTCGCTCAGGACCTCCTCGGTGACCTTCGGGGCGCCAGCCTCGTAGAACCCCCACGAGTCCTCGGTGCCCCCGGCCTCCACCATCATGATCGCGATCTCAGCCCCGGGGCCCTCGGCAAGTGCCCGACCTGCGACCACGAGCTCGAAGCACGAGGCCTTGCATTCTTGGTAGGTGGCATGCGGGATCCAGGCACCTCCGGTCGACCACGCCACTCGCACAGCTCCGATGGGCCCGTCGAAAGGGATCCCCGACACCATCAACGCCGCCGAAGCGCTGTTGATGGCAAGCACGTCATGGGGATTGACGAGGTCGGCGCCGAGCACCGTGCCGACGATGTGGATCTCGTTGCGGAACCCAGCCGGGAACGAAGGCCTCAGCGGCCGGTCGATGAGACGGTCGGTCAGGATGGCCTGGTCGGTGGACCGGCCCTCGCGTCGGAAGAACGAGCCAGGGATCTTTCCCGCCGCGTACATACGTTCCTCGATGTCGACGGTAAGGGGAAAGAAGTCCGTGCCTTCGCGCACTGTGCGCGTCGCTGTCGCTGTTAGAAGGATCATGGTGTCGCCGATGCGACCGACCACAGCGCCGTCGGCTTGGCCGGCGAGCTTTCCCGTCTCGAAGCTGAGGGTGCGGTCCGTACTGCTGATCGCGCCCGACACTGCTATGGCGTCAGCCATGGTGGGTCTCCTAACTCATAGAGCGGGCACCCTGCCAGGCCAGTTCCCAGTTGTCGGCCACCTCCCCGCCGAGGGCTCGCGTGCCACGCAAGACCCTCGAAGCCCTTTGCGCACCGCTCGAGTGCACGCACGGCCGAGGTGATCGGCAACTGGCAGCTGACTGCTGGCCTAGTGCCCAGTTCAACTGTCCCGGGCGGACCATCCGAGCCCCGGGAGGTTCGTCCCCACCCGGTTCTCTCCGCTCGAGCTCCCGCGCCCGCACAGCGAGCAGGGGTTACTTGCCGCCTACCGGCGGATTCCAAGCCTCCCAATGATGGAGCGGTATCGCTCCACGTCGTTGTCCCGGACATAGTCGAGGAGCCGGCGGCGTCGACCGATCAGCGTCATCAGTCCGCGCCGGGTGTGGTGATCGCCCTGATGGGCCTGAGGTGCTCGGTGAGGTGCGAAATGCGCTCGGTGAGGAGAGCGATCTGAACCTCGGGCGATCCCGTGTCGGTTTCGTGGAGGCGGTACTGGGCAATCACCGCAGGCTTGTCTGGCATGTCTGGTATGAACGGCCTCGGGGGTTCTAGGAGATGCCACGGAGCGCTCGGGCCTTCGGTGAAGTCATCGCGCTCCATCGGGATCCACCGGGACTCCGCCCGGCTGGCACACCACTCTAGCAGGGGAAGTGTCTAAGCGAGTCGGGCCGGGTCTCTGCCAGCACTGCCCGTGCTCGGCCCACGTCGTCGACCATGGCTGCCACCAGGTCGGAAACTCTCTCGAAGCGACGCTCCTCCCTCAGCCGTTCGACGAAGGACACTCGGGCAGCCTCGCCGTAGAGATCCCCTTCGAAGTCGAGCAGAAACGCTTCTAACACCGGGGCGCCGAAGGGGGCGGCCGTCTCGGTGGTGCTTTCGGTGTGCTCGGGTTCTTGCCAGTTCGTCTGCCGGAGCGTCTGGCGGTTCTCCTGCCAGAACGTTGGGCGGTGGCCGAGGGACACAGCAGCAGGGTGCATCGACCCTGCTGCTCGCTCGTAGAAGCAGGCGTAGATTCCTTCGTCCGGCCGCGCGATCTCCGTCGGCACGTCGATGTTCGCTGTCGGAAAGCCCAGCTGAGTGCTGCCACGACCCTCCCCGTGGACCACGACCCCGCGTACCTGGTAGTAACGCCCCAAGAGGCGTGCCGCCTCACGCACCTCGCCGGCCGCCAGGGCGCGGCGGATGCGCGTCGAGGAGACCACCTCCCCCGCAGGCACGGACTCGAGTCGGAGTCCGACAACGTCGAACCCGTGAACTTCGCCGAGCTCCGATAACAGGGCCACGTTGCCCTTGCGACCGTGCCCGAAGTGGAAATCCTCGCCCACGACCACCAGTCGTACGCCCAGAGCACCCACGAGAACCTCGAGCGTGAAGTCCTCGGCCGTTTCCTGTGCGCGGGCTTCGTCGAAGGTGATCATCACCGTCTCGTCGACACCGGTGGAGGCGAGAAGCTCGAGCTTCTGGTCGAGGTCACACAACAGCGACGGGGCCGAATCGGGACGGACGACGCTTGCGGGATGGCGGTCAAAGGTGACCACCACCGTTCGCAGTCCCCTGTCTGCGGCCATGCGGCGAAGCTCACCGATGAGATAACGATGGCCCAGGTGAACGCCGTCATACGCGCCTATCGTGACCGCCGAGCCATCGGTGCTCGGCATATAGTGCTCAGGCCCCAGGACGACCTTCATCAGTCCGAGGTTACTTGGGGTCCTCGTTCACCCGACCGGGGTGGCGCTCATCCGACCAATCCGACGCTGCTTGAGACCACACCTCACCCGACCGGACCGAGAACGCACGCCGCCATAATGCGATCGGAGTCGGTGCGCTCGTAGACCGCCAGGAGCTCTCCACAGCGGTCGAGCAGTGCCCACGGACCTTCGCCGCTCACCCCCAGAGCGACCCCGTCGAGGGCGTGGCCGTGGAGGACGAGGGATGACACCTCCACGTCGACCTCCACCTGCGTCAGGTCGCGCAAAGCCCGAGCAGGTGCAAGAACACAGGCTGCGCTTATGGAATTCACGGGATGCGCCTCGGCAAGCCCGAACGAGCCCACACGCGTGCGGCGCAGCCTCCGCAGGTGAGCACCACCACCAAGCGCCTCACCCAGATCCGCCGCCAAGCTCCGGATGTAGGTACCGGTCGAGCAGTCGACGGATATCTGATAGACGCCGGGTTCGTCGGTCGGCTCGATGTCGAAGCGCTCGACCGTCACCTGGCGCGCAGGACGGTCGACCTCCACGCCCGCGCGCGCCAGCTCGTGCAGACGCCGACCTCCGATCTTCAGGGCCGAGACCATCGGTGGGACCTGCTTGATCACCCCTTTGAGAGACGCTGCCGCCTTGTGTACCTCCTCGGGTGCGACTCCCGACATGTCCCATGTGCCGACCACCTCACCCGAGGCGTCCAAAGTGGAGGTCGCAGTCCCCAGGACGATCTCGCCTTCGTAGGACTTGAGCGATGCGACGAGGAAGCGAAGCATCCGGGTGAAACGGCCGACGCCCACGAGCAGCACACCCGTGGCATCTGGGTCCAGAGCTCCCGCGTGCCCAACACGCCGTTGCCCGAGCAGGCTCCGACACCGGGCCACCACGTCGTGCGAGGTCCATCCCGGGTCTTTGTCGACCACCACGAGGCCCATGGGAGCGATCGGGACAGGGCGCTTGCGCTCAGGCACCGGGCCCTGCGCTCTTCGGACCACTCGCAGGGCCGTCGTCGTGCCCGTCCTCCTCGCGACGGGCGTGACCCTCGTGCATTCGGCGCAGGATCTCCTCCACGCGCATGCCATGAGCCACGGCGGGGTCTGCAGCGAAGTGGAGACGTGGAGTCCTCTTCATTCGCACCTGGCGGCCGATGCTTTGCTGCAGCCCGGGCCGTAGCTCTTCGAGAGCCTCGGCTGTCTGTTCGTCCAACGCGCTCAGGTACACCTCCGCGTGGCTCAGGTCCGAAGCGATGTCCACCCCCGTCACGGTCACGAGGCGGAGGCGCTCATCGATATCGGTCAGCCGCTCCAGCGCGTCCGCCACGACCTCGCGCAACACTTGGTTGAGGCGCGCGGTGCGTGGATAGGGCGCGTGCGCGCCATGCTCATTGCCTCTTCGCCTCACGGCTCGTGCGCGCACGACAACCTCAGGTGCGAGGGACCTCGCGCTCTTCGAACGTTTCGATCACGTCGCCTTCCTTCAGGTCCTGGAAGTCTGACAACCCGATCCCGCACTCGAAGCCGCTCTGGACTTCACGCACGTCATCCTTGAAGCGCCGCAGAGAGATGACCGAGCCCTTCCAGATCACTACACCATCGCGTAGGAACCGCACCTTCGAACCGCGCGTGATCACCCCGTCGCGTACGTAGCATCCCGCAACGGCACCAACTCGGGGAACGCGGAACACGGCGCGCACCTCTGCCTCGCCGGTGACCACCTCGGTGACCTCAGGAGCGAGCATGCCCACCATGGCTGCTTCGATGTCCTCGAGAAGCTTGTAGATGATCTCGTAGGTGCGGATCTCCACGTCACGCTCGTCGGCCAGCTCCCGTGCGCGCCGGTCTGGACGGACGTTGAACCCGATGATGCTCGCGTTGGAGGCCACTGCCAACTGGACGTCGTTCTCGGTGATCCCACCGACTCCGCGGTGGACGAAGCTGAGCTTCACCTCGGGTCGTTCGAGCTTGCGCAGGCTGTCGCTGATGGCTTCGAGAGTTCCCTGAACGTCGGCCTTCACGATGAGGTTGAGCGTTGTCTCCTCACCGCGCTGGATCTGCTCGAACAGATCCTCGAGCTTCGCCCCCGGCGTGGTCGGCGAAGCGGCGTGCCCCGCCACCCGGTAACGCCGCTCTCGAGCCTCTCCGATGGTGCGAGCCGTGGTCTGGCCCGCCGTCACCCTGAACTCTTCCCCCGCAGACGGGGGCTCCGAGAAGCCCAGGACCTGCACCGGGGTGGAGGGCGGCGCCTCCTTGACCTGCTCGCCCGTGTCGTCGACAAGGGCCTTCACCTTTCCCCACGCGGCACCCGCAACAACGCTGTCGCCGACGTGCAGCGTGCCACTCATGACCACTACGGAGGCCACCGGACCACGACCCGCCTCGAGGTTGGCCTCCAAGATGGCTCCGCGCGCTCGTCCCTCGGGGCTCGCCCGCAGCTCCTCCAGCTCTGCGACCAACACGATGTGCTCGAGAAACTCGTCGATCCCAGTGCCTTCGAGAGCCGACACCTCGCACGCGATCGTGTCACCGCCCCATGACTCGGGTACGAGACCCCGCTCCGACAGTTGCTGTAGCACCCGGTTCACGTCGGCATCCGCACGGTCGATCTTGTTGACTGCCACCACGATGGGAACTCCTGCGGCGCGCGCATGATCGATCGCCTCCACCGTCTGGGGCATGACGCCATCATCTGCTGCCACCACGAGAACCACGATGTCTGTGACCTCAGCTCCGCGCGCACGCATCGCGGTGAACGCCTCGTGCCCGGGAGTGTCGATGAACGTGATCGAGCGCCCGCCCACGTCGACCTGGTACGCACCGATGTGCTGGGTGATCCCACCCGCTTCCCCGGCCATCACGTTGCTAGAGCGGATGCAGTCGAGCAAGAGCGTCTTGCCGTGGTCGACGTGTCCCATCACGGTCACCACGGGAGGCCTTGGTCGCAGATCCTCCTCGTGCTCCTCATCCTCGTCCTCGAAGTACTTGGCCTGCAGCTCAGCCTCCTGCTCCTCACCCGGATCCACCAGGCGGACCTGGGCGGCGACCTCGGCGGCGAAGAGCTCGATCATGTCGTCGGTGAGCGACTGCGTGGCCGTGACCACCTCGCCCTGAAGGAACAGGAACCGGATGACGTCGCCTGCGGACCGGTTCAGCTTCGGTCCCAGCTCGCGCGGCGTGAGCCCGCGTTCGACTATGACCTCGTTGTCGGGGACCGGGGCGTTCGAGGGCGTGTAGGTGGTGAGCTGAGTGGGCTCGAGCTCCTCGCGATTGCGTCGGCGCCGGCGCGGCCTGCGAAGCGGAGGACGCCCTCGTGCGCCCGGGCCGCCTCGAAATCCCGGAGGGGCACTGCCGCCACCGGGGCGCCCGCCATACCCACCGGACCCCGTGCCTGGAGATCCTCGGCCTCCGAAGCCACCACCGACACCGCTGCGAAGCGCACGTCCGCCTCCTGGACGCACGCCGGTCGACGGCCGCGTAACCCCACCCGCTACGCCACCCGGGCGCGTGCCTGTCGGGGCTCTGCGTCCAGGTGAAGGGGGTATCGGGCGTCCCGGTCCCGAGCGCGGAGGCCCCGGAGGAGGCGGGATCGGTCGTCCAGAGGTGCTCAAGGGGGGACGGGGCCGGGTCTCCGGTGGAACGGAGGACTCTGGTCCTGCGCGAGGGGCCTGCCGCTCAGGAGGATGAGATGTGGTCGGAGGGGCCTCCGGCGCCGCAGTGGGCGCAACCGCAGGTCGACGAGCGGCAACGGCCGGCGCGGCAGGTGCTGTGGCGGCAGGTGCTGTGGCAGCAGGTGCTGTGGCAGCAGCTGCTGTGGCAGCAGGTGGGGCGGCAGCAGGTGGGGCGACAGCAGGTGGGGCGGCAGCCGGTGGGGCAGGTGGGGCGGCAGCTGGCGCGGCGGCGGCCGGCGCGACAGGTGCTGTGGCGGCAGGCCGGGATGGCAGGCGTGGCGGAGGTGTCGCGGCTGGTGCTGTCCCCACCTCGCTCGCCGGACGGCTTGTCACCAGCCCCGATCTCGCGGAGCGAGTCGGTTCGACAGACGGGCGAGCTGCCGCAACAGGCGCGGAGATCTTCCCCGGCTCCTCGGCAGGGATCTCTTGCGTACCAGCGGCAGCTGGCCTGGGTCTGGTCTCCTCGGGAGGTCGGGCTTCGGGCTTCGTCTCGGCCGGTTCTTGGACCGCGACCGGACGCCGCAGGCTTTCGCGGTCCGCCTTACGGCGGACTCGGTCGGCTTGAGCGTCCTCGATCGAAGACGAATGGCTCTTGACGCCGATCCCCAGGGAGAGCGCCAGGTCGAGCGCCTCCTTGTTCGTCAAGCCCAGTTCTCGTGCCAGCTCGTAGAGGCGGATCTTCTTCGGCAACGGCTCCTACGATCCCTCTCTGTCTCTTCTGTTGTTGCTTCGACCCGGACCTGCCAGTAGGTCCTGCGCACCATCCTCGCACACAGCGCTTGCCTCGCTTCGAGCCTCAGACCCAAAGAGCAGCTCCTGCAGCTGTTCCACCGCCTCGTCCGCGACGGGGGCGCGAAGTGCACGACTGAAGGCCTGGCGACGCTTGGCACGCTCCATGCACGTCCTCGAGCTGCGGCACAGCCATGCTCCGCGCCCGGAGAAGCCGATCCGCAGCAGGCCGCCTGGTGCCAATGCCACCCTAACGAGCTTCGAGGGCGTGGCCCGTTGCCCACAGCCGATGCAAGTTCGAAGCGGCCCGTTGGAGGCTATCGAGAGCCCTCCGCAGCGTCGGTCCGCTCTTCCCCACCGCCTTGGCCTCGCTCGTCCCCTGGACCCTCCCCCCCAGGCCTTGCGCGTGATCCCTCGGCTGCTGGTTCTCGAACCGCGGTCTCATCGGCCTCCTCGGCCGCCACCTCCTCGAACCTATCTACTGAACCCACGGTTGCCGGCCGTTCGACCTCGGCGGATGCCTCTTTGCCCGCGTCCGGCTCCTTCTCCACGGCACTCGTGGTGCCCGAGGCCACTCGTGACCACTCCGCGGCGGAAACTGCCTCTCCCCCCTCGGCTGGATGCCAGACCATCTCCCCAGCCTCGTTCTCCACCCACTCGCCCTCGGCCCACTGCCCGCTGTAGGCCGCTTCCTCCTCGACGAGCTGTGTCTCGCTTTTCACGTCGACGCGCCAACCGCTGAGCCGCGCAGCAAGGCGGGCATTTTGACCCTCCTTGCCGATCGCCAGCGACAACTGGTAGTCGCTCACGACGACCATGGCCGTGCCGGTCTCCTCATCGAGCCTCACCTCGCGTACCCGGGCTGGCTGTAGGGCTGCCTGGATGAAATCGACCGGATCGTCGGCAAAAGGCACGACGTCGATGCGCTCCCCGCGAAGCTCGTTGGTTACCATCCTCACCCGAGACCCTCGCGCTCCAACGCAGGCCCCGACCGGGTCGACGTTCGGATCGTTCGACCACACCGCGATCTTCGTCCGGTGCCCAGGCTCGCGTGCAGCCGCACGGATCTCCACCACGCCAGACGAGATCTCGGGGACCTCGAGCTCGAACAGGCGCTTCACCAGGCCGGGGTGGCTTCGGCTAACAACGATCTGCGGTCCCTTCGTCGTCTTTCGGACCTCGACTATGTAGGCCTTGAGACGTGATCCGTGTTCGTAGCGCTCGTAGGGCACCTGCTCTGCCTGAGGCAGCAACGCCTCAACCTTGCCCAGGTCGAGCAAGGTGTAGCGGTTGTCGGTCTGCTGCACGATGCCTGTGACGATGTCGCCCTCGCGCCCCGCGTACTCCTCGTACTTGAGGTCACGCTCTGCCTCCCGAATGCGCTGGAGGACGACCTGCTTGGCCGTCTGCGCGGCGATCCGGCCGAAGTCATGGGGAGTGTCGTCCCACTCGCGCACCACGTTGCCGTCCTCGTCGAGCTCCTGTCCGTAGACGCGAATCTCACCTGACTCGGGATCGATCGTGACGACAGCCTCTTCTGCTGCTCCCGGGCGGCGCTTGTAAGCTGCAACCAGCGCGTTGGCGAGAGCATCGAGGAGGGTCTCCACCGATATCCCCCTGTCCCGGGCGATCTGGGCTAACGCGTCGAGGAATTCGAAGTTTGTCTTGCTCATCGCTTCCTCACTCCCTGCGCGCCCTTCGCCAGGCCAGACGCAGCGCTCCGGCGCCGCCCCGTTGCGCCGTTACGCCCCGTTGCGCTCTGCCGGGTCCCCGAGGGACGTGAGGTGGCTGGCCACTCGAAGACGGTCCGGGCGCGCTCGACCTCTTCGTAGGCGAAACGCCGCCCGCCGTCTCCGAGACCCTCACCCTCGAGCACAAAACCGTCTTCGTCGGCAACGACCAGCCTCCCCGTCACCCGGCGCTCGCCCTCACTCCCTGCCATCGTCCGCACCGTGACGATCTCTCCGACGGCCCTGGTGAAATGCTGTGGGGCGCGAAGCGGACGCTCAACGCCGGGGCTCGACACCTCCAGGGTGTAACGCTGACCCGGCTGGGGGTCGTGGTCATCCAGAACAACCGAGACGGCGCGCGTTGCAGCGGCTATGGCGTCCACGTCGGCAGCATCGCCCGTGCGATCGACGACCACCCGAACCATTCCGGCACGTACCTCGGCGTCCACCAGCTCCAATCCGAGCGCGCCGACGGTGGACGTGAGCAGCTCGAGAAGCTCGTCGTCCACCTGTGGTCACCTCCCCGTCGGTCCTCGTCGATCCTCACCGGTCCTACCGGTCTTCGTGCCTGTGCGGTCGCGCGCAGACCGGGAGGCGTGGTGCATGAGAGAAGCGTGGGCGCCCGCCCACGCTTCGTCACACCACTCCACCCGGTTCGAACGGCGTGACCAGCATACCAGTCGACTCCCGGCGACGACCGGGCGACGATCCGCCGCCGGGCACCGAAGAGCCCGGCGAAGGCAGGCCCCCCGGACTTGGGCCTACCGGCACGGCTCACAGGCGCATCATTCGGGACCTTGGCCCCTAGGAGTTACGGGCTCCTTCGACGACGCTGGGCACATGCTCTCGGAATACGAGGGAGTGGCAGTCCTCGAGCAAGCCGAGTGCCTGGAGCTGCTCGGCCGGTCCTCCATAGGCCGTGTGGGCGTGTCCATGGGCGCGGTGCCCGCCGTCTTCCCGGTCAATTTCGCGGTGCTGGACCAGGCCATAGTCTTCTGGGCCTCTACCGGCACCAAGCTCGACGCTGCCACGCGCAACGCCGTCGTCGCCTTCGAAGTCGACGATGTCGACGCGCTCTACCACGAGGGATGGAGCGTGCTCGTCGTAGGCATCGCCGACGAGCTGCGAGATGCGGTGCTCGTCGAGCGTGCCAAGCGTCTTCCCCTCGCGCCATGGGCCGAAGGCCCTCACGAGCACATGGTCGCCATCAGGCCGGAGTTCATCTCGGGACGTCGGATCGTTCACCGTTCGAGGTTGGCGACCGCCGAGGTCGAAGGAAGCGCTCGCTATTAGCACCTACCATCGTCCTTGATGGCCAATACCGGTGTTCTCACTTCTCAGGCACAAGACTTCCCCGGTTGGTACCAGGACGTGCTGGCCAAGGCCGAGCTCGCCGACAACGGTCCGGTTCGCGGCACGATGGTCATCCGTCCTTACGGCTACGCGATCTGGGAGCGGATGCAGGCGGAGCTCGACGGCCGCATCAAGGCCGCGGGCGCGGTCAACGCGTACTTCCCGCTGTTGATCCCCGAGAGCTATCTGCGGCGCGAAGCCGTGCACGTCGAGGGCTTCAGCCCGGAGCTGGCTGTCGTGACACATGGCGGGGGCAAACAACTCGAGCAGCCCGTCGTCGTGCGCCCCACCAGCGAGACGATCATCCACTCGTTCTTGGCCAAGTGGATACAGAGCTATCGCGATCTCCCCATGCTCCTCAACCAATGGTGCAACGTGGTTCGCTGGGAGATGCGACCTCGGCTCTTCCTGCGAACGACCGAGTTCTTGTGGCAAGAGGGTCACACCGCGCACGCAACCGAGTCCGACGCCCGGGAATTCGCGTTGCATGTGCTACACGAGGTGTACGAGGACTTCATGGTGAACGTGCTGGCGATCCCGGTGATGACCGGCAGTAAGACCGAGCGCGAGCGCTTCCCCGGCGCTATCACGACGTGGACCTGCGAGGCAATGATGCGAGATGGCAAGGCCTTGCAGATGTGCACGAGCCACGAGCTTGGGCAGAATTTCGCGCGCGCCTTCGACATCACCTATCTCAACAGGTCTGGTGTAGTGGACCATGTCTGGCAAACCTCGTGGGGCGCGACAACACGGTTGATGGGTGCCCTGGTCATGGCCCATGGAGACGACGCCGGCCTCCGGCTGCCACCGAGACTTGCGCCCGTCCAGGTAGTGGTGCTGCTCGTACGTGACGAGAACGGGGCAGGCGAGGCGGCCGGCAATCTCGTGACCGAGCTGCGGGGCAAGGGCCTGCGCGTCGAGCTCGATGCGCGCACCGACATCTCCTTCGGACGCCGAGTAGTCGACTGGGAGCTCAAGGGCGTGCCACTTAGGATCGAGGTGGGGCCGCGCGACTTGAAGGCCGGGACCGTCGTCCTGTCTCGGCGCGACACGGCGACGAAGACGTCCGTTCCCCTAAGTGAGATCTCGGCCCGCGTGGACGAAGACCTTGGGGCGGCACAGGCCGCCTTGCTCGAAGAGGCGACGGAGTTCCTCCGTCACCATACGGTCGAAGCTGACGGACTCGAAGATGCAGAGCGAGCCGCGCACGACGGTTTTGCCGTGGTACGGGCGTCTGTGCTCGAAGACGGCGGCGAGGCCAGACTGAACGAAGCGGGGGTGTCGGTGCGCTGCCTGCAAGGTCCCGAACGGGGGCCAACCCCCTCAGGCGACGGCGCGAGCGACGAGCTCGTGGCCGTCGTGGGCCGCGCCTACTGAGGATCGTTCCTACTCACGATTGTGAACCGTCTTGCGGATGAGCTCCACCTTCTCGCCGCTGCGGTTGGCGTCAGAACCCTTGGCCTCGAACAACGCCTTTCGGTCGGCCTCGGCCTCTTGTTCGGCACCGACCTCCGCCGCCGCCAGGCGAGCCTCGACGCCTTCGGCCACGATCCGCTCGGCCTCGAAGACCAGGGCGTCGACCATCTCGTCCTCGGGTACCACTCGGACGATCTTCCCCTTGATGAACAGGTGTCCCCTGTGGCGGCCTGCTGCTATGCCGAGGTCAGCCTCGCGTGCTTCGCCGGGCCCGTTCACCACGCAACCCATCACAGCGACTTGGATCGGCAGCTTGCGCGTCTCGAGGGCCTGTTGGACCTCCCTGGCCACCCCGATCACGTCGATCTCGGCGCGCCCACAGCTAGGACAGGCGATGAGGTCCAGACTCCTGCGCTCTCGCAATCCCAGGTACTCGAGGAGCTGGCGGCCGGCTCTTGCTTCCTCGACCGGATCGGCGGTGAGCGAGTAACGGATGGTGTCGCCGATCCCTTCCGCCAGCAACGTACCGATACCCGCGCTGGATTTGATCAGACCTGCCGGCGGAGGGCCGGCTTCGGTGACCCCCAGGTGCAGCGGGTGGTCGAAGGTCTCCGAAGCGAGCCGGTAGGCGGCGATCATGAGAGGCACAGACGACGCCTTGACCGAGATCTTCACGTCCTCGAACCCGACGTCGGCGAGGTAGGCGATCTCGATGCGCGCTGACTCCACCAGAGCCTCGGCAGTAGCTCCCCCGTAGCGCTTGTAAAGCTCGGGGTGCAACGACCCAGCATTCACCCCGACGCGGATCGGGACCCCGCGGTCTCGCGCTTCGGATGCCACTTGCTTGATCTCGGCTTCCTTGCGGAGATTGCCGGGGTTCAGGCGCAGTCCCGACACGCCGGCCTCAAGAGCCGCCAACGCCATCTCGTGGTGGAAGTGGATGTCGGCCACGATCGGCACCGGCGAGCGCGGCACGATGTCAGCCAGGCCCTCGGCGGCCTCCTGCTCGTTGCAGGTACAGCGGACGATGTCGGCACCGGCGGCAGCGAGCGCGTACACCTGGGTGAGGGTCCCCTCGACGTCTGCCGTCTTCGTAGTGGTCATGGATTGGACCGACACGGGAGCCCCGCCTCCGACGGCGACCCCACCGATGTCGATCTGGCGAGTCGGACGACGCTCAGCCACCACCGGAACGGATCGACTCACCTTTCTACTCTATGGTCTCACCGCCGCTCGCAGAGCATCACCTACAGCGCCCGCCGACAGAGCCTTCGCCAGCCCTATTGGAACGGGTTGGCCACCGGGTGAGTGATGTCGAGATAAAGGGAGCTGACGACGATGAACCCGAGGAAGAGCACGAACGCGTAGGCCACCGGCGTCAGCTTGGTCACGTCCGCGTGGTAACGGCGCCCACGCCTCGAGCGGATCCGTTCGTACACGGCGACCGCCACATGACCGCCGTCGAGGGGGAGCATGGGAAGAAGGTTCAGCATGCCGACGAAGACATTGATGGCGACCAGCACCGCCACCAGGTCTCCCGCGCCCGCTTGGGCACCCTGGGTCGCGGTCCGGACGGCTCCGTATATCGACTCGATCCGCTTGCCGCTCTTGGCGGCCCGGTTGGCGGCCGCCGGATTCGTGAGGTCGTGCAGGTAGTTCGAGATCCCGTGGGGTGAGAAGACCTGCCCCAGCGCTGTCACCGAGGAGCTGATCGTGCGACCCAGGTCGACCCCCGAGCGCCCGAGTGCCACCAGCGGTCCGGAACGCTGGTCGGGTCCACCGCCGATCTCGACCCCTATGCGCGCGTTCTCAGTGGACGCCTTTCTCGAAGAAGGCGCCTTGGGCGTCGAGGATTGCGGTGGGACGGACGCCGTCGACGAGCCGCGCGTCGCCTTGGGGATGACGACCAACGTGCGCAGGTGCCCGCCACGCTTGACCACGATCGTGACCACCTGACCCGCCTTGTCGGACACGGCGTTGGTCACCTGGTACGACGAGGTGATCCGCTTTCCGTCCACACGCTCTATGACGTCGCCCACCCGCAGGCCCGCTGCTCGCGCGGGATCCGAGCCGTGTGCCAGAGGGGAGAAGCCGGTGATGGCGACCGCGTTGGACGCCGGCACGCCGACGAAAACCAGCAGACCCCAGATCAGGACGAAGGCCATCACGGCGTGCATGGCGGAACCTGCCACCGCCACCACCAAGCGATTGTGGAAGGGCTGCTCCCGATAGGTGCGAGGCTCGTCGGCCGGGTCGACCTCCTCGGCGTTGCTCATCCCGACGATCTTCACGTAGCCGCCGGCTGGGATCGCCTTGATGCCGTACTCGGTCTCGCCCTTTCGCACCGACCAGAGTCGAGGACCGAAGCCGAAGAAGTACTCGGTCACCTTCATGTGGCTCCACTTGGCGGTTGCGAAGTGGCCGAACTCGTGGAGCATCACCATGATCGCGATAGCTACGATCACCACCAGGAGGTCGGTGGTGTGCGTCGCCATCGCGGCGAGGACGACGACCGCGAGCACCAAGGCGAGTTGCGCCAATGCCCTTCTCGACCCTTGTGGCTCTGTCCGCGGAGCTCTCGAGGTCCCTTCGTAGTCCGTCACGTGGAGCGTTCCCGGTGCTGTACTGCTTTATCCGCGCAACGGCGCGCCTGGCGGTCCGCTTCGATCACGTCGGCTGCCTCGCAGACCACCGCGTGGTCGAAGGATTCGAGGGTGTCTGCGACCACCTCTGCGATCGCTCCCCAGGCGATCCGCCCGTCGAGGAAGGCTGACACCGCGACCTCGTTGCCCGCGTTCAGCCATGCCGGCGCCAGACCGCCCTCCCGCCCCGCTTGCTCTGCGAGGCCCAGGCAAGCGAAGACCTCACGGTCGGGTGGCTCGAAGTCGAGATGGAACATCGTGCTCCAGTCAATCGCCCCGAACGCATGGCGCAGGCGTCGCGGGTAACCGAGCGCGTAACCGATTGGCAGGCGCATGTCCGGCTCGGAGAGCTGCGCCAGCACCGCGCCGTCGGAGAACGCCACCATCGAGTGCACGACGGACTGCGGATGGACGATCACCTCGATTCGGTCGTAGTCGACGCCGAAGAGCTCGTGGGCTTCGATCACCTCGAGACCCTTGTTCATGAGCGTGGACGAGTCGACCGTGACCTTCGGGCCCATTCTCCAAGTCGGGTGAGCGAGGGCTTCGGACACGCTCACCCCTTCGAGCTCGCCGCGGGCACGTCCCCTGAACGGTCCCCCGCTGGCCGTGAGAACCAGGCGCGCCACCTCGTCTGGCCCAAGACCTGCGCGCATGCACTGATGGAGGGCGCAGTGCTCGGAGTCGACCGGCACGATCTCGGCGCCCTGGGTTCGTCTGGCGCGTTGGACGATCGGAGCCCCGGCGATCAACGATTCCTTGTTCGCCAGCGCGAGGCGCTTTCCGGCGTGGAGAGCGGCGAGCGTGACCGGCAAACCCGCGAAACCCACCACGGCGTTCAACACGACGTCGCCGATCTGGGCCGCCTGCTCCAAGCCCTCGGTGCCGGCGAGCACTTCGGTGCCCGGTGGCACGTCGCGTGCCAGGGTCCCCGCCAGGGAACTATCCGCGATCGCGACCGCCTTCGGGTGGAACTCCCGCACCTGCGCGCCGAGGGTGTCCACCGAGCTCGCCGCCCCGAGCACCGCGACCTCGAAACGCTCGGGCTGGTTACGAATCACATCGAGGGTCTGAGTGCCGATGGAACCGGTCGAACCGAGGAGGCACACTGCGATCGCGGACCGCTCACCTGAGTCCGAGGTTCTCGAACCGACCTCCCCGCTCACCCGAGGTGAAGCACCCGCACGAGGTAATAGGTCGCGGGGAGCACGAACAGCAACGCGTCCACCCGGTCGAGCACACCCCCGTGGCCCGGCAGCAGTGAGCCCATGTCCTTGAACCCCAGATCGCGTTTGATGAGCGACTCGCACAGGTCCCCGACGGGGGCGATCACGGCCACCACCAGTCCCAGCACCGCCGCCTTTGCCGGAGTCCACGGGTAGACCTGACCTGTGATCGCGGCAGAGGCCGCTATGGCAAGGATCGCCCCCCCTACGAACCCCTCCCACGTCTTTCGCGGGCTCACCCGCGGGGCCAGCGGGCGACGACCTAGCCATCCGCCGATGACGAGAGCGCCTACGTCCTCAGCGACGGTGGCGACGATGGCACCCAACAGAAAGGCGACCCCGTGCCGGTGCGGGTACTGGCTCGGCGCCAACATCAACGCGGCGAACGATCCGAGCATGCCCACCCATACGAAGCCGAAAACGGTTGTCGCGATACCTTCGACCGGCGAGCCCTTCTCCGTCCCGGCGAGATACCAGATCATCGACGCCACAACGACCAGCACCAGCAACAGGGGAAGGGCCGTGACACCCTTGACGTAGACGCTCAGCATCACGCCCACGGTCGCCACCAGGCCGAGCAACGTGGCTGGCCTGCGCCCCGCGCGACGAAACCCTGCGTAACACTCGGCGGCGGCAAGGGTCACGACGATTGTCGCCAGCACCAACGTGGCTACCGACCCGAGAGCGAAGCAGAGGAGAGCCAGCAAGGCGATCCCCAGCCCGGTGGCGACGGCCACTGGGACATTACGGCCTGCTCCTCCTCCGGCAGTTTCGGTAGAGCGAACCGGACGCCTGCGATGAGGGCGACGACTCGTAGCCGGTCCGGGGCCTCCCCTGGTCGAGGTGTTTCTGAGCGGAGAGGAGCTGATAGAGGTCACCAATGAGCTCTCTGCCGGTGCGTCGGGTCCAGGTTCGGAGCCAGCCTCGAGCTCGCCGCCTACTCGGGCGCCGACATGGCGTCCGACACTGCTGTCGGCGCCGAATACGGAACCCTCGAGACCTTCGTCGTCCCAGAAGGTCCCGGTGACATGGACCTCGTCGTCTTCGCCACCATCCGACCACCGCGGGTCGTTCGTCCCCCCGCGCGGGTCACCGGCCGGCGCCAGCTCGGGCTCCTCCGGGCCTGGTTCGCCCGAGGAGGAAAGGTCTTCGAACTCCCAGGGACGGCGCTCTGAGACCGGCGTCTCATCGAGCGCACCGAGGCGGGTCCCGTCGTCGCCCAGGAGCGATGGCTCGAAGCTACCTTCATCCCATTCATGATCGTGCTCGCGCCAGGACGGACCACCTGACGATGCCCACGGCTCGGAGCGGTCATCCTCGTCGTGGCGGGCGACGACTGCTGGTACCTGCCCGGTCGGTGGGTCGGTCCAGTGCTGCAAAAGCGGAACTGCCCCGCTCGGTTCCCCGGACGCGTACCGGGGCACTTCGCCGCTCGAAGTGGCCGACGGGTCATCTTCGTGCAGTGGGGTGCCCTCGGACGGTCGAGGCTCCGAGTCGCCGGCGGCCTGGATCTGGGAAGAGCTCAGGGGGCGCTCCTCGAGTGAGCTCTCGGCCTTCTCGTCAAGCCTGTCGTAGGGCAGATTGTCGGAGCCTCGTTGGCCTGCCAGGGTCCCCGCCTCCTCGGCGCCGTAGATGCGCACGCGTTCTGTGATCGGCTCGGGAGGTGCCTCCATCTCAGGCCCGAGCTCGTCAGGTTCATCCACATCGCCTTCCCGCATAGCGACTCAGATCTCCAACAGCTCTTGCTCCTTGTGGACAAGGAGCTTGTCGATAGCCGCCACCATGTCGTGTGTGAGCTTCTCGACCTCGCGCTCGGTGCGCTCGAAAGTGTCCGAGGACAGCTTTCCATCGTGTTCCAGGGACTCGAGCTCGTGGCGGGAGGACCTACGCAGGTTGCGGACAGCTACTCGCCCCTCCTCGGCCTTGTGCCTCACGACCTTCACCAGCTCTTTACGGCGCTCCTCGGTGAGAGGAGGAAACGCGAGCCGGATGGCAGTGCCGTCATTGGAAGGGGTGATCCCCAGGTCGGACGCCAGGATGGCTTTCTCGATCGCGCCCAGTGTCGAGCGGTCGTACGGGGTGATGACGAGCAGTCGCGCCTCTGGAACGCTCAGCCCGGCGATTTGGCGAAGCTCCATCTCGGTCCCGTAGACATCGACCGCCAAGTGCTCCACAAGACCTGCGGTAGCACGCCCGGTACGCACCGAGCCGAAGTCCGCCTGGGTGTGGGAGACCGCCTTCTCCATTCGGTCTCGGGCTTCGTCCAGCGCCACCTGGGACAGCTCGTCGTTAATCACCTGATCAGCGTTCCGATCTCCTCGCCGGCGAGCGCAAGACGAAGATTACCAGGGCCCATCAGGTCGAACACGAGCACCGGCAGCCGGTTGTCCTTGCAGAAGGTGACAGCGGTGAGGTCCATCACCCTCAGATCCTGGTTCACCACCTCCATGAACGTCAGCTCGTCGAAGCGCTTCGCCGACGGATCGAGCTTGGGATCGGCGCTGTAGACCCCGTCCACGCCCGAGTGAGTGCCCTTGAGCAGCACCTGCGCCTCGATCTCGGCTGCCCGCAGCGCAGCGGAGGTGTCGGTCGTGAAATACGGATTGCCCATACCCGCAGCGAAGATGACGACTCTCCCCTTTTGCAGGTGGCGGATGGCCCTTCTGCGGATATAGGGCTCTGCGACCTCTGCCATCTGGACGGCGGAAAGAACCCTCGTGGGCTGACCGAGCCGCTCGAGGGCGTCCTGAAGAGCCAGCGAGTTGATGACCGTGCCGAGCATGCCCATGGTGTCCGAGGTAGTCCGGTCGAGCCCTTGGCCCGCTCCGGTGGTACCTCGCCAGATGTTCCCTCCACCGACCATGATCGCCAGCTCCAGGTCGAGGTCGGCCCGGGCACCAGCAATCTCTCCCGCCAGGCGCTCCACGACCACTGCGTCGATCGTCTCGTCCGAAGCAGAAGAGGCGAGCGCCTCACCGGACATCTTGAGAACGATCCGGTGCCGGCGCGCGCTATTTGGATCCTGTTCGTCTGCTGTCACCCCGAACCCCCGGACGTCGAGTCAGCCGCCCACGACTACCTGGGCGAAACACATCACCTTCGCGTTACCGATCAATTGTGCGATGGTGCGCTTCTCATCCCGGGCGTATCGCTGCTCGAGAAGGACACGTTCCGTGAGCCACCCGTTCAGCCGGCCTTCGACGATCTTCTCAAGGGCTGCCTCCGGCTTCCCCTCGTTACGCGACATCTTCTCCAGCGTGGCGCGCTCGGACGCGAGCTCGTCGGCCGGGACGTCCTCTCGGCGCAGGTACGCGGGGCGGGCGAAGGCGATGTGAACCGCCACGTCATGGGCGAGCTCCTCGAATCCGCCCTGCATCTCGACCAGCACTGCATTCACCCCGCGGCCCGACTGGACGTGGAGGTAGTTGCCGACCGTGGCATCCGCCGCGAGCTCGAAGCGCACGACCTGACCTATCGAGATGTTCTCCTTGAGAGTCGTCCGCAGATCATCGACCGCTTCGGACCTCTCGGTGGTGGCATCTTCCCCTTTGGAGGCGACAAGCTGCGCGAGCTCGTCTGTGAGGGAGACGAACGAGTCGGCTTTCGCCACGAAGTCCGTCTCGCAGCGAAGTTCCACGATCGCCGCGGTCCGGCCTGCCACTGCCAGAGCCACCGCTCCCTGCAACGCTTCTCGTCCGGTCAGCTTGGCCGCGCCTGCCAGTCCCTTTTCGCGAAGCCAGCGCCGGGCGGCTTCCATGTCGCCACCCGTCTCCTCAAGAGCGCGCTTACAGTCGAGCATCCCGGCTCCTGTGAGGCGCCGAAGGGCCGAGACGTCCTTCGCAGAGATGCTGGCCACTACTCCTCAACTCTCTTCTGTCGGATCGGTCGTCGGAGAAGTATCGGCTGCCGGGATCAGATCGGCTGCCGGGATGAGATCGGTTGCCGGGATCGGATCGGTTGCCGAAGAAGTACCGACTGCCGGGGAAGGCGCGTTTGGCGTCTGCGCGACCTCAGAAGCCACCTCACCAGCGGTAGACGAGCCGGGATCCGGCGCAGCCGTTGCAGCCGTCTCGGATGCGCCTTGCGCGCCAGGCGCAGGCGGGCTCTCGGCAACTGACGGGCTCTCGGCAACTGACGGGCTCTCGGTGGCAACCGATGGCGGAGTCCCGGGTGTGGCTGCGGACACTGTGACGTCGTGTGCCGCACGTGCCGCGGGTGCCGGCCCGCTCGACGCTGCGTTGCGGTGCTCGGCGATCCAGCGTCCCTCCACCACCCCTTCGGCCATCACCCGGCACATCAGAGCTCCAGAGCGGATGGCATCGTCGTTGCCCGGGATCACATAGGTAATCACGTCAGGGTCGCAATTCGTGTCCACCACGGCGACGACCGGCATGTTTAGCTTGTTCGCCTCGGTGACCGCGATGTGCTCCTTCTTCGTGTCGATCACGAAGATGGCGTCCGGCAGGCGGTCGAGGTCGCGGATGCCCCCGAGGTTGCGCCGGAGCTTCTCCAGCTCACGGCGGTGGCGAAGGCCTTCCTTCTTCGGCATGGCGTCGAAGTCCCCGGCACGTCCCATCCCCTCGTACTCGCGCAGCTTTCCCACACGCGACGAGATCGTGGTGAAGTTGGTGAGCATCCCGCCCAGCCATCGCTCGTTCACGTACGGCATGCCGCACGCGCGAGCGTAAGTGGCCACGGGCCCCTGCGTCTGTTTCTTGGTGCCGACGAAGAGCAGCACGCCGCCCTGGGCCACGAGATCTCGGACGTACACGTACGCCTCGGAGAGCCCGTCGAGGGTCTTGCGAAGGTCGATTATGTAGATCCCGTTACGCTCGCCCAGGATGTAGCGGCGCATCTTCGGGTTCCACCGGCGTGTCTGGTGGCCGAAATGCATACCGGCTTCCAGCAGCTGCCGTGTCGTTACGACGGCCACGGGTGGTCCTCCCATCGGTTCTTCTTCCCCTGACGCTGCGCCTTAGGGCGACCGTGGACGCGTCTGGGTGTTCAGGTCGTCAGTGCGATCCTCGCCGAAAAGCGAGTTCCCAGATCCTACCCTGACGTCGCCTGGCCCGAGCGCTAGCCCCTGCGACCGGCTCGTTCCGGGCCGCGTATCTCGGTCCGCTCGGAGGCTCGGTCGGTCAGCCTCGCCCTCAGCTGGAGTACCGCCTTGGTATGGATCTGGCACACCCTGCTCTCGGTCACGCCCAAGATCTCTCCGATCTCTGCCAGGGTGAGGCCCTCGTAGTAGTACAGCGAGAGCACCGTGCGCTCGCGATCTCCGAGATGCATGATGGCTTGGGCGAGGATCTCCTTGGACTCCTTCTCGTCGAAGAGCGCGGCGGGCCCAGGAGTGGCGTCGGGAACGGTGTCCCCCAAGGTGGTGCCCTGACCCCGGGCACCTCTCGCGGGAAAGACCTCGTCGAGCGCGGCGACCCCCACGAAGGAGAGCTGACGGAGGACGTCCTGAAGCTCCTTCTCGGAGATGTCCAGCTGGGCGGCGACCTCGGCGTCGCTCGGGGTACGTAGCAGCGTTGCCTCCAAGGTGGCATAGGCCTGCTCGAGCGCCCGCGCCTTGGCTCGGACCGAACGCGGCACCCAGTCGATCGCCCGTAGCTCGTCAATGATGGCTCCCCGGATGCGCGGGATAGCGTACGTCTCGAACTTCACCTCGCGCACCGGTTCAAAACGGTCGATCGCGTCGATCAGGCCGATGATCCCGTAGCTGACCAGGTCCGCGGTGTCGACGTGCTGTGGGAGCCCGATAGCCACTCTGGCGGCCACGTACTTGACGAGCGGTGAGTACAGCACGATCAGCTGATCGCGCATGAGACGGTCACCGCTTCGCTTGTACTCCGCCCACAGCTGTGTCGTGGAGCCGTCGTCGCCCGTCGTCACCGTCTCCCCCTATGCCCGGGGATGGGTCGCTCCGTACACAGTGAGCAGCCTCTCTTTGCTCACGTGAGTGTAGACCTGCGTCGTCTGCAGGCTCGCGTGGCCGAGGAGCTCCTGGACAACTCGCAGGTCCGCCCCACCGTCCAGCAGGTGGGTGGCGAAGCTGTGGCGCAGGGCATGAGGGTGGGTGGGCACCGCTGACCGACGGTCGATCATCCGCCGCACATCTCGTGGGCCCAGGCGGGCAGCAGAACGGTTGAAGAAGACCGCAGCCGTCGCAGAAGCAGGGCCGGCCAAGACCCACCTGCCATCTCGCAACCATCGTGCGAGCGACTGGGCGCACAGATCGTGCATCGGAACCCGCCGTTCGCGCCCCCCCTTGCCCCTGACCGTGACGGTGCGGCCCCGAAGGTCCAGGTCGCTCTCGTCGAGGCCGCAAAGCTCAGCGACGCGCAGGCCGCACCCGTAGAGCAGTTCCAAAACGGCGTCGTCGCGCAGCCTCACAGCAGCCTCGAGATGCTCGCCGCCTGCTCGTCCCACGCGGCGCACGACCCCGATAGGCGCGTCGAGCAAGGTGGCGAGCTCGCGCCGGTCGAGGACCCGAGGTAGGCGCGCTCCGCCTCCCGGAGCAGACAGACGCCGAGCGGGGTCCGCCACAATCGTCCCACGCCGGTACAGCCATGCAAAGTACGAGCGCAGGGCCGCCGCCTTGCGGGCCACACTCGTACGGGCATAGCGGCGGGTCGAGAGAAACGCTAGGTACCGTCGCAGGACGAGACGGTCCACGTCGGCAGGTGCCGTAACCCCACCTCTCTCGGCCCAGGTGGTAAAGGCGCACACGTCACACGTGTATGCCCGCAAGGTCGCCGGCGCGTGCCCGCCGAGCGACCGAGAGAACGCATCGACATCCCAGGCCACGACCACAACGCTACCTCCACGGCCCTCGTTGGGCTTCCATTGTCGAAACGGGTCGAGCGCCCCTCCGCAAATCCTCAACGTTCCAACCGTCTCGCCAACGGTTGCAGCGATCACTCGGCTATCGCTGCGAAGATGAAGGCCTGGGCGCGAAAGCGCCAGGGGACACGGAGCGAACCGCCGTGAGCACACATCGATGAGCAACCGGATCTTGCTCGTGGAGGACGACGAGCGCATCCGGGCCTCCACCCGCCTGGCCCTGGAGGACGAGGGTTACGAGGTGGAGGAGGCCGCCTCGGGCGAAGCGGCCCTCGACCGGTTCTCCGAACACGCCGCCGACTTAGTGCTCCTCGACCTGATGCTGCCGGGGATGGACGGCTTCGAGTGCTGCCGGCTGCTACGCCGCACAAGCGCGGTACCGGTCATCATGGTCACCGCGCGCACCGACACGCATGACGTGATCGCGGGTCTGGAAGCCGGAGCAGATGACTACGTGACGAAGCCCTTCGTGGCCAAAGAGCTCGTGGCACGCATCAGGGCCCTGCTGCGGCGGGTGCGACCTACAGGTGAGCCGAGCGCCTTCGGCTTCGGCGACATCGAGGTCCGTCCCGACGAGGGAATGGTGCTTCGAAACGGGAACGAGGTGCACTGCACCCGTACGGAATTCCGCCTGCTGTGCGAGCTCGCTGCCAATCCCGGGAAGGTGCTCAGCCGTGAGCAGCTCCTCGACCGGGTGTGGGGTTACGACTACTTCGGCGACGGCCGGTTGGTGGACGTCCACGTACGTCGCCTGCGCACGAAGATCGAGGCGGACCCGGGGAACCCTCGCCACGTCATGACCGTACGCGGCATGGGCTACAAGCTGGCGGTTTGAGAGACCGAATGCTCCCCCACGGCTGGAGACCATGGCGACGCCTCGGCCTGCGCTCGCGGATGACCGTCACCTTTGCTCTAGGCGCTCTGGCATTGTCGGCGACCATGGCCGCCCTGACCTACTTCACGGCTCGGCAGTTCATCCTCCACGAGCGCGAGACCGCGATCTTGCGCCAGGCGTACGTGAATGCTTCTCTGGCTCGCTCGTCTCTCTTACGGTCGCACTCCCCGGACATCACCCAGCTCTTTGCTTCTCTGGACACGGTTCCGGGGTCGATGTCGGTTCTCGAACGACGTGGTGCGTGGTACGCCACGTCGTTCTCGGTGGGCGAGAACAGCATTCCCGCCTCGCTACGTGAGCTCGTCCTTCATGGCACGCCCGCCACCGAGCACTTCGTGCTCAACGGGTCTGCGCAAATGGTCGTCGGCGTCCCTCTCCCGGCGGCAAATGCGGCGTATTTCGAAGTGTTTTCCCTGGCCGAGCTCGCGCGCACCCTTCAGATCTTGGCCCTGGCGCTGACCGGCGCGGCTCTCTTCACCACGGCTGCCGGAGCGGTGACAGGCCGTTGGGCGAGCAGCCGAGCCCTGCGCCCCTTGGGGGAGGTCTCGAGGGCGGCCGAGACGATCGCCGGGGGAAAGCTCGACACCAGGTTGCTCACCGCCGACGACCCCGACCTCTCGGCTCTGGCGGCGTCCTTCAACAAGATGTCCGACGCCCTGCTCGAACGGATCAGCCGCGAGGTGCGCTTTACCTCCGACGTCAGCCACGAGCTCAGGTCGCCGCTCACCACGCTTGCCACGTCGCTCGGGGTGCTCGAGGCCCACCATGACGAGCTCCCACCGCGCAGCAGGCGCGCCCTCGACCTGCTCACCGCCGAGATCCGGAGATTCCAGCGCACCGTGGACGACCTGTTGGAGATCAGCAGGATGGACACGGGGTCTGCGGAGCTTCTGCTCGACGAGGTGGAGGTGGGAGAGCTGGCGCGCCACGCCGCGGATGCCGCAGGCGCCGCGCGCGTACCGGTCGACGTCGACCCGGCCGTGGCCGGGCTGCGCCTGTCGCTCGACAAACGACGAATCGAGCGCGTCGTGACGAACCTCGTCGCGAATGCAGACCAATACGCGGGAGGAGTGACCCGTTTCGCGGTCGAGCCGGCGCCGGGCGCCGTCCGCCTGGTGATCGCCGACTGCGGTCCGGGCGTGCCCGTGGCGGAACGTGAACGGATCTTCGAGCGCTTCTACAGGGGCCAAGCCGCCGGTCATCGAGGCGCCACCGATGGCTCGGGGCTGGGCCTCTCGCTCGTAGCCGAGCACGTCAGGCTCCACGGCGGACGTGTGTGGGTGCAGGAAGGTCACGGGGGCGAGAACTGTTTCGTCGTCGAGCTGCCGTGCGAGACGCGCGAGGCGCCGCCACTGGCGAGGACGAACGGCAACCACAGAAAGCCTGTCACCGCCACAAACGCTTCGTTCGAGACCAGGACTCCGCAGGAGGCAGGGTGAGGACCGCGGAGGTTTGCAACGTCCTGCTCGCGTTCGGCGCGATCCTCGTGCTGGCAGTGATCGGCGGATGCGGGGTGCCGGTCGACCGGGGCCCGACGGCTCTCTCTCGCTCAGGGGTGCCGTTCGGCCTCCTCGCTCCCTCGTCTTCGCCGACGACCTCGACCACCGGCGCCTCGCCGGCCGAGGTTCCCATCGAGATCTTCCTCGTGGGCCCCTCGGGCCACCTCGTCGCAGTGTCCAGAGAGGTGCCCGCCGCACAGGACTCGCTGGCCGTGGTGCTCGGTGCTCTCGTCGACGGGCCCACAGCAGCCGAGACGGCGGCAGGGCTTCAGAGCGCGGTTCCCCCTCAGACCTCTGTGATGGGGGCGAGCATCGCTTCAGCCGGGCTGGCGACGATCAACCTCGCTGGCACCTTCGGGCAGCTAGTGGGCCAGGCGCAGATCGAAGCGGTGGCGCAGATCGTCTACACCGCCAGCAACCTGTCAGGTGTGAACATGACCGGTATTGCGTTCCAGCTAGCCGGCCAGCCGATCGAGGTGCCCGTGGCGAACGGTGCTCAGGTGCAGGTGGCGAACCAGTCCGAATTCGCGCCGTTCGCCCCTCAACCTTCAGCTAGCGGCGGCGCATCCTGAGCGTGGACTTGCTCTTCCCAGGCGACGCGTGGCGCGTTGCCCCAGAGCCGCTCCAGGTCGTAGTAGCCCCGGGTCTCTTCATGGAAAACGTGGACTACGAAGTCGCCGTAGTCCATCAAGACCCACTGCAGGTCGTGCAGCCCCTCTACGCTGTGTGGCGCGCGACCTGTCGCCTCCTTCACCTGCCGCTCGACCTCGTCGACAAGGGTGCGCACCTGACGAGGGTTGCGGCCGCTGGTCACGACGAACGCATCGGTGACAGCAAGCAGGTCGCCCATCGCCATTATCACCGTCTGCGAACCGAGCTTGCCGGCCGCGGCGCGTGCCGCGGTGGTCGCAGCGGCAGGCACACGCTGACCATCACACCCCGCCGCCTCCTGGTGGGCCGGGTAGTTCATCCTGTGACGGCGCTGCTCATCCACTGACAGAGTACAGACCCAAGCGGCGGATGCAACGGATCGCACGTTCTGGTATGAGAAATTCGACGCTGCGGCCTCGCCGTAGGCGCTCGCGCAGCTCGCTGCTCGAGATCTCGAGAGTCGGTATCCGCACGTGAAGGACGGAGCGGGCACCCCCCCACCTCTCCTGCGCAGCGCCTTTCGGGGCGGCTCCACCGCGGTCCACCACGACGAGTGTGACCAGACCCTTGATCTCTTCGAAACGGTGCCAGGTCCCGAGCTCGGCTGCCACGTCGGATCCCATGGCGAGCAAAAGCTCGGCCCCTGGGTGGGCCACGCGCAACTCCTGAACCGTGTCAGCGGTGTAGCTCGGTCCACCCCGTTCGATCTCTATGTGGCTCGCCTGGAGCCCGTCGACACCCTCAACGGCGGCGGTCACGACGGCAAACCGGTCCTCGGCCGCCGTGAGCTCACGTGTACCGGTCTTCTGCCAAGGCTCGTTTGCGACCACCAAAAGCACCCGGTCCAGCTCGAGGGCATCCCGGCACCAACAAGCGGCCACAAGGTGACCCACGTGAACTGGGTCGAACGTCCCGCCGAGAATTCCGATCCGCTCCACCTCACGAGCCTAAGTCAGGGACCCGAACACCTCGGAGGCAAACAAGCCGAAGGCAAACAAGCCGTACGCTGTCGGCGTGACTCAAGTGTCCTGGTCTCCCCAGAGCTGGCGGCTGCGCCCCGCCGCCCAGCAGCCTCCTTGGCCGGACGACGACCTGCTCGAACGCGCCCTGAAGGAGCTCTGCGCGCTACCCCCTCTCGTATTTGCAGGTGAGGCACGCAGCCTCACGAGGGCTCTCGGCGAGGTGGCAGAGGGTAGGGCGTTCCTGCTGCAAGCCGGAGACTGTGCCGAGTCGTTCGCGGAGCTCTCGGCAGACACGATCCGCGACAAGTTGAAGATCATCCTGCAGATGGCGGTGGTCCTCACCTACGGGGCCGGCGTGCCGGTAGTAAAGGTGGGCCGCATGGCGGGCCAGTTCGCCAAGCCGCGAACGTCGGCCACCGAGCTCGTCGGCGAGGTGCAGCTCGACAGCTTCCGGGGTCACATGGTCAACGACGACGCCCCCAATCCCCAAGCGCGAGTACCGGACCCCTCTCGCCTCGTCGCCGCCTACCACCAGTCGGCGTCGACGCTGAACCTGCTGCGCGCGTTCACCAAAGGAGGATTTGCCGACCTGTCCCAGGTGCACATCTGGAACCAGCAGTTCGTGACCTCGAGCGACGAGGGGCGCCGCTACGAGCAGATCGCCGCGGAGATCGACCGGGCGCTTCGCTTCATGGAGGCTTGCGGCATCGAGCTCTCCAGCGAGCATTCACTGCACCAGGTCGACTTCTACACGAGCCACGAGGCGCTCATCCTCGGTTACGAAGAGGCGCTCACGCGGCGCGACTCGTTGACCGGGGACTTCTACGACTGTTCTGCCCACATGCTGTGGGTCGGCGAACGCACGCGGCAGATCACCGGCGCGCACGTCGAATTCCTCGCCGGGATCAAGAACCCACTGGGGTGCAAGCTCGGGCCGTCGGTCACACCTGAGGAAGTGATCGAGATCTGCGAACGCCTCGATCCCGACCGCGTCCCGGGAAGGCTGACTCTCATCTCTCGGATGGGCACCGATCGCGTCACCGACGCCCTCCCACCGCTGCTCGAAGCAGTGCGCGACTCGGGTCACCTGGTGACTTGGGCATGCGACCCGATGCACGGCAACACCTTCGTGAGCAACGGAGGGCGAAAGACGCGACGTTTCGACGACATCCTGGGTGAATTACGCGGCTTCTTCGAGGCTCACCGCCAGGCGGGCACGTGGCCTGGCGGGGTGCACGTGGAGCTGACGGGCAACGACGTCACCGAGTGCCTGGGCGGGTTCGGCGACATCGCGGAGGAACAGCTCCACGAGCGCTATACGACGACGTGCGACCCTCGGCTGAACGCTCGCCAGTCGATCGACCTCGCCTTCCGCATCGCAGAGTTGCTGCGCGGCTGACAGACCAGTCTGCTCCGCGCTCTGATCTCGAGGTTCGGCCGCTACACCCTGCGGTGTGCTCGACCTAGCGACATCAACCGGTGAATCGTTCGTGGCGGCGTGTCGACGAGAAGGAGAAGGGCACACCCGAGGAGGATGAAGGTCGCGCCGGCAAGGACGAGCCATCTGGTGAGAGAACCCGGACCAGTGAACGCGAGCGCGCCCGATGTCGCGACGGCGGTGGGGGTGGAGGACGACCCGCTGTGGGTACCGTTCGAAGCGGGGTCGCTCGTGGCACTCGCTCCCTCGGCTTGCGTAGCCGGTGTCGTGGACTGCGGCGCCGTACTTGCGACAAGGGGCCATATGGGCGAGCCGACCGGAGGGACGCCAGCGATACCGGTGGGAACGCTGTCGTTCGGATAGGAGATGCAGGTCATCGTGAACGACAAGCCGGCGACCTCCAGCGTCGACGTGGTCGTCGGAGCCTCGAGGATGCTCACGGTGCCGCCTGTGGCGGTGAAGGGGCCGAAATCGGTCGGAGACGACGGCGTGGCCTGCGTCACCCCCGAAGACGCGATGGGCTCTGGCAGAGGATCGTTGAAGCTCATTTCCCCTGTGGAGAGCGAAGATGGCGCGGCCCCAACGGCCTCCAAGGTGGATTCGGACGTGCCGGTGATCGCGCTCGCCCCAAAGGACGCGGCCTGCGAGGCTACTTGTGCCGGGATCGTGACCTGGCGCTGATAGCCGGTCACCTCAAACTGCTCCCCCGGAGATGGATCGGCCGGCGAAAGGGTGGCCGTGGTGGTGGCGTCGTTCAGCACCAGGTTTCCAATTGGGGTACCAACACAGTAGAGCTCATACGGACCTGGAGAACCACTGGTGGAGGGTGGTGTGAGAACCGACTGCCCAGTCGCTATGACCACCGGTGAGCCGGCGTTTTGTGGCCAGGTCGTAGTTATCCCGTTCGGGTCGGTGTCGTTCGGATAGGCCGTGCAGTTCAACCAGTAGTTGTCGGCCGGGGCTTGGAAATCCAAGGCCAGCCCCACCTGCTCGATGGTTATGGGTCCACCGAGGGCGACCAACGAAGCACCCAGGCCGGCGGGAGCAGACGAGACGTCGAAGACAGCTCCTGACGACGGCACGGGGTTGGGCAGGTCCACGGCGAAAGGTATGGGCGCGGTCGGGACGTAAGTCGAGCTCGGCGAGACGGCCCCGTCCGAAGCGCTGCTCATCGGTACGGTGCCCACCCCGAAGGTGCTCGCCACGACTGTGCCCACCCCCACGGGGCCTCCCGGATAGCCCACCGGATAGGACGGACCGCCGGTCGGCAAGGCTCCCGTGGACAGCACGTCCGGGACCATGAAACCCTTCACCGAATCGATGCCGACGCCCTCGAACAGCTGCAGCATCGCCTGCGGCACCGAGATCTGAGTCTGGTACCCCGTGATCGTGAAGGTCTGTCCCACAGACGGGTCGGATTGAGAGAGAGCGGCGGTGGTGAGCGTGTCGTTGAGCACCACGTTCCCGATCGGGCTGCCCGGGCATGACAGCTCGTAGGCCCCCGTCTGTGACCCAGGCACGGTAGGGGGCGTCGTCGAGGTGGTGGAGGAGCTCCCCGTCGCGTGGCCTGTCGTGATGACAGGCAAGATCGGAATGCCGAGCGGCTGGGTGGTTACCACCCCCGAGGGTGTGATGGTGTCGTTCGGATATGCCTGGCAGCTCATGTTGACGATGTGCTGCGAGACGCCTGCCACCATCAGCACGTCTTCCTCGCCGGCGATCGTTATGGCGCCACCACTGGACACGAAGGGGCCGATCGTGCCGGAGGCCGAGGAGATGTCGAGGTTGACACCTGAGGAGGGAACGGGGTCGGGCAGGGGGAGGTCGAAGCTCTCGAGGCCGGTCGATTTCTGCGATGGCGAGGCGCCGAAGGATTCGATGGTGGTCGACCCGAACCCCTGCAACACGGTGTTGCCGAATCCCACGAGGCCCCACACGATTCCAGCCGGGATCGGGATCTGGGTCTGGTACTGCGCGAGGTCGAACTGGTCACCCACCGACAGGGCCTGTGGCGAGATGGTGCCGGTGGTGAGGACGTCGTTGAAGACAAGACTTCCCACAGGGGTATGCGGGCAGTACATCTCGTAGGCGCCGGTTGCGACCACCGACGTCTGGGTCGTGGTGGTCTGCGAGCCGGCCGCGGCGATCACGGGGGAGATGGGGAGGCCCGGAGGTGTGTCCTGTGTGATACCCGACTCGGGCAGGGCATCGTTCGGGTACCACGCGCACTTCAGATCGAGCTCGTTACCGGCGTCGTCGAAGGTGAGAGAGAACTGCTGGCTCAGTAAGACGGCGATGTTGTCGCTCGACGCGGTGAAAGGCCCGAACGTCGCCGGGGACGACGGCTCGTCGACTGTGATCCCGGCGGGAGGCACAGGGTTGGGGATGGGGACTGCGAAGGCCATGGCACCGGTGGGCACGGAGGCGGGGGTGGCCCCGGTCACGTCGATCTTCTCCTGTAGCGTCCCTTTCCAAGCAATGTTCCCGACGCTCGCCGCCTCCTGTAGCAGGCTGGAAGCGGTCGGAACCTGCGCCTGGAAACCCGTCACGTCGAACTGCTGGCCGGGTGCGGGCTCGCTCGGGGAAAGCGCCCCGTTCAGTACGACGTCGTTGGAGACGACGTTGCCCACCGGGGTGCCAGGACAGAACACCTCCACCGGCGAGCTCTCGGCGAAGGCCGGACTAGATGAGCTGCCGACCTCGACGGCGATTGCCGTCGCTGTGCCGGCGAAGAAGGCTACCGCGACTGCGGCTGCCAGTCGCGACACGACGTGGACTGGTCCCACCGTGGCCCCCTTTTGCCTTGCGGACTTGTTCGGCGACCGCTGTTGCCCAAGCTCCGCATGACCAACCCAAGCTTCGCACAACAATCGGAAGAACTCCAGGGCCCGTACATCACCCAAGATTGCCGAGAACGCCTGTGCGCGTTTGAGCCGAGGGCCCTATGACGCCAGTTGCCCGACGAACTGCTCGAGCTGGCGGAGGTTGCGGCACTCGAACACCCCGTCGCAATGTGGGGCGTACTCGCCGATGACCGAGTCACCACTGCCCCAGTACGAACGCGGTTCGGGATTGAGCCAGTACAAGTGACGCGCCCTGCGCCGTATCTCCGACAACACCCAAGCTTGCGGAGCGTGGTAGTTGTTGCGCGCGTCGCCGAGGAGCAACACGCTCGTACGTGAGGTGACCTCCTCGCCCCAGCGTTCCCAGAACACCGACATGGCGTGGCCGTAGTCCGAGTGGCCGTCGACCCACAGCACGTTCGCCTCGGTGCTTATCCGGTAGACGGCCTCTTCCACGTCGTCGGCACGCTCGAAGAACCGCGTCACCTCGTCGATGCCGTCGACGAACACGAAACTACGCACCTTGGAGAACTGCGAGCTAATCGCGTACACCAGGTGCAAGGTGAAGCGCGCGAAAGCCGCAACCGATCCCGAGTCGTCCGCTATCACGAAGATCTCGGGTTTGGCGGGGCGCGGGTAGCGGAACTTCGGGTCCACGGGAACACCACCCGTGGAGAGTGAGTGGCGCAGCGTCGAACGAAAGTCGAGGGGTCCCTTGCGCCCGTGCCGGCGCTTGCGGGCCAGGCGCACGGCCAACTTGCGGGCGAGGGGCTGAACGGCGCGCCGAAGCGCGACCAGCTCGTCGTGCGTCGCGTGCATGAAGTCGATGTCCTCGGGCAAGGGTTTACGCAGTGAGCGAGCCAGCGCCTCGACGCCTCGGTCGGCCACGAGGCGACGGCGGATCTCGTCCTCGATCTCCTTGCGCAGCCGGTCGAGCCGTGACGCCAGTTCGTCCCGCGCAAGGCGTTCCTCGAGACCTGTGAGGTGACCTTCTGGTACTTGAGAACGCACTGCCGCGACCATTCGCTCGAGGAGCCGGTCGAGCTCGAGGCTCCGCAAGGTCCGGTACAGGTAGTACGTGCCACCTACCGGGCGACCCGCCTCCATGCCCGCGTAACGGCTCACAGCCTGTCGAGCGAGGGCAGCGACCTGGGCGTCGTTGGCAGAAAGGAGAGCACGGTAGAGCATCTCGGCGAGCGCCTCCTCCGAAAGCGCCTCGCCACCGCCGGCGCCGCGACCCGACCCGTTCCCATCGCGCGTTGGCTGCTCGCCCCCGGGGACGCCGGGCTCTGTCGCCTCGATGCCGAATTGCGGCCCGCGGATCGAGAAGTACACCTCGAAGGCGGTCTCGAAAGCCCGCCAGTGGGAGGAGGACTTGACCAGCGTCGCACCGAGCGCGTACTTGAGAGCCTCGCGGTCTTCGAGTGGCACGTGGTGCAGAGCCTCCGCCGCGTCGAGGCTCTCTGTGGGCGAGATGGGCAGGCCCGCTTGCCTGAGCTCGCTCACGAAACCGGTCAAGACGTCGAGCACGAGCAGCCTTCAGACAGACGCTGAGCCTGCGCCCGTCGGCGAACCCTCTACGGAGAGCTCCTTTGCCGCACGTTCGAGGTCGCTTCGGTACTTGAGCAGCACGTGCAGCGTCGCCTTGGCCTGCTCGGCATCGACGGACTCGATCCCCAGCACGACGAGCGTGCGCGCCCAGTCCAAGGTCTCCGATACCGACGGGTACTTCTTCAGGTCGAGCGTTCTCAAGGAGCGAACGATCCTCGCCACTTGGTCAGCGAGCTCGCCGGTAATGGCGGGCACTCTCGTCTTTATGATCTCGCGCTCGCGCTCGAGCGTCGGGTAGTCCAGATGAAGGTACAGGCAGCGTCGCTTCAAGGCCTCTGAGAGCTCGCGTGTGTTGTTCGACGTGAGGAAGACGAGTGGCACCCGCTGAGCGCGAACGGTGCCGAGCTCGGGGATCGAGACCTGGTACTCCGAGAGGATCTCGAGCAACAACGCCTCTGTCTCGAGCTCTAAACGATCGACCTCGTCCACGAGCAGCACCACGGGTTCGCTCGCCCGGATGGCCTCCAGGAGGGGACGGGCGAGCAGGAATTCCTCGGAGAAGATGTCGTCTTCGATGTCGTGCCAGCGCGTGGCCGACGATGCTCCGTCTCCGTGTCCGTCGTCATCGACGACCCGCTGAGCCTGGATGCGAAGCAGCTGCTTCTTGTAGTTCCACTCGTACAGTGCCTTGGACTCGTCCAGGCCCTCGTAACACTGGAGACGGATCAGCCGGCTCGAGGTGGCCCACGCGACCGCCTTTGCCAGCTCGGTCTTGCCGGTCCCCGCCGGACCCTCTACGAGCACAGGCTTGGCCAGTCGATCAGCGAGGTACACGACGCCGGCCGTCCCCTCGTCTGCCAGATAGCCGGTCTCGGCCAGGCGTTCGCGCACTTCGGGCACCGACGCGAAGCGTGCCGGCCCCGGGTCGGGGAAACCGAGAGAGCCCGGCGGTCGGCTTTCCTCAGCCATCATGTGCGGACGTGGCCGTCACCTCGCACGACGTACTTGACCGACGTGAGCGCACGCAGCCCCATGGGCCCGCGTGCGTGCAGCTTCTGAGTGGATATGCCGATCTCGGCACCGAGGCCCAGCTCCGCGCCGTCCACGAACCGCGTGGACGCGTTCACGAGAACTGCAGCCGAGTCCACCTCCCTGCAGAATCGTTCGGCGTTCACGAGGTCGCCGGTGACGATAGCCTCGGAGTGCCCCGAGGAGTACCGCGCAATGTGGCCCATCGCTGCATCGAGATCGTCCACCACCGCCACCGCCAGCTTCATGTCCAAGAACTCCGTAGCGAAGTCCTCGTCGGTAGCCGCACCGATTCCGGGCATGAGGTCCCTTGCGCGTTCGTCGCCCAGGAGCTCTACTCCTTCGAGCGCCGAGCGCGCCAGAGGCAAGAACGCCTCGGCGACTTCGCGGTGCACGAGAAGGGTCTCGGCCGCGTTACACACCCCGGGGCGTTGAGTCTTCGCGTTCACAACGATGGCGAGGGCCATGTCGAGATCGGCTGTCGCGTCGACATAGATGTGGCAGTTACCGTCACCGTCGATCACACACGGGACGGTTGCATGCTCGCGCACGCTGGTGACGAGGGAGTGTCCTCCACGGGGGACCAAGCAGTCGATGACCTGGTCGAGTTGCATGAAGGCGATGGCGTCCTCATGTGTGGTGTTCTCCACCAGCGTCACGGCATCGGCGGGCAGGCCTACCTTGGACAGCGCCTCGCGAAGGCACGACACGATCGCCCTGTTCGACTCGATCGCGCTAGAAGAACCACGGAGCATCGTGGCATTGCCCGATTTGAGGCACAGGCCGGCTGCGTCGGCGGTCACGTTGGGGCGGTTCTCGTAGATGACACCGACAACTCCGAGCGGCACCCGCACGCGCTCCACTCGCAGGCCGTTCGGGCGCACGTACCCCTCGACGACCTCGCCGACCACGTCGGGGATCGCGGCCACGTCTCGCATGCCCCCGGCCATCGCTCGGACGCGGCCCTCGGTCAGCCGCAGGCGGTCGAGCTGGGCCGGGGTCAACCCGGCACTCTCGGCACGCGCCATGTCGATCGCGTTGGCCCCGAGCAGAGCGCCCGTGCGCTCCTCGAAAAGGTCGGCGGCGAGGTTCAGGGCGCTGTCCTTGGCGGCCCCGGGAGTTGCCGCGAGCACGTGGCCCGCTGCCTTGGCGCGCCGTCCCAGTTCGATCAAAGGGGCTTTCGAAGCGGATTGAGTCACGCCCAAGGGTACCGTCCCGTCCCCCCGGCAAGCGCCTCAGTCTCAGCCCAGGACCACGAGATCGTCGCGATGGACCACCTCGTGGGTCGCGCCGTCGGGCAGTTCGCTCGTCCGACGACCCGCCCACGACCGGATCCGCCCTGCCCCGTGGCGCACTAGGCCCTTGGCGAACACCACGCCATCTTCTCCTGTGATCTCCACCGCCGCCTCGGCTTCGAACCTGCCCTTCACAGACAGCACACCGGCCGGCAGCAGCGAGGCGTCGCGCTTGGTGAGCGCGTGCCGTGCCCCGTCGTCGACGACGAGCGTCCCTGCCGGCTTAACCGCGAAAGCGATCCACAGCTTGCGGGCCGACAGTCGCCTTCTGCGGGGGCGAAAGACCGTTCCCACAGCTTCTCCGCGAACCGCTGCCATCAGCACCCCGGCGCGGTTGGCCTCGGCGATCACTGTCTCGACCCCGGACCAGGCAGCTATCTTCGCCGCCGCCAACTTCGAGGTCATGCCGCCACTTCCCACGGCACTCCCGGGGCCCGCTGCCAAGGCCTCCAGACGATGGTCGACCTCGACAACCTCCTCAATCAACGAAGCTTTAGCGGTTGTGCGCGGATCGGCAGTGAGAAGCCCGGGGGTGTCGGTCAGCAACACGAGCAGGTCCGCCACCACGAGATGTGCCACCAGCGCGGCGAGCCGGTCGTTGTCCCCGAAACGGATCTCGTCGTCAGAGGTGGCGTCGTTCTCGTTCACGACAGGCACGATCCCGAGCTCGAGCAGGCGCGACAACGTCCGGCGCGCGTGCAGGTACTGCTGGCGGTGCCCGAAGTCCAGCGGTGCGAGGAGCACCTGGCCGACGGCCAACCCGTGGCGCGCCAGCGAATCGTCGTAGACCCGCATGAGGCGGTGTTGTCCGACGGCGGAGACCGCCTGAAGAGTGGGTAGGTCGGTCGGCCTCGACCCCCCGCCGAGCGCTGACCACCCCGCCGCTATGGCGCCGGAGCTGACCAGCACGAGCAGATGGCCCTGTGCTCGCAGGTCGGCGATCTGCGAGCACAACCCGTCGATCGCGCAGGTGTCGATCTCACCTCCGTCGGGGTCCGTCACCGAAGACGAACCGACCTTGGCCACCACTGTCCGGGCGCGACCTGCGTCTACCACTTGCAGAGGCGATCGCGCGCGCCTCATCGTGCGCGCCCAGAACCTCGACGAGGCCTCCCCCGCCGGCTTTGCCTCACGGCGACACGCGCTGTTTCGAGGACGCTCTCGTCGCGCCGGTACGTGAGCTCGAGCGGACCGAGACAGACCGTGTCGCCGTCACGGATTCCGGCGCGAACGAGCGCCCTCTCCACGCCCAACCGGCGCAGACGTGCCTGGACGTAGGCGACTGCATCGTCGTCGGTGAGGTCCGAGAGGGCGACCGCGCGCAGCGCGGCCCGGCCTTCGACGACAAAGGACCCGTCCCTGTCACGCACGATTTCAACCCCTTCTCCGGCTGGACGGTGGACGACGATCGAGCCACCGCTAGACCCTTCCTTCGCGCGCTCCTCGTTGACCAGAACAGCGAGCCGCCCGAGCAGTTCGGAGAGGCCCTCCCCCGTCACCGAGGAGATGCACAGCCCCGGCATCCGGGGATCGCTGCTCGCCACTGCATCGCATTTCGACCCCACCACCAGACGCGGCCGCTCTAGCAGCTCCGGTTGGTAGCGGCGCAGTTCGTCGAGGAGGATCCTCTCCTGGTCGGCGGACTGCCGCCCGTCTGCCGGAACCAGATCGACGAGGAGGACCAGCACGCGGGTCCGCTCCACGTGGCGAAGGAACCGCTGTCCCAGACCCCGACCCTCGGCCGCGCCCTCCACGAGACCGGGAACGTCGGCCACTACGAGCTCAGTCTCCTCTCCCTGCCTCCCCACCCGGACCACTCCCAGGTGAGGCTCCAGGGTCGTGAAGGGATAGTCGGCAATCTTCGGACGCGCGGCCGAGATGCGCGAGATCAACGTGCTCTTGCCGGCATTCGGGAACCCGACGAGGGCGACGTCTGCGGCGAGCTTCAGCTCGAGCTCGAGCCAACGTTCCTCGCCTGGCTCGCCCTGCTCGGCAAAGGACGGGGCTCGCCTGCGGTTCGTGAGGAACCTGGCATTGCCTTTGCCACCCCTGCCCCCGCCGGCCGCCAGCCAGCGGTCCCCTGCCGTCGCCAGGTCCGTTAGGGCTGTCGCGTCCTTCGTCCTTACGACGGTGCCCACGGGCACCTCCACCGTCAGGTCCTCGCCCGTCGCGCCGTGACGCCGCTTTCCCCCGCCGTGCTTCGCATTGGCGGCGCGGCGAAACGGATGGTCCCGAAAGGCGATCAGAGACGCCTGGTTGTTCGAGGCGACCAGCCAAACGTCCCCCCCCTTGCCTCCGTCTCCCCCGTCCGGGCCGCCGCGCGCCACATGAGCCTCTCGACGAAACGACACCGCTCCCGCTCCGCCGTCACCGCCTCTCACGTGCACCTGCGCCTCGTCGACGAACCCCGACACGTGAACGATCCTAAGACTGCGCGCATGCCCAGGCTCGACTGGCCCTTGTACCACGGCAATCCGCGCACTGCCAACCCCGACGTCGTTAGGAGAGCGGGGTGCTCCGCGAGGTGCGAAACCGCAAGACGGACACGTCGGTTCACACCCGGTAGATACATCCGCCTCGGATACGGTGGCACGACGATGTGCACCCGAGGATCATTTGCACCGCGAACTTTCGGCCGCCTTTGCAGACCTATGAGCCGAAGGAGTGCAGACCTATGAGCCGAAGGAGCTCGAACGAGACGATGGCTAGCGACCCGCTCGGCGAAGCGACCCAAACCGCGCAAACCCTTGCCTCTCTCACCGGGAGGCCACGCCACGATGTCGCCGTGATTCTCGGCACCGGCCTCACCGCAGCGACCGAGGCACTCGGCGAACCAAGTGCACGCATCGCCTTCGAGCAGCTGCCGGGGTTCCCCCGGGCAACGAACGCCGCCCAACGGCCCGAAGTGTGGTCGGTGGCGCTCGACGATCACCTGGTGCTGGTATTCCTTGGGCGTCCTCATCTCTACGAAGGCCACACCCCGGCCGAGGTAGCGCACCCTGTGCGAACAGCGGTGGCCGCCGGCTGTCGCACGGTCGTGATCACCAACGCTTCGGGTGGGTTGCGCCCCGGGCTCGCGCCTGGCGACCTCGTGCTCATCTCCGACCATCTGAACCTGACCGGTGTTTCGACTCTCACCGGATTGAGCGCGGGTCAGGGCAACCCGAACGTCTTCGTGGACCTCACTGATGCCTGGTCACCACGCCTGCGCGAGCTCGCCCTGGAAGTGGACGGATCTCTTCGAGAGGGTGTCTACGCCCAGCTCCCCGGGCCTCACTTCGAGACCCCGGCGGAGATCCGCATGCTGCGCGGGTTAGGGGCTCACCTGGTCGGCATGTCGAGCGTGCTCGAGGCGATAGCGGCTCGCCATCTGGACACCGAGGTGCTCGGCCTGTCGGTCGTGGCGAACCTCGGCGCAGGCATGGCTCTCGGAAGTGCCTCGTCCACCTCGCTCGTGGAGGTCGCGCGTTCGCGGGCGGCGAGGTTGGGCAGGATCGTTCGCGGGGTCGTGTCCCGCCTCTAGCGGCCTCTAGACGGGCTCACGCGGTGGGCTCGGCTTGGACCTCGACGACCTTGCGGCCCTTTCGAACAGCGAAGGTGACGACGCCCGCGGCCGTGGCGAACAGGGTGTCGTCTCCCCCGCGCCCGACGTTCTCTCCCGGGTGGAACCTGGTGCCCCGTTGGCGCACGATGATGGCCCCGGCTGGGACGGTGGTACCGCCGTAGGCTTTCACGCCGAGTCGCTTCGACTGCGAGTCGCGGCCGTTGCGGGTCGAGCCCCCGCCCTTCGTCTTCGACACCTAGGACCTCCTTGTCGTTTTCGGTGATCACTCCCCGGTCGGGACCCCAACCCCCCGACCTCCTTCATATTGCGGGGGCGGCGGGGGTGGCGGGGTCGTGCCCCACCACCGGCCGTGCCTGTCGCTGTCAGCGGGCCGTGGGGAGGTCGATCCCGGTGATCTCGACGGTCGTGTAATGCTGGCGGTGCCCCCACCGACGCCGGTAGTTGGTCTTCGGGTGGTAGGTGAACCCCCGGATCTTCGGCCCGAGCTCCTCGCCGATCACCCGTGCGGAGACGACAGCACCGGCCAGCTCGGCTGGTGTGGCGAGCACCCGCTCGCCGTCGACCACGAGCACCGGTGACAGCTCGACCTCGCTCCCCTCGGGGCTGTCGACGAGCTCGACCCGCAGCTGCTGGCCGGCGGCCACCCGCTCCTGCTTTCCCCCGGTCTGGATCACCGCGTACACAACGGACAGATCCTACAGTCTCACAGCAGCGACTCGTCGAGGACGATCCCTCGCCCACCGCAGACCGCACAGACCCCCGAGAGGGACTCGACCAGCCCCTCGGACACGCGTTTTCTCGTCATCTCCACCAACCCCAGCTCGGAGATGTCGAACACCTGGGTGCGGGTCTTATCACGGGCCAGTGCGGCACGAAGCGCCGCGGCGACCTTTTCCCGGTTCTCGCGCACCTCCATGTCGATGAAATCGACCACGATGATCCCGCCTATGTCTCTCAGGCGCAGCTGGCGTGCGACCTCCTCGGCCGCCTCCAGGTTGTTGCGGTAGACGGTCTCTTCGAGGTTCGAGGTCCCCACGTTCTTGCCGGTGTTCACGTCGATCACCGTGAGTGCCTCGGTGCGCTCGATGATGATCGAGCCCCCCGAGGGGAGCCAGACCTTGCGGTCGAGCGCCTTGTGCAGCTGCTCGTGGACATGGAACCGCTCGAACACCGGAAGGTTCTCGGCCATCGGGTCGTAGTACTCGACCCGGTCGGAGAGCTCGGGGTTCACCTGCTCGACGTACCCGCTCACCTGGTTGAAAAGATCGAAGTCGTCTATGACCACCCCCCGATAATCGCGGTTGAACTCCTCGCGCACGATCCGCACCGCCAGGTCCGGCTCCCGGTAGAGCAGGCCGGGGGCGGTGGCGCGGTTCGCCTCCGCCTCGATCGCCTCCCACTGCGCCGTCAGACGCTCGACGTCGCCGACAAGCTCTTCGCGGCTCGCCCCTTCCGCGGCGGTCCGCACGATCAAACCGTGTCCGTTCGGGCGAGTGTCATCGACGATTCGACGCAGTCGCCGCCGCTCGGTGTCGTCCAGACGCTTCGAGATGCCGAACGCAGACGAGTTCGGCACCATCACCACGAAGCGACCCGGCAACGAGACCTCCTGAGTCAGACGTGCCCCCTTGGCCCCGATGGGGTTCTTCGTCACCTGGCACACGATGAGCTGGCCGGGCTTCAGCATCTGTTCGATGCGCAGCGTTGCGCTCGAAGCCGTCTCTATGTCGTCGGGGTCGTAGCGGACATCCCCCCGGTACAGCACGGCGTTCTTCGGCGTCCCGATATCGACGAAGGCAGCCTCCATGCCCGGAAGTACGTTCTGGACCCGGCCCCGGTAGATGTTGCCGTCGATCTGAGTGGCGTCGTCGGACGCCCGCGACACGTAGTGCTCGACGAGGATCCTGCCCTCGAGCACGGCCACCTGGGTGGCATGCGGGCGAACGTGCACGCACATCAAGTAGCGGCCCACGGGCCGGCCCCGGCGTTCGCGCCCGCTTCTGCGCCTAGAGCGGCCGGTCTTGGCGGCAGGGGTCTCGGGCTGCACGACCGGGGCTTCCCCCGCGCCTGCGACGGTAGGCGGCGCCACCAGAGGCGTGGCGCCGACCCGACCTACGGCAGGCACCGGTGTGGGCGGCAGGGCCGGGGGCGGGGCGGGGCGGGTGTCGCCGATACGAGGACGACGCTGTCGCGGCCGACGCGAACCTGCACTCGAGCCGGTTCCCTCCTCAGCTTTCGACGCGGCGACAGGGTCGTCGGGACCCGGGCCGGCGGGTTCGGGATGCGTTGGGGCCGGCGGGCCCAAGAACTGGGCCGCAGGCTCCCCGCTCGATTCGGACATTGGGAGAATCCCTTCTTCTGAGTCTCATGAGGCGCGCTCCACGGCAACGGCGGGAACCGCCGGTAGCACGTCGAGGGGCTCGAACTTCGAGCCGCCGCGCTCGATCCATTGACATGTTCTTCTGGCAAGGCCGAGCTCGATGTCCAAGAGCTCGGCCAGCTCGGCCGGACGCACGCCGCGAGGACGCGTGCCAAGCTCGGCGACGAGCGTCGTGCCAAGCTCGTCGTGTGTGTGCTGAGCAAACAGAGCCAGCAGCGAAGGACGCAGGTCGTCTGACACAACGTGGCCCTTGCGTTCGCGCAGGACCGGGAGGCTCGCGGCTCCCATCAGCCTGGACAGGACTTCATCGAGCTCGCTTCGGGTGCTACGTACCACGGAGATCTCCCACGTGCACGAGGTGACCTCCTCCTGGAGCGACCCGGAACCCGGCTCGGGCTCGCCAGCTCCGAGCACCCCGATCCCCCGGGGTAGCAGGGGGCAGACCCGCTCCGCCACCAGCGCGGGCTCCAGCTCCGCCTCGAGTGCGACGTCGAGGTACTCGGCGACGGACTCACAGCCCGTGGGAAGGGCCAGGCCGAAGCTGAGCCGCGCTCTGGGGGAGAAACCGCCCGTATAGGCAACCGGCAACTTGGCGCGGCGAAGCGCTCGCTCCCACATCCGTGCCACGTCGCGGTGGCTGGTCCAGCGGACCTTGCCGAGCTTGCCGAAGCGCATTCGCACGATCATGCTCCACCTCCGCTCGCGCAGGTGTCGACGATGCCCATGCTCCTCGCTCCGCTCGTCGTTCGCGCACGGGGCCCCGACCCCAGGCTCCTGCGCGCGACGGGGTCCTCAGCCCCACCGGCGGCGCTGACGGCCATATCTCTGTGCTCTTTGTGGACGAAGTGCACCGGCATGAGCCCCCCGACAGATACGTCCTGTCCGGTGCCCTGGCTGCCCCCCGCAGGGGGGACCGAAGACGCCACCACGTGCTCCACAGGCAGGCCCGTGCAGACACCGCAGTCGTAGCACGGCGTCCATCGGCAGTCCTCGAGGACGTGCTCGTGGAGCGCCTCGGAGAAGTCCTGCCAGAGGAAGTCCCTGTGCAAACCAGCCGACAAGTGGTCCCACGGCAGCACCTCGTGCTGCTCACGATGGCGGTACACGCTGTCCTCGAGGCTGAGCCCCGCAGCCTCGAGACCTGCCGTCCACAGACCCAGGTCGAAGTGCTCGGACCATTCCTGGAACGTCCCGCCGGCCCGCCACACGTGCTCAACGACTGCTCCCACCCGCCGATCGCCGCGGCTCACGATGCCCTCGGCGGCAGTCGCCTCGGCACCGTGCCAGCGCAGCGACACGCCACGTGCCCCGCGCAAGGCATCGCGCAGCATGCCTACCTTCCGCCGCAGCTCCTCGATCGTGTCCTGTCCGAACCACTGGAACGGCGTGTGAGGCTTGGGCACGAAACCACCCACCGACGTGGTCAGCGTGACGTTGTGATGGTAGCGGTGACCGATATCCGCGCAGCGGCGGGCCAGCTCGGCGATGCCGAGGACGTCCTCGTCGGTCTCGGTGGGAAGCCCGATGAGGAAGTAGAGCTTCACCCGCCTCCAGCCCTGGGCGAACGCGGAGTCCACCGCCGAGTAGAGGTCCTCCTCCCGGATCAGCTTGTTCATGACCTGGCGCATGCGCCAGGTCCCACCTTCGGGGGCGAACGTGAGCCCGGTCCGCCTGACTTTCTGGATCTCCGCGGCGATCCCCACCGTGAAGGCGTCGACCCGCAGGCTCGGCAGGCTCACAGACACCTGGCCAGAGCACTGCGGATCGTTGATCACCGACGACACGGCATGCTCGATGCCCGAGAAATCGGCCGAGGACAGCGAGGTCAGTGCCACCTCGTCATACCCGGTGCGGGCCAGCCCCGCGCGCACCATCTCGTCGACCTGGGAGGCCGGGCGCTCGCGTACAGGGCGCGTGATCATCCCCGCCTGGCAGAACCGACATCCCCTGGTGCATCCCCGGAAAACCTCCACGTTCAGCCGGTCGTGCACCACCTCCACGAGCGGGACGAGCTGCTGCTTCGGGAACGGCCACTCCCCCAGGTCGCCGATCGCCCGCTTCTCTACACGCTCGGGGACATCGCGAGACCGCGGAACCACCCCCACCAGACTCGTGCCGTCGTAGCGCGCCTCGTACAACGCGGGCACGTACACCCCGTCCAGACGCGCCAAGGCGCGAAGCAGCTCATGGCGTCCCCGAGGATGGTCGGCGACCCGGTCGAGCAGCACTTCGGAGATCTCGCCCACGACCTCCTCTCCGTCACCGAGCACGAAGGCATCGATGAAGTCCGCCAGAGGCTCGGGATTGAAGGCGCAGTGACCACCGGCCACGACAAGAGGGGCGTCACCGGTCCTCTCCTTCGAGCGCACCGCAAGCCCCGCCAGGTCGATCAGGTTCAGGACGTTCGTGTAGGTCAGCTCTGCCGACAGGTTGAAGGCGAGGACGTCGAATTCCGCCGCCGGCCGTGTCGTCTCGAGGGAGAAGAGGGGGATTCCAGCACTGCGCATGGCGCGCTCCATGTCGGTCCATGGGGCGTATGCGCGCTCTGCCAGAGCATCCTCACGCTCGTTGAGGATCTCGTAAAGGATCTGCAGCCCTTGGTTCGGCAGCCCGATCTCGTAGGTATCGGGGTAGATGAGGAGCCAGGCCACGCGACCGGGCTCGTGCAGTGGCTCACAGGCCCCCAACTCCCCGCCGATGTAACGAGCCGGCTTCGTGACCTGGGCCAAGAGTGGTTCGATCCTTGGCCACAGCGAAGAGGTCATTTGCCGAATCAGTCTAGGGCCGGCCTGCCGCTCTCGTGACCCGCCCTCGAGCACAGCCAGCCGGCCCGTCAGGGCCCTCGTGCCGCCGCAGTGCGTGACCGGTCAGCCGCCGCATCGGCGCCAGCCCGTCGGCCCGTCCTGCCGGAACGAACTCGGGAGGCTGCCTGAGAGAGCCCCGCGGCAGTCCTGGCTGGTACGGACTTGTCCGGTGCCCTGTTGTCCGGTGCGCCGCCGGAGGCACTGCCGGGGGCGGTGCAAGGCGCCGTCGCCGTGGTGGACCCGTCTCCCGTTTGCGTCGTCGTGGCCGTTGCGGTTGTCAAAGAAGGCACAGAGGGCCGGCAGGTGAAGGTCGACTGCGTCGACGACGGAGCAGCCAACTGGGTCTGCGCCTCGGGGTGGGCGACCAAGTAGTCGAAACCCTGGCGAACGACGGGAGCCGCTGCTTGGGAGCCGTAGCCGCCTCCCTCCACGACGACGGCGATCACGTACTGCGGGTTCGGCAGGGGGCCCCAACCGACGAACCACGAGTTCGGCTGGTGTTGCTCTTGGACCGTGGCCGTGCCGGTTTTCCCCGCCAGAGGGAAGGTGGAGAGGGGGAATCCCTGGAAAGCGGAGCTCGCTGTCCCTCCACTCTGCACCACGCCCTCGAAGCCGTTGAGCATGGCCTGGTAGTCGGCCGGGGAGTACGAGACGTGCCCGGCGACCTTAGGGGCGAAACGTTGCACGATCCGGTGCGTCACCGGGTCCACCAACCCCGCCGCGATCTCCGGGGTATAGCGCGTCCCCCCATTGGCAAAGGTGGCGTAGGCGACGGCCTGCTCGATCGGGGTGATGACCGTGCCGCCTTGGCCGAACGCCAGCTCGAGGTTGTTGCCGGTGAACCAGCCGCTGTTGGGATAGGCGACAGGGTTCTGGGCGTGTTCCCTCGCGACAATTTGTGGCGAGTCGACACGGGCGTCATGGGTTTCGCCGGGCACGTCGATCCCGGTCACCTCGCCGTAGCCGAGGGCGTTCGCCGCGTCCTGGATCGGGGTCTCGCCGTACTGGCCGTTCGCCTTGTAATCGTCCCAGAAGGTCACCCCGAGGTTGTAGAAGAAGATGTCGCTCGAGATCGTGAGGGCCTTGGTGACGTTGACCTCGCCACCGATCTCCCCCTCGTTGTCCGTGTAGGTGGCACAGCCCGAGCCGCTCGTCTTACAGCCCGGGATCGTGTATCGACCGGTGTCGTCGTAGTAGTAGCCGGGCGTTATGAGCCCATCGTTCAGGGCGGCGGTGGCCGTCGCGAGCTTGAACGTCGAACCCGGTATGTAGAGGCCGTCGATGGCCCGGTCATTGAGCGGATAGTGGCTCGAGGGATTGGTCAGTTGCGCGTAGTGGGCATTGGTCATCTCCGGCTCCCACCAGGTCGGGTCGTACGTTGGAGAGGACGCGAGCGCCAGCACAGCCCCTGTCTGAGGGTCGATAGCCACAGCGGCACCCCCGCCCGAGCTCCCGGGCAAAGACGCGATCTCAGAGTCGAGCGCCTGCTGGAGGGTCTGCTCGAGTCCCCCGTCGATGTTCGTCACCAGGTCGTCGCCGGACGAAGGTTGAGTCTGCCCAAGGTCACCCACGACCTGTCCCTGCGCGTCGACCTCCACGCGCTTAGTTCCCGGGGTTCCCCGCAAGGCGCGTTCGTACTGGTTCTCGAGACCGCTCTGCCCGTAGAGGTCACCGAGCTGGTACCCCTGGGACTTGTGCGCATTGAGCTCGTCGCTCGTGATCCCACCGAGGTATCCGAGCATCTGCACCCCGGTCTGGCCCATTGGGTAGGTGCGGGTGGTGTCGGCGGTGGCCGAGACGCCGGGGAACTGCGTCGAGTGCTCACCGATGTACAAGACGTCCGAGATCGGCGCGTTCTCCAGAACGGGCACCGGCTTGTAGAGGCTGTACTGGGTGTTCGACAGGTCGGCTTGGATCTGGGCGGGCGTGACGCCCAGCAGGGCAGCGAGCCGACCCACCACCTCTGGGTGCTGCTCGGCGGAGAGACGCGACAACGTGATGTCCTCGGTCACCTGGTTGCCCACCATGACGTTCCCGCTGCGGTCGCGGATGAGCCCGCGAGGCGCCGGGACCTCGACTTCGCGGACCTGGTTCTGTGTCACCGCCTGGGCGAATCCTTTGCTACCGAGGACCTGCAGGTACCACAACCGGACGAACATCAGCGAGAAGACAGCGACCACGAGCACTCCCAGCACCCGCAGCCGTACCACTGTGCGCGCAGGTGACGGCTCGCCGGGAACGACTCGGTCGACGATCGAGCGCCGCGGGCGCATCCTCGGACCGCGCGGCCCGGTGGTCTTGGCGCGACGCGCTTTGTGGGGCTTCGGGTATAGGTGCCTACCGCGTAGTGGGTGCCGGAGCCTGGCGAGACTCGAATTGCCCACCCTGCTGAAACGCCCGAAACCACCCTTCGCATGAGGGCGCCCGGACGTTCGAGACACCTCCGCGCTTCGCAGCGGTCGAGGTACCCGCTTGCGCCATTTCCTTTTCCTTCGCTGTGCCTGAACGCTCGGTCTGTTCGCGCTGAACGGCACCCGTAGCCGCCGGCGCGTCTCGTCGGCTGGGTGCAGGCTTCGCGCGAAGCGGCTTCGGCGTCTCACCTGATGTTTCCAGCCTGCAAGGTTCCTAGCGACACGGGGCGAACTGCCCATGCCACAAAGCGCAGCACGGGGATCGCCAGGACGGCGGCGGCGGGAGTGGCCACCGACAGCGCAGGCACCAAGAACGCTGTCAACTGCTTCGGTTCTCCGAGCAAGGACCCCAGGATCGCGTACGCGGCCAGGCCCGCTGCGGTCGCGACGGCGGCGACGAGCGGCGGCAACCACCAGGAGCTGCGTACGAGGCCCGCGGTAGCCAGGCCCACGCCGTAGCCGAGCAGGCATCCCACGAGGGCGGAGAGCCCGAACGTGGTGGGTAGGAACAGATCGGCCACGAGGCCTGCGGCGAAACCGAACACGGCGCCGCGCTCGGGCCCCCCGAGGTAGCCGGCCGACACCGGGAGCAACAGCATGATGTCGGGGTGAGCTCCCACCACCCGTACCGAGTCGAGCAGCGTGTGCTGAAGGGCGAGCAGCACGAAGACCACGATTGTCGAACGTGCCACGCCGGCGGTAGTCATCGCGCAGTCTTCCTCTGAACAGTCTCCCTCTGAACCACAGGGCCAGCCGTGGGATTAGCGCCCCGACGTGTGGAGGAGGGCGGGGTGGGGGCCCCGCCCGGGGCGCCCAGGGCACAAACGACACAGCTCATTGGCCCGGGTACCACAGCATGACGTCGACGTACTGGAGCGCGGGTAGGTCTGCGACCGGCTGAGCGCTCACGGCCTCGGACGTGGACGAAGGGGCGGAGGAGAAAGAGGTGATCTTCCCAACCGGGATGCCCGAAGGGAACAACGCGTTCTGCAATCCGCTCGTCACGAGGACCTCCCCACGATGAAGTGATGTGCCGGGTAACACGTACTGGACGTCGAGCGCCTTGCCCACCCCCTCACCTAGGGCGAGCGCGTACCCGCCGGGGGATCCGAAGCGCACGCTGACGGCAAAGCGCGGGTCGGTGACCAGGCGCACCGTGCTGCCCGATTTCCAGGCCTCGATCACCTGTCCGACGAGGCCCACGCCGCCCACTACCGGCATTCCCATGTCGACACCGCTCGAGGTCCCCACGTTCAGGCGGATGGTGGCCGCGAAGTCAGAGGTGTTGAGCCCCACCACTTCACCGGTGACCGTCTGGATGCCGTCGGTCCACGGCAGATGCTCGAGCTGCTCGAGCTGCTCGAGCTCTTGGCGAGTCGCCCGGCCTTCGAGCACCCGGCGTTCGAGGTCCCCGATCGCGGCCCGCAGCTTCGCGTTCTGCTGCTCCACGGAGCCGTAGTGGACGGCACCGGCGAGGAAGCTCCCGATCGGGTGCACGATCGCGTCGACTCCGCGCTGGACCGGAGAGAAGGTGTCGTGAGCCGCGCGTTTGAGCGTCGAGATCGCGCCGTGCCCACCGCCGCGGTAATCGAGGGTGATGATCGTGATCGACGCGAGCACCAGGAGCCCGATGGTCAGGCTGCGCCTAGAACGCCCAGGACGTCTCCGCCTTGCCACGCTGGGCCCGCTCAGAGGGTGCCGCGCAGGGCGCGGGCACCCATCACCCGGCCGAGGAGGTGATGAGAACTTGCTTGAGCGCTTCGAACTCCTCGAGACACTGCCCGCTACCGACAGCGACGCAGGTGAGAGGGTCGCGGGCTACGACCATCGGCATGCCCGTCTCGTCCTGCAGGTGGGCATCGAGACCATGCAGCAGAGCGCCTCCACCAGTGAGGACGATGCCCTGCTCCATGATGTCCGCGGCAAGCTCGGGAGGTGTCTTGTCAAGCGTCACCTTCACTGCGTCGGTGATGGCCGTCACCGGCTCTTCGATGGCCTTTCGGATCTCCTCGGTCGACACGACCACGGTCTTCGGCAAGCCGGTCACGAGGTCGCGACCTCGGATCTCGGCATGCAGCTCCTCTTCGAGCGGGAACGCCGAGCCCAAGGCGATCTTGATCTCTTCGGCCGTGCGCTCGCCGAGGGCCAGGCTGTACTCCTTCTTTATGTAGGAGATGATGGCCTCGTCGAGCTCGTCGCCGCCGATGCGCACTGACTGGCTGGTCACGATCCCGCCGAGAGAGATGACCGCCACCTCCGTGGTACCACCGCCGATGTCGACGACCATGTTCCCCGTCGGCTCGTGAACGGGAAGGCCGGCACCTATGGCGGCGGCCATCGGCTCTTCGATTATGTACGCCTTACGCGCGCCTGCGTACTCGGCGGCCTCCATCACGGCGCGTTGCTCCACTCCGGTGATGCCCGACGGCACACAGATGACCATCCGCGGCTTCGCGAAGCGCCGTTGGTGCACACGCTGGATGAAGTAGCGCAGCATCTTCTCGCAAATCTCGAAGTCGGCTATGACCCCGTCCTTCAGAGGACGAATTGCCTGGATGTGGCTCGGCGTACGGCCGATCATCCGTTTCGCCTCGGCGCCCACCGCGAGGGGACGGCCGTCCTTCACGTTCACCGCCACCACCGAGGGCTCGTTCAGGATGATCCCGCGACCGCGCACGTACACAAGGGTGTTCGCCGTCCCCAGGTCGACGGCCATGTCACGGCCGAGCAGGAAGAACCGGTTGTCCGCCATAGGTGTAGATCCACCTCTTCTCAGGTTGAGGCGCCGTGGCCAGCCCGATTGCGACGGGCCCCACCAGGCTCCCGCGGGTTTCGGGTTTGCTCAAGGCTAGGAAACTTCCTGAGGCCGCACAAGGCGGCCTGCAAGGAAATGCGACGCCGCAGGCACCTTCACCGATGTCGGCGCGACCGGATAGGTCGTCGGAGTCGGTCGTCGCAGACTCAGGCGAGGGCCGGGAAGAAGTTCTCGATCTCCCGCTTCGCCGAGGCGGCGGAGTCGGATCCATGGACCAGGTTCTCGGTGAGGAGCGTGCCCAGGTCACCACGCATGGTCCCAGGCGGTGCCTCTGCAGGATCCGTGGGTCCCATGAGCGTCCGCACGATCCGCCACGTGTCTTCGGGGCCCTCCACCACGAGCAACATCGCCGGAGAGCGGGTGATGAAGTCCAACAAGTCGTGGTAGAAGGGCTTTCCCTCGTGCTCGGCGTAATGCCGAGCCGCCGTGCGCTCGTCGATCCGACGCAGCTCGGCGGCGACGAGCTTGAGGCCTTTGCGTTCGAGGCGGTCGATGATCTCTCCGACGAGCCCACGCTCGACGGCATCGGGCTTGCAGATCACCAACGTGCGATTCATGGGCTTGGCAGGCTAGCGGTCGCTTCCCACGTCCACCAAGACGGCGCGGGCATCAGCCACCACGTACAGCGAACCTGTCACCACCAACCTGCCCCCCGCCGACACCCGCGCCCGGGCGACGTACAGCGCCTCGGCCACGGTGTCGCCGCAGAGAGCGACAAGACCGGCGGCGCGCGCTGCCTCGGCGATCCGATCTGCAGGCAACGCCCGCGGTGACGGGGCCGTGCATGCGACCACTGTGCGTATACCTGCCGTCGCGAGCACCTGGAGCATGGCGCTCGGGTCGCGCCCTTCAAGCATCCCGACCACCGCGATCGTCTCCTTCTCGACGGGGAGCTCAGCCACGAGCGCCCGAGCCAGCGCCTCGGCCCCTGCCACGTTGTGCGCTCCGTCGAGAACGATCAGCGGATCATGTCCCACCACCTCGAGACGTCCGGGGACCTCGACCGAGGCGAACGCCTGCTCGACCACACCCTGTGAGAGCGCAAACCCGAAGAACGCCTCGGCCGAGGCGAGAGCCACCGCGGCGTTATCACCTTGGTGCGCCCCGTGCAACGGAAGATAGACCCCTTCATAGGAACCGCCCGGGGTAGTCAGGTCGAGCATCCGTCCCCCGACCGCCAGACGGTTTGCAGGGCAGTCGAACTCCTCGCCCCGGACCCAGGACTCGAGCACGCCTGCGGTCGCGGCGGCAGACAAGAAGATCTCGCGCAGTTCGGGAGTGGTCTCCCCCATGACGAGACGGCACCCGGGCTTGATGATCCCCGCCTTCTCCACGGCGATGTCGGCAAGGGTGGGACCGAGGATCTCCACGTGGTCGTAGCTCACGTTCGTGACCGCCGCCACCGCCGGTTCGACGACGTTCGTGGCGTCCCACCGCCCCCCCAGCCCTACCTCCACCACCGCCACGTCCACCGCCACGTCGGCGAACCACCAGAACGCGGCCGCGGTCAGAAGCTCGAAACGTGTCGCGCGCCCCGGGACCATGGGCTCGACCATCTCCAGGACACCAAGCACCTCGACGAGCTCCTCGTCAGCGATCGGCTCTTCGTCACGCGCCAAGCGCTCGTTGACACGAGCGAGATTGGGGCTCGTGTAGGTGCCGACGCTGAGCCCGTTCGCCATGAACAGCGCGCTGAGCATCCTCGCTACAGAGCCCTTCCCGTTGGTCCCGGTCAGGTGGACGACGGGAAAGGCACGCTCGGGATCGCCAAGGACCTGGCAGATGGCGCGGATGCGGTCGAGAGTGGGGGCGGTGGCGCGCGTGGGCATCGACCGCTCGAAATCGTTGTGCCCGTCGAGCCAGCCCACCAGCTCGTCACGCCGGCTTCGGACACAAGCCCCTTGCAGAGCGCGACCTTCAGCCGGGTCCCTGTTCACAGGCAGGTGCGCCGTCAGGAGGCAGCGCGACGTGTGCGGACCGTCTTAGCCGGCTCTCCCTGCGGCACGAGGGTGGGGTGGACCCGGTCCAGCACCACGGAGCGGTCGATGACGCACCGCCCCACATCGGTTCGGCTCGGGAGGTCGTACATGACGTCGAGCAACACCTCTTCGAGAATCGCCCGCAACCCACGAGCTCCCGTGCCGCGCAACAATGCCTGCTCGGCCACGGCTTCCAGTGCGTCCTCAGAAAGCTCCAGCTCGACCCCGTCGAGGTCGAAGACACGGTGGTACTGCTTCACCAGAGCATTCTTCGGCTCGACAAGGATGCGCATCAGCGCCTCCTTGTCGAGGCTTGATATCGCCCCCACCACCGGGAGACGACCGATGAACTCCGGAATGAGCCCGAACTTCATCAGGTCCTCGGGCAGCACGTAGCGCAAGACCTCGGAGTCGCGAACCTCGGCGCTGCGACGCACCTCCGCCCTGAACCCGATGCCCTTGCGCCCGATGCGGCTCTCGATGATCTTGTCGACACCGGCAAAGGCCCCTCCGCAGATGAAGAGGACGTTCGTGGTGTCGATCTGGATGAACTCCTGGTGAGGGTGCTTGCGACCCCCTTGGGGGGGAACCGACGCCGTGGTGCCCTCGAGAATCTTGAGCAGCGCCTGCTGCACGCCCTCCCCGGAGACGTCGCGGGTGATCGAAGGGTTCTCGCTCTTGCGGGCGATCTTGTCGATCTCGTCTATATAGATGATCCCGGTCTCAGCCCGTTTCACGTCGTAATCCGCGGCCTGGATGAGCTTCAACAAGATGTTCTCCACGTCCTCGCCCACATATCCCGCTTCGGTGAGAGCCGTCGCGTCCGCGATGGCGAACGGCACGTTCAACATCCGCGCGAGCGTCTGCGCGAGCAGCGTCTTACCGCAGCCGGTCGGCCCGAGGAGAAGAATGTTCGACTTGGCCAGCTCGACGTCGGTCGACTGGACAGGACCGGCTTGGACCCGCTTGTAGTGGTTGTAGACCGCGACCGCAAGGATCTTCTTGGCGTACTCCTGGCCGATCACATAGTCGTTCAGGAACTCGAAGATCCCGTGGGGCTTCGGAAGGTCGTCGAAAGAGAGCTCGGTGGTCTCGGCGAGCTCCTCGGCAATGATGTCGTTGCAAAGGTCGATGCACTCGTCGCAGATGTAGACACCCGGGCCGGCGATGAGTTTCTTGACCTGCTTCTGCGACTTGCCGCAGAAGCTGCACTTGACGAGGTCCCCTCCGTCGCCGAACTTCGCCACCGCAGTCCCCTTTGCTCCGACCCGAGCCTAGGCCGCACCAACCGCTTCGGCGGACACAACCGCGTCGCGGGTGGTGATCACCTCGTCGATCAGGCCGTACAACACCGCTTCGTCGGCGGTGATGATGAAGTCCCGGTCGGTGTCATGGGCGATCTTCTCGAAGGGCTGGCCCGTGTCCGAAGCGAGCATCGAGTTCAGGAGATCTCGCATGCGAATGATCTCCTTCGCCTGAAGCTCGATGTCGCTCGCCTGCCCGGCAGCCCCGCCCCATGGCTGGTGCAGGACGATGCGCGCGTGGGGCAGGGCGAAGCGTTTGCCCGGTGCCCCGGCAGCGAGGAGTACTGCCCCTGCCGACGCTGCCTGCCCGAAGCAGAAGGTCGACACGTCTGGCTTCACGAACTTCATCGTGTCATATATCGCGAACAGCGCCGTGATGTCACCACCCGGCGAGTTCACGTACAGGTGGATGTCCTTGTCTGTGTCCTCGTACTCCAAGAAAAGCATTTGGGAGCAGATGAGGTTCGCCATTGCGTCGTCTATCGGCGTTCCGAGGATGATGATGCGCTCCTTGAGCAGCCGGGAATAGAGGTCGTACCCGCGCTCGCCACGACTCGTCTGCTCGATGACGGTGGGAACGAGGTATCCGCCGGCGCTCGATCGCGAGACGTCGTCGCCGCCGGCGCCATGGCGTAGCCCGTTGTGACAACCGTCGTCGTAGCCATCAATGCGGCCGTGGCTCATGGCTCGGCCTCGACGCGTGGTTCCTCTTCGACTCGCACGTCCTTGCTCCTTCGTTCCCCGGCCTCGATGCCTGCGGGAGACTTCCCCGCCGATTCGCCGACCGCCGCGCCGCCCGCCTGCTCCTGCCCCCCGAAGTCCATCCGCAGGTCGTCTCGGGAGACCGGGCTGCCCTCCTCGTCCACCAGCTCCACGTGCTCGAGAAGCCAGGAAAGCGCCTTGGCCTTCCTCCTGCCCGAGCGTACCGCGGAGAGCCTCCCCGAGCGGTCGAGCCTGCGACGGACCTCGGCCGCCGTGGACCGCGCCTCCTTGGCGAGCTCCTCGAGCGCGCGCTCGAGCTCGTCGTCGGTCACCTCGATCCCCTCGACATCCGCGAGAGCCCGTAAGGCAAGATCCGCGCGCACGTCGCGAACCGCCTCTGCACGGATCTCGGCCATGAGCTCTTCGCGGTCGCGCCCTGAAGCCTGCAAAAACTGCTCCAGGGTCATGCGCCGCTCCTCGAGACGGTGGCCAAGATCGCGCAGCCGTTCTTGTGTCTCCTCCTCTACGAGAGCATCGGGCGGCTCTTGCTCGACGAGCGCGACAAGCGCCTCGAGAGCTCGGTCACGCAAAGCAAGCTGGGCCTGTACGACCTTGACCTGATTGAGCCGCTTCCGCAGGTCGCTCCGCAGCTCTTCGAGGGTGGCGAACTCCGATGCCTCAGTAGCCCACTCGTCGGTCGCCTCGGGAAGATCCTTTTCCTTGACCTCTTTGACCAGCACCCTGAAAGTGGCAGGGCTCTCGGTCAGGCGTTCAGTCGGGCTCTCGGCAGCGCCTCTTTCAGGTCCCTCGCGCGCGGCAGACCCGAGCGGTGCATCTGCGAGCGGTGCAGTGAACTGGAGGATGTCTCCGGGCCTCGCGCCTCTCAACTGCTCGTCGAGCCCGGGCACGTCCGAACCCGCTCCCACCTCGTACAGGTAGTCCTCGACGTCGAGATCCTCGCCGTGGGGGCGGGTTCCGTGGAGATCGATGGTCACGTAGTCGTGGTCACGCGCTTCACGCATCACAGTGGAGAGCTCGCCGGACTGCTCGCGCAATCGGTCCACCTGGGCGTCGACGTCCGCCTCGGTCACCTCCAGTGCGGGGATGGTCACAGCGAGGCCCTGGTAGCCCGGCAGCGACACCGTCGGGCGGACCTCTACGACGGCGTCGAAGGTCACCGGTCCCGCGTCCTCGCCGGAGGTGACGTCGATTTCAGGAGCGGTAATCGGATCGAGCTCCGTGTCCGAAACTGCACGCGCATAGAGGTCCGGCAAGGCGTCGCTGATTGCCTTCTGACGCAGAGCTGACGCGCCACCAAGCCGTGCCTCGAGCACCGGACGTGGCACGTGACCCGGACGAAATCCCGGCACCCGGATCTGACGCGCTAGTCGCCTGGCCGTGGCATCGACCGCCTCGTCTACCTCGGATTCATCCACCTCGATGGAGAGACGAACCCGGTTGCCCTCTACCGGCGCGGCGGTGGCTCGCATAAGGAAGACCGAGTCTACTGACCACTGCGCGGGCGAATCGTGACCGCTCGACAGGCACGAGATCGGATCATGGACGTCATCGAACCGACCACTCGCCGGGCAAGCGACAAGTCGCCCCTCGGCTCTTAGATGCCCGCGGACAGCGCCGCTTCTCCCGGGCGGCGACCGCACGCCAGTCGCTAAGTCGCGAAGCCGCCAAAAGGACCCCTGGTCCATCCTGAGCACCGCCGTGGGCTGGGCCTCGTCCTCGCCACCACAGTTGCTCGTCTACATCGCAGGTGCCGGCCTCGGGCTGAAACGGACACGCGTCCAGGACAGAAACGGCACCCTAGGCGCCTAGCACCGGGCCGCCGTCGACGACCTCACCCTTGCGATGTACCCACCATCCGCGTGTGGCGGGAAAAGTGCAGGTAGCGTTTTCGAGAGCCCTTGGCGGGGCGCTGGAACTAGGAGGCCATCGTGGCGTCGTACGAGGGTTACTGCGTGAAATGCCGTGAAAAGCGAACGTTCGAGGGGCACGAGGTCGAGCTTGCGAACGGACGCCGCGCCGCCCAGGGCACCTGCCCGGTCTGCGGCACGAAGATGAACCGGATCCTCGGAAAGAAGTGAGTCTCGCCTCGGGCGAGCAACCAGTAGGCACAGCAGCCTGCTCACCGTGGCCCTCGAAGAGGGTCACAGGAATAGTCTCGGCACATGGACGAGCACAGGGCGAGCCCGATCGGCACAGCACCGCGCGACGCTGACGAGACCACCAACGGTCGCGGTCAGCCCGGCGAGCAAATGGAGCCGGGACTAGCGCTCACCGCGGAGGAGCTCCGCCTCGTGGACGCCTACTGGCGAGCGGCGAACTACTTGTCGGTCGGCCAGATCTACCTGCTGGACAACCCGCTTCTGCGAGAAGGTCTGCTCCCGGAGCACACGAAACCGCGCCTACTCGGCCACTGGGGCACCACGCCGGGGTTGAACTTCATGTACGCGCACCTGAACAGGGTCATCCGCAGCCGGGAGCTGAACGCCATCTTCGTCACGGGCCCTGGGCACGGGGGCCCGGCCGTCGTCGCCAACGCTTACCTCGAGGACACCTACAGCGAGCTGTACCCGCACGTGACGCGCGACGCGGAGGGCCTGAGGAAGCTGTTTCGCCAATTCTCGTTCCCAAGCGGCATCCCGAGCCACGCTGCGCCTGAGACTCCGGGCTCGATAAACGAAGGCGGCGAGCTCGGCTACTCGCTCGCCCACGCCTTCGGCGCCGCGTTCGACAATCCCGACCTGATCGTCTGCTGCGTGGTCGGCGACGGAGAGGCGGAGACCGGGCCTCTGGCCACGAGCTGGCACGCGAACAAGTTCCTCAACCCGGCCCGAGACGGCGCGGTCCTTCCGATCCTGCACTTGAACGGCTACAAGATCGCCAACCCGACCGTGCTCGCCCGAATCAGCGACGAGGAGCTGCACGCGCTCTTCGAAGGGTACGGATACCGCGTCCATGTCGTGGAGGGGGACGACCCACCAACGATGCACCAACAGATGGCGGCGACCCTCGATGCGGTGGTGGAGGAGATCCACCTGGTCCAGCGCGACGCAAGGACCGCCACGGGGACTGGCCGCACCACTACCAGAGCACACTGGCCGATGGTGGTGCTGCGCAGCCCGAAGGGATGGACAGGCCCCAAGGTCGTGAACGGGCTGCAAGTCGAAGGCACATTTCGCGTGCATCAGGTTCCCCTCACCGAGGTGCGCACGAACCCCGAACACCTGGCGATGCTCGAGTCATGGTTGCGTAGTTACCGCGCCGAAGAGCTCTTCGACGCGCAGGGGTCCCTCGTCGAAGAGCTCGCCCTGCTAGCGCCGCGCGGCCACCGGCGGATGAGCGCCAACCCGCACGCCAATGGGGGCTTACTGCTCAAAGACCTGATGCTGCCGGACTTCCGCGCCTACGCCGTCGAGGTGCCCACGCCCGGAGCGACCTTCTCGGAGGCGACCTCTGTGCCCGGCGAGTACCTGCGCGAGGTGATCGCGGCCAACTCCGACCGCTTCCGGCTCTTCGGGCCGGACGAGACGGCCTCGAACCGGCTCTCGGCGGTGTTCGAAGTGACCGATCGCGCCTTCGACGCAACCGTGATCGCCTCCGACGACCACCTCTCCCCCGACGGCCGCGTCATGGAGGTCCTCTCCGAGCACCTCTGCCAAGGCTGGCTCGAGGGGTACCTCCTCACAGGCCGCCACGGCCTTTTCAATTGTTATGAGGCGTTCGTCCACATCGTCGACTCGATGTTCAACCAGCACGCCAAATGGCTGAAGGTCACCTGGGACATCCCCTGGCGTCGTCCCATCGCCTCGCTCAACTACCTGCTGTCGTCCCACGTGTGGCGCCAGGACCACAACGGGTTCTCCCACCAGGACCCCGGCTTCTTGGACCATGTCGTCAACAAGAAGGCGCAGGTGGTGCGCGTCTACCTACCGCCGGACACGAACTGCTTGCTGTCGGTGGCCGACCATTGCCTCGCCAGCCGCAACTACGTGAACGTGATCGTGGCGGGCAAGCAACCGCAGCTCAACTGGCTGACCATGGACGAAGCAATCACCCACTGTGTTCGCGGCCTCGGCATCTGGGGGTGGGCTAGCAACGACCAGGGTGATGAGCCCGACGTAGTGATGGCCTGCTGCGGAGACGTCCCCACCCTCGAGACACTGGCCGCGGTCGACCTACTTCGCCGACGGCTGCCCGACCTCAAGATACGGGTGGTGAACGTCGTCGACCTTATGCGGCTGGAGCCTGCCACCGAGCATCCAAACGGGATCTCCGACGCCGAGTTCGACGCGCTGTTCACCACCGACAAACCGATCGTCTTCGCCTTTCACGGCTATCCGTGGCTGGTGCACCGGCTCACCTACCGCAGGCACGCCCATCCGAACCTGCACGTGCGTGGCTACAAGGAGGAGGGGACCACCACCACACCGTTCGACATGGTGATGATGAACGATCTCGACCGGTTCCACCTCGTGATCGACGTCATCGACCGCGTGCCAGGGCTCGCGTCGCGCGCAGGGCACGTGCGCCAGGAAATGGCCGACAGGCGGCTCGCCTGTCGTATGCATACACGAGAGACCGGGGAGGACGCGCCCGAGATCCGCGACTGGACCTGGGCGAGCTGAACAGTCGGGCGCCATGCGAATCCTGGTCGTGAACTCCGGCTCGAGCAGCCTGAAACTCCGGGTGCTCGACGAGAAGGACCGGCTGATGACTTCGCTCGACCTTCCCGCTCCAGGTGGGGAGCCGGACACAGTCTCGATGCGCCTGGCCTTGGCGAGCTTTGCCGACGTGCAGGCGATCGGGCACAGGATCGTCCATGGCGGCACCGAATTCACCGGTCCTGTGCTCGTGGACGAGGACGTGGTCGCACGCTTGAGCGCTCTCAGCGACCTGGCGCCACTTCATCAGCCGAGGTCACTCGCCGCGCTCGACGCGGTGAGCTCCGCCCTGCCGGGAGTGCCGGCGGTCGCTTGCTTCGACACTGCCTTCCATGCAGGGCTCATGCCAGCGGCTGCGACCTATGCCATCCCCACTGAGTGGCGCGAGCGCTGGAGGTTGAGGCGTTATGGCTTCCACGGGCTCTCCCATGCATATGCCTCACGCCGCACGGCCGAACTGCGCGGGCTCAATGTCGAGGAACTGCGGATCATCACGTGCCACCTGGGGGCAGGTGCTTCGCTCGCCGCGGTGCGAGGCGGCCGGTCTGTCGACACGACCATGGGCTTCACACCCCTCGAGGGTCTGGTGATGGCCACCCGCTCGGGCAGCCTCGATCCTGGTCTCGTGCTCTGGCTCGAGGAGCACGCGGGCATTCCGCCCGCCGAGCTCGCCGCCACCCTCGAGCATGGATCTGGGCTCTTGGGACTGGCCGGGACACCCGACATGCGATCTGTGCTTCACAACGCCGAAACAGGTGAACCCGCCGCGCGCCTCGCCCTCGATGTCTACCTCCACCGGCTTCGCGCCTCGATCGCCGCCATGGCCGCGGCGATGGGGGGGGTGGACTGCCTCACCTTCACCGGAGGTGTCGGCGAGAACTCCCCCGAGGTACGCGATGGTGCCGCCAGCGGGCTCGGCTTCCTCGGAGTACGGGTCGACGAGGAGCGCAACACCTCGGGTCCAGAAGACCGCGAGATCAGCATGCCTGAGAGCCGCGTCCACACTTTCGTGGTCGCTGCACGCGAGGACCTCCAGATCGCCGAAGAGGTGCGCCACGTACTGGGGAGCCGCTGACAGGTCGCGAGAACCCTCGCATTCCCGCCGGCCCTCTCGATGGCCCATCCGCGCGGACTCCCGAACTGGTGGACCTCCCCGGTGGAACACCGGTCGGTGGAGGTGCCCTCAGGTTGGCGCGACGATTGAGACGTGCGCGCCTGGGAAATCACGAAGCCCGCTCCGATCGACGATGGTCCGCTCCGGCTGACAGAGCGCCACCTTCCCGAACCAGGCCAGGGACAGCTGCGCGTGCGGGTGTCGGTGTGCGGCGTGTGCCGAACCGACCTGCATGTCGCTGAGGGCGACCTGCCCGTCCACCGACCGAACGTGGTGCCTGGCCACGAGATCGTGGGTCTGGTCGACTCGATCGGGCCTGGCACCTCGCGCTTCGCCGCGGGCGACAGGGTCGGCGTCGCCTGGCTGGCGGGCACCTGCGGAGCATGCCGATTCTGCCGGCGCGGCGACGAGAACCTGTGCACCAAGGCCACCTTCACCGGGTGGGACCATGACGGTGGGTATGCCGAGGCTGCGTTGGTCGACGAGCGTTACGCATATCTTCTCCCGGCCGGGCTGTCCGACGAGCAGGCTGCTCCCCTGCTGTGCGCAGGGATCATCGGTTACCGGGCCCTGCTGCGATGTGAGCTGCCGCCCGGAGGCCGGCTGGGCATCTATGGGTTCGGAGGCTCGGCGCATCTCACCGCCCAGGTAGCGGCACGCCAAGGCGCAGAAGTACACGTCATGACCCGGTCGGCCGATGCCCGCCGCCTGGCGCTAGAGCTCGGGGCAGCCTCTGCAGCAAGCGCCGACGCCCCTCCACCGGTACCTCTCGACGCTGCGATCCTGTTCGCGCCGGCGGGAGAGCTGGTACTCCCTGCGCTTGCAGCGTTGGATCGCGGCGGGGTGCTCGCAGTGGCCGGGATCGCGCTGTCCGACATCCCTGCCCTCGTGTACCAGGAACACCTCTTCTTCGAGCGCGAGCTGCGCAGCGTCACAGCGAACACCCGGCGCGACGGCGAGGAGTTCCTGGCGCTCGCCAACCGGCTGGGCGTCGTGGCAACAACCACCTCCTACAACTTCGAGGAGGCAAGCCAGGCGCTATCGGACCTGGCTCACGACCGCGTCAACGGCGCAGCGGTCCTCCGGATCGGCCCCCGTTGATCTCTGAGCAGGCGCGAAGAGGATCACGGCCGGTCGTCCACGATTCCGAGCGCTCGGAGATCAACCGCGTCGGGTGAGACCGAGGTGTCCACGACGGCGGCCAACGGCCAGGGGTCGAACTCCCGTGCCATGAGCGCGGCCACCTCCGGCGTCGCATCGGAGACGTCCGCGCCCTGCTCGTTGCGCGAGGTCAGGCGTCTATCAGCCTCGTGGGGATCGAGGTCGCAGCGCAGCTCCACGAGGTCGCTCGAGCTGCGGGCGGCAACATCGGCTGCGGTCTTCCGCCATCGGCTGTCGGACCACGACGCGTCGAGCACCACCGACTCACCGAGACAAAGTGCGTCGCGTGCCCGCTCGAGCAAGACCCGGTATGTGGCGGCGGTCGTCTCAGCGTCGTAGATGCCATCGCGGTAAGCGGGCGCCGCCGGGTCCTTCGACGTCGACCCCGCTGACTGCCTCGACATCGACCCCGTCAGCTCCTTGCGAACCTCGTCCGAGCGCAGAACGACCCAGCCCCGCGTTGCCGCCAGCCCGGCGGAAACCGTCGACTTGCCGGTGCCCGGGAGTCCTCCTACCAGCACCAGCCTCACGCGACCCAGCTCCAGGTGCTTGAGGGCGAGGCCGTGGAGGTGGCGTGCCTCTCTCAACACGCGTTGCTCGCCCTGGGCGTGACGCAAGCATGCGACCTTCGCCCGAACGTACGCATGCAACGCGCTGTGATGACGCACGAGAGACTCCGGGAACCGGTCGCCCGCCAGCTCCTGGTAATTCCTGAGGAACTCGGCGGCGGCATCGAAGCGTCCGAGCCGTTCGAGGTCCGTCGCGAGGAACGAGACGTCACTGATCACGTCGCCGTAGCGCAACGTGTCGTCGAACTCGATACAGTCGAGGATGCGCGGGCCGTCATCGAGGCAGAAGATGTCCTCCGCCTGCAGGTCGCCGTGACCGTCGCACACATGGCCCGCGGCAATACGCGAGGCGAGCAACGGCTCACGCCCCTCGAGATAACGACTTGCGAGACTGCGAAGGCGTTGCTCTGCGTGCTCGTCGAGCTCGGGCCCGACAAAGGTGTCGGTCTGAGCGAAGTTCGACTCCCATGCAGCTCGAAGCGCCGGTTCGGTTGCCGCGGCCGAGATATCGGTGGACCTGAGCGCTCCGGCATGGAAGGTCACGAGAGCATGCGCGACTTGACGGAGACAACCGCTGATGTCGCCACCGTTTCGCGCCAAGGTGGCGAGGCGACGATCCTCGGGGAGTCGACGCATGACGACCAAGTGGTCCACCGGCTCACCTAAGAGCCACAAGTCCGCAACCCCGAGGTAGACGTCGGACGCCAGACGGCGGTTCAGCGCAAGCTCGCGTTCACAGTCCAGCTTCCTCGTCGTGCGGTCGATGAAATCGACGAAACCGAACCGAACAGGCTTTCGGAGCTTGAAGACTCGATCGCCCACGAAGAACAGGACCGAGATGTGTGTCTCCACGACGGCGGCTGCGGACATAGGCGGTTCAGTCGCACGAGAACGAGGTCGCAGGCTGCCCTCGGTCCGTGCAAGTCTCCACGCGACCACGGTCGCTCCGATCCGTCGCTCGTGCAAGAGCCGAAAGTCCTGTCCGGCGAAACAAGGCCCTAGTGTGGAGCCGTGGTCGTTGCGCCCACAGAGCTGATCCACCAAGACTCCGGCTTGACGGACGGCCCCGTGTGCTCGCGATGACCGCGCCTCGCCGGATCCTCGTGGGTGCCGACGGCTCGGCACACGCCGAGCATGCTCTCGAATGGGCAGCGGAGCTCGCCGCAGCGTTGGGGGCCGAGGTCGTCGCAGTGCACGCCCTCGGGATGCTCAGCCATCTCGGCACTCCTACCACTGCGCTTCCCTCACAAGAGCACCGTGAAGAGGTGCGCGCCTTGCTCGAGAACGAGTGGTCCAGGGCGTTGCGTGCGTCGGGAGTGCCTCACCGTTGCCTTCTGGTCGAAGGCAACCCTGTCATGGCACTGATGGCCGCCGCCGACGAGGAAGACGCAGACCTTGTAGTCGTGGGCACCCGTGGCGCCGGCGGGTTCCCCGGACTACGGCTCGGGAGCACTAGCCACCAGCTCCTCCAACACCTAAAGCGCCCAGTTGTGGTCGTCCCCGACAAGTAGCCCAGGTTGTAGCCGTGCGCGCGCTGGCAGCGACTTGTGCGAGCCTTTGAACGCCGTCGCCTCTCCCTCTGAGGGTCTGGCCCGCGCCCACCTGACGAGGGCACTGGCCCGACTTCTCGATCTTACCGATCGTGAGGGACCTGGAGTACCGTAATTTCCACCGTGTCGACGATCGTCCTACTCCTGAGCAACATCTGGGCGAAGAAAGCGCGATCTTTCGGGCTCGCCTTCGCGGTCGCGTTGGCAGTCATGACGGTCGTTGTCCTGACCGTGGTGAGCAGCGGTCTCGAGAGCTCGGCAGCCGCCATTCTGAAGATCGGCAAATCCGACTTCACAGTGGCCCAGAAGAACGTGTCCGACATCTTGTTCTCCTACCTCGATACTCACCAGCTAGCCGAGGTCCGGGCAACCAAAGGTGTTGCCAACGCCGTGGGCGCCTTGATCGAGACCGAGAGAATCAACGCTGCCAACCCGCTCTTTCTGGAAATCGGCCTCCCGCTGGACGAGCTCACCCCCTTCGGGGTGCATGTCCTCGCCGGACGGCCCTACTCCGCCAACGCCACGCACGAGGTCATGCTCGGCTGGCGCGCCGCGGAGGACATGGGCCTGCACGTAGGCGACGGCTTCTATGCAAACGGCACCAAGAACACCATTGTCGGCATCTACTCAACCGGCATCTCCTTCGGTGACCTCGGCGCGATCTTCCCTTTGTCTGCCGTCCAGGCGTACAACCGTGTGCCAGGGGCTGTGACGCTCGTGTTCGTCAAAGTCGCGCCAGGCTATCGGATCGGCGAGGTAGAGAAGCACATCACCTACGCTCATCCCGAGCTCACGACGATCCGAACGGCCACGCAATTCGGCCGAGCGGACCGCAACCTCGTCTTCCTCAAGGCTGCCGCCACTGGGAGCACCATTCTCGCCGTGGTCATAGGCGCGATCGTGGTGGGGAACACGATGATGCTCTCGCTATTCGAGCGAACGCGTGAGTTCGGACTGCTTCGGGCGATCGGTTGGACCCGCACGCGCGTGGTCTCGCTCCTCCTCGGCGAGGGAATGGTTCTGGCGGTCGTCGGTGCCGCTGTCGGAGTGGGGCTCTCCTACCTGGTGACTTCGATCCTCCAGGCGTTGCCACAGCTCGCCGGAGTGCTCCACTCGAACTACACCTCCGAAGCGTTTTGGCGAGGCCTCTACACGGGTCTGGGCATGACCATCTTGGGAACCCTCTATCCGGCGCTTCGCGCCGGGTTCCTGGCCCCGCTCCAGGCTCTCAGCCATGAATGAACATCACGCCATCGCGCCCACGCTGTCCTCGCAGGACATCGAACCGACGGGCATACCCGTTCAGGGTGGTCACATCTCGGCTTTGACGTCCGAGAGCCGGTCGAACGTAGAAAAGGATGACGCCTCGCTTGCAATCGAGGTGATAGGCGTGACGAAGGAGTTCGACGGCGGCGCCGTACGGGCCCTGAATGGCATGGACCTCAGGGTCGAAAGGGGAGAGTTCATCGCGATCATGGGCCCTTCGGGCTGTGGGAAGTCGACTCTTCTTCATCTGCTCGCCGCGCTCGACTCACCCACGTCAGGCACGATCCGGGTGGAGGGCCAAGACCTGTCTCATCTGCCGGACCCGAGCCGCTATCGGCGCCAGACGATCGGCTTGGTCTTCCAGCTTCACAACTTGCTGCCCCGCCTGTCCGCTCTCGCCAATATCGAGGTCGCCATGATGGGATCCCACCGACCGCATCGCGAGCGAACGGTATGGGCACGCCAGCTTCTCTCGGAGCTCGATCTCGCTGACCGAGAACGTCGTCACCCGCCGCAGCTCTCAGGCGGCGAGCGCCAACGGGTAGCCATCGCCAGGGCACTCGCCAACGACCCTCCGGTCCTCCTCGTAGACGAGCCGACCGGCAACTTGGACTCAGACGCGTCAGCGAACGTACTCGCGCTCTTCGCCCGCCTCCAGCGCGAGTACGGAGTGACGACGGTGATGGTGACTCACGACCCAGCTGTAGCCCAGGCTGCCGGTCGGATCCTTCAGATGCGAGACGGCCGCATCGGCGACCCGATCGGAGCCTGACCCTCGACTCAGGAGGCCCAGATGGAACTGTTGGCGCGCTGGCAGTTCGCCCTCACGACGATCTTCCACTTCTTCTTCGTCCCCGTCACGATCGGCCTTAGCGTGGTGGTCGCCACAATGCAGACGCTGGCGTACAGACGCCGCGACGAGACCTGGGGCCGGCTGTCGCGATTCTTTGGTCGACTCTTCCTCATCAACCTGGCGGTCGGTGTCGTGACAGGTATCGTCCTCGAGTTCCAGTTCGGGATGAACTGGTCGGCCTACTCGATCTTCGTCGGGAACATCTTCGGCGCGCCGCTCGCTATCGAGGGGCTGCTCGCCTTCTTCTTGGAGTCCACCTTCGTCGGGCTGTGGATCTTCGGGCGCGACCGGCTCTCACCCAGAGCCCATCTGGCCACGATATGGGCGACGAGCCTCGGGACGATCATCTCCGCATTCTTCATCCTCGCCGCCAACTCCTGGATGCAGCACCCGGTCGGTTACCGCGTCAAACACGGCAGGGCGTTTCTCACCAACTTCTGGGCGGTGCTCGGGAACTCAACCCTGTGGGCTGCCTTCACCCACACGATCACCGCAGCGCTCGCCACAGCCGGAGCGCTCGTCCTGGGGACCGCCGTCTGGCAGGCTCGCCGCGCACGCGAAGAGCACGAGCGTGCTCCGTTCCTGCGCGCAGCGCGCTTTGCCGCTGCCTTCACGCTCGTAGCCCTGATCGTCACGGGCGTGAGCGGTGACCTCCAAGCACGGCTGATGGACTCCCAACAGCCGATGAAGATGGCAGCTGCCGAAGCCATCTACAACACGAAGTCGGGCGCCAGCTTCTCGATCCTCACGATCGGCAACCTGAACGGCAAACCCATCTTCCAGATCAGGATCCCGCACGTGCTCTCCATGATGGCGGATCTGAGCTGGAACGGACAGGTGAGAGGCGTCAATCAGATCCAGGCCGCCGAGACTGCCAAGTACGGCAAAGCGAGCTACATACCCGTCCTTTGGCTCACCTACTGGTCGTTTCGGATCATGGTCGGCACGGCGATCCTCCTACTCCTTCTGTGTCTGTGGGGAGTGGTCCTAGCGCGCCGTAAACGCCTCACCACTAGCCGGTGGTTCATGCCCGCAGCCCTCATCGGGATAGCCCTACCCTTCCTCGCCAACACCACTGGCTGGATCTTCACTGAGGTGGGACGCCAGCCATGGATCGTCTATGGGTTGATGCGCACGGTGCAGGGCGTGTCGAGCACGACCACAGCAGACGTAACGACCACTCTCGTCGGTTTCGTGTCCCTTTACACCCTGCTCGGCGCCGTCGACGCGGTGCTCATGTTCCGTGCTGCGCGAGGTGGTCTTGCAGAACCCGAAAGCACAGATGTCCATTCGGTGCCCGGCCTTGTCTACTGACCCGACCGGTCTGCTGACCCGCTCGACTTCCGGCCTCGCCGGCTTCGTCTCCTGCCGCCTCGTCTCGTGCCGCCTCGTTCTCCTGCCGGCCTCGTCCCCCGACCCACTCACCGACCCACTCACCGACCCGTTGAGAGGAGTTTGCACGTGGCACCGTTCGCCAACCTGAACACCGCCTGGTTCGCCCTGATCGGGTTGCTCTGGGCGGGCTTCCTCTTCTTGGAGGGGTTCGACTTCGGCGTTGCGGTCGTGACACCTTTCCTGGTGCACGACGAGACCGACCGTCGGCTGTGCCTGAACTCTGTAGGGCCCACGTGGGACGGCAACGAGGTCTGGCTGCTCGTCGCCGGCGGAGCAACCTTCGCCGCGTTTCCGACGTGGTACGCGCGGCTCTTCAGCGGTTTCTACCTGGCGCTATTCCTCATCCTCTTGGCTCTCATCGCGCGCGGAGTCTCCTTCGAGTTCCGCGACAAGGTCGACAGCGCACGATGGAAGACGACCTGGGATTGGGCGAACTTCCTCGGCAGCCTCGTTCCCGCGATCGTCTTAGGGGCGGCTTTCACCGACCTCGTTCACGGGCTGCCGTTCAGCGCGGGCGGGCGCTACTACGGCGGGATCCTCGGGCTGCTGCACCCGATAGCGCTCGTCGGCGGTCTTGCGAGCCTGGCTGTGTTCTGCGTACACGGCTCGGTCTTCCTGTCCTTGAAGACGACTGGCGACATGGCGCTCAAGGCTCGGCGCGCCGCCCAGATGCTCATCATACCAGCTTTCGTCCTGCTGGCGGCCACCGTGGCGTGGGTGGTCGCAGCCGGCCGCCCGGCCATCGGTGGCTCGCTGCCACCGGTCGTGCCCTTGCTGCTCGGCCTCGCTTCCCTCGTCTCGATTGCAGTCGCCGGGGGTTTCATCGCCGCGCGGCGCGACGGGCTCGGCTTCGCGGCGACCGCGTGCACGATCCTCTTCGCCATGGGGGCCGTCTTTGCGCGAATGTTCCCGGCAGTCCTGCCCTCGAGTGGCATCGGCGCCCACAGCCTCACGATCGGTGCCGCATCTGCGGGCCACTCGACGCTCGTCGTGATGAGTGTCGTAGCTGCGATCTTCACCCCTGTCGTCCTCGTATACCAGGCCTGGACCTACTGGGTGTTTCGCCAGCGGCTGATCCGCCCGCCCCTCGCCCCCGAGGGAGACCGGGTCCACGCGTAATGTCGAGGTCGCCGCGTGTGGTCCAGGGTGCGCGCGTGAGGTCAAAGGAGCGCATGTGCTCCAAGGTCCGTACGTGAGGTCAAGGGAGCGCATGTGATGTCCGAGGAGCCGGCCTGAGCGCGAGCATCGGACGCGCGATGGGTGCACGTCGCAGGCTCATTGACTCGCGCATGATTCGCGACGTGGGTGGAGCGCGCCTCGCCGTAGGGATCTTGGTCGCGTTTGGCCTCGCCTCGACGGCCACGGTCGTCGTCCAGGCCGTCGCCCTCGCCCGGCTCCTCGCCAGCGCGTTCGGGGAAGCCGAGCACGCCGATCGGACGCTCCTCCTCATCTGGCTGGCCGGCGCAGCTACGGCTAGAGCGGGCCTAGCTCTCGGTGGTGAGCTGGTGGCGAACTTCGCCGCCACCTCGTCGAAGGCCAGGTTCCGGTCTCTTCTCGTCAGCGCGGCCCTCGAATGTTCGCCGCGCCCAGGCGCCATCAGCACCGGCGACGTGGCGACGCTCGCCGGCAGAGGTCTCGACGCGCTCGACGTCTACATCGGGCGCTGCATACCCGATCTCGTCCTCGCCGCAGTCGCGCCGCTCGTGCTGGTCATCGCGGTCGGTGCGCTCAACTGGCTTTCCGCGCTGGTCCTGCTCTGTGTCCTCGCGCTCTTCCCTGTCTTCGGTGCGCTCGTCGGGCGCGCCGGAGCACAGCTCGCTCGCGAGCGGTGGCAGCAGGTCCGCGCGCTCGGTAGCCACTTGCTCGACCTCTTCGAGGGGCTCCCGGTGCTGAAAGCGTTCGGTAGGAGTTCAGACGAACGCGAAAGGGTGAGACAGGCCGGTGAGGCGCTGCGCAGCGCGAGCATCGCTACCCTCCGTGTCGCTTTCCTCTCAGCGCTGGTTCTCGACACGCTCGCCTCTGTGGCGGTCGCTCTCGTTGCCGTCCCGCTCGGTCTGCGCCTGCTCCACGGATCGATCGGCCTTGTGCCTGCGCTGACGGTGCTCATCATCGCCCCGGAGATCTTCGTCCCGCTGCGCCGGGCGAGCGCGGAGTTCCACGAGAGCTCCGAGGGGCTCGCCGCTGCCGCGGACGCGTATTCGATGATCGACTCCTCTCCGACCCCGACCTCTCCGACCCCGACCAGCGTTACCGGTTACGTCCTAGAGGCGCCGGACCCACGGCAGGTCCCGTTGACATTGAGCTCGGTCTCCTACACCTTCCATGGCTCTTCCTGGCCCGTGCTGACGGACTGCACGCTCGCGATCGCGCCTGGGGAGACCGTCGTCGTCTTAGGACCAAACGGTGCGGGAAAGTCGACCCTTCTCGCAGTGGTGCTCGGCTTGCTCGCACCTGACTCCGGCAGCATCTGTGTAGGCGGGCTCGACCTCCGGCAAATCGAACTTGCGAACTGGCGCAGCCGTCTCGCATACCTTCCTGACCGTCCTGCGATTCTCTCGGCCACCCTGGCTGAGAACCTCCGGGTCGCAGACCCCAATGCAAGCGACGACCAGCTCGCCAAGACGCTTGTCGCGGTCGGCGCCAAGGACTTGCTCGGCTCGCTGCCCGACGGACTGAAGACCCCGATCGGCGAGGGGGAACGCCCTGTCTCGACGGGTGAGCGCCAACGTATCGGGCTGGCGAGGATCGTGCTGCACGAAGCGTCCTTGTACGTGCTCGACGAGCCGACGGTGCACCTCGATCCCGATGCTGAGCAGGAGGCGATCGAGGCGCTGCGTACGCGCCTCGCGGGCCGAAGTGCCATCGTCGTCACCCACCGGTCTGCACCACTTGAGCTCGCAGACCGGGTCTGCGAGCTGCGCGACGGGAAGATCGTCGACCCTGGCGGTCTCGAAGCCAACAGGGTGTCCTCGCCGGGGGATGCATGAGCGGGCCTCGCGCCCGCGGTGGCGCGATCGGGCTCTGCCGTGAGCTCGGAACTCTCGGCCCGCGCCGGCTCGCCTGGGCCTGTTGCGCCGGCGCGCTCGCCGCGGGTTGCGCCATCGGGTTGCTCGCGACGTCCGGCTGGCTGATTACGCGGGCATCGCTGAGGCCGCCGGTGCTCTCGCTCAGCGTCGCCATAGGGGCGGTGCAGGCCTTCGCACTCGGCCGCGGCATCGCCCGCTACCTGGAACGCCTCGCCGTGCACAACGTGTCGCTCTCGGCGCTCGGCAAGTTGCGGCTCTTCCTCTACGACACCCTCGAGCCGCTAGTACCCGGTGGGCTGCGCGCCAGCCGCTCGGGCAGCGTTCTCAGCGCATTCGTCAACGACTGCGAAGCGGTTGTAGACGCGCTCGCGAAAGCGCTGGGCGCCAGCATCGACGTAACCTCGAGCATCTTATTGGGGGTGCTCCTCGCCTTCCTGCTCGACCCGGCGGCCAGCGCCGCTCTTGCCGCCGGCACCCTGCTCGTATCGCTCGCCGCGGCCGGAGCCGGTCACCTCGGACGTTCGGCTGCCGCGGCAGAGACGGACCTGCGCGCCGAACTGGCCGACTCGGTCGTCGAAACCGTGCGAAGCGCCCCCGAGCTCGTCGTCTATGGCCGCCACGACCTAGTCGTCGCCCAGCTCGAGCGCGTCCGTGCCCGCTCCTCGTCCGCCGGGGCCAGGCGGGCTCTCGCCACCGGGTTCGGGCGCGCTGCCGTGACGTGCTGCGGTGCGGCGACGCTGGTCGCTGTCATCGTGTTCGGTCTCACCGCCCACGACGCCCACAGGCTCTCGGGCGTGCTGCTCGCCGTTCTGATCTTCGACACGCTCGCCGTCCTCGACGCCGGCAATGGCTTGCCCGGCGCGCTCGCCGGCCTCGCCGCGGGCGACGCGGCCGTTAGTCGGCTGAGAGCGCTCGCCGAGCTGGAGACCCCCATCCCCCATCCAGATGGCGTATCTCGCGCTAAGAGCTCGGCCGGTGTTCTCAGGCACCGCGTCGCGCGGGTGCCCGTCACCCCTGATTCTGACACCGACCTCTCTGCCGACGCGGCCCCATCGCCTGCGGGCCTCGACGCGGACAGCTCCCCTGGGGGCCTTTACGCTTCCATCGCCGGGACTCGTGCAGCTCCTGCCAAGGAGATCGACCAGGTTGCGGCCGCGCTCGAGAGCGCTCGCGTCCTCGGAAGTGACGGTGCTCGGCTCCTCGACGACGTGACGCTCAACGTCGGAACGTACCGGAGGCTCGCGCTCGTCGGACGCAGCGGAGCGGGCAAGACCAGCGTGATCTACACACTCCTCCACTTCCTCGAGTGCTCCTCGGGACGCGCCACGCTCGGGGGAGTCGACGTCCGCGTGCTCAGCCGCGAGCAACTCGCCCGGCGGGTCGGTTGGCTACCCGAGGAGACGCACGTCTTCGCCGGGACGCTCGGCGCCAACCTGCACTTAGCCGATCCGGATGCGACGGACAAGGAGTGTGCCGAGGTCCTCGGGCGCGTGGGGCTCGGCGCCTGGCTGGATTCGCTGCCCGACGGGCTTTCTACCCGTGTCGGTGCCAGTGGCAGGAATTTGAGCGCTGGCGAGCGCCAGCGCCTCGGGATGGCGCGTGCGCTACTCGCCGGGAGAGGCGTCTTGCTACTCGACGAGCCGACCGCCCACCTCGACCCGGCGTCTGCGGCACAGCTTCTCCCAGAACTCCTCGACGCCGCGGAGCATCGCGCGGTGCTCGTGACCAGCCACGACGCGGACATCTCTAATCTTGTCAACGAGCTCGTCACCCTCGACACCGGCCGGGTTTGCGAGACGACCGAAGGCCTCAGGCACATCACCGGTGACGGTACCTTCGCACTGTCCGAAGACGTCGACGGGGGCGACACGAAAACAAGCCTTCGGTGACTGCAGTCCCGCCCGATCACGCCAGAATCGATTCAGGGTCGGCGCTCGCCGACGACGATCCCCTCCTCGACCCGACGCGTCAGCGTGAAGGCGTGCTTCTTGAGGACGCCGATCATGTTGTCGTTGTCGACCGTTGTCTCCGCGTACACCCTGCTGATGCCCCACGAGCGCGCGACCTCGAGGCAATAGTCGGTCAACAGGTCCCCAAGGCCGCGTCTCTGCCAGGGATCGGCGACGAGCAGCGCATACTCTGCGTTCTCGCGGTCGGTGTCGGCGACGAGCCGGCCGACGCCGAGTAGCTTGCGCGTGCCATCCTCCGTTTCGAGCTCAGGGACGATCGCGAGCTCGCGGTCGTAGTCGATGAAGCAGTAGCGCGTGGCCATCTCATGCGTATATTTGACCATTCCGCGGAAGCGCATCGCGATCGTCTGGAGCGAGCAGGCGTCGAGCATCTCGTGCCAGAGCGGCTCATCCTCGGGCTTGATAGCGCGCAGCGTCACGTGCAGTCCGCCGGTCGTCGTACCCTCGCTCGTGTACTCCTCGGGATACGGCCGGATCGCTAGGTGCGAGAAGGGCGGCGGCGGATGGCCCACCAGTGACTGGTCGATGACCGCCCTGGCGTCGAGAGCCACGGCGCCCTCCACCCCGATGAGCAACGGATTGATCTCGATCTCGCTGATCTCGGGGTAGTCGGCAACCAGGTACGAGAAGCGCATCACGACCTCGAGCAACGCGTCGAGGTTGATCCCGGGGCGTCCTCGGTGGCCTGCGAGGAGCGGCCAGATCCGCAGCGACTGGAGCATTCCGAGAGCGAGACGCTCGTTGAGCGGCGGCAGGTCGAGCGCCTGGTCGCGTAGCACCTCAGCAGCGACGCCGCCGGCGCCGAGCAGGATCACCGCGCCGAAAATCGGATCCTTGCGCGCACCGAGCACGAGTTCGTGGCCGGATGTCCGCGCCATCGGCTGAACTGTCACGCCCTGCACCTCGGCCTCCGGGCTCCGCTCGTGCACCGACGCGACGATCCGCTCGTAGGCCGCTAGGACCTCGTCGCCGTTGGTTAGACCGAGTTCGACCCCACCAACATCGGCCTTGTGCGTGACCTCGCGTGAACGCACCTTCAACACGACCGGATAGCCGATCTGTTCGGCGATCGCCACGGCGTCGTCAGCTGACAACGCCGGTAGCGGCTTCGTTACGGGGATCTCATACGCGTCGAGCAGCGTCTTCGACAACGTCTCGGACAACACGGCGCCTCCCTCGACCAACACCGAGCCCATAAGTTCCCTCGCGCGCCCCCGGTCGAGCGCAAAGCTGACCGGGATCGTACGCGGCGTCTCGTGCAGCGTCTCGAGGTTGCGGGCGTAGGAGACCAAGTCCATGAACGCTCCGATTGCCTGCTCGGGATAGGCGTAGGTGGCGACGCCACCGGCGCTCAAGCACTCCAGGCCCTCCTGCACCGAGTGCCCGCCCATCCAGGCGGCCAACAGCGGCTTGTGCGATTCGTGCCGCGCCCCCAGCACAGCGTCGGCGGCGGCGCGGGCGTCGGTCATTGCCTGGGGCGTGAGGATCACCAGCACGGCGTCGACCTCCGAGTCGGCCAGAACCGCTTTGACCGCCTCCCCGAACCGCTTCGGTGGCGCGTCACCGAGCACGTCGATCGGGTTGGCGCGCGGCCACGCCGGCGGTAGCGCTGCGTCGAGCGTCTCGAGCGTCGCTGGCTGGAGCTCGGCGAGCACGCCTCCGCGAGCGAGAAGTGCATCGGCGGCCATGACGCCGGGGCCACCCGCGTTCGTGACGATCGCCAGGCGGGCACGTCGAATCGGACGCTCCCGCGCGAGCAGCTCGGCGGTAGCGAACACATCTTCCATTCGCTCGACGCGCACGATCCCGGCGCGACGGAAGGCGGCGTCGTAGACATCGTCCTGGCCGACCATCGCACCGGTGTGTGAGACGGCCGCCTTGGCCGACGCGGCAAAGCGTCCCGCCTTATAGACGATGATCGGCTTGCTGCGCGCAAACGCGCGCGCCGCCGACATGAACTTGCGCGGCTCGGTGACTGTCTCGATGTAAACGATGATCGAGCGCGTATGCGCGTCCTGGCCCAGATAGTCGATCACGTCGCCGAGGTCGACGTCCAGCATGTTCCCGAGTGAGACGACCTGCGAGAAGCCGATCTGCCTAGCTAACGCCCAGTCAATGACCGCCGCCGCGAGCGCGCCCGACTGTGAGATGAACGCGACATGGCCGTCTATCGGCATAACCCCGGCAAAGCTCGCGTTGAGCCCGAGCCGCGGCACGATCATGCCGAGGCAGTTGGGTCCCAGTAGCCGCAAGTCGTGGCGTGCCAGCTCCTCGCCTACGCGACGCTCGAGCTCGCGTCCCTCGGCACCGACCTCGCGGAAACCCGACGACAGGACGGCGATCGCCGCGACGCCCGACTCGCCACACTCGCGCACCACTTCCGGCACGATGGCAGCCGGCGTGCAGACTATCGCGAGGTCTGGTTTGGCCGGCGTGTCGGCGACACTCGCGTAAGCCTGAATGCCACCGATCGACTCGCGGCTCGGGTTGACCGGATAGACAACACCCTCGAACCCGGCATCGACCAGGTTGCGCAGGACGATGTGACCGAGCTGCATGCGGTGGCTACCCGCACCGACGATGGCCACGTGGGCGGGGTTGAAGAGCCGATCAAGGTTACGGACGCTCACGAGTGAGACACTAGACTGACGTTTTAGTAGTCCTCGTAGCCAATACGGCTCTAGTTGCCGATACGGTGCCGCCCCGAACTGAACCACCGGACATAATGGGCAAATCCGGGGAGTAGCGCAGTGGTAGCGCACCTGCTTTGGGAGCAGGAGGCCGGGGGTTCGAGTCCCCCCTCCCCGACTCCATCACCCCCTCCCCGACTCTTCCCGACTCATGACTCACCCGCGAGGTCTTGTTACTTCCATACGCGCTGAACCCAGGTGTTCGCTCGTGCTCCAACGCCGCCGCTGAGCAGGACTACGACAAGCTTTCGATGATCCGGAGCAGCTCGTCTCTTCGGAACCCTTGGCGCCGAGCGAATCGGACGAGCTCTCGTGCCCTGGCCATCACAGCACCACGCTGTGGCGTGCCCGCTACGGTGATACCCCGCCCGCGTCGAAATTCGAGCAGGCCTTCATCGCGAAGCAGGCGCAGGCCACGAAACACCGTGTTCGCGTTAACGCCGAGCACCGCTGCCAGGTCTCTCGCCGGTGGGAGGCGCTCACCTGGGCCAGCTTCGCCGTCGGCAATCGCTCGACGGATCTCACTCGCCACCTGTTCGTGAAGAGGAAGCGGATCGTCACGGTCAACCTTGACAAGAAGCATGGTATCACTCATACTAGCACCATCGTGCCTCTGTTCGTACTCACCAGCCCTCCTCCCACCGAGGAACAGCCTCAGGTCTTGATCGAAAAGGCGTGACACCGACAACGAAGGCGGCGGCGTTGTGTCGCCGTGGCAGTGCTGCTCGGTCTTCTCGCCGGGTCGGTTGCATACGTGGTCGTTCGTGCCACCGGCACGTCGGCCCCACCTCGACGACGGCGGGGGCTTTGCCGCTAGCAGTGCCCGCAGGTCGGCTGGCCGGCGGCTGGATGTCCCTACCTTCTACCTCTGCATCCACCCTGACGGCCGAGGGTCAGCCGAATGGCCGATCCACGTTCGCTGCGGCACAGGAGTGGGCGAGGGGCCACCCCCGCGTGACAAGTCGGTTCCAACGCATGCGAAGGTCGACGGAACCACCCACACCGGCTACGAGATTGTCGACGGCGACCACGCCACCATGCGCCTGACCTCCGTCACGTCGACCACCGCGCACGGGGTCATAACGGCATCGACCGACCGAGCCACGCTACCTGACGGTCCCACAACCTTCAGGGTTGTGACGAAGTACGACGTGTCGTATGTCACCCCGCACACGTTCCCCACAGGCCCGAGCCCCTTTCGTGGGAGTGCGTTTTGCGGACCCAGGGCTCACCGGATGTTCGACGGGCGGTCGAGTATGCAGATCCCTAAGAGCGTTAACGGCGGCGTGGAGCCGCGGGGCATAGGGCGTTTCCCTAGCCGCACAGTGGCAGGGTGGATACCGGCGCCCGCGGGAAGTTCATGCGGGGCCGTGACCGCCCACGCGAGAACCTGTCCGTCGGGCTGAGCAGGTGTCGGCTGGAAGCAGGGCGGTCGCTTTCAGATCGCGCTCAAGAACGCACGAAGTCGGCAATGAGCCTGGCAAGCTCGAGCGGAGCGTCGCCCTGCACACTGTGCCCAGCGTTCGTCACATGCTCCACGCGCGCACTGGGCTGGTGACGCAGGAGCTCTGCCTCGTCGAGGTCGTCGACGACGGACTGCGCGAGCATGCCGCGCACCAACATGACGGGCACGGTGAGCCCCGAGAGATGGTCCCAAAGCGCGGGGTAGTTCACCAAGCCGTACTCAGTGGCAGACGGGAACCGACGGTATCGCCATACCCACGTGCCGTCGGCCCGCTGAACGGCGTTGTGCAGAACGCCCCGCCTCAACGAGGACTCGCTCCGGGTCGGGTTGAACTCTATGGTCCGTGCCAGGATCTCCTCGAAGCTTGTGAAGCTAGCGGGCCCCTGGACAAACGCAATGATGGGCGCCGATTTCTCGGCGTTGACACCGGGAGTGATGTCGACGAGGACGAGGCGGCGCACGAGATCCGGGTCCTGGCGGCCGAGCGCGATGGCGGTCAGGCCACCGAGCGACATTCCGACCACCGCCCTTGCGCGCGGGGCGAGAGCGCGGATCGTCACCGCCACATCGGCTGCGCTGTCAGCCGGCGACAACGAACCAGCGCGACCATTGTCTGAGTGGCCGTGACCAGGCAGGTCCACCGCCACCAACGGGCGCCTCAGGGCCAAGGCGACGGTGTCCCAGGTGTGCGCGTTCTGAGCTCCACCGTGCAGCAGGACCAGCTCGGGCTCGGTTTCACCCCACACCAGGCTGCTCAGCCGCCGGCCCGGTTCCACCTCCACGGCCTCGCGCCGCACGACGGGAGGACGATCGAAGGGCAGGCCGAACTCCTGCGCGTTCTCGTGGAATAGGCCGAACTCGTCGTAATCGACGCTGCCCATTCCCGCGACGCTAATCGACGTGCCAAGTACATCGGTACGTTCGCAATGAGCCGTAACTCCGCCCTGAAGCAGGTGACGGTGAGGGGCAGCATGCGGCGCCCATACGATCTCCACGCTCCTCGTCACACGGCTCCGTGTTGGAGAATAAGCGGGCTTCGAGTTCCCTGTCGTCAGGGACTAACGTGCGTCTCCACGCGCGGGCGTAGCTCAATGGCAGAGTCCCAGCCTTCCAAGCTGGTAATGCGGGTTCGATTCCCGTCGCCCGCTCTCTCAGGACAACCGCTCATTGATGCTGTTCGGTTCAGGGTGTCGGCGCCACGTGCCCAGTCGAGCCACGGATAGGAGCAAGCAAGGCAAATGAACACCATCGACACAACCTGGGTCCTCGTCTCTGCTGCCCTCGTGCTGTTCATGACGCCGGGCCTCGCCATCTTCTACGGCGGCTTGGTCCGCTCGAAGAACGTGCTGGCCATCATGATGAACAACTACATCACGATAGGAGCGGTCAGCGTTCTCTGGGCGGTGGTCGCGGCCAGCCTCGCCTTCGGCCACGACGCGGGTTACGGCCTGATCGGCAATCTCTCGCTGGCCGGTTTGGGGGGCATGGCACACGGGCTCCCGGGCTTCGCGCATTCAGGAGCATCGCCGCTTGCCATCGTGACCTTCCAGATGATGTTCGCCATCATCACCGCCGCTTTGATCACTGGTGGGACGGCGGACCGGATCAAATTTACGGCCTTCGTGGTGTTCATCTGCCTGTGGCTCATCCTCGTGTACGCGCCACTCGCCCACTGGGTGTTCAGCCCTGAGGGTTGGCTGGCCCGACGCGGCGTGCTCGATTTCGCCGGCGGCACGGTCGTCGAGATCAACTCGGGCTTCTCCACCTTGGCCATCGTGCTCGTACTGGGGCGGCGCCGCGGATGGCCCCGCGAGGGGATGGCCCCGCACTCGGTCCCGTTGAGCCTGCTCGGCGTCGGCATCCTGTGGTTCGGCTGGTTCGGGTTCAACGCCGGCTCAGCGCTCGGGATGAACGGCGTGACGGTATATGCCTTCGTCAACACCCAACTGGCGGCTGCGGCAGCGTTGCTCGGCTGGGTGTGCTTCGAGCGTGTCAGGGCGTCCTACCCGACGACACTTGGCGCCGCCTCCGGTGCGGTTGCCGGCATGGTTGCGATCACGCCGTGCGCCGGGTTCGTGACGCCGATGGCCGCCATTCTGATCGGCGTCGTCGCCGGCGTGCTCTGCGCGATGGCCGCGCGTATCAAGTTCAAGATCGGCTACGACGACTCCCTCGACGTACTCGCCGTGCACGGGGTCGGCGGACTCGTCGGCATGGTGCTCCTAGGGTTGTTCGCCACCCGAACCGTCAATCCGGGTGGCGCAAACGGCCTCTTCACCGGTGGCGGGCTTCACTTGTTCGGTGTGGAGATCCTCGCCGCCGTTGTAGCCGTCGCGTTCTCGTTCACGGTGACCTGGCTGCTCGCGAAGGTCATCGATATGACCATCGGCCTGCGGGTGAGCCCTGAGGACGAATTCGCCGGGCTGGACCTCACCCAGCACGCCGAGAGCGCCTACTCGCTCGGGAGCTGACCGAGGGAACGGACGATGACGATCGCGCTGACCCGCCACCGTGGATGTGTCTGTCTCTGGGATCTGTTCGACCTCTGGCGCGCGCCTAGCCGCCACCTCGTCCCTGAAGCCTCGCCCCCTGAAGGAAACCTTGTCGGTGGCACTGCCAGCGAACGAAATGGATAGGGTGCGCCGAACAGCCGGACATCGTCTGGCTCCCCACACCGCCGACTGCATCATCGAGGCGTGGGGGCCCGACCGGATCTCGTGCCTCGTCGAGGCTCTGACGGCGCTCATCGAGGTGTTCGCCGAGCCTACCGACACCCCCGTGACACACACGTTGGCGGTGTCGGTGAACGCAGCGTCCGACTCGCAAGTGCTCGTGGCGCTGCTCGAGGAAGCGATCTACGTCCTAGATGTATTCGCAGCCGTGCCCGTCCGATTCGATCTGACTGAGAGCGAGGGCGGCGGCGTCGCCGGCGACATCGGAGTCGTCCCTGCGGCCCAGATCGAAGCCGTGGGCCCGGTCCCGAAGGCGGTGTCGTACCACGGCCTTCGGATGGGTGACGAAGGAGGAACCTGGCGGTGTCGAGTCGTCGTGGACGTGTAAGCAGGCCTGTTCGTCTTGTCCCAGACGGGCCCGATCGGTGGCGAATCGAGCGCGCCGGGGCCATGCGCGTGCCCGGGGTCGTCTTCGCCTCCGAGATGCTCCTCCCCCAAGTCGCCCAGGACGAGGCCCTACAGCAGGTGGTGAACGTCGCCAGCTTGCCAGGCATCGTCGAGGCCTCCTACGCGATGCCCGACGTGCACTGGGGCTACGGCTTTCCCATCGGAGGCGTCGCCGCCACCGACGTGGAGGATCGGGGGGTCGTCTCTCCTGGCGGGGTCGGGTTCGACATCTCCTGTGGAGTGCGGCTGCTCCTGTCGCCGCTGGAAGCCTCCGACATCCGACCTCGGATCGGCACGCTCATGGACGCGCTCGACGCCCGTGTTCCCAGGGGGCTGGGCGCGGGAGGCGTGTGGCATCTCGCGAGCGAGCGCGACCTGACAGCGGTGCTGCTCGGCGGGGCGCGCCGGGCGGTGGCGGAGGGTCTGGGCACAGAGGACGACCTCGAGCGGTGCGAAGACGGCGGTGCGGTGTTAGAGGCGGAGCCCGAGTCGGTGAGCGAACGCGCCCGGGCTCGAGGATTGCACCAGGTGGGAAGCCTGGGATCGGGAAACCACTTCCTCGAGGTCCAAGTGGTCGACGAGGTCTTCGATCACGCTGTCGCCGCTGCGTTCGCGATTCACGAGGACCAGGTGTGCGTGATGATCCACTGTGGCTCTCGCGGCCTCGGACACCAGATCTGCTCCGACCACGTTCGTGTCATGCTCGCGGCGATGGGCCACTTCGATATCGAGATCCCCGACCCGCAGCTCGCCTGCGCACCGGTCGACTCCGCCGAGGGACGTGCGTACCTGGGTGCGATGGCGGCCGCTGCGAACTACGGGCGAGCGAACCGCCAGGCGTTGTCGGTCGCCGTGCGACAGGCGTTTGCCGAGGCGGTGGGAACGGCGAAGCTCGATCTGCTCTACGACGTTTCGCACAACCTGGCCAAGCTCGAGCACCATGACGTAGCCGGCGAGCGCCGCCTGCTGTGCGTTCACCGCAAGGGCGCGACCCGCGCGCTCCCGCCGGGTCATCCCGAGCTCCCCGAGGACCTGCGTACGGTCGGCCAGCCCGTGCTCGTCCCGGGGTCCATGGGCACCGCCTCACACGTGCTCGTTGGCGTCTCACCCGGAGGTGCGTTCGCCTCCGCCTGTCACGGCGCGGGACGAACCATGAGCCGTCACGCAGCAACGCGCCAGGTGAAAGGCTCTGTGCTGCGTCAACAGCTCGAGGACGAGGGGATCGCCGTGCGCACAACGTCGGGCCGGGGGTTGGCCGAAGAAGCGCCCTTCGCCTACAAGGACGTCGACGAGGTGGTCGCTACGTGTGAGCGGGCAGGACTCGCGAGGCGCGTGGCGCGGCTGCGGCCACTGGGCGTGGTGAAAGGCTGACTGACATGCCCTTCGTCGATCGCGCTGATGCCGGGCGGCAACTCGCAGCACGGCTCGAGCACCTCCAAGGCACCCACCCCGTGGTCCTCGCCCTTCCCCGGGGCGGAGTTCCCGTCGCTTTCGAGGTGGCACGGGCGCTCGACGCGCCCTTCGACGTCATCGTGGTCCGGAAGCTCGGCGTGCCCTTCCAGCCCGAGCTGGGGATGGGAGCGATCGGCGAGGACGGTGCCCGAGTTCTGAATGCCGCCGTGGTACGCGAAGCGGGCGTCTCGAGCGAGCAGGTCGCCACGGTCGAGCACACAGAACGTGTTGAGCTTGAGCGGCGGGTGCGGCGCTTTCGCGGCACCAGGGAACGCTTGAGCGTGGCCGGACGAACCGTGATCATCATCGACGACGGAATCGCGACCGGGTCGACGGCGAGAGCCGCGTGCCGGGTCGCGCGCTCCCAAGGGGCGGCGCGCGTCGTGCTGGCAGTGCCGGTAGCACCGCCTGAGTCGCTCGAGAGCCTCCGCCACGATGCCGACGAAGTGGTCTGCGTCGAGACGCCGGAGCACTTCTTCGCAATCGGACAGTGGTACGGCGACTTCTCGCAGACACCCGACGACGAGGTCGTAGCCCTGCTCGAAAGCGCAGGTGGCCGAGAGAAGCCGACAGAAGCGGGCTTGCGACGCGAGGCGCGAGAAGCGCAAGTGGACGAGGACGTCGAGGTCCACGCCGGGACGATCTTGCTCTCAGGGCACCTGACCCTTCCCGAAGGGGCACAATCGGTGATCGTGTTCGCGCATGGCAGTGGCAGCAGTCGTCGCAGCCCCCGGAACCAGTTCGTGGCATCGGTGTTGAACAGAGACCGGCTCGGCACGCTGCTTTTCGACCTGCTCACCGCAGAGGAGGAGCTCGATAGGGCGAACGTATTCGACATCTCGCTTCTCGCCAGGCGTCTGGCAAAGGTCACCCACTGGCTTCGAGGCGAGCCGACAACCAAACACGCACGTGTCGGCTACTTCGGTGCCAGTACCGGTGCAGGCGCGGCCCTGCTCGCTGCTGCCGAACCCAACGCGCAAATCGGCGCCGTCGTCTCGCGTGGGGGACGTCCCGACCTAGCCGCTTCGAGGCTCGGCGAGGTTCGTTCTCCGACCTTGCTCATCGTGGGTGGCCGCGACCAGCTCGTGCTCGAGCTGAACCGAGAGGCAAAGGCTCAGCTGCGATGCGAGAGCCGGCTGTCGATCGTGCCGGAGGCGACGCATCTCTTCGAAGAGCCCGGTGCCCTCGAGACTGTCGCCGACATGGCGAGCAGCTGGTTCACGCGTCACCTCCTCGAAGCACCGAGCTGAGCGTCTCAGCGACGTGCTTCCCCACGGTGGAGGACCGCGTGGATCGTCGGCCTCAGCTGACTGCGCTTACCTGAGGAGCGCGTCGCTCCCGGGTCAGGCTCCCCGTCAGTCGGGAGACCCTCAGCCCCACCGACTGGGGGGCCCTCAGCCCCGCTGACCGGGAGACCCTCAGCCCCACCGCCGGGGACCCTCAGCCCCCGCGCTTGGTCACACGCTCGGGTCTGTGTTCGACCACCGCGTCGGAACCGGGAAAGAACGTGCCTTCATGTCCGTCCTCCCACCGCACCAGGTACGGAGGCTGGCCGTCTTGGCCGTGAACCTCGAGGACCTCGGCCACCAGTGGGCGGTCGCCGACGTGGCGACCCTCGACGCGGAGGTGGTCTCCGGCCTTCGCTTGCATGCAGTTACCCCCTTCTCCGCTCGGCTGGTTGTTTCTCCTCAGAGCTTGTAGCCGATCGACCTCAGCAGTGCCCTGCGCTCGGCCACGTCGTCCTCACTCTCCACTCCAACCGGGACCGAGCCGTCGATCACCCCCAGGACTCCCCGTCCGAGCTCGGTCTCGGCGACCACGACCTCCACAGGATTGGCCGTTGCGCAATAGATGCTGCAGACCTCGGGCACCAGCTTCAGCTGGTTCAAGACGTTCACCGGGTAGCCCTCGCGAAGCAAGGCAACGAAACAATGGCCGGCACCGATGGCCCGAGCGTTTCGGACGGCGAGCTCGACCAGCTCTTCGTCGTTGCCCGAGCGCCGTACAAGGCACTTGCCTGAAGCTTCGCAGAACGCAAGCCCGAAACGCAGGTGCGGGCTCGTACCCACGAGTGCTTCGTGAAGATCCTCGACCGTCTTGACGAAGTGGGCTTGTCCGAGGACGACGTTCAGGTCCTCGGGCTTTTCGATCGGTACGACGTGAAGGTCCATGCCGGCAAGCCTCTCACTTGATCTGCTGGCTCGCCGACGGCCTCACCCGCCTGTCAGGAGAACACAACGTTCGTGTCTGGGCCGTTCCCATTCGTGGCCGCGCTGGCTAGGGTGAAAGTTGAGAACCTGTCCATACGTTTATCGAGGAGGAAGACGTCATGCCTGTCGTGAAGCCGATCCCCGATGGCTATCCCCGCGTTAGCGCGTACCCGACAGTCGATGGCGCCGCCAGCACCATCAATTTCTACCGGGAGGTGCTCGGGGCACAGGAGCGGTTGCCGAGGTGAGCGCCGCGGCCGGCGCTTAGACGCGCTTCCCGCTGGAGAACCCGTGAGCGTCCAGCTCAACCACACGATCGTCTGGTGCCAAGATCAACGGCTCTCGGCAACGTTCCTTGCCGACACACTGGGACTGCGACCCCCCACCCACTTCGGGCCGTTCCTCGTGGTCGAGGCCGCAAATGGCGTCTCGCTCGACTTCCAAGAGACCGACGGAGCGATCGCCTCCCAGCATTACGCGTTCCTCGTCACCGAGGACGACTTCGACGAGATCTTCGATCGCATCACCGGGCAGAGGGTGGATTACTGGGCGGACCCAGGCATGGACCAAGCGGGCAAGATCAACCGTAACGACGGTGGGCGCGGTGTGTACTTCAAGGATCCCAATGGCCACCTGCTCGAGATCCTGACCCGCCCGTACGGGAGCGGCGCAGCCTAGTGTCTCAAACCTCCACGAACTTGAGGGGTGAGTGCGCGATCGAGTGGAAATGCACCACGGCACAGGCCCCGTGTCGTGTCCGTAGCTGACTCGCGTTCGCACGCGTGGGATCACGAAGAGTCGAGACCACCCGCCCCCGCTGGAACAATCAGCCTCCAGCGGCCCGACCCACCCACGAGCTCGAAGCCCTCGTACGTGATCAGGTGATGATGTCTTCGGCACACCCTGACCAGGGCATCAAGGCTCGTCGTCCTGCAACTCGCGTAGTCCTCTCTCCAGTGATGGTTCTCGAGGCCGAACGCCGTGTCACGTTCGGGCACCACGCAGGCAGGGTTGCGCTCTTCGAGGGCACTCTGCACGTGAACGGGAACGGACCGTCCGACGTGGCACACGCTTGCAACGTCCACGCCGTCTTTCACGAAGATCTTCACGAACACCTTCCCGAGGATCCCCTCGGCTGTAGCGACCGGGACCGGGCCCACACCTGAGATCTCGCAGGTCTCAGCGCCCTTCACGAATCCTCTTCGAAGTGCTTTTGCATCGACACGGATTACCAGCGTGTCGGTGCGCATGCACGGCGACCGGTCTTTCCTCGAAAAAGCCGCCTCGTCCTCGCCGGTGACGAGGGAGACAAGTGCATCCGCCATGTATGTGTGCGCAGGTTCGCGCGCCCCGGTGCCCCTCGCCTGTTCGAAGATTGCATCTGCCTTTGATTGTAGCGAGACAACCAGGCGGGCACCAGAGGCAGGTGTGAGCCTGGCGTCAAGGTGGAGTGCACCCTCCTCGTCGTTCCAGTGGCGCAGGTCTCGCCGCAGTTCACCGCTCATTCGCTTCGGGTCCTGAAACACGAGGGCGTCTCTTTGCACGTACATCACCAACCAGCCTGACACGGGGATGTATCACCGAGCTCCGAAGAAAAGCCGCGTGGCCGCCTGTCCCGCCAGGGTGGTCTTGCATGGATCGACTAGGGGCGAAAAGATCGCCCAAGTGAACGCGCGAACCCCTTCCCAGGCTCCGGACAACAAGCTTAGAGCCGTACTCCACGGGGCACTTGTCCGGTACCGGGTGATGCCCTACACGACGGCGGTGCTGCTCATCGTCCTCGTCTTCGTAAGGGTCCCCCTCCAGTTGGCCGCGGGGCGCCCCCGAGTCGTGAACGTGGTGGGCACCGTGCACGGCTTCTGTTACATCATTTACCTCTTCACAGCATTCGATCTCACGAGGAAGCTGCGCCTCACACTCGGGAAAATGGTTCTCGTCTTGCTTGCCGGGACCGTGCCTTTCTGCGCGATCGTCGCCGAACGTCTCCTCACCAGGTTCTACGAGCATTCGACGGCTGACCCCTCGCTTTCGGCCCTCGGATCTGGCATGCAGTCAAGCTAAGAGCAGTGAGGGACGCTAAGGACAAGACACACGACGGGTACGAGGGACACGACTGGCACTACGTACACGCCAACATCAGGTACACGCCAACATCAGGTACACGCCAACATCAGGTACACGCCGGAGACGAGAGAGACGAGGGACAGGACGGACACAGAGACATCGCCCGCGCGCAGTCGGCTGTCCCAACGTGAAAGCACGTGGACCAGCAGACGCTCTCTCTTCGCCCACGCAGCCATTGCCGTGTGGTTTCCCGGCTGCGTCGTCGCCTGCTGGTGGCAGGTGGAGGTGGCGTTGTCGGGTGACAACCTCGGCTGGGTCTACTCGGTCATGTGGCCTTGCTTCGCCGTCTTCGGCGTCATTTTGTGGTGGCATCTGGTGCACGACGATCCTGAGACTCTCGGTTCCCGGGGTCTGCGCCGACTCCAGCAGGCACCGCACGAAGTGTCGGACGTCGAGAGAAGAACGCTCTCGGAGGAGACGATCACCCTCGCAGAGGAAGACGACCCCGAGCTCGCTGCCTACAACGCCTACCTAGCCGGGTTGGCTCGAGCCGACCGTACCCAGACCCAGAAACGGCGCTGAGATCACGCTCCTGCAGGTACGCAGGGCTAAAGGGTCTCATCCCCCGGACGTGACGTAGGCGATCGCCAAACCGTCATAGCCCTTGGTTCCCACCGTCTGGAGAGCGGTGGCGGTGACGCGCAGATCGGACGCGAGCAGCTCAATGGCACGCCGCATCCCCTGCACGCTTGCGTCGTCGCTGGCTGGATCGGCCACGGTCCCGTCGCGCACGACGTTGTCGATGACGATCAAGCTCCCGGGACGTGAGAGCCGGAGCGCCCAGGACACGTACTCGGGGGTGCTCGGCTTGTCCGCGTCGATGAACACGAGGTCGAACGGCCCGGCAGCTTCGGCTGCGAGCTTGGACAATGTGTCGAGCGCCACGCCGAGGCGGATATCCACCACGTCGGCCAGGCCTGCGCGGTCTATGTTCGCCTGGGCGACCTCCGCATGCTTCGGATCCGCCTCGAGCGTGATGAGACGCCCGTCGGAAGGAAGTGCTCTGGCAAGCCATATCGCGCTGTAGCCACCGAGAGTCCCGATCTCAAGGATGTTCCTCGCCCGGGACGCAAGGGCGAGCAGGTGCAGAAGCTTGCCCTGGTTGGGAGCCACCGCGATCGGCGGCAGACCGGCGTCTGCACTGGCCTGAAGCGCCGCGTCCAGCGCCGCGTCGGACCCGACCAGCATGTTGGTGATGTAGCTGTCGACGGCATTCCAGACCTCTTGTGTCACCCCACCGGTCTACCAGCCGACCGCCAACAGTCGAGCTCTCAGAAGAGCCCGCGTTACCGGTTGGGCGTTACCGGTTGGGCGTTACCGGTTGGGCGTTACCGGTTGGGCGTTACCGGTTGGGCGTTACCGGTTGGGCACGATGGGACTCGTCGTCGGCTGCGCTTGCCTTGGGCGCCGCGAGAACAGGGTCGGCCAGTTCCCGGCGTCTACGCCTTGGGCTCGGTGCGGTCTGCTCCGAGTGCGACCCCAGCATCCTCCAGGCGACTCGCGTCCGGAGTGTCGGCGGCGCGCTCGGCGCGCACGTGACGCCAGCGGTGGAGGACGAACCCGGCGATCGCCAGCACAGCCAGAACGACGAGCACATAACCCGCCACGCTGAACCCGTGGGTGAGTCTGTGCCATTGCCCACCGAGGCTGTAGGAGGCGCCGGCCAGGGAACCGATCCAGACGAGGCTTCCTGTAGAGGTGAGGATCCCGAAGCGCGCCGGCTGCATCTGCGCCACTCCGGCTGGTAGCGCGACGAAGGTGCGCACAACCGGCACGACACGGCCGATGAGCACGCTCCACTCCCCTCGATGGTCGAACCAGCACTCTGCACGGTCCAGATCGGCGTGGCTGAGCAACACGTAACGACCGAAGCGCTCTACGAGCGGGCGCCCTCCTAGGCGTCCGATCCCGTACCCGATGAAGGCGCCCACCGTCTCCCCTGCCGTACCCAGCACGATCACCGCGACCAAGTCCAGCCGTCCCGTGGACGCGAGGTATCCCGCAAAGCCCACGGTGATCTCGGAGGGGAAGGGTATGCAGGCTGCCTCTGCCACTGTGAGCAGGATGAGCGCCAGGTATCCCCACGACGACAGGAAGTGCTCCACGGGTCCTCATTTCTATACGATCTTCCCTATCCCGATCTACGCGTACCGGGTAGACAGGTAGCGTCCCCTGGATGTCCGCATCGTCCGCTCCGTCTGACGCATGTGATCCCGATGGGGTCCTGCATTCGCTCCTCCAGCCGTCTGGGACTGCGACGACCCCCGATGGGGTTGACGTCTGCTTCTACGACCTCGGAGGCCACGGGCCTGATCTCGTTCTCGCCCACGCCACAGGCTTCTGCGCAGCCGTGTTGTCGCCTATGGCTGTTGCACTTCGCGATCGGTTCCACTGCGTAGCGCTCGACCTGCGGGCGCACGGTCGAAGTGGGCGGCCCGCGGACCGAGACTTCGACTGGCACGGCTTTGCGACCGACGTGCTGGCCGTCGTCGATTGCCTGGATCTCGATTCCCCTGCCGGGTTCGGACACTCGTGTGGGGGCGCCACCCTGTTGCTCGCGGAGCAGGCGCGCCCGGGGACCTTCGACTCCCTCTACTGCTACGAGCCGGTCGTCCGTCCTGCCGACGCTCCCCTTGCACCTAGCCAAAACGGCAATTCCCTCGCGCGCGGCGCCCTGCGCCGGCGCAGCGCCTTCACCTCGCGCGAAGAGGCCCTCGCCAACTTCAGTGCGAAGGCCCCGTTCGACCGGTTCCGCTCCGACGTCCTCGCGGCCTATGTCGACAACGGGTTCGCCTCCGGACCCGAGGGGGGAATCTCCCTACGCTGCCGGCGCGAGGACGAGGCGTCGATGTACGCCCATGGGTTCTCGCACGATGCCTTCGCCCGACTCGCGACCATCAGGTGCCCGGTGACCCTCGCCTGCGGCGCCGAGACAGACAGCTTCGGACCGGACTTCCTGGCCATCTTGGCTGGACGTCTTGCGAGCCCAACGACGCTGGCACTGCCCGGTCTGGGGCACTTCGGACCGCTCGAGGACCCCGACGCGGTGGCTAGATCCGTAACCGCTTCCCTCGCCAATCGCGATAACCCGAACGAAGCTCGGACCTTCCGCCGATAGGAACCGATAGGAACTGCTGGTAGGAACGAGTCGAACCAGCGAGCCGGTCCACGAAGCCGACACACTCCCGGCGTACCCTCGTGGGGTGCCATTGCCGTTGCCCAGATCCCTGTCCCCGTCGAAGGTGAGCAAGTTCACCGATTGCGCGCTCGCATTCCGGTTCAGCGCCATCGACCGACTACCCGAACCGCCCTCCCCTCACCTTCTCAAGGGAACCCTGGTCCATGGGGCGCTCGAACGACTGTTCTGGGAGCTTCCTCGGGGAGGTCGAAGCGCGGCCGCTGCCAGGAAGGCCCTCGATGCCGCATGGGAGGCATTGGAGAACGGTCCGGAGGCCGAGGGCCTCGAGTTCTCAAGCGACGAGCGCGAGGCGTTCGTCCGTGACGCGTGGGCACTCGTCGAGGGGTACTTGAAGCTCGAGGACCCCGACACCGTCGACGCCGCCGGAGTCGAACTCCTCCTGGAGGCAGAGGTGGGTGGCGTGATGCTGCGCGGGATCATCGACCGTCTGGACGTGACCCCGGGAGGCGATCTGGTGGTCGTCGATTACAAGACCGGCCGGGTACCTTCCGAGATCCAAGAACGCCATCGCTTGGGCGGTGTGCACTTCTATGCCCTGCTGTGCGAGAAAGTCCTAGGCGTAAGGCCCGCGCTCGTGCGCCTGATGTACCTTCGCGAGCCGCTTGTGATCGAGACCGCTCCCTCCGATCAAGCTCTGCGCGGGCTCAAGCAGCGCACCGCCGCGGTATGGGCAGCCATCGAGCGCTCGTGCGCCGCGGAAGACTTCCGGCCCAAGCCCGGTCCTCTCTGCGACTGGTGCTCGTTCCGTTCACTCTGCCCGGCCTTCGGAGGAGACCCTTCACTTGCCGGTGACCTCGCGGCTGCTGGTACCAGTAGGTGAGGATGTCTGGCGTGGTCAGCCCGTCTGAGTCGCCCTCCTTGCTCCCCTCGGCCTTGTCCGAGACGTTTGTCGACTCGGTCGACTCGGTCGACTGGATCGACTGGATCGACAGAACCGTCGACACCGCCTTTGCCCCGCTCAGAGGCCTCCCCGGCCCGGACGCAATCGCTTCGGTCGCGTCCGCCCTCGGGGACCACGGGCTCGTCTGGTTCCTCTTGGCTTTGGCACGCGCCCGGCGACCGGGCCGGCGCAGAACTGTGGCGATGCGGGCACTGGTGTTCACGGGAGCTTTCACGCCACTGGTGAACGCCGGATTGAAGGCCGCCGTGGGACGAGTACGGCCCGAAGACCAGCCGGCTCGGCCACTGCCTGTCCGTATCCCCCGCACCACTAGCTTCCCGTCGGGTCACGCCCTCGCCGCCTGGTGCGCGGCAACCCTCCTCGACGACGACGACGCATGGGCGCCCGCGTACTACGCCATGGCGACCATCATCTCGGTGAGTCGTGTCCACGCCCGTCTTCACCACACCACCGACGTTTTGGCCGGATCGCTACTCGGGATACTGCTCGGCCGCCTCGGGCGCCTGCTGTTCCCTGTGAAGTACCCGTAACGTGACGGCTTGTTCCTGGTGAGATAACGACTCCTCGCAGCAAGGAACGTGTATTTGCAGACCAACGTTTCTCCCAGCATGCCGATACGGAACTTTGCCGTCACCTACGACTATCGCTGCCCCTTCACGCGAAACGCCCACGAGCACGTCATCACCGCTTTGCGCGGCGGGGCGCCCTTGAGGTGGAGTTCCTGCCGTTCTCCCTTACCCAGACCCATGTCGCGGAGGGCGCAGCCGACATATGGGAGGACCGTACTAAGTAAGCTCGAACATCGCGAGCTGAACGAGGTCAAGCGCACCACGATCCCTCACTGGGCTGGGTGCGGCGCCTCCCCGCCTGGGTGCGGCGCCTCCGCGACGGATCATCCAGACCCGATCGCATCAGGAGGTGGCGAGCTTGCCGAGCAGAGCTCGAGTTCGCGAGAGCTCGTCCGGCGTCCCAAACGCGGCTCCGCAGAAATCAGTGGCCCCGGCATCGGCAAAGCGCCCGATCGAGGTGGCAACCTCTTCCTCGCTCCCCACGATCGCAACGTCCGGTGGTCCCGTCGCACCTTCACGGTCGAGCATCGCTCGGTACGAGGGAAGCTGGCCGTAGACAGTAAAGATATGTCCGGCCCGCTCTAGAGCTGCATCAGGATCTGTGGTGACACACACCGGGAGCGTCACCACGACTCTCGGAGTGGGTCGACCGGCTTCTGCCGCGGCGGCGGTGATCGTCGGAACGATGTGATCGGCCACGGTGTTGAGACCGGCCATCCACGTCACGGTTCCCTCGGCTTGGCGGCCGGCGATGCCGAGCATCGTTGAGCCGAGCGCGGCGATGAGAACCGGGGGCGGAGACGTTCGAGGAGTCTCGATAGGACCGAGCGTATGCGTCCGAAGCACCTCGCCCTCGAAGCTCACCTGCTCACCGCCTAGCAGAGGTACGAGGATGGCCAGGTACTCCTTCATGTAGCGCGCCGGACGGTCGAAGGACAAGCCCCACACGCCCTCCACGACCACTTGGTGCGACAGCCCGACACCCAGCACCAAGCGACCTCCGGTGGCCGCCTGCACGGTCATCGCCTGTGTGGCGAGGATCGCCGGGTGACGGGGATGGACGGGAACCACCGCGGTAGCCAGCTCGACGTCGGCCACCTCACGGCCGACGATCGCCATCACGGTCAAGGTGTCCCAACCGAAGATCTGCGACGCCCACAGCGACGACGTTCCTGTGGCTGCCAGCACACGTGCACGATCGACCACCTCGTCAATGCTGCCGCTCGTATCCAGGATGATCCCGATGTGCACGTCTCCTCCTCGTACTCGGCTCTTCCGGCACCCTCGCCAGGGACCTCGGCCACCCACCCGCCATAGCGACGGTCAGGCCCCACTCGTAAAAGCGTTCCAGGCAGTCTGGCAGTACGGTGCACCTCGTGCCGAAGACCGTCACGTCAGCGTTGCACGCCGGCCTCGCCCCTCTCGCCTTCCTCCTAGGGAGATGGGCTGGGGAAGGAGAGGGCGAGTACCCCACGATCGAGCCGTTTCGTTACGGGGAGGAGGTCACCTTCTCCCACGTAGGAAAGGCCTTCCTGGCATACGCCCAGCGCTCCTGGAGCCTCGAGGACGGGCGGCCGCTTCATGCAGAGACGGGTTACTGGCGCTGTCCTTCACCCGAGAGGGTCGAGGTAGTGCTCGCGCACCCGACAGGACACGTGGAGCTGGCAGAAGGCTCCGTCACGGGAACGGCGCTCACGCTCTCGTCGTCGTCCGTCGCCGGGACGCGAAGTGCCAAGAGAGTGGACGAGCTCGTTCGTCATGTCGATGTCGCGGGCGCCCAGCTGAGCTACGAGCTCCGTATGGCCGCAGTTAGTCAACCTCTGGCGGTTCACCTGCGCGGGCTGCTCCGCCGGGTAGCAGGTCCCTGAGGCATTGACGCCCGCAGAACCTCGATCGTAGAGTCGTGAACCTGATTCGCGTGGAATGTGGCGGGGTTCGGCTATACCTGATGATGTTCATGCCCAGGTTATGAAACTTCGGGATGCCGAAACTGCGATACTGCTGGTAGACAGCGGGAACCGGAGCGAGACATCCGAAGTCCGGCCGATCGGGCCGGACGGGGCGGGGGCTCACTGAGCGCGAGAGCGCGACAGAAAGAACCGCGGCAGAAGGAACACAGGGGAGGTTCTATGAGGCGGCGAATGGGGTTTTTCGCGTTTGTGATCGCGGTCTCGCTCGGAGTCTCGTCCTTCTCGTTGGCCACGGACAGCTCTGCGACTTCTGGCGCTCCCCACCTGTCGCTCGGTCGGACCTCCACGTTCAGCGTCCAAGGCGTTTCGGTCCCGGGTACTCCCGCCAAGTACGACCGGGTGATGGTCAGGCGGTTCGGACCACCCTCCGCCTCCAACGTGCTCGTCCTCGTACCCGGGACCCTCGCCGGGGCCGGCGACTTCGACATAGTCGGGCCGTACATCGCCGCGCATGTCCCGAACCTCCAGGTGTGGGCCGAGATGAGAAGGGAGGGCGCCCTGGAGGATAACTCGATGCTGCTACAGGTCCTCCACGGCAAGGCGAAGGTCCAGCAGGCCTTCGACTACTACCTCGGATGGTTGGTCAACCCGAAGATCACCAACCACTACCAGCCGCTCGAAGACTCTCAGTACCAGTTCGCGGACCAGTGGGGTCTTGCCGTTGCCATGGGCGACCTGCACAACGTGGTCGAGCTTGCGCGCGAGGGTGGTCGACGAACGGTGATCCTGGGTGGGCACTCCCTCGGGGGAGCCGAAGCCTCTATCTACGGCGTCTGGGACTTCGACGGACGTCCTGGCTACAAGGATCTCGGTGGCATCGTCGGCATCGACGGGGACACGGGACCTGTGACCGCCGGGTTCTTCGGACAGCTGCCCATCACCACCGCTTCTCAGGCCCAAACCGCGCTGTCGAAGCTCGCTTCTGGAAGCCCCTGGCTCGATCTCCTCGGATTTGGCTATCCGTGGATCAGCGGCCCGTTCGCAGAAGTCGGTGCCCTGGGCACGCTGAAGGAGCCCAACTCACCATCGATCGCGCAGATGTCAAGCATACTGCCGTCAGAGTTAAAACCTCCGGTCGAGACAACGAACGAGGCCCAGTTCGGTTATGCCTTCGACGCCTCCACCTCACCGGCAGCCTTGGCATTGATCCAAGTGCACTCCGGGCACCTGGCTGTTAGCGGCACCCCGCGTCGCTGGGTCGACGACGGCCCCACCCCGATCGAGGATGTCGCGTTCGACTTCTCGCAAGAGCCGCTCGGGCCGGTGGACTGGTACTACCCAGAACGTCTCACGATTGATGTCGAGGCCGCCGGCTCTCTCGCCCAGACGCCGGCAGCCACCGCTCTCGGGCTCCGTCTCTATCACCTGAGCCAGGTCGACGTGCCGATGTACGTGATCCAAACTTCCCTCGGTGGGACGGACAACTATGTAGCCTCCGCCGCGGTCGCCTACCAGCGTGCCTCGCAGATCCCGAGCGTCACCGTCATCAACCGGGCCTCCACCTACAGCCATCTCGATCCCCTGCTCGCAGCACCGTCCCACAACGCCTTCCTTCAAAGCATCGTGCCGTGGATCAAGCAGCTTCCCTCTTACAAACGTTAGAGTCCACCACGAACCGAGCAGGGTCGGGGCATGTGCCTATGGCGTCTATGACCTCGACACTGCACTTCGACATCCGGCGCAGAGAATGCGAGCGCTGAGTGAAGCACCGGCTACGGTGCGAGGCTCGGACGAGCTACGACCACAGCTGTTCACAGAGTGTCGACAGGAGGACGAGAGATGTCGGTTGCGGTGGTGATGGGCAGCGCGTCGGACGCGCCGGTGATGGATGGTGCGGTCGAGGCACTTCGGGAGTTCTCCGTGCCCGTCGAGGTACGGGTGCTTTCTGCCCATCGCACCCCCGACGATACGATGGACTTCGCCCGAAACGCGGCATCTCGCGGAATCCGCGTGCTCATCGCTGGTGCGGGCGGGGCCGCTCACCTGGCCGGAGTACTGGCGGCAGCCTCTTCGCTGCCGGTGATAGGCGTGCCGATCGCGACGGGTGAGCTCCGGGGCCTGGACGCCCTTCTGGCTACGGTGCAAATGCCACGGGGAGTGCCGGTGGCCACCGTGGCCGTCAACGGCGCTAAAAATGCCGGCCTGCTCGCCGTGAGGATCCTCGCGCTCGAGGACGAACGGCTCGCCGAAGCCTTGACGCGTCATCTCGACGCATCGGCGGCGCAAGTGCGCGCTGCCGATGAAGAGCTGCAGAAACGCTACGCAGACCCAAGAGGATCCTACGCCGAGACCTCAGACGGCACGGAGCCCCGGCTTGGCACGCTGCCGGGCTGACACCCCACCAGCCGACATCTTCGCCGCAAGACACACCCGCACGCTGCCGGGCTGACACCCCACAGGCCGACACCTTCGCCTCGTTGGGCCACCGCTCACCTCAGGCGCCCGGCGGCTCGGCCTCCGGCACAACTAGTGCCTCCGGCACAACTGGTGAGGACGGCGGGGTCCGAGGCGGCACGACCGCGACCGGAGGAACGGCTCCACGCGCTGCGTTGCCGAGGCCAGGAGCGTTACACCAGAGCTGCCCACGTCCCGTAGTGTCACGCTCGGGAGCCATTATCGGGGTGGCAACGCATCTGCGAGACTCTCCCACTAACCAACGACGAGCTCAGGGAGGTTGGATGCGAGTCGTCGTAACCGGATCTAGCGGCTTGATCGGCACAGCGTTGCTCGTGCGGCTTCGCCGCGAGGGCCACCAGGTCATCCCCCTGGTGCGTCGGTCCCCGGATGCCGGTGCGGCACACTGGGACCCGGCGGTCGGCACGATCGACACCGGGGCTCTCGAGGGAGCTGACGCCGTCGTCAACCTGGCAGGCGTCGGGATCGGAGACCGCCGATGGTCCGCTGCGCGAAAAGAGGCCATCCTCAGCAGCCGCGTGAGCTCGACCACGTTGCTCTGCGAGACCGTCGCCGGGCTGACCAGACCGCCACCGGTGCTCGTGAACGCTTCGGCGATCGGCTTTTACGGGGACCGGGGCGACGAGTTGCTCACAGAGGACAGCTCTGCGGGAACCGGCTTCGTGGCCGATGTCTGTCGGGCGTGGGAGGCGGCCACCTCCCCGGCGAAACAGGCAGGTGTTCGGGTTGTCCACCTGCGCACGGCGGTCGTGCTGGCGCGCCACGGAGGGGCGCTCGCGCGCCAGCTCTCACTCTTCCGGCTGGGGCTGGGGGGACGGCTGGGACGAGGCGACCAGTGGCTCAGCTGGATCTCCTTGCGCGACGAGGTGAGAGCCATACTTCACATCCTCGGTGAGGGGTCGCTCGTAGGAGCGACGAACTGCTCGTCATCCGCGCCCGTCACGAACGCGCAGTTCACCCGGGCCCTGGGTCGAGCCGTGCACCGGCCCGCAGCGCTGGTGGTGCCTCGCTCCGCCCTGCGGCTTGCGCTCGGACACGAGCTTGCCGACGAGCTGGTGCTCACCAGCCAACGCGTCATGCCCACGCGCCTGGAGGCGAGCGGGTTCTCCTTCGAGGACCCGTTGATCAACGAAGCGCTCGCTGCGGTCCTTGCCCCCTGAGCCGACGATCTTCTTCGTCGGAGCTGTTACAGCCGTATGCGATCCTGCTGGCGTGCAACGACAACTGCAGCTCCCGCTCGGAGAGCTGGACACGGCCGCCCGGGGCGCCGGTCGGCAACGCGACGGAGCGCCCGCCTCCGGGTCCGGTCGCGCCCTTCGGGACCGTGACCACCGCTCACCTGGGAGCCAGAGGGACCCGCTCGCCTCTCGCCCCCGCCATGGAGGACTTGAAGACTGGCGGATCGACCAGCACACACGTGCCGCCGGGCGCCGGGGGCTCGCCGCGGCCCGCGCAGCCCTGGCTGGGCTCGGTTTGGGCGAAGTCGGCTCGGGCCCCAAAACCCAGGCCGCCTGAGCCTCGAGGTTGCCCCCTCGAGAACCTGATCCGCTTCCACCGGTACTTCCTCGAGCGCTCGAGCGCTACCGTTCTTCTATGTCGTCACTCGTGGAGCGCCTCGGCTACGCGGACGACGCCAAGCTGCTTATCTTGACCTGCGACGACCTCGGACTGTGCGACTCGTCCAACGCCGGGGTGTACCAGGCCTTGCGCCAGGGCCTGGCCACGAGTGCCAGCCTCATGGTGCCTTGTCCTTGGGCGCGTGGCGCCGTCGCTAGGTACCGGGGTGACGACGTTGGCGTCCATCTGACCGTGAACGCCGAGTTCGATCTCTACCGATGGGGGCCGATCACCCACGCTCCGTCACTGCTTGACGGGGACGGCGGTTTCCCTCGCACTTTGGCCGACGTCTGGGACCACGCCGATCTCGACGAAGTCCGCCGGGAGTGCCGGGCTCAAATAGAGCGGGCGATCCTGTGGGGCTTCGACGTGAGCCATCTCGACACCCACATGGGAACTATGCAGATCAAGGCCGAGTTCTTCGATGTGTACCTCGAGTTGGCCGTCGAATTCGGCCTGCCGCTGCGACTGTCGGGACCCGGCACAGAGGCTCTGATTGGCTTTCCTTTCCGCACGCTGGCCGCGCAGGAGGGAGTGGTCTTCCCCGACGACCTCGTGTACGTGAATGGCGTCGGCGGCCGTCGCGCGCTGTTGGAAGCCATTCCCAAGCTCTCTCCCGGCGTTACCGAGGCGTACCTCCACCCCGCCGTCGACAGTCCAGAGCTGCAGAACCTCGCCCCCGACGCGGACGCTCGCGTCGATGACCATCGTCTCTTGGTGTCAGACCCGGAACTGCGTGAGGGGTTGGAAGAGGCTGGGGTGACGCTTATCGGCTACCGCTCGCTTCGTCAGCTCATGCGTGCAGGAGGCTGACGACCCCCTCCTGGTTCGCGCGAGAACGTGACGGCGACCTGGGCACGCGGCCCAGGGCCGAACCGAGCGATCAGTACTCGGTGATCTCTGCGACTTCCGCCTGCATCTGCTTGTACTCAGGTGAGCTCGTGATCGGCAGGAGTGACATCACCTTGGCCATGTTGCCGGTGACCTTCACCTTGCCCTGCATGAAGGCAGCATTCGCGTCGAGCTCTCCTTTTTGGATCTTGACGGCATCCGAATAGGCCGTCGTCAGAGTCACCTCGGAGTCGTCGAGGTGACCAAGCTTGCTCTCGATCAGTTTGCCGTTCTCGAGCACCCAGTAGTACTCGATGTCCCCTTCGGGAGCGCCTGTCACGACGTATTGCATCCTGGCAGAGGCGCCCGGCCGCTCAGGCTGGTCTTCGGCCATCTTTCTCGTCTCGTCGAGCCACTCCTGGGTGAGCCACTTCGACATGGTTGTCCCTCCCTAGTCGTTCTTGCCGGGCCTTGCGGGTACCGGATCGCGTGAAAGGCCGCCCATGACTGCGATGCTCATGCTACCGAGACGCGAGATCACGCACACCGGCGAAGAGATCATCCTCCAACGGGCCGCCTTTGGTAGAGGTATCAACCTCTGGACCCCCCGCCCCTGGACCTCGTGCCCCCGGTCTGCGCGTCCTTCGAACATCATCGACGAGATTGCGCGCGAGGACGTACTCGTCGAAGGGATGGACAGTACGTGCCACCTCGGGGGGAAGGCCGAACCAGAACGGCGATGCAGGGTCGACTTGGGTGGCGTGTGCCAACAACGCTTGGCGCTGGACGTCGGCGTGTTCCAACAGGTCCACCACGGTCGTGAACTTCCGGATCTGAGAAGCGGCACGCTCGAGCCAGCGGTCGTCGAACGGAGAGGAGAGGCCCAGCTCGACGAACTTCTCATGCATCGCGATGACGCGCTCACCGGACCAACCGACGTAGTAGAGCTTGAGCGGTTGCCACGGCTCACCGGCTTCGGGGAAGGTTCGGGGATCGCCTGCGGCGTCGAAAGCGGCGACCGAGATTTCGTGGACGCGCAGATGGTCCGGGTGCGGGTAACCGCTCTGGTCCTCGTCGTAGGTCACGACGACCTGAGGACGTTCCCGGCGGATCACCGCCACCAGGCGCCCCGCCGCCTCGACCAACGGGGCGCGAGCAAAGCAGTCGGCTCGCTCGTTGGCCGAGGTTCCCGGCATGCCCGAGTCCCGGTAGCCGAGCATGACGATCTCGTCGTAACCGATCAGCGCGCAGGCCACCTCGAGCTCCCGGCGGCGGATCTCCGACAGCTCCGCGCGCACCTCGGGCAAGTCCATCGTGGGGTTCAAGATGTCGCCTTCCTCACCGCCGGTGCAGCACACGAGCACCGTGCGCACACCCTGGGCGTGATATAGAGCCACTGTTCCCGCCCCCTTCGACGCCTCGTCGTCGGGATGGGCGTGGACGGTGAGCAGGCACAACCGCGACGACATCACGCCCACGGTACCGTCCTGGCGACCGACCCTCGCCGCCTCCGGGAGGCCGCAGCCTGTATCGGCCGGACACGACCATTCTCCAGCTCACAAGATCAATCAAGAATCAGCGGGCAGCACAAGCGCCCCGATCGGGCAGATGCGGCGTCATGGCAGGTGCTACGACCAGGTGGCGGTGCTCCCGTAGACTCGTGTCGACGCCGGAGCCTCATGTCGCCGGCACGCATTGGAGGACGACCACGCGATGGGCTTGTTCCAGCGCTTTCTGAACATCTTTCGTGCCAAGGCGAACCGAGCCCTCGACCGCGCCGAGGATCCCCGCGACACCCTCGACCTTTCCTACGAGAAACAGCTCGAGAACCTGCAAAAGGTGCGCCGCAGTGTGGCCGAGATCGCCACCGCCCGTAAGCGCATCGAGATCCAGGCCGCTCAGCTCCAACAACAAGGTTCCAAGCTCCAGGACCAGGCCCGTCAGGCCCTGGGACAGAACCGAGAGGAGCTGGCTCGCGAAGCCCTCACTCGCCGCTCCGCCATCGGCCAGGAGCTGACCGATCTCCAAGGCCAGCACGAGCAGATCGCAGCACAGGAACAGAAGCTGATCGCCACCGCGCAGCACCTACAAGCTCAGGTGGAGGCCTTCCGCACCAGGAAAGAGACATTGAAGGCGAGTTACACGGCCGCTCAGGCCCAGACAAAGATCGGTGAGGCGACCGCGGGCATCTCCTCTTCGATGAGCGATGCCGGCATGACCATGCAGCGTGCCCAGGACAAGATCGCAGAGATGCAGGCACGCGCCGGAGCGGTCGACGAGCTGCTCGCATCCGGAGCGCTCACAGACCTGACCTCGAGCACCGACGACATCCAGGTTCAGCTGGACAAGGTCGCAGCCACCTCACAGGTGGACAGTGAGCTCGCAATTCTCAAAGGTGAGCTCGCGGCGACGGGTGCAGCGCCAGCGAGCCTGCCCGCCGCGCCGGACAACGCCAACTCGGCTTCGCCCCCGAGCCCGGTACCAGAGACTCCCGGCACGCATAGCAACGACGTAAGCAACGACCAAGAAGTGAGCTCATAATGGCGATCTCCCGCCGCATTCCTGCCGACCGCGGGTTGACCGCCCGCATGTTCCTCACTGGGTTCTTCATCGTCATCCTCTACGCGGCGGTGGTGGGATTGCTGTTCGCCCTGCGCCTTCAGATCGGCTTCATCGTCTTCATCGCGCTGGCGCTTGCGTTCTCGCAGTACTGGTTCTCGGACAAGATCGCCCTCTGGGGGATGCACGGTCATGTCGTGACCCCAGAAGATGAGCCAGAGCTGCACGGAGTGGTCGACCGCCTCTGTGCTCTCGCCGACATGAAGAAGCCCCGGGTAGCGATCGCCGAGGTGGACATGCCGAATGCCTTTGCCACCGGCCGCAACCCGTCTAACACGGTGGTGTGCGCGACACGCGGGATTCTTCGCAGGCTCGACGAGCCCGAGCTCGAAGCGGTGCTCGCTCATGAGCTCTCCCACGTCGCACATCGCGACGTGGCCGTGATGACCATCGCCAGCTTCTTGGGCATGATCGCCGGGCTCTTGACCAGGGTCATGCTCTACGCGGGTCTCTTCGGGGGGTTCGGTGGCGGAGGAGGCCGGAACAACCAGAGCGGGGGCCAGATCGCGCTGATGGAGATGGCCGTGCTGATGGTCTCCGCCCTTGTCTACGCGATCAGCTTTCTTCTCACCATGGCGCTCTCACGCTACCGAGAGCTGGCAGCGGACCGTTCGGGTGCGATCTTGATCGGTCGGCCCTCGCTTCTCGCTTCGGCCCTGATCAAGGTGACAGGTGACATGAGCCGGATCCCCACCCGCGATCTGCGCTCGGCCGAGCACTTCAATGCCTTCTACTTCACGCCTGCTATCGCCAACGGTGCGAGCCTGTCCTCGCTGTTCTCCACCCACCCCTCGCTCGAAAAGCGCCTCGCCCAGCTGGCCAAGCTCGAGGCGGAGATGAACCAGGTTTGACCCTCTGCCTCTGCGAGCCTTTGGACCCGTCCAACCGGACAGGCTCCTGATGGGCCTGTTCGACACCTTGCTCGGCCGGACCAAGCCGGTACGGGCCAATCTCGACAACCTCTTCGCCCTTCCCGGCGCCGCCGTCACCCTCCAGGTCTCGGCGGGCCTGGTGCCTACGCGCAAGGCCGGGGTCTGCTTCAAGCCGCCTGCGGGTCAGCCCTTCGCCGAGATGCAGGCCCAGATCGAGAAGCTCCTCGAGACACCCGACCCCCCGCAGGCGGGCCCTGCGGCCAGCCCCGGTGACGCAGCGGCTTCGGAGGTGACGCGGCTCACCGTGCGCCACGTCGGCGACAGCTTCGGGTACCGCTGGATCCTGGTCGAAGGGGGCGAGATCGACGACCTGGTGACCAGGGTGCACATGGTGCACTCCTCACTCGAGGACGGCGGATGGAGCAGCCAGCTTCTGTGCTCGGTTTTCGGATTCGCTCCCGGCGCCACCTCGGATGCCGGCACGGGCGCAATTGGCGAGATCTCGGGCACCGACCCGGGCGCATCGAGCGGGGTGATCGACGCCGTGAGCCGGCCCGTCTACCTCGTATACCTGGCCAAGCGCGGCAAGTTCTACCCGTTCGCGCCAAGCGGCAAGGAGCAGCGTGACACCGAGCTCGAACTGCGCCTGCGCAGCATCCTCGGCAGCGATCTGCCCGTTGAGACCGACCTCTCGAATTGGTTCCCGATCTGGGACCTGCCGATCGCCTGAAGAGCCCCACGTAGCTGTGGAGGCGTGACTGGCCACGAGGCTCCTCTGCCCGCACCCGGCCCGCACAGAGATGTTGGCTAGGAGGTTGGTGTCTTTCGCTGGCTTGAATGCTCGCGATTTGGTCGTCGATCGGCGAGAATTACGTGACTGTATTTCTCGACCGGGAGCAGAGATGACTCTGGGACTTGCAGATCGGCAGG